>Ga0272448_1001427_pt1 | contig 32148 bp, 35 predicted proteins | sample YNPCB0191_FD_202220 | JGI IMG/M metagenome (GOLD analysis project Ga0272448, IMG submission 202220) | Hot spring sediment microbial communities from Yellowstone National Park, WY, United States - YNP-CB-019-1 | ecosystem: Environmental > Aquatic > Thermal springs > Hot (42-90C) > Sediment...
CCAACATTTTAGGCACGCTTGGACCATGAATGTCAGCGTCCAAAACACCCACACGATTCACATGCCCACGCATTGCAAAAGCCACAGCAAGATTCACAGTAACCGTGCTTTTGCCTACACCGCCCTTTCCACTTATCACAGCGACTTTATGCTTTATCTTACTCATTCTAGCCTTCAGCCTTTCCTCCTGCTCTTGAACTTGCTTCATTCTTTCGGCGATCCCTTCAACTTTTTCACTCATACAGTGCTCCCCCAAGTTCTGCTCGTTGTTTGATACATAAACCATATTAAATAGTTTATGTTTATAAAATAAACAAAGGTGCAATCTTTGGACGAAGTTGACAGAAAAATAATAACCCAGTTGCAACTCAACGGAAGGACAACGCTAGAACAACTTGCAGAGCAAGTCGGCTTCACAAGCATGGGGATCAAGAAAAGACTCCAGAAATGCATAGATCAAGGCGCCATCAAAGTTTCAGCCCTGTTAAACACGCATTTTTTTGAGCTCCACCCAGCAATTGTTTTGATGGAAATGGAAAGTGCACAGGCAATGCAGGATTTACTGGATCGATTTAAAGATTGCCCGAGAGTAGTGCATATTTTCAAAACCATTGGAGGTTACAACCTCATAGCCCTTGTCGTTGCAGAAGACCAAGATACGCTTGAAAGCATATCTTTCGAAAAATGCTCCCTGAGAAGTAGCACAGGTATACGCAGATCAGAATTCTACCCAATAGGCGACATCTACTTCACATCCTTCTTACCGGTAAGAGAATATCTAACCCACCGTGGAAGAGACACTGCACCGTGCAACGTCGACTGCAAACCCTGCGGTAGGTACATCAACAAAAAATGTGTCGGCTGCCCCACAACAACCTGTTACAGAGGTTCTCTGTAAGAAGGAAACCAGAAAAATGACGGAAAATGTCATAAGGCACAGGCAATACATAAATCTGAAAGAGACCAGAAGCGTAGAAATAATTAGCCTGATGGATGATTCAATTGACTACTTGTCAACCATTCAAAGAAATGAAGCGAGAACTGTTAGAGAATGGGCAAAGATAGGCTTTCAACAATTGAAGGCAGAACATGGATATTCAATGCTTGTTCGAGTATCAGAAGAAAACGAAGTACACACAATCTTATTTGACACAGGCAGTAGCCCAGAGGGGGCAGTAACAAACGCAAAAAGAATGCGGATAAACCTCTCCGAAGTAGAATGTATAGTTCTTTCACATGGACACTATGACCACTTCGGCGGACTACCCGCAGCCATCAAAGCCATAAACAAGGATAAGCTGCCTGTCATAGTGCATGAAGACGCATTTAAAAAAAGAGGCGTAGCCAACTCGGAAGGAAAAGTCAGAAAATACCCTGACTTTCCAGGAGAGAAGAAAATTAAGCCAGCTAAATACGTGAAGATTAGAAATGCTTACCCTATCGCCGAGAGCTTGATAGGTGTTACGGGCGAAATCCCAAGAAAAACCAGCTTTGAGAAAGGATACCCGCAACACAGAGCTCTCATAAACAACGAATGGCTGCCTGACCCTTGGATTTTGGACGACTGCGCACTTGTATTAAACATTAAACGAAAAGGCCTTGTGATTTTATCTGGCTGCGCCCACGCAGGTATAATCAACACAGTACTCTACGCAAGGGAGCTCACGGGTGTAAACACTATCTACGCCGTATTAGGCGGTTTTCATTTGGCTGGAAAAGAGTTTGAACCACGCATCGGCCAAACAGTAGAAGCCATTAAGAAGTTAAATCCAAAAATAATCGTGCCTTCCCACTGCACAGGTTGGCGAGCAAAATGCGCAATAGCTGAGGCTATGCCTGGTGCCTTCGTCTGGAATAGTGTTGGAAACCTGTACAGGTTTTAAAGCTTAGGCACTAATTGAGGAGTCGTGTTCACAGGTGAGCTACCCACCCCTGCAAGGGTGTGGGCTTTCTACTTCAACGATGAGGCTTGCGGGAACATAGATGAGTTCCCGTAGAAACTTCCGTCTCAGCAGTTAAAATTGACCATTTCACCGAGAGAATAGCTGTTTTCTTCAAACCTCTGTCTTGTGCAAAAAATGCTACGCTCTCGATGGTGCAATATACTTTGTCCTTTCGGTGCCACGGTGACTGCACATGGGTCGTAATTACTAATCATGGAACTCGGAAAAGCCTCAAATCAGGATTGGGCGGTTCCAACCATCGGGGTTCTGATAGCGCACCGTCGGTGTGTTGTCTATTGCGGTTTCAAGGTGTTCACTTTCAATGCAGTAAGCAGCAGAAACAAGCAGAGTGTTATGGTTTTCCTTGTCACCCTCCAGAGCTTCGAAGATTGCTGTCAGAACATTGAGGTCGACGTGCACGCACCTCCCGATTTCGTCAGCCAAATACTGTAAGGTTTTTGTCTGCAATAGAGACTCATACTTTTCGCCCAATTCGCGTTCAACTTCGGCAAGTCGCTTCATTAGCTGTGAGAGTTCATTGTTCTCGATCATCGTTTCGCTCGTGACTTGCTGAAGTAGTGCCTCGACTTTGTCAAACAGGCTATTCAGGTATTTTCGGCAGTCTTCACCATACGCGGGAATGTAGGTGGCAATAACCCTCAAAATGGCAGCTGCTTTCAAACTGTCGTATCCAATATAAAGCAGTAGCGCGCTTGCATCAGGACGATAGACTCTGTTTGAAGTGCTGCGATAAAGCTTGAAAGCCAGCTCTTCAAGCATTGGTGCGCAGTGTAGAAAACCTGAGGCTGCTTTTTCTCGGTGGTTTGGCATGTTATTTCCTTCTATTGTGAGGGGCACGGGTGTGATCACTCGGAATATTGAATCTTAATAAACATTGCTGTTCATCTCTTCAACACAAATACAATTCGTGACTGCAGCGAAAAGACAAACTGCGCAAACACAACTCAGTGACAAAAACGCAATCTTTGAGAACTCGTTTAACCCTGCAAAAAAGCCATACGCCGCTACAGTTAACAAACCAGAAGGGGAGAATCCTTCGGGTCGTCCTTAGAGTTGCTTTTGCATACAACATTACGTTCGAAAAAAGCGTGTGAGGGAAAGAGTCAAGAGTTGAGGAAGCGGCACAGAATGTATTGCAGGGCAAAGTGCCTTTGTACTTCAGCGTAATTGTGATTCACGGCGCCTCATGGTGATGATTTCAGCGACATTTTCGAGGCGTTCCGAGTTATTGATTGCTGAGACTCCGACTCTTTCCCTCAACAGTTATTGTTGTATGAAAGATTATTTAAACTTTAAGGTTGGTTGTTGCTTCCGCGTGCGCTGTTTGAATATGTCGGTTTTGGATATATGTCGAAGTTAAAAACAAGATATATATTAAGTCTTACGATATTCTTGTGTAGCCACGTGTAACACAACAACAGCACAACACAAATACAGGAAGCTTGAAAAATGAAAACACAACAAAAACTCGAACCGACCATCGAAATTAATACGCATGAAAACAAGGTTGTACGAGACCAACTCCTCATAGACGCAATAGACGAAGTCCTGACTTCGCTTGGAAATCACTGCAAACACGTTGTCTACGACTATCTCAAAAAAGAACTCGACATGAACAGGGAAGAAATTCCAAGGAGAATTGAGGATTTCGCTGAGGCACTTAAACAGCTTTTTGGACAAGCCTCAACGCTACTCGAAATCGAAATTATGAAGCAGCTAAAAATGAAAGCGCCGGACTTCAAATGCGTCATAAAGCGCAATGAATTGTCGTTTGCACAGTATGTCATGGCCGTCAGCAACAGAGCTTAGCATTTATAAAACAGGGGGTCGGGAAAAAAACGTGGACGATGTGCGTTCTTAGTAATGGCGCTGATTTTCACATACGCGGGCAGTAAAATCCAACTTTGAGGTACATAGTTTGGGTTTATGTGTTGAACAGTTTGTTTGGGCATTGCAGTAGGCGCTGAAAAATTGAAAAAGAAGACTTTTCCTGGCTTTTCAGTGTGTGTTGTACGTTTCCCGTTGCGTTTCATGTGTTGTTAAGGGTATGTTTTGTTATGTGTTGAGTATGTGCTAAGGTTTATATTCGTGTTTACGGTATATAACGACTCGCGATAATGTGTCCAAAAAAGGACCTATCGTACACATGTACAACAAAAATACAGCATAAGAGGAAAAGAAAATGGTAAACGCCCAAAAAGACGTCCAAACAAAACTTACCAAAGGCCTGCTAGACCTTATCGTCTTGCAGTTCCTTGAAACAGAAGCAATGCATGGCTATCAAATCATAACACGAATCCGCAAAGTCTTCGGCGTATACTTCGGACCGAGCACAATATACCCGCTTTTAAGCATCCTAGAAAAGAAAGGCTACATCAAAAGCGAGTGGAACATGGAGTGCGAACGTCCCAGAAAAATCTACCACCTCACAGACCGCGGAAAACAAGTCCTTGAATTCACAGCAGAATCACTCAACCTAATATGCAAGAAAATGAGCATGGAAAGCCAACAAAAACTCACAATCGAAGCCCCCGTACCGGACCAGTTCTCTCAAGAAACACACAGGAAGCAAGGAAAGCCAACAGGTCTCTACGCACTTAAAACCTAAAAAATAAGCTGCAAATCAAAAAAGCACAAGCATAGAAAGCGATGATTCCAACTAGAAGACCATAAAAACGTATTTAGAAGAATTGCGTTACAGACACCGCAGAATGCTTCGTCAATTAAACGCCACCGAAACCTACGCTTGGAAAGAGCTATCTAAATGACTGCGGAAGGCATTAAAGTTTGTTTTCGCAGACGCTTGGATGCAGCTTCACCAAGCTGAAGATTATCGCGTATTGTTGTCACGGTCTGACGCATTCAGCCTTAGGTCTATACGGACGTTTGGCTGTCCTACTATGTTTATGGAAGTCACATTCAACAACTCTTTCTATAAGCCAGCTCTTATCGTGGTAAACACAGCCACAGGGCAGCACTATTTTTTCGTTTGTCTCCGCGTTTTTCTTGTCCAATATCATCCACCTTTCATGCAAAAGAGGACTTTGCTAAATAAGGCTTTTCTAGCACTTCCATGTCACTTGTTTGTGTGAAGGACAGAGCACGTTCAGCAACTTTCAAAGTTTCATTCCTCGCTATGGTAGCGGCTGCTGGCGGCGCCTCAAGCATCATTGTGGGTTATGCAGGCCGCGCGCTTTTCGCGGTCACCGCCTGCTTTGAGGCCCCGCAGTTATTAGCAGGAATGCATGTCTTTTGGCTTACGCTATCAAGTCGCATACTGAAAGCACGTGGTACAGCCACTATTACAGGAGCATTGAAGGGACTTGTAGAGGCAACGTTGAACAGCCACCTCGGCATCTTCGCTTTTCTCGTCTCACTTATTGAGGGTGCAGTTGCGGATGCAGTATTCGCCGTTCTCGACTCGAAGGAAAAGACTGTTTATTTTGCAGGAGGACTTTCGGCTGCCAGCAACGTAATCGTACTTCAAGTTTTCTTTTTGCCTGAAGCGCCGCCTTTAGTCTACGCTCTTGCATACTTAGCTGCCTTTTCTTCCGGGCTTTTCTTCGGTGGTTACCTTACAAATCACGTGGTCAAAGTAGCTCAAACAATGTCCATCAACCTCAATAACCATGCGCGCGAGTCCTATGCAAAAACATCAAATGAGTAACCCTTGAGATTCAGATCTGACGTGTGCCTAGTTGCAATAAACGCCGTCTAAGCTCCAAATGAGGTGCACCGAAAAGTTACAGAGCGCGCCTTGCCTCTTTGGGGAGGAAGGGAGAGAGACTGAAGTTGCAGTATTCCGAAGCAAGGCGACTCTTGCATTCGAGAGTAAGCGGATGATTGTATAAAAATGTATGAAGCAAAAATTCATATTTGGGTCTCAAGATTGAAAGCGGTAACCTGCCAACCCTGTATGGCTTTGGTTACTTGGCCTCGCTAAAAGAGGCGTGCTTGTACCCAGCTGCATCAGGCTTAAGATGCTCTGTTATACACTTTAGAAAGAAGCAAACTTTTGCCGCGACCCTTTCTACGCTGAAATTAAAGAATAACCCTTACAGTAATTAAGATGAACAAGACTATTCGGGTGCCCTGTAAAACTCTTCAAGTCGTCCACAACATGCTATGCGTGCGAAGTATACATGGCAGACGGACTGCTTACAGATACACGAAGAACTATGAGAAAAGGTTTGAAGTTTGCTGTTGAGCCTTGTGAATCTTACGGAAGGAGTCCGTTCGCGTGCAGCGCCTCTGCAATATCATCGGGTCCAAGCCTTTTCAACGTTGCCTTTGTTGGTCTTCCTGTTTCAGTGCTCCAGCCTCTCAGTTCATAGTACTGATCGAGCATTTGATTAAGTACATTAGTGTGGTAGGCTTCGCCTTTTAATGGGCCTTCATCAAGAGGCTCTTGCAGGCGCGGAGGCAAAGTTTCATCGCTACGACTGAACCCTTCGCGTGCATTGAAAGCGCGGGTAAGGTTAAAGGCTTGTTCGCCTACTTTCATGAGTTCCGAAGGCGTTGTGCTGTTGCCCGTGACGGCCTTGTATATTTCCAAAAGGGTAACTTGCAGTCACTGAAAAAAGTACATCAACAAAATCAAGAGACAGATTAAAACCATACAAAGCACGCGGTCCAAGTTCACGTCACGCATGTACCGGTTTTAATGCCCGTTGAATTTTCTGCTTCCACGAATGCGTTAAGTCACAGAGGTGTTTGGCAGGTAACTCAAATCAGCGCCAATAATCCTTTATAAGGGGAGTCAAAGCCACTGTGCGACTTCACTTTTCATTTAAACGGCACGGGCGCGGACGCGATTCATGCACAGGTTCAACGCGCTTAACGCAGTTGCCGTTGAAGCCTCTACATAACCGTAAAGTCAATTATCTGTGAAATGGAAGTGTCAAAATTACTTTGTGCGAGCAGAAAAACCGTGAAAACATGTTTCTCCATGATGCGGTGTTCACATTGTTTGTGTAATCATCATGATCTTGACGGAAAAATCTAGTAAATGACGCTGCACAGCCATTCAGAAACGCCTTAACCATAGAAAGAGACGCAAGCGCCAGCGAGTTCGCTTGTTCAAGCAGAATTCAAGGATGTGCTTTTGAAAAGCCCTTGCTCCAGCCGCAGGTATGGCATTCTGCCACACGCTGTTTCAAGTCTATATCCAGTTTTCCTCGGCACACAGGGCATTTCATAACCAGCCTTCTCCTTTCCCCCAATCTTAGATTTCAGCTTGAAAGTTAATAAAAGGGTATGTCGAAAGCGGAAATATGACTTGAAAGGTATGACTCTTGCATGCTAAGCCAAAGCATTGGCACGCGCTGATAGTTTCTTGTAACTACGTAAACGTGGCAAACAAAAGGAAGCGTTTTTAAGCGTTTGAGCAGTATTAAAGCGTTCGTGGAACGTTTCAAGCTTGAGTACCCAAAAGGGCTCAAGTTCACATGCATAAAATGTGGACTATGCTGTGGCGACATCAAAACGAAGAAAAGGCACATCATGCTGTTAAAGCATGAAGCTGAATTAATCTCATCAGTCACGTCGCAGGCTACCGATGCTTTCGCCGTGAAAGCCTGTGGAAAAATGCCGTACGTTTTCGAAATGAAGAAGACAAAGGCGGGTCAATGTTTTTTCCTGAAAAACTGTGAGTGCACAATATACGCATATAGGCCTATCGTTTGCAGGTTTTATCCTTTCAGTCTGGAGCAGATTGGGAAAACAGGCTATCGCTTCCTTCAAACTCAAGAGTGCCCAGGTGTAGGAAAGGGCAAGGAATTGAGCGGAAACTATTTTGAAGGGTTACTCCGAGTTGCGCAAATGCACTTCGCCAGAGCCACCGCAGGCAACTAAGAATCTGCTAACGGCGTTGACTAACTTTGGAACGGCTTCTTTAATCCGTTCGTGGCTAACACAGTTTTAGGCGCCCTGCTTACCACAGGTTTCTTCTGTGTATATTTGTAGCCACATTCGCATTTGAAGCCTATTACACTGCCATTGCGCCGCGTCACAGGAACCCATTTACGGCATCTGCAGTTGTCTTTCTGCCTGTGTATTGACCAAAGTACTTTTGCTTCTTCAAGTGTTATTGGTGTGACGTGTTTAGCTGAGCTTATTAACCAAAGAAAATAGGCTGCAAAAGCTATGTACAAGGTCGGTAGAATTATGCTCAACATGTTCCTTGTCTCCAGTTGTAGGTGTGGTGTATACATCTACAGTATGTAGTTTTGTGTGCTTGTCACCAGGTTGAGTAGGGCATCGTACGATTTAAGCTTTGTGGCTTGCCAAAGGCTGCAACCGCACGACTAGGAACAAACAAAAAATAACCAGCGAAACCTTGTCCTCAGAATAAAGCGCCCAGTTCAGTCTTTGAATAGTCAAACAAGCCAGCAATGGGCGCATGGAACTGCAAGGAAAACTAGAATTGCTGCAGGACATCCGCTCGTTCAAGAATGTGTCCACAGTAGTGGCATTTCAACATCAAAGGCTCTTCACTTTCCACGTAAAACTTCGCCACAACAGGTTCATTGCTGTTGCTGATACACAGAGGATTATTGCATTTCACGATACCTTCAATCATTTTTGGAAGTCGAACTTCAAGCTTCTCTACAACTTCGAAGTCACGGATTATGTTGATCGTGGCATGCGGTGCCACCAATGCTATTTTGTTAACCTCTTCAGCATTTAACGCGCGCCCTTCAATCTTAACTATGTCTTTGACCTTCAACTTCTTACTCGGAACGTTAATTGCAATCGTCATGACACGTTTCTCGCGTCCCGTGATTCCAAGAATTCTGATAACCTCCAACGCGTAGCCACCGCTGATGTGGTCGATCACCGTACCATCCTTGATCTTTGACGCGCGAAGTTCCCGTGACACACTAAGCCCTGAACAACGTTAGTTAATGCTTGTAAATAAGGCTTAGGCATATTAACTCGAAAATAAGTCAAAACTGAAATACCCTTTGAGAACGGTGCTTCTATTCGAAGACGAGAGACGCCAGTTGACGGTTACCCCGAGACATGTGAAGAACTGGAGTCTAATGGTTGCTTCCGGACCCTTTCCTTTGAAAGGCCTTTCCTAAGCAAACAGGTCACCAACTGGTCAATTTGTCGTTTAAGAGACTGCACGTCTCGTTCAAGCTTTTCAATACGAGCTGCAACATTATCCGACAGAATTTTCCCTTCAATCCGATTTGCTGAACGAAACATCAAAAGCATGCGGAAAAGTTCAGTTATGGCTTTTTCTCTTTCCTGTGGAGTAGCCTCTTTCGTGCCTGCACATATAGATAGCAAGTCGATGTAATGCTCCTTGATTTTCACTTCAGCATTCACAGGTGGCTCGAGAGAAAGCGTGCTTAATGGGCTTTTCTTGCTTAGTTCTGCTGCTGTAGGAAAGCGAATTATGATATCTCCTTTTATCCAAGCGGACACGAAAGCTAAAACAAAAGCCTTAACATCTTTAGCTGAGAAAAGCAGAGCGTCCCCGCTCTGTTCCTGACCGCCCGAGGGCTTTACACGTTTGGCAGTACGTTTAGTTTGGTTTTCCGTTTCAGTCCGCCTCTAAGAATTCAAAGACGTGTTATATATATAATCATTGCAGTCCGATGATGTTCTACACAGCCCATTGGCACATCATGGCAAGCGTTTCGAATTGCGCCATAGCGGCATATTCCTACCTCGCTGGGTAAAACGTTCACGGCGATGCCGTGCCTTTGAAGATTCTGGTTAACCAGCGAGTAAAATGGCTTTCTGTTATGCCAGAGCCTAAAAAACCATCAAACCTGGTGGTGGCCTGCTGGTTCTTGAACATTATCACGGTTGGAACGACTTCGAGAGAGTATTTCTGCCAAAGCGGGTTTGAATCCTCGTCTACCTTGACGCGCAGAAACATACAGGAATCATGCTTCGCTGCGGCTTTTTCAAATATCGGTAGAAACCGCCTGCAAAAAGAGCACCAAGAGGAATAGAAGCAGACAATAACTATCGGGTACGTTTCAAGGCACTTTTCTAGCTGAGCTGCGTCTTTGACCTCCAGCAAGACAGGCACCTTGTTGAGACCTTTGAGGGCACACTTATTAACGTTTCATTATAAGAATTCGGTTGGACCTTAAAGGCTTGAAGGCTTCTGAGAGCCCGAAGCCCAATAAAAGTTTCACATCGTAAACGTTGCATAGCTTTAAAACTCAGGTATATGGATACTCCGTAGGAGTTTTCATCATTTTATTTATTAGAGAGGTTTGATACACACATTAAAACGGTGCTGAGTGAACTGGTGCAGGCTAAAGCATGAGCGTCCCAAGACTTCGCATGGAAGGCGTATTCGTTGACTTGGACGGCACGATTATCGATTCTAAAGAGGCTTATTCGGAAGCGGCGCGAGTTGCGTTTCAACATGTAGGTCATAACCTTGAGAAGCTTCTTGTGGCTATGGAGATCCCGCGAAGGATTGAGCAGGGTATGCCATTAGACGACATCGTCGGAGACGAAACCGAGGAGTTTCTCCGCGTTTATTTGAACGCATATTATTCAATTGCAAAGACGAGAACACATCCCTTTGCATACGTAGGCGAAACGCTTCAAGAACTCTCAAAGCGAACGAAGCTTGCTTTGATAACTATGAGGCGCATGCCAAAGGAAGACATAATTGAAGAACTTGACAGGTTCGGGCTTGCGCAGTTCTTTTCATACATAACAACTGCGCTGGACGTGCACAAACCTAAACCTTCGCCCGATGCATTGGTTGAAGCAATGAGGACATTGAAAGTGGAAGTACGCAACTGCCTCATTGTAGGCGATTCTGTCATGGACATCCGCGCCGGTAAGGCGGCAGGCATAAAAACCGCAGCAGTCTTAACGGGACTTTTCAAGCTTGAGGAGCTCGCTAAGGAACAGCCTGACTACATCCTGAAGGATTTCAGTCAGCTGCTCAAAATTATCGCTTAACAAATCGTCGATATTATGTCGAGAAACGAAATATTGCTAAAACTCGCCTAAAACAGTTATATCAGCAATGGAAAATAAAGCTTAATTAAAACCTCGCCCATAACAATATTGGGGAAGGTTTCGAAGCGGGAGTGCCAAATGAACTTCGTAGAAATGATGCTGATGGAGAAGCTGAAAGATGCAGACCCGGCGTTGGATTTGCTTGGCTCAGACCGCAAAGTGTTGCAAGTAGTTTGTCAAGACTTTACGAACTACTTAAAGTATCACTGGGACCTCATAGGGAAAGACGCGAACCAATGCGAAATCGCTGAAAGACTTGAACTGCAGCTTAAAGAAAACCCGCGAGAACTCGAGGAATTCCTGTCCGTATGGGTTAACATATGGTTCAAAAAATGGAAAGAACGCGTCAAACTCTTGATAGGAAACCAAAATGTTAACAAATGGAACCGCACGGCCAAGATTCTCAGCGACGCTGAACCCTTCTGGAAAACGCTTGAAAACCGCACGAAAATCCAAGAGTTCGTAGTTGCTACACTACTGAAGAACGGCGAAATCTGTGGAACAGACATACTCTCTGAAAACCTGATAAAGATGGAACTCGGCGATAAATACATTCAAACCCTCGAAGAAAAAGAACGCATAATGACTGTTGTAAACAACGCGCTTAGAAAAGCGAGAGACATGGCCCAAAGCAAAGGTCCATTGATTTTCGTTAAAATAGACAAAGCATACTACGAAAGCACAAATTACTAAGCAGCAGATGGACATGCGACGGAATGTAACTTACAGAACAAAAAAGTGTAGCTCCCAGTGTGTACAACGAAAGCAAAATGCGAGTCTTTTTAAGCCCTCCCTCGATTATCTCTTGTTTGCTTCACTGGCTTTTCGCCTATGTAAAAATTGGGGGCCTTGTTTTCAACAGTCTCTTGAACCGTGGTCTTAAAACCATTATTAACTATAAGCCCTTAACTGCTTCCAACTTTTCTAACAGCTATATTGCTTGGAAGTTTTCTCCTTAAACTGAAATAGTGTACGATGGCGGCCCTTAATTCTTTCCTGTAAAATTTCAGTTTTTCACCAACAGAATTGACGGTTGTGGCAATGTTTTTGGAGCGTTGACTTCAACCGTTGTGTAAATGAACAATTATTCGACCTTGTTGATACGGTTGATTCTCTCACCAACATCGCACATAAGGACTCCTGCTTTAACGGTTTTTTGGCTTTCGTGAGCAACTCACTTAAAACAGGAAGATCCGTTCATCTAAACTTTGGCGTCGATTCATTCCTCAGCTAAAAACTATAAGCTTCCCTCGCCGATTCCACATAAAATACAAGGTTACCACAACTCAAGCGGTTAGCCTACACCAGCATTGTGTTCAGTGAAAACCCAGCGAACCGTGCGGCAATGCTTCTTTTCCCTGAGTTCAGAATCGCTGCGACGTTTGAAAACGCTGAACTTGAAAAACCCACTTTCATATAACAACCGGAAGTGCCTGCAAAAAGGTTAGATTGAAAATTCTCACGAAATGCATTTCACGAGCGTTTACGCTATCCTTTGACGTTGCAGTGTCTTAGTGCTCCAAGCGTATCGTCTTAAGGTTGTAGTTTCCCCGTAGCCACAGGCTGCACATCGTTTGTGACGAACGTGATAGGCCCTTCTTCCACATCGCCTACAACGTATGTGAACAACCTTACCTTGACGCTTTCCAAAAGACGGAGTTCCTTTACCCAATTCGTTCACCTTGGAGGCGGCGAAATTAAGACAACATTATCGCCGCGCACAATGATCAAACCCAACTTCTTCATGTTCTCAGAGTCCGTGGTGTCTTCAGTTTCTTCGAGAACAAGGTTTAGGTGCTGGTCAAACCCTTTAAGGCGACCCCTCAGGCTTTTTCCGCCCTTAAGCCGTACAAGAACAATTTTGCCAAGGTTCTGCTCAAGTATTTCGGTCGTCATTTCACTCATTGTTTAACCCTTCGCACGTGACGTCTCAAGTATACTCCAACTTAAACATTTAAACCTATCTCAGCGAAGATAGCACCTTGACGAGCTCACCGGTCTTGAAACTCCCACTGTTTATACATTTTTGAGTTCTGCCAATCTGCCATTTCGAAGCGGTAAACAAAGCTGTTAAGTCTCATCTAACGAAAGCCATAAACCATAAAAGCGACACGTGAGTATATGGCAATCCATGAGCCGAAGGCTACGTGTGACAAGCATCGTTACATTTTTTATTTTGACTATAATCATAGCGGAAAGCGCTGCGCAGATTACGCCTGGTGTTAAGCAGGGTGATGAATTCACTTACGCTTTCGAAGTTCACTGGACATCAACCACGCCAAGTGCCTCGCCGCCCTCAGATTTGGTTAACTTGAACAGGACGCAGTGGCTCAAGGTCACAGTCAACCAAGTAGTTGGACCTATTGTGCTTATGAACATCACAGGGCACATAGTAAACGGGACGGAAAGTACCTCACAAGCATGGGTCAACATTGAAACAGGCGAAGATTATGGAGGCTTCGGCTTGGTTATCCCGCCAAACCTGAACACTAACGATGTGGCTTACGCGGCTGGAAACAAGTCCTTCACGATTAATGCGACAAGCACTAGAACTTACGCTGGGGATTCCAGAGAACTTGTGCATTTCACTGCGAACAACACTGGCATGAACGACTATGCCTACGTGTATGACGACATCTACTGGGATCGACAAACAGGCGCTTTGGTTGAATGGTACACTGAACGTGTCAGTCTCGCCGGTGTTAACGAGAAGACTGCACTCCATTGGACACTAACGGACTCAAACGTTTGGGTTATCCCAGAGTTTCCTGCGCCCCTTGTGCTTCTCATACTTTTCATGGCCACGCTCATGTTAACCATAGGCTATTACAGGAAGCCACGCCGGTTCATGAAACAGAAAGCTGCGTATATTGCCAAAACATCCTAATATGGTCGAAAACGTCCAGTGTGAAAATGGCACTTGAAATTTTTCTTCCTTCCGACATAAAGTTATAAGATGGAATATTGTTCTGATAGAAAACAAACCAGAGGAAAAGCATGTTGGCTTCCATCACCGAGCTGCTCAGCATTTTCTTAGGAGCCTTCGGCTTGAACCTTGTTCCCTTCGCTTCCCCTTCAAACTTGTTCATCGCAGCCAACGCAGCGGTGCTCGTAAATTCAGACCCTTTTACGATTGGAGTGATTGTTGCTTTAGCTTCAGCTCTTGCGAAGCTAATTCACTACGGAATCACGTTTTTTATAGGTAAACATTTCAGTGAGACGCGTAGGCAACGGCTTGACGCAAAGGCTCCAAAGGTGAGGAAATGGGCGTTTCCAATGCTTTTCATCGCGGCAGCCTCGCCTATTCCTGACGAGCCTGTGGTGGTTCCGCTTGGACTCATAAAGTATAACCCAGTAAAATTCTTTCTTGCCTTTTTTTCAGGAAAACTCTCTATAACTCTGATAGGTGCCTACATGGGTGTCTGGACGGAAGGTATAGTTTCCCCGTTAATAGGGCAGCTTGGCTTCACAGTTGCATCCGTTGTGCTTACCGTGATAGTCACGGTAATAATGCTCAAAGTTGACGTTGAAAAATTTATCAAAACGATTCGGGATAAATTATGTGCACCGAGGCATCGGTGAGAAAGCGGCGTGGGTAAGCCTTCATCAGCCAATTCGAGCCGCAGCATCAGGCAGAACCGCAATGAGGCATGAAGTTTGAAGTTTCGCAGATACACTTTGAAGCCTAAAGAGTCCAAAGCTATATTGAAACAAGCAGCGTCGACGCTGGGACTTAACTTGGAGGCTCTTATTGAACCGAAATCAAGTTTTGAGGTGGTTGAAGCTGAATTTGGCAAAGTTTTTCTGTTAGACGGGTCACCCGCCTTTTTCGAGATGGAAAGTGAAGTCCTGCCCATGTTACTTTTCTCGCGTGTTGTAGCGATGTTGCCGAAAATAGTTGTTGACATGGGCGCGGTACCGCATGTCTGCAACGGCGCAAACGTGATGGTGCCTGGAATCGTCAAGGTCGAAGGCGACTTCAAGAAGGATGCTGTGGTTCTCGTGGTCGACGAAAAGTATGGTAAGCCGATTGCATTAGGGAAAAGCTTGTATGATGCTGCCGAGCTGAGAACGTTGAAGAAAGGTATTGCGTTAAGGAACTTGCACTACGTCGGCGATGTAGCATGGGACAGCGCCAAGACGATGGCGAGGTAGAATGATACTGTTAATCTTAATCTTGAATTCATAAGATACTTATTAAGTGAATTAGTATCTTGAATAAGCGTCTACACTTAGAATTGGGAAATGCTTAACTGTATAAAAGACAATAATGAAATTAGAGAGGAGACATTTGCCTACTCTGGGAATATTCCGCAAGCAGAAAAAAGATGACGCGGGGAAAACAGTTGAAGCCGCGCCCATAAACAAGGAGACAGCTGGAAAGGCCTACTTGAAGGCTATGCCCTTAAGGGACTTGGCGGACTTGGAGAAAATAAAAGCCGAAGTCAACAGCGGAAACATTCTCATCCTTCGAATAACGCCTCTTGCTGCGAAAAGTATCGAAGACGTTAAGAAAGCAGTGAACGAACTGTCAGAGTTCACAGAATCCATAGGCGGAGACATTGCACGGCTAGGTGAAGAACGCGTGGTGCTTTGTCCCCCAAACGTGAGGATTTGGAGAGAAAAAGCACAAATGTCAAATGAACCTCTGCCTACAGCAGCCTGAATGTATCCAAAACGTTTGGGACAACGGCGTTTATTCCAACTTTCTTGTTTAGGTAGTCAGCGAGACTGAAGGTCTTAGACTTTTCGCCGTGACAAATGAGGACACGCTCAGGCTTAGGCGATAGATGAGAAAGATAACCTATGAGTTGCCGCCTGTCTGAATGGCCGGAAAAGCCTTCGATTGACTCGATACGCAACCGAACACGCACGACAACCATTTTACCCTCAGTGTCCACCATCGTTACTTCGTTGACACCTTTCTGCACTCGACGCCCCAACGTGCCTTCAATCTGGTAGCTCACGAAGACAATCGTGTTCTTCTCGTCTTCCGCCCAATTTTTAAAGTACTCGATTACTGGTCCACCTTCAAGCATTCCCGACGTTGCCAGAACAACACATGGCTCACCGTCGATTATGTTCTGCCTTACACTTGGGTGCTCAACGATTGTGAAGTAGTCAGACTGGAAAGGGTTCACTTCGTCATGCAGGATGCTGTTCCGCACTTCCCTGCCTAAGTATTCAGGATACGCTGTATGGATCGCTGTGGCTTCAGAGATCATTCCTTCAATGAAGACAGGTGCTTCCTTCATCAGTCCGCGGCGCATATATCCATCGATTATAAGCATGATTTCCTGTGCTCTGCCCACGGCAGGTACGGGGATCAAGACTTTGCCTTTGCGTTCCAGCGTCTCGTTTATCACTCGTGTGAGCCGCTCTTCAGCTTCCATCCTTGAAGGCATGACGTCTTCGGGACCCCCGTAGGTGCTTTCAGTGATCACTGTTTCGACTCTTGGAAACTCGGTGGCTGCAGGTTCCAACAACATTGTACGAGCAAACTTGTAATCGCCTGTGTACACGATGTTATGAAGGCCTTCGCCTATGTGCAGGTGGACGAGAGCCGAGCCGAGAATGTGTCCAGAATTGTGCAGTGTAAGCCGAACGTCTGGTGCAATATCGGTTACGACGCCGTAACGCAGAGGGATCGTGTGTAACACGCATTCGCGTACGTCTTTTTGGTCGTAGTATGGTGTTATGCCCTGTTTGCTTGCCACATCCAAATAGTCCAGCTGGAGCATTGTCATCAGATTGGAAGTGGGTGCTGAACAGTATACTGGTCCGTCGTAGCCGTACTTGTACAAGAAGGGCGTTAGGCCGCAATGGTCTAAATGAGCATGACTTATGACAACAGCGTCCAACGCATCAATTTCAAACTCGGAGCTGTCAAACCGTGGAAGAGCCTCGAAGGGTCTCTGTGAACCGGGGTTTATTCCGCAGTCAAGTAGCACGCTGCTTTCTCGCGTCTTGACAAGAAAGGCTGACCTTCCAACTTCCTGAGCCCCGCCTAAAACAGTGATCCTGGCGTCTCCGACTTCCCAAGTTTTAGGTCTAAATATTCTCTCGCCCACGGTTCTAAGGATCCGCTCGCGTTCCTTGCTTTCTGAATGCAGATAATGCCGCATGTGTGTGATAATCTTTGATTTTATCGGAGGACTTCTGAGTACATTTGGTCGCCACTTAGTCTTCTTGATGATTTCCTGCAACACGACGCCGTTTCTTCCGATAACCATGCCTGGCTTCTTTGTTTCTATAATTATCTCTCCAAGGCTAGGGTCAAAACTTATGTCTGTAATTTCAGCTTCAGGCGTTATAAGCTCACGCGTGATCCGCTCAGCCTCAGCCTCGGAAAGCCTGACAGACGGGTCTGACCTGATGACTATTCTTTTTCGGATAACGCTTACGATTTCTGCAATGACGTTGCCCTGCTCGATCAGCACTTCAGGCTTCTTCGTGTAGACTGAAAGCATCGGCCCTTCGTACTCTATTCGTGTGACCTCAGCCTCTTTAGGAACATGCTCCAAAATATAATGGCTGATTTCAACTTTGTCTTTCTCTGAAGCACGTGCCACAGCGTTAACTCCCTTGGCTTGAAAGAAGCTTGCTTTTTTCCTCTTCTGAAAGCTCCCGATACCCATTTTTGTCTATGACGGCAACGTTATAATTGTTCCCACTAGCCACGTCGCGTTTCATGGCGGCGTTAACGGCCTTGACAACGACGGGCAAAAGCTCCTGCGCGCTCATTTCCTCATGATACGCGTCCTCGAGCACGCCGTAGGCAATCGGCGAGCCAGACCCTGTTGAAACAAACTTTTCCTCTGTTAAGCTTCCAAACGGGTCTAAGTTGAACATGTGCGGTCCAGTTTCGTCGACGCCGCCTATGAGTATCTGAACTGCCAATCCCCTAGCGTAAGCGAGAAGGTTCGCCGTAATCCGTGCAGCCGCGTTCACAGGCATCGGTCTATTCATGTTTATCCTATATAGCTGCGCGTTTGCTATGAGTATGTCGACAACGCGTTGCGCATCTGCAACAGTGCCAGCAATCGTCATGCCTAAATGCTCGTCAATCCTGTAGACTTTCTTTCCAAACTTGTGTGCTACAAAGAAGCCCATGGTAACTCTAGTGTCCGAGGCTAAGACTACACCGTCTTTACACACGACGCCTATCGTTGTAGTTCCCTTAAGCGCTAACTGACTAGCTGTATTGTTCTGTGCCATCAACCGAACCAGTCTCCCAAAACTTGAATTTTGACTGTTCCATCACAAGGAAGGAGCAACATGTAATCATGCTGTGGGATTTATTAACATTTCGTTGAAGAACGAGGATACTTCTTAGCTCATCAGCATGTTTTCCTCAGCTTAACGAGATGTCCGTTTGAAGCCCTTCGGTGAACATGGTGCAGGCTTTTTGTCCAAAAGTCAATTCACGTCCACGTAAAACTCGTAATGGGATCCAAACAGCCTTCAATATAGCCTAACGGCTTGAAAGGGTTCAGGAGTACGTTGTAACCGTAAAAGAAGCCCTACGGGCATAGGTAGACTCAGTTAAACGTCGTGCATACTAGTAAAGTTTTAAACCTAAATTGCATGTATAATCTGGTAACATAGTGATTCGGTTGGTTGTAGACCATCATTACATGCAGTTGCCCAGGGAGGTTTTAGTTGGGAAGGGCGTTCTTCATAGAGTTTCCGAGCTGCTTCGAAGGCTTGGACTTGACAAGTCAGCACTAATAGTTACTGGAAAAAGAAGCTACGAAGTAGCCGGCTGCAAGGTTGGAAATATCCTGCAGGAGGAAGGTATGGACGTAGATACGTGCTTTGTGGAGGCGGCGACTTTGGAGGCTGTATTAGCTGTTGGCGAGAAGATCACCTTTTCAAAGCCTCAGGTTGTCGTGGCTGTTGGAGGGGGAACCAAAATTGACGTGGCAAAGCTTAGTTCCGCCCGAATGCATGTGCCCTTCATCAGCGTACCCAGCACGGTGGCACATGATGGTATCGCGAGTCCACTTGCAGCCATCAAAGGTTTTGACCGGCCATTCTCTGTGATGGCGCAGGCGCCGCTGGCAATAATTGCGGACACAGAAGTTATTGGTAGCGCCCCTTGGCGCACGGTCATAAGCGGTTGCGGAGATGTCATAGCAAAGCTTACGGCTGTCCGTGACTGGAGGCTGGCACACAGCGAGAAAAATGAGTACTATGGCGAATACGCTGCAAGCCTTGCGTTGATGAGCGCCCGCCTAGTTGTTCAGAACGCTGAAGCTTTGAAGCCTAGAAACAGTGAAGCTTTGAGGGTGTTAATAGAGGCTTTAATAAGCTGCGGCGTCGCCATGAGCATTGCAGGTAGCAGTAGACCAGCAAGCGGTTCAGAACACTTATTTAGTCATGCGCTCGACGCTCTCAATTGCCACGCTATGCACGGGGAGCAGTGCGGCGTTGGCACAATTATGGCTGCTTATTTGCACGGGATGAAATGGGAAAAGATTAGAGAGACTCTTCGAAAGGTCGGCGCGCCGACAACCGCAAGCGAATTAGGCGTGAAAGATGAGGATGTTGTTGCCGCCTTGGAAGCTGCACCACGCATTAGACCTGACAGGTATACGATACTTCACAAGCTTATGCTGGACAGGGATGCTTGCAGGAAAGTTGCACGTGAAACAGGAGTGATAGGCTGAACGCTTTTCCAAGCGTTTATGACCCATGTTTACGGCTGTCCATACCTGTCTGAGTGCACAATTTGATTCAGTGGTTTCCGCTCAGGCTTTCTCGTTTCAGCATTGGCGTAGCCCATGGGCAGCAGGGATACAACGCGGAGCTTCTTTGGTAGACCCAGAACCTGTTTCACTGCTTTCTCAGAAGAGTTCCGTTGATTTCGCATGTCGAACACTCCAATCCAGCCGGTTGATAAACCCAGACTTCGCGCTGTGAGCGCCATGTTCTGGGTAGCCACTGCGCCTGCCTCCACATGATGGTAGGGGTCTTCCTCAGGGTTGACGACTACAACGATGCATATGGGCGCTTCACTTACGCCTTTGCTGAACACTGTTGGAACCACTTGACTGAGTTTTTCCTTTAGGTCAACGTCTCTCACAACGATAAAGCTCCATGGTTGCTTGTTCAGCCAAGAAGGTGCCCACCTTCCTGCCTCGAGAACACTTAACAACTTTGCATCTTCAACAGGCTTACTGTTGAATCGAACCGTGTTTCGTCTTTCAATTATTGTTTCCAAAACGTTGTTGACGCTGATGGTTGCACGCTCCACTACCTTTTAATTGTGGTGTTAAAGTTAAAAAGGCTTTAGTCTACTTGAAACTTCTGTTATATTAGAAAGAGGAAAACGTGTTTGTGCTCCCACGATTCGTGTCTAAGCTTTTTTCTTTTGTTGGTTGATGAAGGTCTCTATGAACTTCACAGTTGTTATTTCAGGGAAGAACTTCTGCACATCTAGTGCTATGCCTCTTTTTGCCACTTGTAAGCCTTCTATGTAGTAGGTTTCCTCTGGCATTTCTACGGTTAGGGTGTCATTAGCGATTGAGATTTTGAATTTTGAAGGATCAATAGGAAGCCTACGATGTATCAGAGCGCCAATTTTTTCTTCAAGAGTTTCAAGTTTCTTAACAACGGTTACTTCGTAAACCAGAGTTTTCCCTGCTAATGGCGGATTGAAATCTAGAAGTACGCGCCCTGCACCTATCGACCTTACTGTAGCCATTTTTCCGTTATACTCTACGCGTGCTCCAAGCGTCGGATTAATGCCCTTGGTTGTCAATTGTTTAAGCGGGACACGCTTCACCTTCTCGGCATCTCTTGGACCGAAGGCTTTCTCTGGAGGTATCTCAACCGAGGCGGGTTTGTTCAATTCCAGAGTTGGAAGGGTTTCGTCCAGCGCCTTCAACACCCAACCTTCGCCAATTACTACAAGTTTAGGCTCGTAAACATCGCCTTCCCTATACAACCTCTCTTTTTTAGCAATTTCCTCGCTGGTAGTATCGAAAACTTCACGTGTTTCTTTAACTCGGGCGGTGTAATCTAACAGTATGAAGTCGCTTTTCTGCAAGGGCATTGTGTCCAATCCTTCAACGGCTCGGAGTAAGCCTCAAACGCTAATAAAAACTTGTCGGATGCTGAAGAAAACGTGTACGTAATGAATCACGCGCATCCTACATGCTCCTGCGGAAGAAAATTTTACTTTAATTGAATGACGTTTTGAAGGGCGCTTTCCCTCACAGCGCATAGTAGATTTCGAAACAGTTGACGACTTGACAAGCGTGCAACAAGCTTTAGGGTCATTATTCAGAATTCACAAGTTCTTTAAGAATGGACCTTGCGTTAAAAGAAACATGTGGTTGCATGCACAGGTCAAAACTTGAGCTTTATGAGGCAATATTGGCCGCGCTGTCGAGAAAGCCTCAGACCGTGGACAATATAGCCTTTGAATGTGATATTGATTGTGTAGTGCTGAGCAAACTTTTGGAGTTCCTTGTAAGAAATGGGCTTGCTCAGCAATGTCGTTCGAAAAACAAAATATGCTTCGCGCTTACAGAGCGAGGACACGCCATCAACCGCACCTTCAACCTGGCAAAACGGCTTGAAAAGCTTCAAGAGCATGTTGTAGCCGTAAAAGAAGCCCTACAGGCACCAGTAGACGCGGCCAAACGTCGCATATAGGCTTAGAATGTGAAACAAAAAGACCTTAAGCGGCTTTGCAGCAGACTTTGCATGAAAACGTATGCAAACGCCTTCGGCTGAAACTCTTTGGGCAATGAGCGAAAAGCCGTTGCTCTCATTTCTTAACACCAATGCAGTAAATTCAAAACGTAGACACGTTACTTTTTACATTCCAGGCTTCAGCGTGCAGGGGCACCACGGCAAGCCAGATGCGTTTCCCACATTGTCCATAACTGGCAAGCGTTGCGCATTACGCTGCAAACATTGCGAGGCAAAAGTCTTGAAAACAATGTTGCCCGCTGAAACTCCTACCCAACTGTATAACCTCTGTGAAAAACTGAAACAGAAAGGCGCGAGCGGATGCCTCATAAGCGGTGGCTGCCAAGCAGACGGCAAAGTTCCGATTGACAAGTTTATACCCATCATTAAAAGAGTTACGAAACAACTCAACTTGAAAATTCTCGTCCACACAGGACTCGTCGACTTCACAACTGCTGAAAAACTCAAGGACGCCGGCGTAAAAACCGCTTTAATAGATATAGTTGGGGCAGATGAAACCATACATGAGATCTGCGGTTTAGAATGCACAACGAGAGATTACGAAGAAGCACTTGACGCGCTGCAAACTGCTGGGCTAACCTTTGTCCCACATATCATCGTCGGTCTCCACAACGGTAAACTCAAAGGTGAACTCCAAGCATTGAACATGGTTGCCAAGTTCAAGCCCTCAGCCCTTGTAGTCATAGCCTTCATGCCAATACCTGGTACATCTATGGCGCAAACTGAACCGCCGAAACCCATTGAAATAGCACGCGTAATCAGCATAGCACGTTGTCTTTTCAACGGTTTGCCCATTGCTTTAGGTTGCATGCGCCCAAAAGGAAAACATCGTAGTGAAACAGACGTGCTTGCTTTGAAAGCAGGCGTCGACGCCGTCGCATTTCCCGCCAGAGAAGCCGTGAAATATGCAGAAGGATGCGGCTACCAAGTTGATTATGAGGTTGCTTGCTGCTCGCAAGTATATGAAAAATTGGCAAAATGGATAAACAGCAAACAATTTGAACATTCACAACGACGGTAAAAGTTCAGTTAGCGCATGCATTAAGCGATCATGTGGTGTAAACCCTTACTCGGACCCTTTGAAAAGTTTAACAGCAAAAACTACCGCCCACGTAGCTCCCGCAACGGCGGAAATCATTTCTGGCACTGCAACACCTTCGACGTAGCGTTGAACTGATAAAAGTAGCCACGGAAAAGCTGCAACAAGCGCGACCACTAATGTGAAAAGGCTGAAGCTTGCGCGGCGCATCTGCCATAAAGCAGGGACCAAGACTAGCAATGCTAATGGCAGGCAAACAAAGAAAGCGACAGAAGCTACAAAATGGTTCGGATGGACGTTTTCAGGAAAAAGACCGATTGCGACAAGCGCAAGACAGGCTAAGCCGAAAAGCATTACGCCTATCTTGCCAAGCGTGTTTCGGCTGAAAAACACGTACAAGCCTAATGTGAAAATGAGGCATAGAACACCACTCGAGATTAGGCCGAAATTGAAAACATTCATAGTGAAGCCTGGAACCACACCTAAGTCGCTGAGGGCGTTGCTCGTCCATTCGAATTCATGGTAGGAGGCGATGGCCAGAAAAATGCAGCAGAAAGCGATAGCTGACGCCAAAATGCCGCAAACGCCTGGAAACTTTAACAGTACTGACTTTTTCAAACGCGACACATCTGGTTTCATACCTAGAAAGGGTATAGTTTCGTACATAGTTTAAAGCTTGTGCTTTCTCAGGACTATTTGATCTTTTATCATGCGTGTAAGAACAAAAATCTCACGATGCGTGGGTTTGGTGACCTCTCCACGGCTCAACGGTGGTTCAAAATTTTAGGGAATATCCTAACGGTCTCAACTTGTGAGTCTCGTCATAATCGTTGGCAGGATGATGAAAAAGTTAGTTGCAATGACGTCTTCAAAGCTGTATGCAGCGGAACAGCTACACTTCTATCCTGCCATCCCTGCTCTTTAGCCTGTAGGTGACACTGAATCATCACGAGGATGGGATAGTCGTAGACGCATTAAAGAAGCCCGTCTGGGTCAAGTTCACCGTTTTCATCAAGTATGAGCAAACTGTATACTTGTTGAACACTGCTACAAAAGTTTACTTAGAATCCAGAACGTTTATTTTGTCAACTTAGTGTTTTTAATGTAAAGCGTGGTTACGGCTTGGGCAAAAAAGACAAACAAGTGTTTAAGAAGCTTATCGCTTCTTCAGGCTTGTCTGAAGAAGCCGCAGAAGAGCTGTGGAAGTGGTATGACCCTGCAGAGAAGAAGGGTATAGCAAGCTTTTAGCCCGAAAAGAAAAACGGTTGAACTGAAAATGCATTTCGCATAGTAGTAAACGCTTCAGGCGGATTTTTTCCATCAGAAGTATTCGAAATCCGTATTCTTATGTCGCCGTTGCGATACGTCTTAGGGATTCGCTATGTTTATTTATTGTGTCACTTACTCAATACTTCAGGAATGTGGTTGAGGAATGTCTAAGAAGCCGCCGTCAAAAGATGAAGCCCTCGAAGCTTTGGATTTCATAGTTAATGTGCTCAAAGAGCACGAGAAGGACCTTGACAGGCTCATAAATGAGTTGGGCACCGTGGCGGAACGCCTTGGCGAGGCTGGAGAATTAACCGCGAAGGTCGAGAAGGTTGAACAAAAAATCGCCGGCTTACAGAACGAGATTACAGGGTTAATCGAGTATCTCTCCTCACCTCAACGCGAGGCTGCGCCGAAAGCGCTGAAGACTGAGGCGGCTCAACCGACTGCGCCTGTGGTTGCGCCAGTGATGCATGGACCGCCAGTTATACTTCGCTGCAAGCAGTGGGAAGACTTCCAGACTTTAGCGTTTCAGGCGCAGACGTTGTCGTTCATGTACAAGGAAGCGGAGCAAACGTTCCAGGTTGACGCAATTAAAGACAGTCAGATTGTAACTTACAGCGGCGACTTGCCGAAGATTGTGGCATTGCTAAGAACCTGGCTTGGGAAGCAGCTTGAAGTGTCGGAGAAACGTATACTTGAAGGTTTTCTCGTTATAGGCTAAGGTTTTCCGTGTTTCAGTTGTGTGTTCGGCGTTTTTATTTGTGATGCGTAAGGCTTTTATAACTCGTAACGTATCTTAAGTCTTGCTATACGCAAGGTGCGGGGTAAAGGAGGTTGAAGGCAAAGCCAAACCAGCCACAGAATTTTCCGTTTTCGAAGCCTTCTCCTTTCTCCTCGATGACGGATTGGCTGAACGGCAACGCCAACACACAATGAAACCCCCCACACCAACGAGGCCGCACATCATGGACAAACATGCAGCGCTCATCAAAAAGTTTAACGAAGAAAAAGCTAAATTCGAAAAAACAATGGAAGAACTCCGACTACTGAAAGACGTAGCCCAAGACCTAAAACATTACAAACGCATGATCAAAATCAAAAAGTACGACTAAAAACAAGCATCCGCGAAAAACTCGTTCATTAACCACATGTTCCACATGGAAGCAACGTCAAAACCTGAGATGCAAAGGCATAAGCCGCAAAAAAGAAAGATAGCACAAAAACAAAAAAGTGAAAAGAGACTGCAGAACATGCAGCTGCAGTACATGCGAACCTCAACGGAACATTCATTCTTCCATCATTATCAATGTCAGCGTAGACCGCACTTTGCTGATCATTCGAATCTTATAGGTAACGAGGTCCTTCAACTTCTCCATCGAGTCGGCTTTGACTTTGCTTATGATGTCGTAGACACCGTACGAGAACAACGCTTCTTCAACGCCTTCAATCTTGTTCAATTCACGGATCACTTCGTCCTCTGAACCCGACTCCACGTTTATGAGAACATAGGCCCGCGGCATTTCACGATACCTCAATTATTCCAATCCACCAATGGGTTAAAATATTTTGCCATAACACCAAGACAAACAATTCACGACAACCACAGCGTGCTGCTTTGCAGTTGGCAGATACGCAGTTTTTTACAACATACTTTCCATTGAAAACCTGCTTTGCCACGCATCATATACGGCACAAAAGAGTTATATTAACTCTCGCCGAAAAGGGTAGGTTATTGCGGTGAAAACTCGTGACCAAGTACGTTTTTGTAACAGGCGGCGTACTGAGTTCTGTAGGTAAAGGCATCCTCACCTCTTCAGTCGGTAAAATGCTTCAGGCCCGCGGGTTTAAGGTCACCGTCATCAAAATCGACCCGTACGTAAATGTTGATGCAGGCACTATGAACCCCTACATGCATGGGGAAGTCTTCGTAACCGACGACGGCGGCGAAACAGACCTTGACTTAGGCTGGTATGAACGTTTCCTCGACTTAAACCTCAAGAAAGAAAACAACATAACCACAGGTCTCGTCTACAAGTCAGTAATAGAGAAGGAACGCCGAGGAGACTTCCTCGGCCGCTGCGTACAAATAGTTCCCCACATCACAAACGAAATCAAAGCCCGTATTCGAGCTGTCGCGAAAGCCTCAGCCGCTGACATCGTCCTCACCGAAGTCGGGGGAACAGTCGGCGACATTGAAGGCTTGCCCTTTCTGGAAGCAATACGCCAGATGCGTCTGGAAGAAGGGTTTGAAAACACGCTCTACGTGCATGTAGCCCTTGTCCCAATATTAGATGTCACGGAAGAATTCAAAACTAAACCATTGCAGCACAGCGTTAACGAACTTCGAAGAATCGGCATTCAGCCCGACGTGATCGTAGCCCGAAGCCCCCGCATGATTGACGCTGAAGCCCTACGCAAGATCGCACTCTTCGGCACAATTCCAGAAGACGCTGTCTTCTGCTCGTACAACGCGCAATCAGTTTACGAGGTGCCTCTTATCCTGGACAAGCAGGGTATGGGTGAATTCATATGCAGAAGGTTCGGCTATAACTGCCAAGTCAAAGACTTGGGGGAGTATCAACAGTTCGTAGATGCGCTTTTGAACCCTGAACACGAGGTGCGCATTGTGCTAGTGGGCAAATACGCCGGATTAACCGACAGCTATGTAAGCATGAACGAGGCCTTAAGACACGGGGGCGCAGCATGTCGCACACGTGTGTGCATCACGTACATAGAGGCGGAAAAACTTGAAAAAGACCCGAAATGCCTCGACGAACTTAAAGCCTTCGACGGCATCTTCGTACCCTACGGTTTCGGTCCAAGAGGCACTGAGGGCAAGATGGCTGCGATAAAGTTTGCCCGCGAAAACAACGTGCCTTTCCTCGGCATTTGCTACGGGTTTCAACTAGCAGTGGTCGAGTTCGCGAGGCACGTCTGCGGACTTAAGGACGCAAACAGCACAGAAATAAACCCTGACTCGCCGCATCCCGTCATCGCGTTAATGCCTGAACAACGGCAGGTCGAAGCAAAAGGCGCCACTATGAGGCTTGGCGCACACAAAATAATCATTTCACCAGGCACCTTGGCCCACGCGCTCTACGGGACGCAGGAAGCGTACGAGCGCCACAGACACAGGTTCGAAGTCAACCTTGAATACCTGGAACAGCTCGAGAAAAACGGTCTTGTCTTCTCAGGAAAAAGCCCTGACGGAAGAAGAATGGAAATCCTCGAGCTCCCAGGGCACAGCTTTTTCTTAGCCTCACAGTTCCACGGCGAATTCAAAAGTCGTCCTAACCGTCCTTCACCCGAATACTATGGCTTCGTAAAAGCCTGCCTCGAAAGAAAAATTGGGAAATCGCTTCAGCACCCAGCGTAAAAACGCAGACGCGTAAACGTGCGCCTTCAAAAGGCAGACCTTAAGAACTGCACGCTGGTCCCGATGGCTCAGCGTGTTGGGCGGCACAGTTCCTCCACAGCCGACAACATCGTCGGAACCTTGAAGGCGATGTCAACGTCGGTTACGACGCCGACCAGCAAATCTTCTTCAACGACAGGCAACTTCTTAATTCGCCAACGCTTCATCAACTGAACTGCCTCCTCGACAGTCGCCGTCCTGTTGATCGTCACAAGCGGGCTTGTGAGAATCTCCCTCGCCGTCACCGCCCTAGGTGCCAAGCATTGCTCAACCAACCTGACAAGCACGTCACGCGCAGTTATCATGCCAACTGGCCGCCCGCTTTGAACCACAATCACGAAGTCAACGTCATACTTGTTCATAGTTGCCACAACTTCCTGCGCTGAAGTGTCCATGCGGACAACCCTGTAATTCCTTGACATCACATTCTCAACGAGAACATTGCTTGCCAACCGTATTCCTCCATCAAATTTGCATCTAAAAAGAACCTCCTCTTTATTAATCATTTCCCAACTCAACATTACAAATAAGACGTGAAACTCCGCGTCCACGAGATAACCATCATTCATTCCAAACAACGAGAACAACACAGCCAAACCCATCAAGAAACGTCGTCACCTATGCCTCAAAGGCGGGAGGCACGTTACATGTATGCGTAAATCGATTGTTCCTGCGCACCAAGGCAAACTTGCAAACGAAGATGCATTGTGTAGCCGACAAAGCATATAATATGGAAAAGCATGTCTACGCTTTAACGGATGACTGAGAAACACATGACTTCGCTACCGCAGTTGACGACGCGGAAAAAGCTGCTCATGCCTCTTATAGGTTTGGCTGCTTTCTTCCTCTACATTTACCTTTTCCACGTCGATGTTGCCGCCATCTTCGATGTAGTAAAGACGGGCGACCCCGTGCTTTACGCTTTTTCAATACTTGTAAGTATAGTAGAAGTCCTGTTCTTTGCTATCTCATGGCGGGTTCTTCTGCAGGCGCTCGAAGTCAAACTTTCGACGATAAAAGCATGCCTTTTTGTCTACTACGGACTTTTCACGGACATCTTGATACCTGGAGAATCCGTAACTGGAGAGGTCTGCCGGGTTTACTTGGTAACGCGAGAGCAGAATGGCACAAGCGGGAAAGTTGTGGCTTCACTAGTCATGCACAGACTCTTTGGCATGTCGATCAACGTTGCCGTCTTGCTTTTAGGCTTGGGACTTCTTTTCTCAGAAGGCGCATACGGCGGCACTGCCGTGATTCTGATCCTCATTTGTACACTGATAATTGCGGCTTTTCTAATCGCGTTACTTGTCTTAGCCTTCAACGAGGGCTTAGGCTTAAAAGCGGTTCACTTGTTGATGCGGCTGGTAAAGTTTGTATCACGTGGTCGCTGGAATATTGAAGCCATAAAGGATGAAGCCGTCAAAACCACAAGAGCCTTTCATAACTCCATGCACGAGTATGCGCGAAAGCCAAAGCCGCTGGCGGTTTCGCTGTTTCTACTGCTGTTAAGCTGGTTCTGCAGCATGAGTATTCCATACATCGTTTTTGCTTCCCTCAGAAACCCCGTTTCCTGGGGGCTTATACTCGTAAGCAACGCCATCCTAGTTGCCGTTAAATCCATACCTGTCGGGGTCCCCTTCGAGGTTGGACTCCCGGAAATCACGTTAACCACGCTTTACGTGGGACTAGGAGTCCCTGCAGACGTAGCTGCTACGGCCACACTGCTTTCAAGGTTCGTCACGCTCTGGCTAAGGTTTATACTTGGGTTTGCAGCCCAGCAGCTTGTTGAACTTCACCCTAAGTTAGCAGGCGCCAGGCCTTCGCAAAGCCGTGGAAAAACCGAATTGTTGCCCGCTGAAAACGCGTACATAAAGGCTTAAAAACTGAAAACCGATTAAGGGTTACCAGAGTGCCAAAGCATGCATAACAGGGACTCTTCAAGGAAACCGTTTTTCAAGTTTGTTGTTCTCGTAAGGAATACCACGTGGCGCTGCGGGAAACTTGAACGCGCAATCGTTGTGAGACTTCACCAACGCTGGACGCATGTAGGAAGTCGAAGCACATCTGTCAAGGACATAACGCAAAGCGTGAACGCTAAAGACAGCGAAGTCATCAATGCGCTTAAACGTTTGGAAAAAAGGAGCATAGTAAGGCTTCTGCCCTGAAGGTCGACGGCGTCACGTTATTCAGTCTTCGAAAGCTCCTTGGCCCGTTCAACCCATTTTTCAACAAGCTTCTGAGAGACGCCAAGCTTACCGGCGATTTCAGCCGGCGCTACGTTTGCTAAGTCCTGGATGGTGTTAATCCCCAGACTTCGAAGCTGTGCAGCCCTTTTTTCGCCTATGCCCTTAACCTCAGTTATCTGCAATGAGCTAACTTTGCCCTGACCTTCCGCGGCGGCTTCCACACTTTTCGTCGGCGCCGGCGCAGAAACGTTTACAGGAGCTTGAACGCTTTCTTCGGCTGTTGTGACCTGAACTGTTTCCTGCATCGTTGAACCCGCTTCAACAGCGGGCTGCGAAACAGCTTGCTCCGCGGTCATAGGAGTAGCTGTGACAGCGACGCTTCGAGCTTTCGGTTTCTGATAGTAGCCCAAAGCAAGCATCAGAAGGCCCAACACAACTGTTGAAACCACCCAGACGTTCCTTTCAGAAGTCTCCATCAGCAGAAGCATGGAAGCAGCCGTTATCGCGAAGAACACGACTGCTAACGCATACAACGCATAGTCCGTACGCATCATTTGTCCCTGAAGCATCTACTTCGTCAAGACTGCTTAAATAATTTTCTCCATCACCAGCCTCATAGGACAGCGCAAACAACGACCTGCGCATTCAAATCAGCTGAAAATCGTTTCGAAGACAAAAAGCGCTTCAGACAGACGAGGAAGCTGCATCTGAGAGAAGTTGAATAACAACGGAGAGGCATTCTCAAAATTGAATACGCGTAAGCTTGGTTGCATGAGACCTGTCTAAAGAAGCCAGAATGGACGAGTAGGATCTGCATGTGAGACGAGATCCGCTTAACGCTGTCGAAAGGGTGAAGCAGACCAGCCACAAAGGTTTGTCAGCCCATGATGCCCTGTTTCAGGGCAGTTGATTGTAGCTCATGGACAACCTTCTTGACTCTGCGTTATCTCATCTCGGTTTGCCCTTACCTTTTCGATGGGTTTCCCTTTTGGGTCGTTCACTCTGCTACTTTGTTGAGAAGAGAGGTAGGACGGAAACCTCATGGACTGCAGCCCAAGACGATTATGGCGTCAGCTTCCTGGAGCATTTCCGCAGTGAGACATTCGGGTTTGCTTCGTGAGAGGTCTATGCCTTTTTCTTTCGTTGATTGAACTGCTACGGGGTTTCCGTCGGTTGCTGGCTGTGCGCCTGCGTCTTTTGCTGTGAGGACGCGTTTGTCTTAATGATCGGTAAAGGCTTCGGCCTTCTGTTTCTTTCAGTGTTTTCGACAAATGCGAATAGTACGCGCGCCTGGCTTGGACTCCTGCCGTGTTTAAGCACGTTTCTAGACTTGCTGGTTAGGGGAAGAGTTCGATTTCCTTTGTTTTTCCGCATTTTGAGCATTTGAGGAGCAGCGTGCTGCCGTGGTGCGTGGTTTCAACGGGTTTCCATTCGTGAGGGCATTCTGCTTCTTGTTCTTTCTTGTTTTCGGTGCTCATTGTTTTCACGTTGGTGAGGTATTACGTATTTAAGAATTTAAATCTATTGTTTTGGGCGAAGCTTTAAATAGCTGTGAAAACATTCAGCGGCTAAAAAGCCGTGTGCGCACACATGTCTACAAGCCCGTTGAAGCTTGGAATAAAAGACCTTGTCTACAGCGTTGTTGCACCCACGGTCGTCGCGTTACTAATAATGGCCGTGGGAATGTCGCCAGCAACTTCCTTCGTCGGCTTGAAATACACACTGCTTGAAGCCATAGTTGTAGTTAGCGTCCCGATGCTTTTCGGACTCTTATGGAACCGATGGGCCGGCGGATGCTCCGGCTTCCTTTTGGGCAGTTTGTATGCGCTTTATTTTTCTGATCAAGTCTACGCGGTTCAAGGCAGAGGCGACATCAGTCTTCTCGGCGTCGTGGTAAGCGCCATGCTAATAGGCTACGTGACAGGCGCGCTGAACAAGCGTTCAACAGAGTACAAACGAATGGCTTTGTCCGCGGTTACTGCGGCAGTGATCGGCGCAGCCATCGTCACGTATGCAGACCAGTATTCCATTCAGCTCGGCGAATTGAAAAGCGCCACAGTATTTCTCACCCTTTTCACCCGTGTGCTCTGCGGACTTATAGTGCCCTTCATCGCACGCGTCTTCATTTCGTACAGCTCCAAAAGTGACCGAGAAAAAAGGCTTCAACCACCTACGAACGCGATGCAGGGCAACAGTGACTGAATAACGACACGTTCGCTGCCATCTCTCATCGCCAAAGCCAGGGCAGAGTTCCAAAGCGTTTTCAGGATTTCCCTGAAAAAAGCGGTGCCAAGCGTGGCATTTTGGCTCCGGCAATGCGAGTTTACGCTAAAGCTTTTTGTCTTCACAGTCGATGCAGATGTCGATGTCCCTGTTCGTCCAAAAAGTTTTGCCGCATTTGATGCATACGGTTTTGTGCAGCAAACCTTTATCTTCAGAGACGACTGGCTTGAAGGGTCTTGTTTGCTGCGGAAAACTAATAGCCTTTGCGTGACACACGTTTTCGCATGCAACGCATCCGTTTACGCATTTTTCAGGGTGTGC
>Ga0272448_1001428_pt1 | contig 32134 bp, 27 predicted proteins | sample YNPCB0191_FD_202220 | JGI IMG/M metagenome (GOLD analysis project Ga0272448, IMG submission 202220) | Hot spring sediment microbial communities from Yellowstone National Park, WY, United States - YNP-CB-019-1 | ecosystem: Environmental > Aquatic > Thermal springs > Hot (42-90C) > Sediment...
AGTTTGAAACTTTCTATACCAAAAACATTTTGCTCAACGAGGGGATCCGAGCCTGGATGGCTCCTCAAGACCAACCACACGAGAAATTTGTATTCCCTGAGGAGGTATTACCTCGTGGTAACGCTCTCTAATCGACCTGCTGTTTTAGGAGCAGGACGCGATCAAGATTCCACCGGATTTGCTTGGTGGGCTGGTAACGCCCGTCTGATCAACCTCTCCGGTAAATTGTTGGGCGCTCATGTTGCCCATGCAGGTTTGATCGTCTTCTGGGCTGGTGCAATGACCTTATTTGAGGTCGCTCACTTTGTCCCTGAAAAGCCGTTGTACGAGCAAGGCTGTATACTTTTGCCCCACTTGGCAACTCTTGGATGGGGAGTTGGCCCAGGTGGTGAAATCATAGACACCTATCCCTACTTTGTTATCGGCGTTCTGCACCTGATTTCTTCTGCGGTACTGGGTTTTGGTGGCCTCTACCACGCGATCCGCGGTCCTGAAGTCCTAGAAGAATACTCCTCTTTCTTTGGCTACGACTGGAAAGACAAGAACAAGATGACCAACATCATCGGGTTCCACCTGATTGTTTTGGGAATCGGCGCCTTCTTGCTAGTGCTGAAGGCAATGTTCTTCGGCGGTGTCTACGACACATGGGCGCCCGGTGGCGGTGATGTTCGCGTGATTACCAACCCCACACTGAATCCAGCGGTGATTTTTGGCTACCTGCTTAAGTCTCCCTTCGGTGGCGATGGCTGGATTGTTGGCGTAAACAACATGGAAGATATTATCGGCGGTCACATCTGGGTAGGCCTGATTTGTATCGTTGGTGGTATTTTCCATATCCTCACCAAGCCTTTTGGCTGGGCACGCCGTGCTTTAATCTGGTCTGGGGAAGCTTATCTTTCCTACAGCTTGGGTGCTTTGTCCCTGATGGGCTTTATTGCTTCTTGCTTTGTTTGGTTTAACAACACCGCTTACCCAAGCGAGTTCTACGGTCCTACGAACGCTGAAGCTTCTCAAGCCCAATCTTTTGTCTTCTTGGTTCGCGACCAAAAACTGGGTGCGAACGTCGCATCCGCCCAAGGTCCTACTGGTTTGGGTAAATACTTGATGCGATCGCCCACCGGGGAAATTATCTTTGGTGGTGAAACCATGCGCTTCTGGGATTTCCGCGGTCCCTGGTTAGAGCCCCTGCGCGGTCCCAATGGTTTGGATCTTGACAAAATCAAGAACGACGTTCAACCTTGGCAAATTCGTCGCGCATCCGAGTACATGACTCACGCCCCCAACGGCTCTATAAACTCTGTGGGCGGTATCATAACTGAACCAAACTCCTTCAACTACGTCAATCCTCGAGCTTGGTTGGCAACTTCTCACTTTGTTTTAGCCTTTTTCTTCCTCGTAGGTCATTTGTGGCATGCTGGTCGCGCCCGCGCTGCTGCTGCTGGCTTTGAAAAAGGTATAGACCGCGAAAGCGAGCCAGTATTGTTCATGAAGGACCTCGATTAAATTGTCAAGCTTCTTTCATCACTGATAATTACTTTACTAGCTAGCTCCTGTGTAAAAGCAGGGGCTTTTTTATATCTGCTTGACATTCAAGCGCGCGATCGCCTTTGACTGGGTTTGACTTAGCCGTGAAAGTTCCATGCGGGAGATATATCACAACAGTGGTAGGAAGGGGGTTGGTTCTTAGAGTTAGCAATCGCATAATGGAAATGCTTTTTAGTTCTAGAGAAATTATTTCGCTTTGCAAACTCCAAATCAAATCACGGAAACATTGTTTTGTAACTGGTGGCTTTTACTCCAGGCTTTTGGAGTCGAGAAAAATTTTGCCGAAAAAGTTTTTGCCCAAATAGTTACTGCTTACTCAAGTCCAGGACGCTAATATCACACCCTGAAACACATTTATCATGTTCTCAACACAATACAGATTTTACAAAACCGAGCTCAATACTTACCGGCGGTTCAACTTGCCACCTGGTTTCATGACGTTATCTATGACCCTCAAGCCCCAAGATAATCAAGAAAAAAAGTGCTATTTAAACCACTGAAATCCTAAAATCACTGTCGCTTCCGTACCATTTGATTAGCAAAGTCTTTACTCTTATTTGCATACCAAATATCATCAAGCCGAATCTGATGATTTTGATGCTCAGGTATTGTTGGATGCAGATTTAGCGATTTTAGGTGCGAAACGATCGCGCTACTATCAATACGCCTTAGTAATTAGTCAAGAATATGCTTGGTTACCAGATGAGGTGTATCTAGCCGGTAGAAAAAAGTTTTTGCATCAATTTTTGCAGCAGCATCGCATTTACTTTACTGATGTGATGTTCGCAAATTTTGAATTCTCCGCTCGTCGCAACCTGCAAGCAGAAGTTCAGTTTATCGACGAGACTTTATCATCAAGTCGATCGTTGCATTAATGATGCGATCGCCCTGCATCGGTATAACATCTCTACCATGTAACGCGTCTTGAGTGATGTGAAAATAAATTAACAAGCCAACTAAAATGTTGGCGATCGCTTCTGGGTCGATAATTTTCAATTCTCGATGGGAAGCTAGGTATTTAGTCAGTGCTTCCAGCACAGGTTTTATAGTTGTACGAACACAAACTTTTGCCAACTTCGGAAGCGAGCCGACTCTCCAATTACAAGCCGCATCAACGCACAATGTTCCCAGTCTTGGCTCATCTGTTGCAATGCTTTGCTTCCCACTTGGCGCAGTACTTCAGATGGCTCTCCTTCTAAAGGTTCGCTACTAAACAATGAATTAAATTTTTGGCGTGCCAGTCGCTCAATTAAAGCCTTAAACAATCCTTCTTTGTCTGTAAAATGGCTGTAGACTGTTGCTTTGGACACACCTGCTGTTGCTGCTACCCTATCCATGCTTGTTCCTGCGAACCCATGGGCTAAAAACTCTTGCATTGCTCCTCGGAGAATTTATCCTACTTTCTCAACTGAACTTTTCCGTTCCCCGGCCCTGGCTTTCTTTTGTAACATCTTTTACCAGTTCCTACTACTTCTCCGACCCGGGACGCACTTTATGCATTTTTTCATATCTCAGATTATTTGCAAATATCTGTATATTTGATGCAAAACTGATATTTTTTATAGCTCCTGCCCCTTTATTTTGCCAAAACTGATAAATAAAACAAAATTTCACCGTTTCTTCTCGTTGTATCTAACTAAGGAGGACACTAGCACATGTGTATTGTGCCACCGTTCCTGGACAGGAAAACTGCAAGGAACAAACTAAACCGTTTAGTTTAGTAATTACTGTTGTAGTACTTGTCAAAGTCCTAGCAGTAAGCTTTAAAATTTACATAATATACACGGCATTGTTACTGATAAATTTTCACCTTAAACCCAGTCTGTGAATCTGAAATAGTAAATATAAACCCAATCTAAGACTCGAAAAAATTTTCTATTAGATGTTACAAAAAATACAAAAAACTAGCTGGTACGGCAACTTATGTTCAATAAAAGAAATACAAGCTTATTTTTCATCTTACTGTTAATATTCGTAGGTTTTGGGGATAGTTTCTTGCCGAAACCGTTGAGTACTGCTAGCTTGCGCACTCGAACCGCAGTGAATAACTTTATGATTGGGTTGTTCCCGAAATGGCGTCCAAAAACAAAACCTTACGAACGTACGGAAAAGGCACTGGAAAGCGTTGAAAATGGCGAAAAGAACAAATAAAACAGTATATGCCTTTGGTCAAAGAAGTTATTTTGCCCATCAGCTTTTTTTCGTTATATATCGGCTTGCTCTGTAGTTGTCACTCGCGTCAAAATAAAAAATAGTTGTAATTTCTCTTAACAATGGCGTCAGTGCAGCTTTTAGAATCCTTTTCCTCAGTTGCAGCTACATCCAAGCAGGGACACGATTACGATCTAGTAATAGTCGGTGGCGGAATCATTGGCTTAACCTTAGCTTCTGCTTTGAAAGATTCAGGATTAAGCGTGCTGTTGGTGGAGGCGAAAGCAGAATCGGCGGCGGTATTAAAAGGTCAGGCCTACGCCGTGCACATGCTATCAGCGCTAATTTACCAAGGAATTGGAGTTTGGGACAAAATATTGCCCCAAATTGAAATTTATCGTCGCGTTCGCCTTTCTGATGCCGACTATCGAGGCATAGTGGAATTTACAACAGCTGACACGGGTACCGAGGATTTGGGGTATGTAGCGGAACATCAAGCATTGTTGTACCCCTTGCAGGAATTTGTTCGCAATTGTCCGAACATTACTTATCTTTGTCCGGCAAAAGTGATAAGCACCGAGTACCAAAAGGAGACAGTCACAGTCAAAATCCAAATAGCAGAACAACCAGTGCGGACTTTTAAGAGTAAATTACTCGTAGCTGCTGATGGTTCGCGCTCGCGCATCCGCGAAGCTGCAGGAATTAAAACTCGCGGCTGGAAATACTGGCAGTCTTGTATCGTAGCATTTGTCAAGCCAGAAAAATTTCACGACCACACTGCCTACGAAAAATTTTGGCCTAGCGGTCCATTTGCGATTCTACCTTTACCGGGAAATCGCTGCCGAATTGTTTGGACAGCTCCTCATAAAGAAGCCGAAGCTTTATGTGCTTTGGACGACGAACAATTTTTAAAGGAATTGAGCCGTCGTTTTGGCGATCGCATGGGTAAATTGGAACTGCTGGGCGATCGCTTTATTTTTCAGGTACAACTAATGCAAAGCGATCGCTACGCCTTGCACCGACTGGCTTTAGTTGGTGATGCAGCACACAATTGCCATCCGGTTGGAGGACAAGGTTTGAATTTAGGGATTCGAGATGTAGCAGCTTTGGCGCAGGTAATACGACAAGCAAACCAAGCTGGTGAAGATATTGGTTGCTTGCAAGTACTCAAACGCTACGAACGCTGGCGCCAGCGGGAGAACCTAATTGTTTTGGGTCTTACTGACTTTCTAGATCGAGTGTTTTCTAATAACTTTTTACCAGTAGTGCTGCTGCGCCGTTTTGGTTTGTGGGTAGTGCAGCGAGTTCCTTTGCTGAAGGTATATATCCTGAAATTAATGATTGGCTTAACAGGGCGGATTCCGGAATTAGCGCGGCGTTAACCGAAAAAAGCAAATTTCCCAAATTTCCCAGCAGCAAGCAACTAACCTAGTTTTCTTCACCGTGTTGTCATAGCGCCAGAAAATTTTTGGAATTGATATTGCGATCGTTATTTAGCTGTGACGTGACAGTACAATCTATTCTCATCAAAATAACGGCAAGGTTATTCAAATTGTAGTTGGGGCATAAGTTGGAGAGTACCGATACCCAACTGTTGGGGTGAAAGCGATCGCGTCTCAAATAAAGCCATCATATCTCGCAGCTGGGGATTACCGCGGGCTGCACCGGTCAGTCCTTTGGCTATAATTAAACCACAATAGCCTTTAGTATGTTTGCAGCGTTGGTTCCATTTTCTGCGGGCTTCTACGTGAATCGGATCGTTGTCTAAAAATTCTCCAAAAAGGAACAATTCGCCGTTTTGGGTTTGTAGCAAACCAAGGTCGTAGCGATCGCCGCCTATAGGATCGGCGCCAGGATTAAAGCAAATCCCTTTGATTCCACCAGCTTTTTCGATGTTTTCAATTACTGTTTTCGCTTTGGGTCGAGAAGTTTGAATTAAAATCACAGGCAGACCGTCACCTACAGGTTTAATTTCTCCGGCCTTATAGTATTTCACTTTCCGATGCAACTGCTCCAACATCTCCCAAGACACCACACCCAAGCTGAGAAAAGAGTCTTGCGGTATCAAGTCATCTCGCAAAGACTTAAACGTGGAATCTCCATGCAACTGCAACTGCTGTTGTTGTTCGCTCTCATCATCTTCTCCTACCATTTCCTCTAACTCTGCTGCTAGTTGCGGCATAGTGGAAACACTAACTGACACCGATTTAGTAGATTGATCGTTAGATAACGGCAAAAAGATACGGTAACGGCGATGAAGACAAGGAAAATTTCCACTTTCTAACTGACGGCGGTGATCCCGAAGAAAACGATACAAGCTTTCCAAGGCAACGTATACTACCAGTGCTTCTTCGTCATACAAAACTGACCGCAGTCCTTCTAAAGGATGAATGTTACCGAAACTGGGTTTAATTGCTGACAGTGGTAGCTGGGTCAAATCTTCGCATTCTTTATCTGTTTGTTCTTCGCTGGCGTCTGCGCATTCAAAAGTCAGAAACAAACAATCTTGTTTGAGAAAAGCTTCTTCTAAATGTCCTTGAGATTCCTCTTGTGTGAGAATGATGGCGCGAAAGCGCTTGAGAGATTCTTGGGAGCGATATAACAATATTCCATACTCCATCCCCAACATTCCCATCACGGAAACGTATAGCTTATCTACATCCCACTTATTTATCTCTATCGACAAGATTTGTTGTTCTTCTAACAATTCCCAGGGAGCTGCTTGCCAAATAGCTAGTGCTTTCTGTTGCAAGACTTGTGCGTATTGTGGTGGTAATTCAGGAACTTGGGAGTCAAGAATTTCAGAAAAACCGCGAAATAGTTCATCAATTAAAGGTAATTCTGGGGAGTAGTCTATAGCAATATCCAAGTCTTGCAATACACCGCGTAAATAAAATTGAATTTCACGGTCTTTGACTACTATTCTTTGGGGGCGACCGGGTTTAGCCGGACTGTGTGGATTTTCCATGGCTCGCATCAAAGTGCGAACTATTGCTTCTGGACCGCTTTCTGGAGGTACTACGTCCATTCCTCGAACAATACCTTGTGTACCATCTACCCAAAGAATGCATTCGCCTTTTGTCTCCGAGTCTGGGTGCTGGGTTTGTGATGATGACAACGGACGGCGATCGCCCTCCCACACAGAAGGAATTTGAGTTAATTTCTGCAAACGACGGCTGGTAGAGCGATTAAAACTTGTCATAAAGTAAGTAAACCAAAAAAGCTATTGATAAAGTACATTTTTGGGTTAGGGCTAGCCCGGGATAAAAACTCCCTAGTTGTTGGTTGAACAGAGTGACTGCGGTTTTTGGCTGCCAAAGGCTAAAACTCCAAAGATACCGAAAATCCCAAAACAAATTGAGTCCCTCAATTCTAGAATAAAAATCTTTGGCTGCTTTGGACGGAGTATTTACAATTTGGCAACTGAGAATGTCTGTGTCGCTAAAATGGATTAAAAACTTTAACTTTTGGGTAACTTGGGGACGAAGTTTTGGGTGAAAAGTTCCCGATTTTCTCAAAAAAAAAGTCAAATTTAACTATACAAGCAAAGGAGTCAAAAAGTCGATGACACAAGCAGCAAACCAGCCTTCACAACGGGGAATTCATTTGAGCGAAGCCGCACTCCGCCAGGTGAAGTTTTTGCGGGACAAGCAAGGTGGCAAAGATTTATGCTTGCGGGTAGGAGTCCGTCAAGGTGGATGCTCTGGAATGTCTTACCTGATGGATTTTGAGGATCCTAATAAAATTACTTCTAATGATGAAGTCTTCGAGTACGATGGCGTCACGATTGTTTGCGATCGCAAAAGCCTATTATATCTTTACGGTCTGACGCTCGATTACAGCGATGCTATGATCGGTGGGGGTTTTCAATTTACCAACCCCAATGCTTCTCAAACATGCGGCTGCGGTAAGTCATTTGGAGTGTAATATAGTCAATTGTCTTTTGTGATTTTTGGCAAAGGATAAGTGATTAATGCTCACCAATCATGACTAATACTGTGGAATCCCTGTTTGATACAGGTTTGGAACGATATAAAGCAGGAGAATCGGCACAAACTTTGATTCCTGTGTTTCAAGAAATTTGCGATCGCGCTCCTAGAAGCAGTGCAGCATGGACTTGTTTGGCATGGCTTTATTTGCTTGATAACAAACCTAGTTTTGCTTATAAAGCAGCCCTAAAAGCAGTGAAATTAAATCCTCAAGATCCGCAAGCAAGGATCAACCTTGCTGTGGCCATGTTAGAAACAGGGCAAAAAGGTTTGCGCGAACACATTGAAGTAGCAAGTCAGTTAATCACCCTCAATTCTGAATGGCGAGAGGAAGTTCAAAACAGCATTGCAGATGGTCTAAGTCGAAAACCAGATTGGCAAAGCCTGGCAAAAGTAAAAAAATGGCTATTTGAATAGGGAAAGAGGGCAGAAGTTTTTCTGCCTTTTTCTCGCACTGGTAAAAGGAAAGCTGCCAATGTGGTGGGTTAAAGCTGAAAACTCAGGAGTAAAATTAATATCGAAATGAAAGATAAGTTTATCGATTGGTTGAATCGAATTTTAGTAGCTGATGTTTTTTTAGTTTTATTTGGTTTTGCTTGGTTTGCGATCGCCCTTATCGGCAAAAGTAGTGGTCTGTCTTTAGGTTTGGATTTGTGGTACAAGCTTTGGCAGCCCGTGTTCAATCCAGCAATTGGTATTTTGATTTTTGGTGCTATTGTCAGTGGTGCTATTAGTTGGCTGGGGCAGAAATTTCAGTCTCATCAATAGGAGGTATGGAATTAGCTTGAGTGCAAAATTTCTTGCAATGCCGGCTGCAAATCTGGATACTGAAACTGAAACCCACTTTCGAGCGTACGTTTGGGAAGGACTCGTTGACCTTCTAAAACTACGATGGCTCCCTCACCCAAAAGAGCTTCGATCACAAAGCTTGGTACGGGTAGCCAACACGGTCGGTGCATTACTTTTCCTATGGTTTGGCATAACTGGCCCATGGTCACCGGATGGGGGGAAGTAGCATTATATACTCCCGAAAATTCCTGTTTGGTTAAAGCTTGGTAAATTAAGTTTACCAGGTCGTCTATATGAATCCAGGAAAACCACTGACGCCCGCTACCTATGGGACCGCCAGCAAACAACTTGAAGGGGGTAATCATTTTACCCAAAGCACCGCCTAAACCCAAAACAATACCAAATCTCAAAATTACTAATCTAACGTTATAATCAGTAACTTTTTGAGCTTCTGCTTCCCATGCTTGACACACTTGGGCCAGAAAATCGTTTCCTGGTGGACTTGTTTCATCGAAAGTGGCGGTTTCGCTGGTACCGTAATAACCGATGGCAGAAGCGTTAACTAAAACACTGGGTTTAGGAAGGGCGCTAGCTATGGCGGCGACGATTTTTTGGGTACTGAGCTTGCGACTGTCAAGAATTTCTTGCTTGCGTGCTGGTGTCCACCGTCCTTCTCCGATGGGTTCTCCTGCAAGGTTGACCACTCCATCGCAAGAGGCGATCGCCTGTTGCCATGCACCAGATGCTGTGGGTGTGTAAGCGAAAATTTCTAGGTTCGGGAAGGCTTTGTTGGGAAAAACCTTTTGAGCATGGGTGGTATTGCGAGTTAACACCAGCACTCGATGACCTTGTTTGTGAAGGTATTTTACCAACCGACTGCCGACAAATCCTGTTGCTCCGCTAATTGCTACTTTCATTTTTTACCTCCGCCAAACCTATTTTAAAGTTTTTATCAACCAGGTATCCAAAAACTTTGGATTGTTTCCTGCCTTGATGGTCCCTTGGCTGGAATCAGGTTCGGTATGATTAGGACAGACGGAGTCTTGAAGGCGTGGGGCTACTATGGCTCGCTATACGTGTTGTTTTGTTGTTTCTGTTTCTGTAAAAGATCTGCAAGCGTTACTTGTAGAATTGCTGCAAAATTGTAATTTGATAGTTCAGTATTATACCTGGGATTACATTTTGGCTAGTGAAATCCCTGGTACTGTCCCTTTTTCGAAAATGGTAAAGGTGGAAGTTTTTATAGAAATAAGCACGGCAACCGATGCAGAAACGCGAATGAGTATCGTGGTCAAAAACGAAGAATTACCACTGCAGTTGAACAATCACTGTCGGCAAGTTTTTGAAACGGTCAAGCAGGCCATAGAAAATTGTCGCTACTGGCATTTGATTGAAAGTTTAGCAGATAGCTACGAGCGCTTGTAGTAAGTGCTGGATGTTAACAAATTCTTTAGTCTTCGATATCTTCCGTCATGCCGGGGTTAATGAGTGTAATATCATACTCACTGGCATCCGTTTGTCCGGGTGGTGTTGTGTCGTGCTGTAACAGGTAATAAATTGCACGTACTTGAGGTCCAAAAATAATTTCATCTTCATTTTTGAGATCGTGAACTTGCATTTTGCGCCCATTAATCATTAAACCGTTAGAACTAGGCTTACCTTTAGCATCGCCATCAATAATTCGATAGTAATGCTTGTTGCTATTATCTTTTCTGGGCAGTTTCAGTAAAGTTGCGTGGCGGCGCGAGACAAATTGCGAGATCAGACGAATATCACATTCCCGATCTCGACCGATAGAATAAATTGAACGTTCTAATACAAATTCTTTGCGTCCGCGATCGTCTTCTACGATAAGTAGATGGCTTTCATGGTTTTCTGCTGCCATTGCCAAATTATTGTTACAATTAGTTGAGCCGTCATTAATCAAGATCTGTTTCGAGTTATTGCCCGCGATTTTCCTCAACTTAAATTATGATTTTTGACCGCCATGAACAGCATTGCCAAAGTAGTAAAATCTTGCTTGCTGTTCAACCTACTTGCTTGGCATCTCTGATTCTTACCTGGGTAGAGGCCTGGATGTTTAGATAATTTGGGTAAACAAAGAAAGTTTGATACCGCATAAGCTGTCTGACAAAAAATTCGTAAATTCGTTTTTGAGAATGTTTGAGTGGTAATTGCGGCTACAACAGGATGTTCAACCTTTCTAAAAGCGATGGAGTGACAGCAATGGTGCGATAATTCATCAGACACGTATATCAGATGATAGTTAAATTTAGTGAAGCCACTGCCGCATCTGGCAGGTCTGTTGTAGTTCTCCGCTGCCTCAAAAAAAGCGGATTGTTGATTTACAATATACCTAATGCTATCCTATTTTAGCGTACTTGGTGCCTTGGGGCTTACTAAAGGCTATCTGGATTGACTGTAAGATTTCAATTCTATATTCCCAATGCTCGTAGATTGTGTGTGGCTATCTAGCCGACTTTTTAAGCTTTATTTTACCATAGTGATAGGCCACAACAAGTAGTTGGGTAATCTGGGGATTGCCGTAGGGATATATTCTAATCGCGATCGCCAAAGCGTTGCAACAGCAGGGAATTGGTAACAACACATACCGAACTCAAAGCCATTAAAGCTGCGGCGCTGGCCGGACTGAGGGCAAAATGTAAACTAGGTAACAAAATTCCACCAGCAAGGGGAATTCCTAGAGTGTTGTATGCAAAAGCCCAAAACAGATTTTGACGAATTTTGTTGAAGGTGGCGCGGCTGAATTGAATTGCTCGGACAACGTCGGTCAAACAATTGCGCATTAAGACAATATCAGCACTTTCCACGGCTACGTCTGTAGCTGTGTGTAAAGCAATACCAATATCAGCTTGGGATAAAGCTGGTGCATCATTGATACCATCTCCCACCATGGCAACAACGTGGCGGCCACAAGCGTTTCCAGGTTTTTGCATCTGTCCGTTTTGCAGAGATTGGATAACAGCTGCTTTTTTAGCTGGAGGAACGCTTGCCATGACATCAGCAGGGTCTAGTCCCAGTTGTTGGGCAATAGCAGTAGCTGCTGCTGGAGTATCACCGCTGAGAAGAATTACTCGCAAACCCATTTGCTGCAGTTTTTCTACAGTTTGTTTGGCATCTGGTCTGGGGGTATCTTGAACGGCAATTAATCCGGCAAGGGTTCCGCCAACGGCGACTCCTACCACTGTTTTTCCCTCTGCTGCTAGAGCTTGAGCTGTATTTTGTGCGGTTTCGTCAATGGTAACTTGATGCCAGCGCAACCAATCCCAATTTCCCAATAGGACTAAATTTTCTTCCACCACTGCACAAACGCCCAGTCCCGGTTCGGTATAAAAGCGATCGGCCAAGGGAATAAAAAGCTGCTGGAGTTGTGCTTCTTTACGAATTGCTGTTGCTAGGGGATGACAAGTCCCGCTTTCTACGGCGGCGGCTAGTTGCAATAAATGTTGGGGATCAGAAATTGAGACTGGCAAATCCTTTGTTTGTTGTCTTTCTAAAACAAGACAATCGGTTACTGTCGGATTACCGGTTGTCAGGGTGCCAGTTTTATCAAAAACTACAGTATCCAGTTGATGTGCTTTTTCCAAAATGTCGCCGCCTTTGATCAACAGACCGCTTTCTGCGGCGATCGCTGTACCCACAAGGATAGCTGTAGGCGTGGCTAGTCCCAAAGCGCAGGGACAAGCTACAACCATAACTGAAATTGCTAGCTTTAAACTCAGTAACAGTGGCGAGTAGTGAGTGGGTGGAGTTGTGGCAAGGTGAAAAATTAGCTGGGAAGAGTGGTGAGCTGGTTTTGTTCCTGCAAAGATGAGCACTTCGGGCCAAATCCTGCTTCCGAATAAGTACCAAAACAAAAATGTTGCTAAAGCTGCTATCAATACTCCGTAGGTAAAATATCCTGCTACTGTATCTGCTAATTTCTGTACAGGTGCTTTCCTCAGCTGTGCTGCTTCTACCAAAGCGACTATTTGCGCCAAAGTTGTATCGTTACCAGTACGGGTTGCTTGTATGGCGATCGCTCCTGAGTGGTTGATCGTTCCTGCGGTGACTGTATCTCCCGGTTGTTTGAGCACTGGTACAGCCTCTCCAGTCAGCATCGACTCATCTACGGTTGTTTGCCCGTCTACAACCACCCCGTCAACTGGTATTTTGTCCCCTGGTAAAACTTGTAACCATTCTCCCACCTGAACCCTGTCTGCCGGAATTTCTATAATTTCTTCTGTTTCCTGCGTTGTTTTTGATTTGGCTAGCAATCGTGCTGTTTGTGGCTGCAGCTGTAGCAATTGCTTTAAAGCAGCAGCAGTACGATTTCTTGCTTGTTTTTCTAGGGTCCGTCCTAACAAGATAAAGCCCAGCATCATCACAGGCTCATCGAAAAAGCATTCCCAGCCTAGCTGAGGAAATAGCAAGGCTACTAAGCTAGCTGTGTAGGCAGTTAAGGTTCCCAATCCTACCAAAGTATTCATGTTAGGCGCTTTTTGCCGCAAACCAAGCCAGCCGTCGACAATAATGGCGCGACCGGGAATAAGTATTGCTACTGTTGCCAGCAGGCAACGAAACCAAATGTTATGCAAACCTGGAAGCAGCTGGCTACCAAAGCGATCAAAATGACCTATCCCCGACAAAAATAGCAGCAGCACTGCAATCACCAACTGTCTTTGTGCAGACTGCGTTGCTTGCCGCTGTTGTTCCTCCAGGCTTGGGGAAGATTGTGTGTGAATCGCTACTTCTCGTTGCCTAGTAGTTCTCCTGGGTTGGGATGGAAATCCGGCGGCTGTTAATTGCTTTGCTAGCGCTTCTGGATCGACTGCACCTGTTTCCGATTCCACGACTGCTACCTCTGTTGCCAAATTAACACTGGCATTCTTAACCCCAGGATATTTCATCAGTTGTCGCTCTACGGCCTTGACACAGCCAGCACACTTCATTCCCTCGACATCTAGAATTATCTTTTCTGTGGTCGGTATTGGTTCTGGAGAGAGGTTTGTTTCCGGGACAAGTTGCATGGAAAATTTTCAAAGAAATGTTAACGCTTTTGAGGACAATACTACCCCTTCTTTGAGATTAGGCGAAATTTACGACTACTACTAAATGTCATAATTATGAAGTTTTGTTAAGGTGGGAAATTGGTGAATTGTTTACGACTCCAGCGCCAATAAGTAATATAGACCAGGGTAAGTAACTGCAACGGTATAACAACGACTTCGCCTCTAAAAAAAGGATGAATTTCTAAATGAGATATGGTGGCAAAATATACCAAAACCACCAGGGCGAGTATTGCCAAGGATATATTTTTATGTTTAATGTTTAGCATATTTAAGGTTAATTAATGCAAGCTAAAAAAGCTAATTCTTTTTTCAAAACGTAATGAAAATACCTAGCAGCCTGCCGGAGTTGGTAAAATTTTACCAGAACAAGTCAGCTAGGAAAGGTATTTTTGTTTGAGTGCTATAAAGGTGTGTCACCAATCAAATTTTTAGCAAGTAGTTTTAGAACCAGCCTTGTCTGTTAACAAAGTAGGTATCAACAAAATCATCGTGGGATTTGTTTAAGTAAATCATTCCTTCCATTAAACCAACTAATTGCATTATTAATAAAGTAAAGCCATAGGTAAAATAACCGCCAACCAGAGAAATTGCCAGCATGATAAAGCCTTCTGAAACATAGCCAAGAATAAACTTATGAATACCGAAAGCTCCTAGGATAATGCCGCAATATCCAGCTAATAGTTGTTTAGTAGCGTGACTGGGATTGAGATTTGCCATATAGGTGTAGCTCCTTCAAGGGTGATAATAAAATTCAACTTTTCTAGGAGACCAAAAAGATAAATTTACCAACTTTTTTAATTGGCAATTTTGTCTAGATCTTCCCGATAAAATAATAGGAAAAAGCAGCGTCACCTAATCTGCTAGGTAACGCCATTCTCATTGAAGTTAGTGGAGATTTATAAATCTTGCAAACCACTTACTTCAATGACAATTCCAGAAAATTAAAAAGTCCAATAATAGTAAAGCTAGCTTGCTAGATGGCAGGAAATTTCCGTTTGGAAACTAACTGCCCCGTTTGCGAAACAGCTTTGTATACTATTATTTTTACAATTCAAACAATATCACTTTCGGATTTTTTAAGATTCCCGCTCGGGATTGTAGGACTAAATGACTTAAACTAAAGATGGAAAGTTTCAAGAATTTTTCCCCACTGTCAAGTAAACAGTAGTAAGAAAACTTGTAGTGTTATTCCGCAATCAAATCAGGTGAAAACGGAATTTGCATACGGTTGTCCTGACTATCTACTGACAATAGATAGTATTAGCATTATTAGATTAAATTGTCATCTACTTAGCTAACTGCTTGTAGTTGAAAAGCAGCATATTTTCTTTCAACCTAGCATTTTTCTGAGTGAACTACCAACTATATTTGTGACTTAATCTTGTAAAGCTAGTTAGGTTTTGGTAAAAAATAATTCCACTTTACTGAGTACTGCTGCCGAGGATGAACAGACTTAGTAAAGTACCGCTGTTCCACAGACTGTGGATGAGCATGGGAGCGAGGAGATTGCGCGATCGCGTGTAAACTACTCCTAGAACTACTCCTAGGGCAAATAATGGCAGAACTTCGGACAAGCTGAGGTGAGCAACAGCAAACAGCAAGCTACTGGCAAAGATTGCTTGCCAAACAGACATGTAACGAGTTAGGGAAGGTAACAAAAAGCCGCGGAATAAGAATTCTTCAAACAAAGGAGCGGCGATCGCTGCAGTTAAGAAAAAGATACCTAACGCTACAGAATCTTGACTTTCCAGTGCCAATTGTAACAAAGGATTGCTACCGCCTTGCCCTTGCCATATTTTTTGATTGATTAAAGATACCACTACCACTATCGGTAAAGCCGCGCAGTAGCCACCTAATCCCCATAAAAACCATTTATCTTGCCAGCGAAAACGAAACCACTCTGGTGAAAGGGGAAGAAAGCGTTTGATAGATAGGTACAACACCAGTAGCGCACCCAAGGCTACCAACATATAACTCAGGAATACGTAAAATGCTTGCAGGCGTACGTTTTGGACTGGATGGGGAATAGGCAGAACAGATAATATCAAGGGAACTAGCAGTTGTCCCATCAGGAAAAAACCAACAACAAAAACTTGCAAAATTGTTTCTCCACCCCAAGGTGTTGACCAGGTCAAATCAGCGTTTTGCTCTAATAAAGCAGCTTTACCTTTAACAACCCGCTCCGCGATCAAAAAGATGAGCAGCACAACACCAATAAAAGCTCCTAATGCTGGTACAGTGCCGATAAGCGCTAATTTCCACATAGCATTGCCAGCAGCTTGTTGTATCTCAGCTTTAACGTTTTCTAAAGCTGATTGACGTTGCTGGAGTTGATAGAGTTGGGTAAGAACGGTATATCTAAACCAAGCTTTTAATTTAGCCTGAATTAATGGTTCAGCATTGGGAAGAATACGAGGAGGATTACTCCAAAGTCCAATAAGTACAGCAGCAGTTTCTCGCCATTCCGAATCGATCTCAGAGTTTTGCTGCAACTTTTTCCAAGTTTGAAGGGCTGCATTAACGTCTCCCTTTTTTGCTTGTAAAATTCCCAACTGCAAGTCTATCTCGGCAAGAGATTTTTGCAATTGATGGAGAACTTGCTGCAATTGTTTCTGCTGTGCTGAGTTCGAGATGTTGCTAGCAGGGGGAATTTCTGGTTGGAGTTTAAAAGATGCATCCGAACTTAGCTTTGCCAGCTGATTTTTGGCCTTTTCCAGGTTTATCTTCGCCGATTTCCGCGCCTGCTGATACTGACTGATAGTTGTTTCCAGAGGTTTCTCACCTATGATTGCTTCCTTTAGTACTTGGAGGTTTTTGTCCTCCCCGTTTGCAGGTTGCCACTCAGAAGCCTGGAGAAGAATATTTGTTTGGTAAAGTTCTAAACGGCTTTGGAATTGAGGCTCCTGCCAACTGTTTAATAGGGATGTACCTGAAAAAAAGATAGCTACCAGTGTTAAAAAAACTAAACCCAACCGCTTAATTGTCATTTATACTTCCCCTCGATCGACTGTTTTTCCGTGCCTGCACCTGTTGGGAATTATCGCAAGAAAACGCAGCAACAGTGTATGAGTTTCCAGTTTGGCGAATTCTAAACAATATCAACTTCTGAAATTTGCAAGCTCCGCCACTATATTAGATTACAGCTAGTTGCACTACTTAGTTATCAGGGAAGGATTTAGCGAAAGGGAATACCGAAAAAAATTAGTAATTTTATACACTACAAATTGCAGTTAAAAATGTTTGTTCAATATACTGCCATCCTACTAACTACTAAATTTCAGTCTACCAAGTGTTAATAGCGAGTGATTTATCGTTTGTTGGTAGTGAGCGATTTATCGCTTTCGCAAATAAAAAGCGCTCTCGAGCTTGAGAACGCTTTTTGTTATTTTTAGACTTATGATTACAGTGCTTACCCATTAATAGCAGGGGACTGTAAAGCTATAGGTAAAACTTCACCAGCAGCCAAGTCTAATGGGAAGTTGTGAGCATTGCGCTCATGCATTACTTCTATACCTAGGTTGGCACGGTTGAGTATATCTGCCCAAGTATTTACTACACGCCCTTGCGAGTCGAGAATGGACTGGTTAAAGTTAAACCCATTCAAGTTAAACGCCATCGTGCTGATGCCCAATGCCGTAAACCATATACAAACTACAGGCCAAGCTGCCAAGAAGAAGTGCAGGGAACGAGAGTTGTTAAAACTAGCGTATTGCCAGATTAATCTTCCAAAGTAGCCGTGAGCAGCTACTATACTGTAGGTTTCCTGTTCTTGACCGAACTTGTAACCATAGTTCTGGGATTCAGTTTCAGTGGTTTCCCGTACCAAGGAGGAAGTTACCAAGCTTCCGTGCATGGCACAGAATAAGCTACCGCCAAATACTCCAGCTACTCCCAATTGGTGGAAGGGGTGCATTAAGATATTGTGCTCGGCTTGGAACACCAACATAAAGTTGAATGTACCGCTAATACCGAGGGGCATGCCGTCAGAAAAACTTCCTTGACCAATTGGGTAAATGAGGAATACGGAAGTAGCCGCCGCTACTGGAGCAGAGTAAGCTACGCAAATCCACGGGCGCATGCCCAAGCGGTAGCTTAACTCCCATTGCCGTCCCAACCAGCAAAAGATACCAATGAGGAAATGAAAAACAATAAGTTCGTATGGCCCGCCATTGTAGAGCCATTCATCAAGAGAAGCTGCTTCCCAAATGGGGTAAAAGTGCAATCCAATCGCATTGGATGTTGGTACAACTGCGCCGGTAATGATGTTGTTGCCGTATAACAAAGAACCAGAAACTGGCTCGCGAATACCGTCTATATCGACTGGTGGTGCAGCAATAAAAGCGATAACGAAACAGATGGTGGCTGCCAAAAGCGTCGGGATCATCAGGACACCGAACCAGCCTACATATATTCTGTTATTAGTGCTGGTAATCCAATCACAGAACCGATCCCACAGGCTACCAGTTTCGCCTCTTCTTAGAGTTGTGGTCATGGCTGTTTTGTTTATATAGTGTGGAACGCAATTTTTCTCAATGTAATGGTTGAGAGATTTGCTTTTTAATGGATGTTTACCAAATGCCTTCTCCCCCATCACCGGAAAGTTCTAGTTAACAACTTCAATTTGTCTTTTTTCACCTCACACCACGTATAAACTTAATCCTATTTCCTAGGAAGGGAGATGGCTTTTTCAATGAGAATTTTTCCGGCTCTTATTATTCTGTTATTACATTAATTCTTTCTTTTTTTGTATTTCTTTTTGTTTAAATTTTCATAACTTTTGTAAAAAATTTTAGCAAATTTAACAAAATTTCGCCCAATATTCTTAAATCTTGTTAAGAAAATAAATTTTTCTAACCTCTGAATAAAGCTTCTTATCGATAAAATTTAGCAATTAGCTATTCCATCCCTGCTTTGAAACCGTTGCGGTAGCACTGAGAGGAAAGCTGTAGTCTGCTGTTGTTGTCAGATAGGTGCTGCAAACAACAGACACGCGCCGGTACTCACGATCTGACTGCTAAATTTCTCAAAATAATGCAGATTTCAGTCGCTCTCCAGTTTAGGGGCAGCAGATAAGAAAAAAGTTTAGTTTTGTAAAGTAGTTTTAATTGATTTTTTTAATAAGAAAAGTCAAGAAATATAATTATTTTTAATAAAAGATTTTTCCTGCAGCGGCAGTGACGGCGCTGGCTCCTTTAGGAGAGCGGGGAATTCAAATTTCCCCTTTGTAAAGCTTAATTTTATATCAACCAGGAGGCCAGCTCATATATCTTCCTCCCAGTACGTGCAGGTGTAAGTGGTGAACACTTTGGCCTCCATCAGCACCAGTGTTGATAACTACACGATAACCATTTGTCAGTCCAGCTTGTCGGGCCACTTCCTTGGCGGTCAATAAAAGATGTCCGAGTAGAGCGCTATCTTCAGGTTCGGCATCATCTAATTTGGGTATGGGTTTTTTGGGAATAACAAGAATGTGGACGGGTGCTTGGGGGTTAATGTCTTTAAATGCCAGCACCAAATCATCTTCATAGACAATACTCGCCGGGACTTCTCGACGTATGATTTTGCTAAAAATCGTCTCTGTAGTTTCACTCATGGCTATTTTTCAGATACTAAAGAAATTTTATAGGTAATATTTATGTTGGCTAGAGTGTGGAGTGCATCAATTGTAGGCATCGATGCTGTCAAAGTGGGCGTGGAAGTGGATATATCGGGTGGATTACCAGGAATTATTGTTTTGGGTCTTCCTGATAGTACCGTGCAAGAATCAAAGGAAAGAGTAAAGGCAACGCTAAAGAATGCTGGTTTTGCCTTTCCCATGCGAAAAATTGTCATTAATTTGACACCTGCCGATCTACGCAAGGAAGGACCGTGTTTCGATCTGCCTATTAGTGTGGGAATTTTAGCGGCTTCCGAACAAATTAAAGCGGAGTTACTCGAAAATTATCTTTTTTTAGGAGAAGTTTCTCTAGATGGTAGTTTGCGTGCGGTAGCAGGAGTATTACCTATTGCTGCGGCTGCTGAGAAAATGGGAATTGCAAATATAGTCGTGCCTGCTGATAATGCTCAAGAAGCGGCTTTAGTAGAAGGATTGACTGTTTATGCTTTTGAAAATCTCTTAGAGGTGGCTAATTTTTTAAATAATCCAGGGCGTTACAAACCCGTGCGATTCGATGGCGCGACAGAAAAATTGCATGTTAAGTCTTTAGATAGAGCAGATTTGCGGGATGTGAAAGGACAAGCTCATGCTCGCCGGGCCTTGGAAATTGCAGCTGCTGGCGGCCACAATTTAATTTTTGTCGGACCGCCTGGAAGTGGTAAAACCATGCTAGCAAAGCGCTTGCCGGGAATACTGCCGACTTTATCGTTTTCGGAAGCTTTAGAGGTAACTCGTATTTATTCCGTGGCTGGTTTGCTGAAAAATAGAGGTTCGTTGGTGTGCGATCGCCCTTTTCGCAGTCCGCACCACTCCGCTTCTGGTCCCTCTTTGGTGGGTGGTGGCAGCTTTCCCCGTCCTGGAGAAATTTCTTTAGCTCATCTGGGTGTACTTTTTTTAGACGAGCTTACAGAGTTTAAACGCGATGTTTTAGAATTTCTGCGTCAGCCCTTAGAAGATGGCTTTGTGGCTATTTCACGCACCAAACAATCGGTGGTATTTCCTTGTCGGTTTACTTTGGTAGCCAGTACCAATCCTTGTCCTTGCGGCTACTATGGAGATACTATCCAGCAATGTACCTGTTCGCCCCGTCAAAGAGAACAGTACTGGGCTAAGCTTTCTGGTCCGTTGATGGACCGGATTGATTTGCAAGTGGCTGTCAATCGTCTCAAACCGGAGGAGATAACTCAACAATCCCCAAAAGGAGGAGAATCATCAGCAACAGTCAGACAAAGGGTGCAAAAAGCACGCGATCGCGCTTTAGAACGCTTTCAATCGGAACCAAATCTGCGTTGCAATGCACAAATGCAAAGTAGCCACTTACAAAAATGGTGCCAGTTAGATGATGCTAGCAGGAATTTACTAGAGAGCGCTATTAAAAAATTAGGATTATCAGCTAGAGCCAGCGATCGTATTTTGAAAGTAGCCCGTACCATAGCCGATCTAGCTGGCGAAGAAAACCTACAACCCCATCACGTTGCAGAAGCAATTCAGTATCGCACTATAGATAGAATGCAATAATCGTCAAAAAAATTCGCTACCCTTTTTGCTGACATCAGCTTGCTAGTTGTGTAAAGTAGTTGAGGAGTCTTTGCTGTTTTGGAAGTTTTTAGCAACTATCTATGGATAGAAAAAGCAAGCGTCTTTTACTACTCGTTGTCTCCTGCAGTTTGACTGGTGTCATTTTAGGAGGTACCACTAGCTGGGCCCAGAGCACTACATGCTTGCAAGCCAGTAAAATCACAAAGGAATGTTTAACCCAAGATCCTTTTACCAGCACTATACAAGGAATGAGTACGGGACTGGTGGCTGGAGCAGGGGCAGCTTTTGGTGTAGCATGGCAACATCATCGTCAAGATGATTTCAATCCTTAGATAGGAGCTTTCTAGAAAAAGGCCAGCTGGGTTTGTGAAGGTGCGATCGCTACTCTGGTGATTTACTTTGAGCACGAGCGTCGCTCACAAACTCATCCATGTCACCTACGACCACAAGGTCAAGGACTTTATCCCTATTTAATTATAAAATTGAAAAATTTTTGAGATTTTTAAAAACAAATATTTATGGATGTTCCTTCCAAATTATTAATTAAACTTAGTCAACGTTTATTTGATAATCTAGATGCCCAAAAAAAGTTTGTAGATGCTTTAATTAATCCCAGGCGATTTCCTCCCTGCATTCTTTGGTGTCAACCCAAACCAGAAACTTCTCCTTTTGCAGTCCAAGCACCAGAACTTTGGCAACCATCTTTTGTAGATCGTTTATTTCTAGAAGAAAAACCAGGTCAACACATTCTACACCAAAAAGGATATTTTTATTGTTTGGATTTTTCTTCGGTGTTTGCAGCTTCGATATTATTAGCTATTTCTCAACCAGTACAATTGATTTTAGACATGTGTGCTGCACCGGGAGGAAAAAGTATTTTTGCGTGGAAACTTTTAAAACCAGAATTAATCATTAGTAATGAAGCGATCGCCAAACGCTTGGGAATGTTAATTTCTAATTTCAAACGTTGTCATATTAGCCCTGTTATTATTCTCAACAAAGACCCCAGTATTTTGGCAGAAAAAATACCTTTATCTAGCGATTTAGTAATTGTAGATGCACCTTGCACAGGACAATCCCTACTTGCTAAAGGAGAAAAAGCACCAGGATGCTTTCATCCCAGTACCATTAATAAAAATGCCAATCGGCAAAAAAGAATTGTTGCAAATTCTGCTAAGATTGTATCACCTCAAGGTTACCTTGCTTATATGACTTGCACCTATTCCACAGAGGAAAATGAAGAAGTTTGCGAATGGTTGTTAAAAAAATTTCCTCAGTTTCAAGCGGTAGAAATTGACCACTTAAAAATTTATCAGTCCCATTTGACTACGATACCCTGTTATCGGATGTTTCCTCAAGATGGTTTGGGTGCAGGTGCTTTTACAGTACTTTTTAAAAACACTGCAGAGGGTGAGAAAAAAAAGATAAATCCAAAAACTTTGTCTGGAGTTTGGGTCAGTAACAACCCAAGAGAAATTTCTGGTGGAGGAAATGAAAACAAGCAGCTAAACTAAAGCCTTACTACAAATAATTATAGGAACAGATTAAGACAACACTGATTTATTGTTGTTTTGTAGACATTCATGTAGATTATTTGTTGAAACAGTTTTTGTCTGTGAGGAGGATTGTCATACTTAATATTCAGCCACCAGGATAGAGAACAGTAAAATTACATAATAGTTAGTAGTAATATATAGTAATAATTTTTTGTGTAAATATAGTTTGCAGAGTACGTTTTGTGCTGACTGCAAACAACCGATCATTGATTTTGTCTACTCGATTTTGAGGTTGAAAGGTAGGCGAGCGTAGATTCCTTGGGGGTCGTTCATCTTTTGTAGAATAGCGATTTCTGCTTGTAGTTTTTGGAGTTCAGCTGTGAGTGGGTCGGGTGTTTTTAGTTGGGTGTGGTCGAGTTTGAGAACAATCTTTGCTTTTTGGATGACTTGCTCTAGAAAGCGTTCTTGCCAAATTGTAAGTTTAGGATATTCTTGTAGTTCCCAATTTTGTCCTAGATTTGCTTGTTGAGCAGCATAAGCTACAGCAGCATCCAAACCACCGATTTCATCTACCAAGCCAATTTGTTTAGCTGCTATACCCGACCAAACTCGTCCTTGAGCGATTTCTGCTACCTTTGCTTCTGGAAGTTTTCGACCTTGGGCGACTTTATTGAGAAATATATTATAAATTTGGTTAACGCTGCGTTGGTAAATTGCCAGTTCTCGGTTGGTTTTGGGGCGAGCGACTGTTTGACTATCAGCATAGCGTGCAGTTTTGACGGTATCCCACGTGATACCGTTGTTATTAGCTAGCTTTTGGGCATTAAAAAGCAATCCAAACACGCCTATGGAGCCTGTAATAGTATTTGGTTCGGCGAAAATGCGGTTAGAATCACTGGCGATCCAGTATCCACCGGAAGCAGCAACATCGCCCATGGATACTACGACTGGTTTAACTGCGCGGGTGAGGCGCACTTCTCGCTGGATGACTTCAGCTGCTGTGGCGCTTCCACCGGGACTGTTGATGCGCAGGACGATCGCTTTGACATTTTCATCCTGTCTGAGTTTGCGGAAGATTTTGGCATAGCGATCGCCGCCGATTTCCCCTTGCTGACCTTGTCCGTCAACTATTTCTCCTTCTGCGTAGACGACAGCAATTTTATTTTGAGATTTGCGATTTGTATCAGCTGAGCGATCGTTTTCTTGGGCGTACTGACTGAGACTGATTTGTGGAAAGCTTTTTTCGTCTTTATTTAAGCCTGCTAGTTGTTTGAGTTCGCTAGCTACTTGATCGAAATAGCCAATGCGATCTACTAAACCACTAGCTTTAGCTTGTTGTGCTTGTAAGAAACCTTGGTTATCTGCTAGAGCTTGCAGTTGAGCGGGAGAGATTTTACGGCTTGTTCCTACAGCATTGCGCCACTCTGTCCACACATCATCCAATAATTTTTGAGTTTGTTGGCGGTTTTCTGGACTGAGTTTTGTCAGTACAAAGGGTTCAACAGCGCCTTTAAATTTTCCTACTCGCACAATTTGTACACCAATACCATATTTTTCCAAAGCCTTGGCTAAAAACATCGGTTGCGAGCTCAAGCCGTTAATTTCCATGACTCCAAGGGGGTTGAGCACGATTGTATCAGCGACCGAGCTCAGGTAGTATTCTCGTTCTCCCCAGTCCATACCGTAAGCTATGATTTTTTTTCCTGCGGCGCGGAGTTTTTCTAATTCTTGACGAATTTCTTTAAGGGTAGCAAATCCGGTGTTCGTGTTTGCGGAAGCACGGCTACCATCCAAATAAATAGCGACAATGCGGCGATCGCTTCGTGCTTTTTCCAAGGAATCCAGAACACTGCGGAGGTTCATCTGTTCCTCATCATCCCTGGAAAGTGCTTTTTGCAGTAGTTTCCCGGAACTTGGCTGTGCATCGGTAATTTTCATGGATAAGTCAAAAACCAGCACAGACTTATTTTTCACTTGCGGCCCCGTATCTTTAGCGGCGGTAAATAGTAAAATTAATACTCCTGTCGTTCCCAAACCAAAGAAAATTAAAAGTCCTAGGATACTTCCAACTAAGCTTGCTAAAGTTTGTTTGATAAAATTGCGCATATAGTTATCAAATATCAATTCATAATTACGGTTGCAAAATCTACATCTGCCTCAAACTTTTTGAACGCGTTGCAAGCTCCCCGAACGCTTGAGCTGTTCTAAGTTAGCATTGCCAGTACAGAATAAAACTGTGGTGATTTCGGCAACTAGGACTTGTGCTAAATCGAAAACAGCAGCTTCTGAGCAAGCAGCTGCTTGCAAAAAAGGCATTGCTAAACCGGCTATATCTGCTCCCAGTGCTAGTGCTTTTGCCACATCCAATCCATGTCGCAATCCTCCTGAGGCGATCAATGCTATATTTGGTGCCACAGCACGAATGCTAGTTAGGCACTCAGCCGTTGGTAAACCCCAATCTGCAAAGGTTTTGCCCAAACGCCGCTGGAGAATATTGTCTGCTCGCTCGCTTTCTACCTTAGCCCAAGAAGTACCGCCTGCACCGGCGACATCAATAGCTTTGACGCCAGCTGCAATCAATTTTTCTGCAACAGGTGCTGAAATACCGTTACCAACTTCTTTGGCAATTACCGGCACGGGGAGCTTTTTGCATAACATGGCTATTTTGTCAAGTAGCCCCCGAAAATTTGTATCGCCGCGGGGTTGAATGCACTCTTGTAAGGGATTGAGGTGCAAAATCAACGCGTCAGCTTCCAGAATGTCGATCACCCGCAGACATTCATTCAACCCATAGTCATAGTTGAGTTGAACAGCACCTAAATTGGCAAACAACAGAACATCTGGAGCGTACTTGCGGACAGCAAAAGTATCAGCTACTTGAGGTTTTTCTATCGCCACGCGCTGGGAACCAACACCCATAGCCATTTTATAGTGTTGGGCAACTTCTGCCAGACGGCGATTTATCATACCTGCTTCTGGCGTTCCTCCGGTCATGGAAGAGATTAACAGCGGTGCGCCAAGGGACTTGCCCAAAAAAGTAGTACTGATATCAATTTCATCAAAATCCAGCTCTGGTAAACAGCAATGGATGAAGCGATAATCTTCCAACCCATTGGTAGTGTGTTGAAATTGTACGTCTTCTTGAAGGCAGATGCGAATGTGGTCGGCTTTGCGAGCTTCTGTTGCAGCTAACGGGCTTGTTTGAGTGTTCACGGATGGATATTACTACAAAGGAACAATTATTTTATATTTTCTTATCTTAGCTGTGGCTATGGTACAGAAAAGGTAACGAAAACTGCTTGGCGCCTAGCTATTTCATGATTTCAGGAACTTACACAGCTTTTGTTATCATTTTCGCGAGAGCAAGAAGCGAGTGTTAATACTAATATATTTTTATACTAATTAGGTCGGACACTACTTTCTGTAAGAGTTTATCACCTTAGCTAACGATATAGTTGGCATTAATTGTGCGGTAGTACCCAGACACCAGTTAGTGTCAAATTTGAAATTTGAGAAACTTCTGTCAACTATCTCTAACAAAAGAAGATATAAAAATCACCAAGGTTAATTGCATAATATTATATTTTTACACCGTAGTATTCACAGGACCTTTACACTCTTGTTTTAAAAGTGAATGCTACTAACTATTACAACTACGTGCCAACGGGTCACGGAGCTAGGGTTATTATTGCACAAACATCCACAACAGCATTGTGAGTCTTTTTCCTTCTTCTTTGGGCGGGTGCATGTCTTTTATCCACAAGTAAGTCAGCAGTGCTGTACAGTAGCATTGCTGTTGGAGATTAATGCAGCGAAATTAGGGCGGGGACGGGGAACTGTGAAGGAATACCTCAGCGATCGCCCCTACGTTGCTTCCTCGCTTTTAAGTATAGCAATTGCTCAAGTATTCGAAACCGCCCTTGCAGGTAGTTGCCCAGACAAACCGGAATTGGGAAATCACCCCATACCTTTGGTAGCAAAATTACCCGTTTTACCTTGTCGGGAAGGGGAAAAGTTTCTACGACAATTATTTGAACCCTTGGGCTACTCTGTTAGCATCCAAGGTCATTTGTTAGATGAAAAATTTCCCCAGTGGGGACAAAGCCATTACTATAGTCTAGAACTACAGCACACCTTACCCCTATCCACATTCCTCAGCCATCTCTACGTACTCATACCAGTTTTAGATGATGATAAACACTACTGGATGGGCGAAGAGAAAATCAAAACACTGTTGCTTAACGCTCAGAAGTGGCTAGCAGAGCATCCTGCAAGGGAAGAAATTACCAAAAGCTATCTCCAGCGTCAAAGTCGCCTTACCCATGCTGCTTTGCTGCAACTAACTCAACAAGACAATCTCGATCTCTATGGGGAGCAACAAAGATACACTCAGCAAGAAGCTGCATTAGAAACTCCCCTCAGTCTCCAGCAGCAAAGGTTCAACGCAGTAGTAAGGGTTCTCAAACAGCGGGGCGCAAAGCGGGTAATTGACTTTGGCTGCGGTCAGGGAAACTTACTAAAAATCTTGCTTAAAGACCGTTTCTTCGAACAAATCACCGGCGTTGATGTTTCTTACCACTGCTTGCAAATAGCAAAACAACGATTGGATCGCCTGCGCTTACCTCGCCATCGCTGGAATTGTTTGCAATTGATTCACAGTCCCCTCACTTACGACAATAAACGTTTCCAAGGCTACGATGCTGCTGTAGTGCTTGAGGTAATCGAACAGTTGGAATCATGGCAGATAAAGGCTTTTGAACGAGTACTCTTCGAAAGAGCCCAACCAAAATTAGTTATTTTAACTACACCAAATCGGGAACATAACATCAAATTTCCAGCTCAGCGCCGGGAATGGACGCGAGAGGAATTTCAAATCTGGGCAAATTCAGTTGCCGAGCGCTTTGGATACAAAGTCGAATTTCAACCTGCGGAAGTGGAAGTAGAACAAATAGGTTCTCCAACACAGATGGGGATTTTTATTCGATGATCGATCGCAACTACAAATTTTGCCAAGAAATTTTCCCAATTTTAAGGTTTAAAACATTTTTGAAATACCAACTAACTATGAAAATAACTATTCCCGAACTGTCCTTAGTTGTTTTGATCGGTGTATCCGGTGCTGGTAAATCAACTTTTGCTCGCAAACATTTTCAAAATTTTGAGATAATTTCTTTAGATTTTTGTCGCGGATTAGTATCTAATGATGAAAATAACCAGTCCGCGAGCAAAGAAGCCTTGGATGTGCTGCGCTACATCGTTGCTAAACGTTTGGCGATTGGAAAACTAACAGTAGTTGATGCGATTAACGTTTATCCAGCAGATCGCAAAGAATTAGTTCAGCTAGCACGACAGTATCATTTTTTCCCGGTAGCGATCGCTTTCAACCTACCAGAGGAACTTTGTCACCAACGCAATCAACAACGCCCAGGCTGCCAGTTTGGTCCTCATGTCGTCTACCGTCACACCCATTTTTGGCGACGTTCTTTAAAAGGCCTGGAAAGAGAAGGCTTTCGCTATGTCTATATCCTCAATTCCCCTGAAGAAGTTGATGCTGTAGAAATTGAACGTCAACCCCTTTGGAACAACCGTAAGCACGAACACGGTCCCTTTGATATCATCGGCGACGTTCACGGTTGTTGCGATGAATTAGAACAACTGCTGCAAAAACTAGGATACATTAAAGCTAGCAGCATAGCAGAAGTCCGTAATTCTGGCAGTTTGGTTGTTTCCTGTTGTTTTCCTTCTCTTTGGGATAATGCTCCTACTTACTACCATCCTCAAGGACGCAAAGTTATTTTCTTGGGAGATTTGGTAGACAGAGGTCCGCGTATCCTCGATACTGTTAGGCTAGTGCGCAATATGGTCTTCCAAGGAACGGCTTTGTGCGTTCCTGGCAATCATGAAAACAAGTTACTGCAGAAATTACGAGGTAAAAATGTTAAGGTCAATCACGGTTTGGAGCAAACCCTTGCAGAAATCGCAGCCTTGCCAGAACAAGTGCGCCCAGCCTTTACCAAACAACTCAAAGAGTTCTTAGATTCTTTGGTCAGCCATTATATCCTGGATGCAGGTCGTTTAGTTGTTGCCCATGCTGGCATGAAGCAGGAGTATCAAGGACGGGGTTCAGCGCAGGTGCGGGAATTTGCGCTCTACGGGGAGAGCGGTGGTGAAATTGAAGAGTTTGGCTTACCTGTTCGCAATAACTGGGCCGTACAGTATCGTGGCGAAGCGATGGTTGTCTACGGACATACCCCAATTCCGGAAGCACAATGGCTGAATAATACCATTAATATCGATACAGGCTGTGTCTTTGGCGGCAAACTAACAGCCTTGCGTTACCCGGAAAGGGAATTGGTAAGCGTTCCTGCTTTTCGTAGGTACTACGAGTCTGTCAGACCCACTTCCAAAACGGACAGCATCAAGCCAGATACAAGTCAGACTGCTCAACAGCCAGATGATGATTTGTTGCACGTTGAGGATGTGTTGGGAAAACGCGTTATTAATACTCGCCTTGTGTCTGGGATTACCATTAGCCAAGAAAATGCGATCGCTGCGATGGAAGCGATGAGCCGTTTTGCTGTCAATCCTAAATGGCTAATTTACCTACCGCCTGCAATATCGCCTGCAGACGCTTCCACTTTTGAAGCAGAATATCTGGAACATCCCTCATCGGCTTTTGCTTACTACCAAAGTCAAAAAATAGGGGAAGTTATATGTGAAGAAAAGCACATGGGTTTCCAGGTAGTGGTTATTGTTTGTCGCGACCAAACAGTAGCCGAGAAACGTTTTGCTGTTGTCGATGAAGGTATCGGTATCTGCTACACCCGGACAGGACAACGCTTTTTCGAAGACACGAGTTTGCAAACCCAGTTTTTGATGCGCTTAAATACTGCTCTTACTCGCAGTGGCTTTTGGAAAAGATTCGACACTGATTGGGTTTGCTTGGACTGCGAGCTTATGCCTTGGTCTGCTAAGGCTCAAAGACTGTTGCCAAAACTGTACGCGCCAGTGGGAGTTGCTTCTCGTTTGGCGCTCCACGAGGCTGTCACATTGCTCGCGAAAGCCAGCGTTCTTGGTTTTGATGTTAACACACAGCTGAAGGATTACCAAAAACGAGTGGAAATGGCTCATCGCTACGTTAGTACCTACCGTCGTTACTACCAAACTACAAGTAATATTTCTGACTTCCAACTTGTGCCTTTCCATCTCTTGGCTACGGAAAATGCTGTCCACGCCGATAAAGACCATTACTGGCACCGGCAAGAAGTAGCAAATATTGCCTCCCACGATTCCCAGCTGCTGTTGGCGACAGGATATAAGGTTATAGATTTGTATAATTCCGACGATTTGGCTGCAGGTGTGGATTGGTGGAAACAACTAACTGCTCGGGGAAAAGAAGGTGTAGTAGTAAAGCCAGTGCCATTTATTGTCAAAGGTGATAGCGGTATCGTACAACCGGCAATTAAATGTCGCGGACGGGAATATCTGCGTCTTGTCTACGGTCCAGAGTACGATCTACCTCACAATTGGCAGTACCTGCGTCAAAGAAAATTATTGCGCAAGCGTTCCTTGGCAATTCAAGAGTTTGCTTTGGGTATGGAAGCATTGCAACGTTTTGTTACCCGTGCGCCTTTAGCTTTAGTGCATGAATGCGTTTTCGCTATTCTAGCTTTAGAAAGCGAACCTGTAGATCCAGGACTGTAAACAAAAGTTATCCCTTTCAACAATTGCTTGCAATCGCTTAATATGATAATAAATTAAGAAATATTAAGCTGCAACAACAGCCATGAGTAAAACCGCTTTGAACGTAATCGCTATCTTTGTTTTTCTCATGACTTTTTCTAGCCTGCTGGGACCGGTGTTGAATTTATCACCCGCAGTTACTGCTATTACCATCTTTGCGGTATTGGGACTAGCTACAGTTGATACGACAAGCTGGCAAGGTAAGGGTACAACTCTATTTTTAGATTGGATAGCAGGCTTTTCTCCCGAACACAGAGAACGCGTTCTCCATCACGAAGCCGGACACTTTCTTGTCGCCTACCTTTTTGATATTCCTATTATTGGCTATAGTCTCAGTGCTTGGGAAGCTTGGAAGCAAAAACAGTCAGGACAAGGAGGCGTGAGTTTTAACGACCAAAAGTTAGCCTTGCAGTTGGAACAAGGTACTATTAGTGCTCAAATGCTGGATCGCTACTGCACTGTTTGGATGGCGGGTATCGCCGCTGAAGCTTTGGTATATAAAAATGTAGAAGGTGGCAGTGATGACAAAAGCAAGCTAGCTACAGTTTTAACTAGTATGGGTTTTTCTCCGTCTGCTTGCGAGCAGAAACAGCGCTTTTTTGCTTTGCAAGCTAAAACTCTTTTGCAAAAAAATTGGTCGGCGTATCAAGCATTAGTAAGTGCTATGCGCCAACGAGCTTCAGTGGCAGAGTGCGTGGCTGCACTGAAAAACTTTCAACTTCAAAATTGATTCTAATATATCTTCTGGGAAGCCGCTCGCTGTTGCTCAAGAAGAAACTGCCCGCAGGTGAGAAACTTGTTGGGGAAAATAGTTTTCACTTTTGCAACCTACTACGCAGTTCCGTCCAGCTGCTTTTGCTTGTAACAAAAATCGGTCGGCGCGTTCTAGTAAGCTCAGACCGTTGCCATCATCTTCTGGCTGCAGACATGATATTCCCAGACTTATAGTAACATTAATTAAAAGCTGATTGTCAATGGCAAAGGCTTCTTCGCTAACTATGCGATTGAGACGACGCGCTACGAGGAGTGCTTCTTCACAAGCGGTATTGCTGAGAATAATCACAAATTCCTCTCCGCCATAACGAAAAGGAATATCCTGGTATCGCAGATTTTGCCGCAATCGCTTCGCCAGTAACTGTAAAAGGCGATCGCCTACTAAATGACCGTAGGTATCGTTAACTTTTTTAAAATAATCTACATCTAAAATTATTAAACTCAGGGAAGTCTTGTAATAGCGAGCTTTTTGAATTTGCCTGGGTAATTCCCAGTCTAAAGCACGGCGGTTGCTCAATTCTGTCAGGGAATCAGCAAGAGCGATCGCCGATAAAAGCTCGTTGGTTCTCATTAAATCCCGATATTTTTGTGCTTTTCGCAAACCTACTGTTAATTGCGCTAGCAGTAAGCGCTGGTTTACTGTTAATTTTTTGACAGATGCCTCCGTATTATCCTCCAATAACCAAATATAAGCATCTGCTCCCTGCTTGAGAGCGATCGCTGTCATATCAAATTCCCACTCCCAGCCATACTGACTTTTACCAACAAGTAGCTGGGGACGATCCTCTAACAAAATACAGTATATCCAAGATAGCTTTGCTTGCTCTTTCAGCCAGCTGCACAGTTGGATGCTGCCATCACAACTGGCTTGAATTAGAATTATATCCGGCGGTGTAATTTGAATGTAGCACACTGCCTGATTAATATTATTTATAACCTCTAGGTTAAAAGTACTTGCGTCGCGGATCTGATCCGGAAGTGTAGCGATAAGGTTTTTGCTTCCAAAGACCAGAATAGAAATTTTCATTGCTTTGTTTTTTGCCCTATATTAACTTCAAGGATATAATCCTGGTCAAATTTCATTAGCTTTTCTGCTATCGATGTATTTAAGATCTAGTCCTCCCATTAACACTTAGTTGCCAATTTCATCTCCTCTCATACCTTTAGTGATACTTTGTTACTACAGCGACGGAAGTTAAAATTTCTGATACCTAAATTTCTGCCCTTTACTTTCTTATCTAAAACATTGACACCCTCACTGTAGCTTTAGCCACGGTGATTCCAAGAATCACTTCTTGGGCTTCCTCTTTCCACGACTCGGCTTACATTGAGGAGTTTCCTCACCAATGCAGAGGTCGATGTCTCCAGAGGCGTGAGTTC
>Ga0272448_1001429_pt1 | contig 32130 bp, 21 predicted proteins | sample YNPCB0191_FD_202220 | JGI IMG/M metagenome (GOLD analysis project Ga0272448, IMG submission 202220) | Hot spring sediment microbial communities from Yellowstone National Park, WY, United States - YNP-CB-019-1 | ecosystem: Environmental > Aquatic > Thermal springs > Hot (42-90C) > Sediment...
TCTTCGCCTCCTACGAAACCGCCACCCTGAACAGCGGCAGAATCGTAAGGCGAAGGAGCAGGCGAAATCTCCTGGGCCGTGAGAGCTGAGTTTAAGCCGAATATAAGCAGCAAAGCTGGAACTATTTCTCGCAAATAACAAAACAAATCCACCCTGATTGCATATCCGCGATGCGTATCCACAGCCTGTGAACTCCCCCTGAAAATAATCGTTAGTTAGAGTTTTTTTCCTGCTTCCGATTGGATCGCTTCCATCGGAAAAAAACGCATCCTAGGAATAGGCTTCGGGGAAACTGGCGGGAAATATTGAATTAGAGAAATGTTAGCCTCCGTTACCGGTGCTGGAAACGAGCGTCGGCGTCCTTCCAACCGGCATATCCGAAAAAAATTGCCCAACATGAAAAGTACATCGCCGGCTTTAGCGATGGGTGGTCCAGGCCGTAAGCCGTCGCAGAACGAACATAATTATCGCCAGCGGTAGTAATAACCACAACAGTTTAGGCCGCCAAAGGATAATGAGAAGCACTACCGGCAACAGCAATGCCAACCAGGCGGGGAGCCGTTGAATATCGTCGTAGGCCAACCAGGCGGCGCCGGCCACGGCGCCCAGCCGCCAGCAAAAAGCCAACGGCCCGGCCGCCTCAGGCCGTAACCAATACAGCCCTATACCCATAACGAGCGAGATCACGGCGATTCCGCCGAGAACGTGCCGTTGCCAGCGAGAAGGGTTATTAGAAGCGGTCAAGAGCATCAATCCAACGCGCTAATTCGGCCAGCTCCTCGGCATTGAGATACCGCGGCGATTCACCGGTCTTTTTCACTACCAGCGGAATCTTTTTCTGCTCTATGGCCTGGGCGGCTCTTTCCACCACATTTCGGAGCGGCGACTTCTCGGCCACGGCCAGATAGATGTCCAAACGATATTGCGGCTCGTTATCAGGCGGGGGAGCAGGCAGAGCAGCTTCTACGGCCGCTACGCCGCGAATCGCTTCTCGATTGCTGAACGCCACCGCCAACGCCGCTCGTCCGCCACCTTCGTGCCCGTGTGTTACGACTCTTGACTTATCGACGTTATAGGCGGCGGAGACATCCACCAACAACCGGCTAATCAGAGCGACATCATTGGGCGTCCAGTGGGCGGGATCGGCCGACTTCGGAGCTACCAGTATCAGGTTGTTTTGTTTACATATTTCCTTCCAGCGCGAAAGCAGCTCCTCCCAATCATAGCCGCCGGCCGGATGCATATAGAACACCACGCCATGCGGTACGGTAGGATTGTAGTTTTCCGGCACGTAGGCCGAAGTCTCGTTGGGATATTCAGGAACCTTTAAGGTAATCGTGCCCACCTGGGGCCTGACGGCGGATTGCTTTTCTTCTCCCTTCGCAGCGGGCGGCAACTCCGCCGGCGGCAGATTGCCGGACAGCTCGGCCAACACCGCGCGCAACTCTTGCTTTTCCTCGCCGCGCAAAAGACTCACTTTCACTTCCGCGCCCGGCCCAAACTCGCCGATCTTCTCCGCCCATTGGTTGCGATCTTTCAGCTCTTCACCGTTAAGAGCAATAAGCACATCGCCGGGCTTAATCCCGGCCGAAGCTGCCGGACTGCCGGGAAAAACATAGCGTACGCCGACGCCCTCTCTTTCTTCCCGCAGCGGCAAAACGCCGAGAAAACCATGCACAAAAGGCTCCAATTCGGCGACCAATTTCAGCTCGCATTCTATGCGCTGCTGACCGCGCACGACGACCATCCGCATCTTGTCGCCGGCCAAACGACGACCGATTTCATAGCGAACTTCTGCGGCACGGCTGATCGACTTACCCTCGATTTCCACAATCAGATCGCCGGGCTTCAGCTTGGCCTCCGTAGCAGGACTGCGCGGATGACAGGTAGCAATAACCGGTGGACTGGTGATCGGCGGCCCCTTAAAATTGATCCCTGCCACACCGGCGTACAGGTCTTCGCCTTGCTTCAGTCGTGGCAAGACGCGCAGAATGTAATCCATCGGAATGGCAAAGCCGATGCCGGAATCATACCATTCTATTCCGGCGACTTCTCCGGCAGCCTGCGGCGACAGGGGAACGAGAACGCCGATGACGCGGCCGTGGATGTCAATAAGCGGCCCGCCGTAATTGTTCGGGGAAACAGCGGCGTCGGTTTGCACAGCCTTTCCCCATACCCTGTCCAGCGCACTGATAATCCCGACGGCCATGTTGGGAGTGGCGAGGTCGAAAGTGCGCCCTACGGCTACCGCCCATTGCCCAACTCGAAGCTCCTCGCGCGGAACAGCCGTCCATACCGGCCAGGGAAGCTTTGCCTCGACTTTCAAGAGGACGAGCATTCGGGCATGGTCGGTGGCTACGAGTTTGGCCGGCTTACGTGTGCCGTCCGGCAAGCGAATCAGAATTGAAGCCGGCCGGTTCACAAAGTTAAAGGCGCTGGAGATGACATAACCATCCGGATCGACAACCAGGCCTGTGGTCGGCCCCGTGCCGAAAAGCACACCCTGCACACGCTCCAGCCCGCCCACGGTTTCGATTTGCACCACCGCGGGAGCGACACGCGCCACGGCAGCGGAAAAGGCCGCCGCTTCTTCATCGCTCAGCGCCGCAGACGCCGAAAAAGCATTTAACAGGCGGCACGCCGTGAAGACGATCAACAAAGCCGTTTTCCAACAGCTCATCATACTACTCTCTCATGTCGGCTAAAGTGCATCCTTAGGTGTATGCAAGGAAAACTCAAGTAAATCCTGGCCGCGTTGTACGGTCAGCTTCAGCGGTTCCTCCGCCCCGATAAATTCCAGCTCTGCCGCCAGCATCTTGCACGATTGTACCAGCCGATCGTTGCATAACAGGATGAGATCATCCGCCCGCAGGCCGGCGCGGGCGGCGGGAGAATCTGGCAGGACTTGATCCACATACGGCGGTGTCCGCTCCAGCACATCAGGCACCAGGATAATGCCCAGCGCACCTAGCTCCACGTGCCGAGAAGGCTTGGCGGCGGAAGGGTCGCGCTCGGCGACAAAACGACCGGCACAAATGTCTTCCACTGATTGCCGCAATTCCGCAATCGGCAAGGCGTAGTTGAGCCAGGTGTGATTCAGCGAGTTCCGCAATTCCTTACCCAACATGCCGGCCAACTGCCCGCTGAATGTAACCAGCGCCCCGCCGGCGGCGCCGGGATTGTTGGTCGTAACGTCGAGCACATACACCGGCCCTCGATAAGGCGATTCGAACACACCGCGACGGGCTGCAAGGTTGGCCGCGACGGCCACCGTCCCCTTTTGCACGCTGACCGGCTCATCGCCGAAAGCCACACCGAAAAGATTGCTGAAGGCCAGTACGCGCGCACCCGGCTGCAACGACACCGCTTCACGCAAATCAAAATAAGGCAATTGTTCGGCCTCGATTTTCAGCACCGCCACTTCCAGACGGGGATCAGCGCCGAGCATTTTAGCATCAAACCTTCGTCCATCGGCCAATACGACCGTCAGATATTCGGTATCCAGCACGTGCGTAAAAGCCGTCAGCACGTGTCCGTCAGGCGAAATCAGAAACCCGCTCTGATAGCTTTCCAAACCACGAAATCCTCCGGCGCCGTAAATCTTCACCATTTTCGGCTGCACCTGTTCAATGGTCTCGCTCAGCCCAGCAACAGCCGGGGAAACGCATAAAAATAACATGAGCAGCGCAAGGCCGTAATTGAAAAGGCCGCCGGCTATCAGACTTGCCGGAAAAAACGTCCTACGCTGAAAAGACTTTTCCGCAGTCATCTTGCAACTCAACAACAATCGGTCTTAAGGGTGGGAATTCGCAGGCGGCGCGGCCTCCGGCTCCGTGCGCCACGTGTTGAAGTTCAGCACGGCGAAAACATCGTTGCCGTAGCGAACCTCCATTCTGGCAGGCATCCAATAACCATCCAGCTGGCGATAATCAGAGAAATACACTTCGCAAGGGTCTGCTTCCGGATCGGCAAAAAACTCGAGGGCCAGCAATCGACCTTCCTGCGGCTCGAAATAAAATCGGCAATCCACGCCCTTGTAAGAGCCGATCAACACGTCCATCAACCCTGGCTGTTCGGCCAGAGGAGCGGCGCCGAAATAGTACACATCGCCGAAGCGTTCCAGCCCTTCTTTGGCCAGGCGTCGCCAGAGGTAAAGCGCCGTGAGCAGCCCTCCACTGTGCGGCGGCTGGAGATTGAGGGCAAATTCGTCGCCGGGGGTCCAATTAAACTCCGCGGAAGTAAGTTTTAAGGCAACGCCGGCATCGTCGATGCGCAGGCTGAAGGGGCCGCCTTCCGCCCGCTCGCCGGCGAGCAACCAGGCCCTTTCAGCCGGCAAAGGTTTCCCCTGCGCCTGCCATGCCTGCCATACACGACGTTGTTCCTGCACATTGAAGTAATAGTTGGCAAAACCTCGCTTCTCTTGATAGTGTTTCGCCACAATTTCGGGCAAGGGCGGCTCAATCCGTGCGGGACGAAGATTAAAAGGCGGTTTTTTTTGCGGATTCTCCGGGGGCGTCGGGTTGGGCTGATCCGGCGGTTCCGGCAGCGGCATCGGCTGCTTTTCCTCCCGCTTAATCGTTCCGGCTTTCTCTAACAACTCTTCCTCGCCATGCACGCCGGCCAGACGGACGAGAATATCATACCGTCGGCCGTCGCGGCGGAAGCTGAGCGGCACGCGCCAGCCCTTCGGGAATATGCCCAAAGCGTTCTTGAAACCGTTGGCGGACGTAATCGGGCGGCCGCCGAAAGCCACGATCTCATCGCCCTCTCGCAAACCGCGTCGATAGGCATCCGAGTCTTCGAGGATTTCGTCGATGACCGGACGCCCCTGCTCGTCGCTGGCGACGATCGCCCCCAGTGTGGCGTGATCGACGATTCGCCCGCCGCGTAAGGCGCCGAGAAAGTTCTTAATTTGGTTACTGGAGATAGCATAAGCGGCGCCGACGTGTACGCGGCCGCGTTTTTCAAAGGAGCCGCGGCCGTTAATCCCCACCACTTGCCCCGACATATTAAACAACGGCCCACCGCTGTTGCCGGGATTTATGGCCGCATCGGTCTGAATGCAATCCGCATACTCCAGCAGGGTGCCGGAAGGATATTGATAACGATGTACGCCGGAAACCAGGCCGAAAGTAACCGTCGGCTGTAAGTCGGCGGCCAAAAGGAAAGGATTTCCGGCGGCGAACACCCAATCGCCGACGCACAGCTTATCGCTGTCGGCCAATTCGACAAAAGGAAAATCGTCGCGACCGAAAAGTTTAATTAGTGCCACATCGCCCGTAGGATCGATGCCCACCAGCACGGCATCGTAAACTTTGCCATCGGCCATACCGCACTTCATGGCCTTGCCGCAGGGCAGCACTACATGGAAGTTGGTCAGGGCATAGCCGTCCGGTGAGATGACTACGCCGGAACCGCCGCCCCGACCCGTCGGAGGAAAAACCGCTAGAACGGCCGGGAGGGCCTTTTCGATGACGGCGATGCGTTGCGACTGAGCTTCGAGGACCGCCGCAGATGGTTGTTTTACGTCGTCGGCTGCAATCGCCTGGAAGGCCGTTAAGAGCGCACATACAAAGTCTGCAAAGAGGTGAACCGTGGTGTTCATCTGACAACCCTTGCCTCGCAGAGCAGGAGTCGATCGCCTGCCGACAATCCATCGCCGAAATCGACCAGAATCGTCAACCGCCGCACGCCGGAAACATCCAGCGCCAGGGGCTTGGGCGAATCGCCGCCGGAAAGCTCGCCGTCGAACACCACCCGTTCGTCGCCACGAATGATGAGGCGGACCTTGCCGGCAGGACGCACGGCGTCTTCGATTCCCACCGTGGCCTGGAACCGGCGATAGCCGCCGTCTAAACGATAGACTAATTCCGTGCGGCTGTGCAGTGCCAGTCCTTTGTGATATTCCGTCCCGCCGAGTCGCAACGCCGGCGAAGCGAACCCTTGGTCGAAACGCGGCATGTAGAATTTCCGCATCGCGGCAGGAAGTCTTTCGCCGCCGAAAAAAGGCGTCCATTCCACTGCTTCCGGCTTAAGGTCGCTCAGGTAAACCAGCTTGCCGAGCGAAAAATCGATTTCCCGGATATTCTCCAGCGGTTGTGAAACTGTTAAGCCGCCGGCGGTAATCCAACTCAGTCGGCCGGATAAACTCATGCTCTGCACCGCCCAACGTGAACCACCGGCATCCGTAATCCAGCACACAGGCGAGGTCGGCTCTTCGCTTGCGGCATGGTGATATACAATGCCGATTATTTTGGAACGTTTTACCGGCAGGATTTCGCCGTCAAGCTCGAAATGAACGACATCCTCGGATACATCGTGGATTACGCCCGGATGCGAATCGTAGCCGCGTTCGGTCTCCACGAGCAGCAGGTCTCCGGCCGTCTTAGCCGGACTGGAGCGGGACAACTCGGCAGTTTGCGCCGCAGCGGATTGGAATCCTACCGCCTGAATAAGCTCCAAGGGAGCTTCCAGAATTTCGCCTTCCGCCAGAGTAATGAACCCTTTGCCGTTGTGGGATACATATTGGCAGCAGCAGATCAGCGAGCCGTCCCTCAGATAAACCGTAATTCCGGTGCAGGGCGTCGGTTTGACAGGCCCCTTTGCAGTAATCTTCAGGATACGTTCCACAGGCAGGGTAACCGTCCCGTTTGCCGAGAGTACACAAATTTCCTCGGTGGTCAAACGAGTAACGGCGCCGGAAAGCGATTGTTCATCCACCGTTTGAATCTCGAAAGAAGGCGCCGAGAAAAATAACAGGACCGGCAGAAGGATGCTGTTCATAGTCTTGCCGCTTCTCAAATCGTTACACTTTCACTCATTTTGCCCGTGTTAACGGCCCAATAAATAATTTTACCACGTTTTCCGGTGTCAGTCTTGGGAACCGGATTCCGCCGAGAGCCTGCGGAAATACTGTTCAATTACATCACGGTAATGCGAAGGAAACTCGCGTCCGATCTGTTGCAAGGCCTCTTCGCGTTCCTTGGGGGGCAAATTGCCCCAGCCGCTTTCGGAACCTACATTTTTTTTCGTAACTTCGCCGGGGCCTTTGCCGGCGATTATCCGGCTCATGGGGGCGGGGGAGCTGGGTTGCAACGTACCGGCCATCTGCTGTTGCTGTTGCTCCTCGAGTTGCTTAATCAGCTTATCTAGGGCTTTGATGACCTCGTCCTGCTCGCGGCGGACCTTTTCGCCCCCTCGGCCTAAATCCAGCCGCCGGCGAATGTCGTCCATCCTTCTGGCGATGTGGTCGAGCGAGTCCTCCTGCAAACTCTTGAGGTCTTCGAGCATCAATCGCGCGAGAATAAAATAACGGCGGGGACCGCGGTTTTCGTTTTCCACGAGTTTGCTCAAACTCTTCAGCCCGGCTTCTTTGTTCAGCAGAAAATACTGCGCCACGCTCTGATAAAAAAGCAGCGAAGCCGGCGCAGCCACATCGGCGGGCGTGAGATCGGCCAATTGCTCCAGAGCTTCATCAAACAACGCCTGGCGAACAAGCCACCGCCCATAATACAGCCGCAAATTGGCGGCCATCAGGCGCGGCGTGTTCGCGTCGTGAAGCCACTCTTCCCTGGGAACCATGAGCCGGTCGCGCGGTTTTTGGCAAAGGGCGACCAGTTCTGCCGCACATGCCTCCGCCAGAGCAAATGTTTGGACTAGGCGTTCGAGCAGCTCATCTTCGGGCAGTTCGGCTGGAAGATTCCGCCAAAGTGCTTCCGCTTGACGACGCACGGTTTCGTCAGGCCGTCGGGTTTCGATCCAGGCAAAGACCTGCGCTTTAATCTCCTCTATGGAAAGGACGGGTTGCGCAGCTTCTGCGGCAGGCGGCTCGGCCGGCGCCGGTGGGGCTGAACAAGCACTCTTCAGCTCGCAAACAAGCAATCCTACAACCGCCAGCACAAAGGCAAGATAACGCTTGTTACTCAGGATTGAGGTCATTGGTTTTTCCCCAATTGTAAGTCGCGGGTAACACGGTGAATCCGCTGTTGACGTTCGGCAAGCCGTTGCAAGGCGTTTATCAGTTCCGGGCTTTGGGCTTGTTCTCCTTCGATCATTTTACTGTAGCGGGCGGTGCGATTGTTTACCCGCATCTGCAAGGCCCGAATCATTCGTAATTCGGCCAGCATATCGATCAGCGGCGGGTCCACCGGCTGGCCGCCCAGCGGTTGACCACGCGGCGGACGCTGATTTTTCAGGTCCTTTTGAGCCTTCTTCAGAGCTTCAATCATCTCCTTCAGCGCAGCGATAATATCTTCTTCTATGGCCTGGGTGATTTTATCCACCTTTGCCTGAGCAAGGCGTTGTACAACTTGCACCATATCTTCACGCATTTGCTCAATGGCTTCGGGAAAGGCCACGGCGCTGCCGTCCTCGCGCAGCAAGAGCAGAGCTTTATCAACTTCTACGACGATGCACGATTCTTTGTTGCTCAGCCGACCGGATTCAATCTCGTGATTGTGGGTGCGTTGCTCCTGCGGCACGCGGTCCAAACGACAAGTGCCCTCGTAAACCTCTTGCTGCATTTGCAACATCGCCCGAAAACGTGCTTCGAGCATGGCCAGCAGACGAGCGATTTGTTCTTCGCGTAATTGGCGCAGTATTTCTTCGATTTCCGCTTTTGCACGTTCCAATTCTCGGATGGCCTCTTCTTGTTCTTCAGCGGCGCCACGGCGTTGCGCCTCTTCGAGTTTCTTTTGGGCTTGTTGCATTCTCGCCCGCGCAGCTTCCAGCCGCTGCCGTGCGGGATTTTGCTGGGCATCCTGTTGTCCGTCCGGTGATTGTTCTCCTGGTTGACCCTCGCTTTGCGATCCCTGCTGCCCCTGGGTTTTCGAGCCTTTCTTGCCGTCGGAAGATTGTTGACCGTCTGGTTTTCCATCCGGCGATTGTTTGCCGTCGGGAGATTGTTTGCCGGACTGAGCGTCGGATTGCTTACCTTGCTTTCCCTGAGTACCACCTTTTTGCTCTTCGTTCTTTTTGATGTCTTGCGCCAACTGGCCGGTTTTTTCGGCCACCTTGCCTTGCTCTTCAGCCAGCGGTTTCATTTCCCCGCCGCCGGCGGCGCGGGCTTGCAAGTCCTTTTCCTGCTTAATGAGAGTATTCAGGCGTTTTAAGTATTCGCGGAGTCGGGCTTTTTCGCTTTCGATGCTTTTCGCCCGATTTTCGCTGAGAAGCAATTCCAACAACGCCCTGAGTTCTTGATCCAGCTCGGCTTGATTCTCCAGAGCTTTGGCCAACTGCTCCTGGCCGAGCAATTCCACCAGGCGTTCAAACCGGACGCTGATGAGCTGCTCCTTGCTTTGAGCGACGGCTTTTTTCAGCAGGGCGGCACGTCGGGGGTCCGTGGCGGCGTTCAGCTCGGCCATGCGCAGGAGTACCTCCTCCAGATGATTGTATTTCTCGGCCAGGCGTTTTTGCTCTTGCGCGAGTTGTTCCGCAGAACCGGCCGCCCCGGAAGCAGCGGCCTCAGAGGAAGCAGGTGGCTTGCTTTCTTCCGCATGGAGAAGACCTGCGCCGCAGAAAAAAACTGCGCCGACGACAAACGCCGAGACGATAAACAGGCGGACTTTCATTTGTCTTCCTCCTTCAACAATTCGCGGAGTTTTTCTTTTTGGCGCTGCTTGGTTTTTTCGTACAGCCGCTGTTGTTCTTCGACGATGGAGCGCAACAGTTCCACGGCCTCATTAAAGCTTTCCAGTTCAAGCATACGGTCGAGCACTTTCCGCATGGCGAGAATAATCTCTTCCGCCTGGCGTTGCGCCTGATCGCGCAGCGCCGGCGTTCGCTCTCGGTCCTCCAGCACTTTTTGCAAGGCTTCCAGCCGGCGTTCCAATTCCGGAAACATCTGTTCGACAATCACATGCAGCGGCTCGGCAATATCGTGTTGCAGACGATGTTTTAGTTCCTCGGTGTCAATGCGATTGTTGATCAATTGTTTGCGGATGTCGTCGAAACCTTCAGCTACGCCGAGCAATTCCTGGGCGTTTTTTCGGCAGTTCGTCAAAGCATGTTGCACCCCCAACAAGCGCAAGGTCTTGCGGCGTTCAGGCGAATCGGCCGCCTGGCTTTCATCCGGCTCATCGCCCGGTTCGTCGTTCGGGTGGGGAGAAGTAATACGGCTTTCTTCCGAAGTCCCCGGCAGGGCTTCCAACGGCAAGCGCGCCAGAATGTCCCGCGTTTCCGTAACTTCCTGGAGAATCAACTCGAAGCGCTGCCGCAAGACGAGTTCGCGGGCTTCGAGCATCGCCCGCAATTGCTCCGGCGAAACGACTTCCAACAACCAACGCTCACCGGCGGCGACGTTCGGCCCGCGACCAAGTTCGCAAAGATCAGCGGCCTTCACGCACAACGATAGTTTGTCGCCGACTTTCAAGCCTAACTCGCGCACTTCCAGGGCCTTGTCCTTCAGATGAAAAACCGTGGGAGCGGCGTCCGTTTCGGCGATGGCCACACTCACAGGCTCCGTTCCGCGCTGCTCTACCGCACACTCGAACCAGATGCGGCCCACGCCATAGTCGTCGCTGATTTGTCCCACGACCGGAAGTCGGGCTTGCGGCGTGATGGCCATGCCCACTCCATCCAATTGGACAGCCAGTTGCGGTGGTTGATCAGCCGCAGCGACAAGCACCAGGCGGACCGGCTCGCGGCCGGTGATGCCGTCGATGTCGGTCAAGGTGAAAAGCAAAGTGGTATCCACCGACAAGACGCCCAACTCATAATCGAAGCCGCGACGATCGGCCGCCAGCGAGTGCGTATCCAAAGTTTCGCTGACTCCCTTTTGCTCGCCGACGATTTTTTGCACATCTACGCGAATCAGCTCCTTATTGGCGTCGGCGGCGTGAACCGTCAAACGGCTGCCTTGCGGAACTTGCATTACGCCGGTCACCGGCAGCGGGGGCTGTCGGCGACGGATATACTCCGGCAAGCGACATTCGAGAGTCATCTGGCCGATGGTAGGACTATCGACCACATGAATTTTCAGGCCCCGAATCCGATCATCCCCTCCCAGGACATCGAAACGAATGTCAGCCAAAACGTTTTTGAAAAGATAGGCGAACTCCTGGAAATGGTCTTCCGGCCTCCGACTTACACCGCGTCGGTCCATTGTCGCCCGACCGCGTCCGCCGCCTTCCATGCGATAGCGGATTTCCACCGTTTTCGGCACGAGCGGCATGCGCTGATCGGCTTTAACAACCAGTTCCAGATCGGTCCCACGGGCAACCTTTCGCACGCCGTCGATAAAACCTTCGACAATCAATCGCGTCCGTCGCGGCCACGGCTCCGGTGATAGGGCCAGCGCGCGACTGCACCACACAGAGAAAGCTTCGGGAAAGACGAACCCAAACAGCGCCACGCTGATGATCATCAGCAAGGCGGCGGCGCCGTGGCGACGAAGCGGCCGTGGATTGAAGACTTCCCGCGGATTCACCCCCTCGGCACGTTCCGCCGCCTGTTGACATGTTCGAGCAAGCATATAGGCGCTTAACATGCTGGGTTCGTCTATCGTTTCGCCGCCGGAGAGCACGGCAGCCAAATGGGAAGCTTCTTTCCGAGCGGTTAAAGTAACGGCCGTAAGCAAAGCATCGTTGAACTTCGGAAACCGGCGTTCCAGCACGGCCGCCGCGGTACGGTCGTTAATAACGACAAACGCCCGCCGCCCAATGGCGTAAAAGAATGCTCCCACTAGCCCCGCCGCGACCACGGCCAGGATCATCCCTCGCACCGGCGGAGGCGGCTCGAAGAACCAATCCACGGCCAAGGTGAGCCAGAACGCCGCACCGAGATAGCTGACGATTGCCGCCACGCCCTGAAGCCAAACATATCGCCGAATGCCACTTCGGACATCATCCAGCAACCGGCAAAGTTTGGGTGCGAGCACAGGGCGAAAATCAAAATCTATTGTAGCCATTGGGAGCAAACAACCCCAATCCACTGTTCAGGACGCGGTACACATTGGGAAACCGGCAAAGCGGCCTCCCACTTTAGTTCCTTAACCATATTTTACGCCAGTTTTAACAATCTTCGTATCAGCCATTCCAGACAAAGCACCCCGCAAAGGGCAAACATCATCCAACGCCGCCAGTCCTCTTCGGTTTGAGGATTGGGCGCGACGGGCAAAATAACCGTCGTGGTGCGATCCTTGAGCTGGGCGACCAAGGGCGGAATGCCGCTTTTGGCGACGGCCTGTTTCATGCCGATGTAATACCTTCCGCCGGTGTTTTTGGCGATCGTCCCCAGCAGGGTGTCGTTGCGTCGAGGATTTTCCCGTTCCAAATCCGGCGCCTTAACTTGGACGCGCCGCGTGAGTCGTTCGTTCCCACTTTCGGGGACAAGCAATTCCAGGCGGTATGTACCTTCCAGAACCGCGGGAAAATTGCCCAAATAGGCTCCTGCTTTGGCCGGATCGGCCCGCAGCGTTACGTTTTGAGTCGAGCCGTCGGGAGCAATGACTTGCAAATCCACGGTAGGGGCCGTGAGGGGTTCGAGCCGCAAGTCGGTCAACTGCGCCCGCACTTCCACCGTATTTCCCAACAAATAGCGATCCTGCCCGACAAGCAACACCCCACGGCTGGAACCGCGCAGCAACCGGCCTTGTGAAACATGACGAATGAGCTTCGTGTAAAACTGCTCAAAATAGCTTTCCTTCACCGTCCGCAACCGCCACATTTCGCCGCTGCCCAGGTAGAAGACAAAGCCGGCGCCATAGAACTGGCCGGCGAGATAGACCGGCGCGCTGCCTCCTTGAACGGCATCAGGGTCGGAGTAGCGTGCGAAGACGGTGGCCCCAGGTTTCGGTCCGCGAACAGGGCAGCAACTATAAACCCCACGAAACTCCCCCCAGGCCTCACGGCTCGCCGTGGCCGAGTCCGCCGGCCACAGAAATTCGGCTTCCAATCCTTCGCGCGTAAAATCCAGCGGCCAAGGCTCGCGGGAAGTGAACATAGCCGTCGTTCCTGCAAAAGAAGCGCTGCCGAAAAACTCCACGGGATACAAATTGCGAATCACGGCCAGATTGGGGTTTTGCGTCCAGCCGTCGCTGCGGCAGGTATGCACCGCCCCGCCGACGACAATCAGTCCTCCGCCTTGTTCGGCCACCCATTTTTCCAGCAGTTCAACTTGAGATTGGCTCAACTCCTGCCAATTCGGATCAAAAGCCACCAGACAATCATATTCAAACATTTCTTCCCGCGTGGTAGGAAAATCTTCCAGCACCTCATGGGCATCCTGGGAAATGCCTTCGGGAGAGCTTTGCAAGCATACATCGACCGTAGTATAACGGTCGCGGAAGAGCATATTCCGAAGAAACTGGTACTCCCGCGTGGCGGCGTCGGCAAAAAGTAAAACCCTGTTTTTGCGGTCGATAATCTCGATGTCCGCTTCCCGAAAATTATCAGCCGGATTTTGGTCGTCCGCCGGCGGCTGCACGCGGAGCACCAGCGTATAGCGACCGACTTCGTCAGGGAGCAGATCAAACTTGACCGGCACGATTTCACCGTCGCCGCCAAGCGTAATTTGTTGCGCATCCAACAGCTTTTCACGGCCGGTTTCCGGTGCGGCATCAGCGGGACGAGAGAGCACTTGCACCGTAACGGTTTTCCCGCCCATTCCTTGTCCTTGCAAAAAGCCGGTAACAGTGTAATGATCGCCGGGAAAGGCACGGGGCGGCAGAGTTAAATCAGCGACAGCCACGTTCGTCGGTTGCCGGTCTGAGCCGAGTCCCACGGTGAAAATCGGGATTTCGGCTTCTTTGGCCAGCTCTACAGCCACGTCCGGCGAAACGCCCGCATTCTGCCCCCCGTCGCTGAAAACCACGACGCCGGAGAGCGAAGGGCTTTGTTCCTTTTGAACGAGCTGTTGCAGCGCCTGGCCAAGGCGCGTCTCGCCCCCTATCGGCTTCAGAAACTCCTGCCAATCCAGGGCACCATTCTTGCCGGAATCAGGGTGGCCGGTTTCGGTTTTATCGCCAGGCGAAGGTTCTTTTTCGGCGGATATTTTTTCCAGCTTCAAAACATGGTCTTCCTTCAGCCCCTCATCAAAGCGATAAACGAGGACATCGTGTGTTTGCCGCAGGCGGCTGATAAGGTCGGATTGCGCGAGGGCGTCGGTCAATTCCTGCCAGCGTGTTTGGCCGGCAACGGAAGCCGGCGCAGCGGAGGAATCGCTTAAGCCCATGCTCAGGCTCGTATCTACCAGCAAGAGTACGCGGGAATTACGGACCTCCTCGCGTTCGGTTCGCCAATGTGGTTGCAAATAAATAATCAGCAGCCCGAAGAAAGCGGCGGACCTGAGAATAGTGAGCACCCAACCCCAGATGGGCGAAAGTTCCTCGGCGTCGCGGCGATACATCGCCCAAACGAATACCAGAATGGCCACACAGGCAGCGATGGGCGGAATCCAATCGACATTGGATTGAATCCTCCCCCACTCGAAAGTGGTACGTGTCAGCCCTTCGGCCCACGGTGGATTAAAAAACCCGTTCATCCGCCTCCTCCTCTTGCGGCGCCCCGAAGCCCTGAAGCGTGATGTTTTGCGGGATGATAACTGGCCGACCAGGCCAAAATCTGCTCGCCGATCAGCAACAAGAGCAAGGCATAGAGCAGCGCTTCGCTCAAATCCTGTCCGGCAAGCTCCGTAGTCGCCGAATGAAAATCCGTGGCGGATTCATACGTGTGCTTCAAGCCCCGCAGTCGTACGGCGAGTTGCTCGGCATCCAGAAAAGACAAATCCCCTTCCTTCGGGTCAACATTAAAGGCATAGCGGCGGATTTCAGCGGCGCCGTTGACGCGGGTCAGCCGCGCTTCGTAATAGCCGCTCTCTTCCGTATCTTCCAGCGTAGCCACCCACTGGCCGTCGGGAGTACGCACGGCTTTCACAGCCAACAGAGGGGCGTTTTCCGACGGCCGCACGAAACGCGCCTCATTCGTATAAACGGTCTGTTCGAGCCGCAATTCCAACGGCGCGCCGACGAGCCGTGAGCGGTCCTCGCCGCGCGGTTCCGCCAAATAGGCCTGCAAATCGAGCATCGCCGCCACAAAGCTGGGATTTCGCGCCCAATTGTTCCATACCGGAGCCGCAGTGGTCAGAAACGCCACCACGCGGCCTTTTCCGAAACGATGCTCCACGGCCAGCGGGTCTCCGTTCCGCAGACGCCCGATAATGCGCGTGGCGGAATCGGTCGGCGGTCGCCAGCCTTTTGCCAGCGTATAATACCGTTCCACCATCACCGTCTGGAGGAAGGGATTTTGTTTACCGCTAAACACGCGAAAGATGAAATGCTCCGAAGGCCGCAGGTCCGGGGCCGGCTCCAACCGATCCACCAGCAATTCGCTTTCGCGGCCCAGCGGAGCGGGAAATAAGCCTTTGCCTTCGCGGTAGAGAGTTTCGTTAAAAAACTTCACGTCGCAACGTTCGCCGAGAAAGAACGCTGCCCCACCGCCGCAAGCGACGAACTTTTCCAGGGCTTCGACCGCTGATTGGTCCAGCCGGCTGATGTTCGTCAGCGTAATCACGGAAAAATCGTCTAAGGGCTTGAGCCCCAAAAACCGCGGCGTTTCAAGCTGCGGCCTCACGCCCGTCCGCACCGCCTCACCGGGGGACAAGGCAAAACTCAGATAGCGGGCATCACGTGCCTGAGCGTCGCCGTCAATTAACAACACCGACAATTCCGAGGGCAGGTTTAAGGTGAAGTAACGATAGTTGTCAACGGCCACAGCATCGCTTTCGAGCCGGGCGGTGATTTCATGTATGCCCGGATTTGCAAATCGCACGAGAAACCGCTCTTCAGCTGTTTTGCCCGGTGGAATCTCCTTGAGAATTACCCCCGGCCGCCCGTGGCCGTCTTCGCTGAGAATCACGGAAACATCCCGCACCGGCGTAGTCCCGTAATTTCGCACGGCGACACTCATAAACCACGGCACGCCCACAGCGCGTAGGCCCTCGATCGGCTTAAGCGCCACAATCGCCAGGTTCGGTCGCTGACGATCGACGCAGGCGATGAGATGGATTTCTGCACCGGCTTCCTTCAGCCGGGAGAGCAGCTTCTGAAGTTCCGCCGGCTGGTTCCATTCGCGCCGGCGGAAGTCCGTGAGTAAGTAAACAATGGTTTGCTCTTCAGCCGCATCGCCGAGCAGCCTGGCCACGGCTTCCAGCGCGGGTTCCGCTCCGGCGGCGGTCTGACCGACTTTCAGCTTGCTTAACAAAGCCTTCAGCGAAGCCTCGAAATCGCTGCCTACGGATTGTTTAAGCATATCCGGTTCAGGCGGCCGGCCGGAACGCGCCGCACGCGAAAAACGCAGCAGCGTAAACCATTGCACGCGATTTTGTCGCAGGGCGTCGGCGGCAATGCGCTCGATGACCTTTTTCGCTTCAGTGAAGGCATCCGTATCCGCCCAGCGATCCGACATCGAGAAACTATCGTCCAGCAAAACAATATGATGGAGCGGCGTGCCGCCCAAGAAACCTCCCCATTGGCTGCGTAATCGTGGGTGGGCGAGCAACAGGACCACCATTGCTACGGCCGACATCCTGAGCAACAGCAGCAAAAGTTGCTTGAGGATAATCCACGTGCGGTGCTTCCTCAAACTGGCCAGGAGAAATTCCATGGCCGCCCATTCTATCCGCCGGTGGCGCATCATGTTGATCAGATGGATCAACGGCGGCAGCGCCACTGCCGCTAATCCCCAGAGCAACGCCGGATGAACAAAGTTGGGCATAAGGCCGGTACTATTGCGTGGCTAACCTAACGTGGTAAATCAATTTTGCTGCAAATCTCCGCCGTACGGCAAACGCCGCATCATAAGTTATCCGCTCTTTCTGCGGAACCTTCCCAAACGATGGCAAAGGAACGCCGCCAGAGCGGCATCCAAGGGTTGGCTGGTACGAAGCAAAGTGTAGTCGATGTTGTTTCGGGTGCAGCCGCGTCGAATTTCCTCCAAATAGGCGTTGAGTGCGGCCAGATAGCCGTCGCGCAGGGCGCGCGGGTTGCAACGAAGCTGCTCGCCCAACTCCAGCCCTTCGAACCGCGTGGGGCCGCTAAAGGGAAACGTCAGCTCGTCGTCATCCAGCACGTGAAAAAGCATCACATCGTGTCCCCGACTGCGCAACAGCCGCAAACCACGAAACAACCCCGCACGCTCCACCAACAAATCCGACACCAGGATCATCATCCCGCGCCGCGGATAGCTTCCTGCGGCATTGTGGAGGATATGGGCGAGGTCCGTTTTGTTTCGCGGTTCGCTCAGTTCCAGCGCCTGAATTATCGAATCCAAATGGTTTCGTTTAGTCCGCAGCGGTACGGTCATCCGCACCACATCATCAAAGGCCATGCAACCTACGGCGTCTTGTTGCCGGAGAAGCAGATAGGCCAGGCTCACGGCGATGGTGGCGGCGTACTCATATTTGTTCATCGCCCCGCCGCCGTAGCGCATGCTGGCCGAAACGTCGCACAACAAGGTGCAGCGCAGGTTGGTATCCACCTCAAATTGTTTGACGTAGTAGCGATCCTGCTTCGCCCAAACTTTCCAATCTACATAGCGTAGATCGTCGCCGTAGGTATATTCGCGGTGCTGACGGAATTCGATGGACTGGCCGAAATAGGGGCTGCGATGCAAGCCGGCGAGAAAGCCTTCGACCACATAGCGGGCGCGAAGGTCGAGTCGGGCAATGCGGCGCAAGGCCTCAGGATGCAAAAATTTCTTGGAAGCGGGCATCGCTGGTCAATTCGTCATCACGGGTGGGGGTAATGTCTATCAGTCGTTCTATCAAGTCGTCGGCCGTTACGCCTTCGCTCTCCGCCGTAAAACTGAGCACTAAGCGATGACGTAACACCGGCTTGGCCAACGCTTGAATATCTTCGCAGGTTACATGCGTGCGGCCTTGAAGCAAGGCGCGGGCCTTGCCGCCGAGAATCAAAAATTGTACGGCGCGGGGGCCGGCGCCCCAATTGAGATGCTCGCGGACAAACTCCGGTATGCCGCGCTCACGCACACGGGTTTGACGAACCAAAGCCAGGGCATAACGAATCACATGATCTGAAACCGGCACCTGGCGAACCAGCTTCTGAAGCTCCAGGATTTCCTCGGCTGTCAAGACCGGTACGATCGTATCCGTTTGCACACCGGTCGTGCGCCGTACCACCTCGAATTCCTCCTCATAGCTCGGATAATGCACATAGACCTTGAACATGAAGCGGTCCTGCTGCGCTTCGGGCAGCGGATATGTGCCTTCCTGCTCGATAGGATTTTGGGTTGCCAAAACGAAGAAGGGGTCGGCCAGCTTGTGCCGCACCCGACCCACCGTTACCTGGCGCTCTTGCATGGCTTCCAACAAGGCGGCCTGGGTTTTGGGCGGAGTACGGTTGATCTCGTCGGCTAGAATCACGTTACTAAACAGCGGCCCTTCCAAAAAACGAAATTCACGCGTGCCGGTGCTCCGATTTTCTTCAATGACGTCCGTGCCGGTAATGTCGGCGGGCATGAGATCGGGCGTAAACTGAATGCGGCTGAAGCTCAGGTTCAACGTGCGGCTGAGCGTGCTGATCATCAATGTTTTCGCCAAACCAGGCACACCTTCCAGGAGGCAGTGGCCGCGGCTGAACAACGAAATCAGCAATTCGTCGATCACCTGGCGTTGACCGACGATTACCTGGCCGAGCTGGTCCACGATTTTTCGGTAGGCCGCGCTCAGCTTCTGAAGCACGGCTTCTGCGGATGAATTATTCTTTTGCTCATTCATTTAGGCTGGTCCTCATTCAAATGGCCGGCGGAAAAATTGCAACTGTCGAAAATAACCATCGCCGGAAAACTGCTCTTCGTCAAGCACTCTGCCGGCTGGCGGATTTTCTCCAGAGTTATCGCTGGTAAATGGGGAGGGTATTTTTGGGTAGCTGTAAAATCGTCAAGTTAATGGCGGTGGTAAACACCGGACCGACGTAGCCCTGGTTCCACGAGCCGTCAGGACCGGCCTCCGCCACGAGTCGGGCGAAGATTTTGTCCCGATATTTTTCCCATTCGTCTCCGCCTTCACGGTACAACACCTGGGCGTAATAATAATGGGCGTAATGCCAATGGCCGTAGCCCTGGTTGGAAATGTCGCCTAAGTTTTTACGGCAATAGTCCAGCAATCGCGGCACATAGTTGCTATCGTATTCTCCGGCGTTAAAGAGGCAGGCGATCGCGGCGGCAGTAATCGGCGGGCGGCCGCCTCCGCCGGCTCCGGCCAGATTGTAGCGCACGCCGCCGTCCGGGCCGGTACATTTTTTGATATAGGACACGGCCTTTTCAATAATTTCCTTAGGGACGGGGATGCCGGCATTGCGACAACCGCGCAGGCCCTGGACTTGTGTGATAGTGGTCGAGCCTTCGTCGAAGCCGCCGCCGTCTTTGGCGCTGACGTATCCCCAGCCGCCGCCGTTGGTTTGGGCCTGGCCGGTGAAAATAACGGCGCGCGTGAGGATGTCGCTGAGCTGTTCCCGTCGTTCCAAATCCTCTTCTTCGCCCAGCACCTGCGAAAGAAAGAGCATGGCGAAACCGTGACCGTAAGTATAGCGGTCGTCGCTGTTCGGGTCGCCGATAAGGCCGTTGCTTCGGCTGCGACTGACAAGATAATCGACGGCTTTACTGATATTCGGGGCGTATTTTCCTTGCGTCGTGGTGGAGCCTTCGCACAACAGGGCGATTCCGGCCAGGGCGGTCATGGCCGTAGGGTACTTGCTTTCCGAAGCGGTCCAATGGCCCAGCCGCGATTGATTGGCGGCCAGCCACTCCAGCCCTCGCCCTACTACTCGCTCCACATCGGCGTCGGAGACGGCCCCGGCAACAGCGGGCAACAAGAAGATCGGCAGGAATAATAGCAGGGTTCCGTGCCGAACACCGGTAGTAGCCATAAAACCAATCCTCGCAGGCGGGACTCTCTTTCAAGAGAGTGGATGGTTGGTGAAGAAATGTTACTACCTTGCTTATTCCGAAATATCCGCTTTACTTCTTATTCTGGTTGTCTTTGCCGGTTTCACCTAATGCTCGCAAGACTGCATTCCATAGGGCACGCAAATTTTCGCTACCCGAAGTCGAACCGGCAGGGGAACTCTTGGCTTCGGAAAGCGGCGGTAGGGGCTTATCGGAAAACGTAAGCTTAACCGTAGTGTGCTGCATTGTCAAGTCGATGGTCTTTTTTTCCAGGTCGCCGGACACGGCAAAAACACCTGTCAGGTTGCTGAACTCCTCCTCGTAAACTTTTCGGCCGTTACGCTTATCCACACACAACAGGCGGACGCGCCATTGCCCCTGGCCTAGCAGCTTTTGCTGATACATCTGCACGGCGAAGATCACCACCGGCAGAGAATCGGACTGTTCGGCCAGAAGATATTGGTTTTCCACCTTACAGGGCGCCGGCCAAAACAGCTTACCGGTTTTGTCCAGGGCATACAGCCGACCTTCGTATATCGGCAGAAGCGAACGACTTTGCTGGCCGGGCAAGGGAGCTAGATTAATGTTTTTTCTGGGATCGGCGTTATTGCTTGTAACCACAAAATACTGCTCGCCGGACCGGAATACCGTTAACCCCATCAAGTTCGGCTCCGGCTCTAACTGTTGCTCGAAGCGGATCGTTCCGTCGGCCAAGTTCAGAATTGCCAGCCTGCCGCCAGGCTCCATGACAGCCACAGCATCATCGTTTTTCACCAGTGCGGCGCGTGCGGAAGGAGCCGGCTTTTTATAGCTCCACACTTCCCGCCCATCCAGCGGATCAAGCAACTTTAATACCTGATTTGCTCCCTCAGCCGTAAAGAGAAGTAATTTTCGGCCGACAGTGGTCAGACAATTGTTTTCCAAGCGGCTGTAAACTTCACGAACCTTTCCATCCGGCATACCTTGATGATATTTCTGTCGCGGAATCTTCCGTGTGCCGAGCAACTGGCCGTCCACCGCCCGCAATAATACGGCCTCCTCCTGGTCGCTGCGGAGGACGAAGAGATGTTCTTCATCGCCAAAGAGATCGCACACGTTGGAAAGGTCGCTGCGTACCCAAAGGGTTTCCCCCGTGCCCGGGTCCAAAGCGACCACGTCGTTATACTGTAAACAAAAAACGCCGGCACGATTCACCGGCCCCAACGGATTCGCCTGATTGTTAACAAGTGTAATCTGCTGTACGCCGAAGGGAACCGCCATGACATTAGGCTGATTGAAGTCCAGCGAACTGAGGGAGTCGCCGCTGAAGCTTTTTTGCCAAAGCACGCGCGGCTCACCGCCGGGCAGGGGCGCTTCGATGGCCAACATCTTCCAGCCCAACGAAAAAAACAGCACCCTCCCCTTGGCATAAAGGTTTATCCAGGACGGATTGAAAATCACATTTTCCGGTCGGTCTTTTTCCACAAAGGAGACCTGCCATTGTTCTTGCCCTAGACCGTTCAGGGCGATGAGGTTGCGTCGATTTTGATCCACGCGGAACTGAAGGTCGTGAAACCAGGGTTCACGATCGCCGCGCAGCTCCAGGACTTGACGGTTATAGGGCAGTGCGCCGGGGTTTTTCGTGGGCGTGGAGGCCTTTTCCACTTTACCCTGCGGCCAATCGGCAGCCGACTGTTTTGCCGGTGGGCGTTCCGTCTCCGGTTTTCCGCTCAAAATCTCCGCGTCCAACACACGCCCGGCGGCCTTTAATCGCCGAATCAACTCCGCTTTGGCCGGCTCAATAATCGGCAAGTTGCCGAAACAAGCCACGAACCGCTGCAATGATTCGAGAGAAGAAGAGGCCAGGACGGTCTTCTGCCTCTCGGATATGGCTTGCTCGATGACTTGGGTAGATTCCTTGTCCGCCGCAGCCAGCAAATCAGTCAATTGACCTTGCAACCAGCGGTCCCGGCGCACATAATGCTCGGCGCCGATTTTCTCCAGGGGCAGCTCTTTGGTGGCCAAATCGGCCAATTGTTCAAGATATTGAAAGGCTTCACCCCATCGGCCCTCCTGCCGTAAACCCAAAGCCATCAAGCGAAAAAAGGTGGCTTGCTCGCCGTCCTCCTCAAGCAAGCGTTTCAGTTCGTCGCTCCATTGGCGATAGACGGCAAAGTCGTGTTGTAAGCCGTCCAAGAGTGCGTCGCGGAGCAGATCACGTGTGCGTGGGGATGGCTTCAACTCATACGCTCGACGCAACGCAGCGACAGCCTCAGTCGGTCGATTACTTTCCAACAGCAATTCGCCTTGGAGCGAAAGCGCATCCGCATCGGCGGCATCGGCTTTCAAGCGGCGTTCTGCTTCAGCCTTGGCCGCATCGAGTTGCAGGTAAGCATCAACCCCTTCCAAACCTTGAGAAAAAACTTTGCCGCGATGGCAAATAAGGTTGCCGGGAACGACGCCTTTCCGCGATCTGATGGTGGCTGTTATCTCGCCGGTTTCCAAGTCAACAACCGCCACCGTAGCGTTGCTCAACGGTAGAAAATAACGGTTTTCGCCGATTCGAAAACCACGTCCGCTGGGCTGGGTATTCTCTGGCAACGGCTGCTCCCGTCCATCCCATGCCGGCTGCCCATCCTCCAGGCGCACGGCGCGAATCGAATTGCTCCCCACCAGCACCGCCTTCCCGTCGGCTACGCAAGCCAGATAGATGCCATTTTGTCGCGGACATTTCCAGAGCAATTCGCCATTGAAGAGATTCAAGCAGTAAAGCCAGCTCGATTCCGAAGGCGTAAGCAGCGCGCGATCGCCGCTGATGGTTACGATCGTATCGCTCCAGCCGGAGGTGGTTTCATTCGGCAGTTGCACTCGACCACGACGGCGCACGCTGCTGCGATCCTGCTCGTAACACACTCCCCACAGAAGAGAACGGGTAGCCAAATCGACGCCCACGACTGCTCCCGCTGAGGTAGGGCAGACCAAAACCCCCTCGGCATAAGAAGGGGACAATCCAGCCCAATGCTGTGAAAACTCGCTGCCATTCTGGTCGATTACGGCAAGCGATTGAGACCAGAGCAAGTTGCCGGTCGAGGCTTCCAGGGCGAGCAATTGAATTTCATTTTTCGCTTCCGCCAGAACATAGAGATGGCCCATCAAAGGCAAAGGCGGTCCGAGAAAGAACCTGCCCGCCAAAGGCAGTTCGCGTGGACCGGGCGGGCCGCCTAATTCCCATATTAGTTTTCCGTTATGGATGTCCCGTGCCGCAAGTCGATTAAAGGCCGCCGTCTGCTCTCCCACGCGCCGTATAATGACCATCGGCCCACCACCGACCACCATGACCCCTCTGCGGACGGCGGCAGGAGAAGTCTCCTGCACGAGATCGGGGTCCTCCACGGAGAAAACAGACCGTCCATCGCTGCTTAGAGTGCCGTAGGTTAAATCATTCCACAAACGATGCCCCCACAACGTAGCCAGCATAGCGGCGCGGTTTTGCTCCCCGGCGGCCGGCGACTCGCCGACCTCCGCATCAACCTCTTCCAGCGGCGCTTCCCAAAGACGTTTGCCGGTGGCGATGTCCACGGCTTGCAGATTGGCAAGGGTGCGAATTAACAGTACGTCATCTACCGCCAGGGGATGCAAGGCCGGCAAGCCGGCAATGCCGTTTTCCGAAAACAGTCTGCGATACTGATTCAAGGTGCTACTGGCAATCGGCTCATCGACTATCGGCACCCGCCACCGAAAGTTCAACAAAGGAGCCGAGCCGGTAGCGGTGGCGTTTCGGCAAGCATCGCCGCGAAACAAGAGCCAATCGTCAACCGCCGACAAAAGACCGTTAGTCGGTTTTTCCATCAAAGCCGAGAGCCAAGCCACAGGGTCTTCATTCTCGCCGAAAAGCGACACCTCCCGGCCGCCCACGGTTACACGCAAATTTTCATCTCGGCGGCGCAACGCCAGAAGAACCTCACGGGCTTTTTCACTCATTCCCGCCCGAAGCCAACAGGCCGCCAGATTCAACGACAATGTCGGCTCCAATTCCTCACGCGCTACCGGCGCCGACAATAAGCGTTGCAAGACTAATGCCCCGGCGAGCGGTCGATTGTGGTCAAAATGGTCCAACCCCAACAGCAGCGTCGCTTGATAGCCTGCGCGGGTATGGAAGAAACGGCGTGAAACCTCGGCCAGCCGGGACAAGTTGCCCTCGGCCAATGCTTCATTAAACATTTGTCGCGCTTGGGCGCCATATTGCAACTCGAACGATTCTTGTCCCTCACGCGGCATTCGACCGATAAGATTTTCCGCCTCTGCTTTCAGGCTGCGGTAAACGGCAACTTTCTTGTCCGGCTGAAAGAAATAATCTTCCGACGACTGGAGAATATCGCCCAACAGTCGCGCCGCCTCTCGATACCGGCCTTCCGTAACCAGGCGTTGCGCGTCGGTAAGTTTCTTCAGGGCGTGGCGATCCGGCGGAGCAAAAACGCTTTCTACAACCTCTGTATCATCCGCGGAATTAGGCGTATTTTGGGCATAAGCAGGCAGGAACAAAAGCAACCATCCTGCCGCCAAAAAAGTAGGTAAAAAAACCACCCATAAGACGGGCTTTATCCCTTTCTCCAACATCTCCTCTCCTCCGCCCAATTTGGCTCCGTTCGCCGATTCCTGCCCGATTATATGCAGCTTAACCACCACCTACATCCTAAGCGACGCCGCCTTATGCGGCAAGCAATTATCGCTTCTTTAGAGGATTAGACCCTAAAATTCCCTAAAAAGTGCTCCAAAAAATGAAAAAATTCCAAAAAATCTCGGAAAAATGGGGTTTTTTGGGTTGCATTTTTCGCGTAATTGTCTTTAATCAACTGGTCCACATCGTCGATTTGACGAGTTATTTCACCCAAAACATTTTTGTTCAACCTAACATGGAGGAGGGTAGTTCTCATGGCAAAGTCAGCCAAGAAAACGCCGTCAAAGACCGAGATTCTAACGAACATCGCCAGCGCCACCCAATTGACTAAAAAGCAGGTGGCCGCCGTCCTGGAAGCTCTGACCGAGGAAATCCGTAAAAATCTCGGTCCGAAGGGCAATGGAGTGTTCGCTTTGCCCGGCTTGCTGAAGATCGAGAAGAAGAAGGTTCCCGCCCGACCGGCACAAAAGGATGTTCGTAATCCTTTCACCGGCGAATTGCGCGACGTACCTGCTCGACCGGCGTATAACAAAGTAAAGCTTCGGGCGTTGCGGCTCCTGAAAGAGATGGTCAAGTAGTTCGTCCGGCTGTTGGGATTTGCCCCGCATTCGCACGATGCGAAAAGGTGAGATATTGCGCTCACGAGGAGGAATTCTTCGTGGGCGCAATGTTTTTTTCGGCCTGGCTACTCCAATCGGCCAGCATCTCGGCCAGCAATTCCAACGGTAATCCGACCACATTCGAGGAGCTGCCTTCGATGAGATGCACCCAATCCAGCCCGTCTTGATAACCGAACGCGCCTGCTTTTTCCCGCCAACCGCCTTCAGCAATGTAGCCGGCGATTTGCTGGGGAGAAAGCTCATCCATCCGTAAAGTGCTCACTGCCGTACGGAGCATGACTCGTCCCTCCGGCACAGACCACAAACAGAGGCCGCTGAATACTTGATGTTCTCTGCCGCAGAGAACCTGGAGCATTCTTCCGGCGTCTTCTGCATCTTTCGGCTTGCCAAGAATCTGACCGTTGCAATACGCCACTGTGTCGCAGGCCAGAATCAGGCCGGAGCTGATGCGGCGGGCAACATCCGCAGCCTTTTGATAAGCTAAGCGCGCAACATGGTCCGCCGGCGGCTCACAGCCGCACAATCCTTGTTCCGCCGCCGCAGTTGGCAGTTTTACCTCGAACTCATAGCCTGCCGCTCTCAATATTTCTTGCCTGCGCGGCGAACGACTGGCCAGAATCAATTTTGGAAAAGCCTGGGTCAAGGAAAGTTCTCCTCTCGTTGTCGGTATCAGGCTTTCATCATATCCCAATCGGCATTCAACGTGGGGAATACGGCCGGTTTCTGCAATCCTTCGTCGGGAACCGGTATTTTAATTTTTTTTCGGGAATTCCGCCAATAAGTATCCCTGTAATCAGGCTGTACACCCGATGCGGAAAGGAATATAATATATGTAAGTCCTTGACTAATTTATCTCTCATCCACCAGCATCTTTCGGGCAGGGAAGAGTCGAGAAGCAAAAGGGAGACGTTGCGCGATTACACGACACGTGAGATCGACGGAAACGCCTTTCGGGCCTTTTACTATATGGAGGCGATCCGATGTCGATACGATGTGTGTGTCGGAACGGACATGTGCTGAAAGTCAAGGACTCTCTGGCCGGCGCTGTGGTTATTTGCCCTGCTTGTAAGACGCACGTCAACGTCCCTAAGCCGCAAGCAGAACAAGTATCGGAGGACGTGATCTTGCATATTTTGGGCGAACATGAGCCGCCACCACACCCCGGAACGACCGAAAAATTCGACTGGTTTGCGGACACTACACCCTCGGGTGTGCATCGACCGGCGGCGCCGAAGAAGAGTTGCGAGCGCTGCAACCAAGAAGTGCCTGTGGGCACCCATATCTGCCCTCACTGTCGCACTTACATTGCCGGCATCAGCGACTTCTAAACCAGCTCCCGCCCACCTGAGCCGGAGGCCGATGACAGCCGCATTTCCGCACAAGACGGCGGTTTTTCCGCGGCCGATTACGATGATTTCCTGGCAAACGCCTACTTTTCCTTCTCACAGAGCTTGGCTTATACTTTCTTAAGGAAACATAGAGGGTAATACGTATTTTCGGGAAAAGGATATTCGTTAAACCGTCAGGGCTGGTGTGCCGTCGCTGAAATCCATGGCTGACAACCGTTCCACAGAATCCGAAGAATCTGTCAAACGGCGCACCGCCGACAGCGGACCTACTCGTATGGCGGAGCTTACTTTGCCGGTTGCGGATTCCAAGTCGCTGCTGACTCTCTTCGGCGCCTGCGACCAACATCTGCGGCGGATTCGCAATGTCCTGGGTGTAAGCATCACTGCTCGAGAGGACCGCATCCAGGTGATAGGTTCGGAGACGGCCGTGGCCAAAACCGCTCAAGTCTTCGAGCAGCTTCAGCTTTGCGCCGGCAGGAACGGCATGGTTTCGGCCGAGGATGTGAACCGGATTTTGGCCGGCGTGCTCGACGGCAGACCTCTGGAAGAACCTGTGGTTTTGGATGTTTTCCGGCCTGGGCGGCAAATCCGCCCGCGCACCCCCGGCCAGGCCGCCTATATCCACGCCGTGCAACAACACGATATAGTGATGTGTTACGGTCCGGCCGGCACCGGCAAGACCTATTTGGCCGTAGCCATGGCCGTGGCCGCCTTGAAAAGACAACTGGTACGGAAGATCGTCCTGGTGCGCCCCGCGGTGGAAGCGGGGGAAAGTCTCGGCTTCCTCCCGGGCGATTTACAGGCCAAGATCAATCCTTATCTGCGGCCGCTCCTGGATGCCTTGCATGAGATGATGGACCATGACCTGATCCGCAGTTACACGGAAGAGGACCTCATCGAGGTCATTCCGCTGGCTTACATGCGCGGTCGAACGCTGAACGAGGCCTTTATAATCCTCGATGAAGCGCAGAATACTACCGTTTCGCAAATGAAAATGTTTTTAACACGGATGGGCGTGGCCTCGAAGATCGTTCTTTCCGGCGATATTACGCAGGTGGATTTGCCGCCGCGGATGCGGAGCGGCTTAATCGACGCCCTGCATCGGTTGCACGACATCGAAGGCGTCGCCGCCGTGAAACTGACGGCCGCTGACATTGTGCGTCATCCTTTGGTCCAGCGGATTGTGGCCGCCTATGAGCAGCGGCCCGGCAAACGCCGCTGATCTTTGTGAGGAAGCAACATGCCCTGGTGGTCCCGCAGAAGCAAGCGTTTTGAGCGCGTCGCCGCCCTGGAATTGCCGCCCGGGCAATGGGAGCGTGCCTGGGCGAATTTGCGCCGCCGCGACCTGCTGGGACGAATTGCTTTGGCTTTTCTGGCCGCAATCGGCATGTGCGTGATTATTCGCGGCTGGGACCCGCCTTTCGCCCTTCATGCAGGATATGTCCCCCCGCGAAACCTCGTAGCCGCGGTTGACTTTAAAAAGGCGGATGTGGTTGCTACGGAGGCCGCCCGACAACGCGCCAGGGCGCAAGCTCGATATGTTTACGTTCAAGATGCAGCCCCCTTGGTGCAACTTCGCGCCCAATTGCGAAACACGCTGGTCGAGCTGACCGCCGCCGAGTCCCTTCAGAACTTGTCTCCGCAGATGTGGGCGGATTTTCAGCCGAAAAAAGAGAAAAACTGTATCATTGACCCGGCGCAACAAGAAGAAGCATTCCAAAAGTTTCGCGCAGTGCTTGCCCAGCCGGGGGCTTTAGACAATGTGGAAAAAGCACTCGCCGAAGTGTTTGCTCCTTTTGAGGAACGCGGCTTGCTGGACAAGCTCAGCCAGGACTTCGGGCCCGGCAATCAAGAAGAGATTGTCGTTTATCCGCGCGGCAGACCGGAAGCCAGAGAAGTGGTTCGCGTCGGCGATGTACTCATCGGGGACGGCGCCGCGCTTCGGGAAAGGATGTTAAAGCATCCTGTTTTGGAACCGTTGGCGGAAAATTTATTCGCCTGGTTGCAGCCTCGGCTTACGCCCACGCTGACCGTTGATGATCAGCAAACCAAACAAAACATGGATGACGCCGCCGAAGCCGTGGAAGAAGTATTTGTGGAATACGGCGTCGGACAAACTTTGGCCCCCGCCGGAAAACCGCTGAACAACGAACAAATCGATCTGCTGAAGCTGGAACATCGGCACATATTGGAGCAACGTAACCTGTGGCAACAGGCGAGTCGGGCGACGGCTGTTGCCGCCGTATGTTTTGCCGCCTTTTTGCTCTGCGGCACATACATGCGCTATCGTCAACAAGGGCCGCTGGCCGACATTATTCAGTTGATTGTGCTCATACTCATGTCTCTTGCCACGGTTGCAGTCGCTCGACTCGCCGCCGCAGACCAATGGCGTGCGGAATCCGTTCCCTTGCTTCTCTTCGGCATGACCGCCGCTATCGTCTATCAACGGGAAATGGCTTTGCTCTTGTCCGGCGTGTTGGCGATGATTATCGTATCGGCCATAGGCGGCGGATTGTGGGGGTTTTTGACGCTATTGGCCGTCGTTGCTGCGGCCGTGCTCAATTTGGGATCCCTCCGCACGCGCGGCAAGTTGATTTATGTCTGCCTCTTCGCCGCTGCTGTGGCGTTCTTACTGCACTTGGCTGCAAACCTGCTGGACAACCAACCCCTCAGCCGCCGACTGCTGCGCGAGGCCTTTTTCAACGGCCTTTGGACGATAGCAGCAGGCTTTATTATGACCGGCCTATTGCCTTTCGTCGAACGCGCCTTCGGCGTGCTCACGGACCTTAGCTTGCTGGAGCTGGGCGATATTGCACATCCGCTTTTGCAAGAGCTTGTCCGCCGCGCGCCGAGCACCTACAACCATTCGCTCACCGTGGGCGCCATCGCCGAAGCAGCCGCAGAAAGCATTCATGCACGCGGCTTGTTGGTGCGCGTGGGCGCCTATTTTCACGATATCGGCAAGATGCTGAAGCCGGACTACTTCATTGAAAATCAAGGGCCGGATGAAAACCGCCATCAAACTTTAGCCCCCGCCATGAGTACGCTGGTGATTATCGCACACATCAAGGACGGCGCCGACCTCGCCCGACAACACCGCCTGCCGCAGCCGATTATCGACTTGATTGTGCAACACCACGGCACGACCCGTGTGGAGTACTTCTACGATCGCGCCGCGGAACAACAACAAAAAGACCCGAACGGCACCGAAGTAGATGAAAACATTTATCGTTACCCGGGTCCCAAACCGCAAACCAAGGAAGCCGCCGTCTTGATGCTGGCCGACGCCGTGGAAAGCGCCAGCCGCACGCTGGTCGATCCCACACCGGCACGCATTGAAAGCCTGGTCCGGGAAATTGCGGAACAACGCCTGGACAGCGGGCAGTTCGACGACAGCGGCTTGACGCTGCGCGAGCTGCGCACCATTGAAAAAAGTCTGGTCATGTCCCTGGCCTCGATTTATCATGCCCGCATCAAATATCCTGAGCCGCGGGCTGTTTAGCGAGCGTGTTCTCTCCGAGATTTTCGGTCGTTTTTCTCCGGCAAGAGTAAGGCTGATACGTTGATTACCATTAACATCACGAATTGCGGAAAAAAATTACCCTTTAACCATACTCGTTTGCGCAAGGCGATAAAAAAGATTCTTCAGGATGCCGGCGTCAACAAGGCGTCTATCAGCGTGGCGCTGGTTGACGACGCAACGCTGGCCGAATTGCACGGACGCTTCCTGGGCGATCCTTCCCCAAGCGACGTAATGAGCTTTCCCCTGGAGCGATCGCCGGAGTTTTTGGAAGGCGAAATCGTCGTCAGCCGTGAGGCGGTCGCCGCCAACGCCCCGCATTATGGCAATTCGCCGGAGGATGAACTGCTGTTGTATGTCATCCACGGCATGTTGCATTTGCTCGGCTACGATGATGACTCGCCCCGACGGCGTGCAATCATGCGGCGACAAGAACAACACTATCTCGCATTGTTCCATGGGCCTTAAGCCTGCCGGCAATTTTGAGGTTTTTTGCGATTTCGTTACCGGCCTGGAAACAGCCACACCTACGCCGCACTCGCTTCAAGGGCGGCTACGGGCGTGCCATTCCTTCGCGGCTGCTACGATACAGCCGGCCTGGAGCAACCCGCTCGGCGAAAGATAGCAACGCAAAGTCAGTCAATTGGGCGGGATCAAACGGAGGCTCGGCTTTGGCGGCCATGTGTATGCATTTAACCTGCAGCAGGCTGGTTTGTGGCCAGCGTACTCGCATGCATCATGATAATAGATCTCCCTCGGCAATCCAGCAGCCCACAACGCAACCGGCTCAATCGTAGGCCATCTTCGCGATTTCTCCATCTCGTCGGGAGCCGAGAAAAACCCAGGTCCGGTACTCGATCGTCTCCTGGATAAAATGCACGCTGCCGTCGGCTGTGGCCATATTTAATCCGCCGGGATGATCGCTCTTATAGCCTTGCATTTGCCCTGCGCAATAGGGTGGGCTGGTGAGGGAAAATTCCGGCGGACACTCCGGCACAAGGCGATGGTAGTTGGGCGGAATGTTTGTCGAACCCGTTGTCAAATGGCTGTGAAAGTAGAGCATGTGTTGGGCATAACTGGGAAGTTGCTCGCCGATTAAGAAGGTGTGGCTTAAGCCGTCGCTGCAATCGGCGAAGCGGTAGCAGATGCCGAAGCCGGCGGCAAACAGCCCTTCTGAGCCGTAACGGCCACGACCTCCCGCCAACGGATAGCAGTTTCGACTATCCGGCCAAGAAGGAATAGTGCAAACGGCCGGCGGGGTAGTCGAAACCTCGCTCATCGGGCCGCCATTGGGAGTATAAGTTTGGCCTAATACCATTGTTCCTGCTCCACCAAGCGTGCATTCCGATAAAGGCTGGCAAACGCTGCTGTTGAAACGAGCGAGGTCTAAAAGACCAGCATGTGGATCACTGGGACACGTTAAACCAGGCAAAACTAAGTTCACCAACAACTCCCGATTAGGGCTTTTATTCAACCCTACCTGAAAATCCAGCCTATCAAAAAGAGGTTGCTGTTCGAGGTGGGGAAGAAGCGATTCCAGCCAGGTATGGCAACCGTAGATTTCCGCGCATAGTCCTCCGCCAGGCCGGGGGCAGTAAGCTCCCGCCGGCAAACAGCCATATTGAGAGTGATAGTTGTGCATCGCCAGCGCAAGCTGCTTAAGGTTGTTTGCACATTGTGCTCTGCGTCCTGCTTCACGCGCCGCTTGTACCGCCGGAAGCAAAAGTGCAATCAAGATAGCAATAATCGTGATTACGACCAACAGCTCCATGAGGGTGAAACCACAGTGTGGCTTTAAACAGCGGAGTGAGAATTTTCCGGCAAACATATGCTCAGGCGGCCTAGTACAGCTTACTGTCAATCGCTTGCCCATCCTTGCGGTTGCCGAGCCGGCGGTGTACTTCCAGGTCAATGGTGTAGCTGATCATCTGCACCGAGCCGTCGCAGAAGGCCATGTGTAAGCCGTTGCTATGTGCACTGCCGAAGTTGAACATGAGGTCTGCCCCAGGCGTGTCCTGGAGCGGCGGTACATCCAGGCGCGCCCAGCGGTCCACATCTCGGTCGTGGCCGATATACATTACTTGAT
>Ga0272448_1001430_pt1 | contig 32103 bp, 28 predicted proteins | sample YNPCB0191_FD_202220 | JGI IMG/M metagenome (GOLD analysis project Ga0272448, IMG submission 202220) | Hot spring sediment microbial communities from Yellowstone National Park, WY, United States - YNP-CB-019-1 | ecosystem: Environmental > Aquatic > Thermal springs > Hot (42-90C) > Sediment...
AGGATCAGCTTCGGGTTGAAGGTGAGCGGCGCCTGCCGCAGCTGCCCGCGGGCGGACTCGACACGCTCCCGGCCCTCGGCCAGCAGCGGGTGGGAGGCGAGCGCCCGCTCGACCGCCGCTTCCAGCGTGAGCGGCTCCTGGGCGGCGGCGCAGCACGCCATTGCCAGTGCCGCGAGCAAACGTGTCATGAACAGGTCCCGAAAGTCCTACTCTAACAACAGAGGATGATGCCTGACATCCGCTGGACCGCAATTCTGCCCGCAGCCGCCTGCTGTGCGGCGGCCCTGGCGGCGCCTCCTGAAATCGTGAAACCCGCCCAGCCCGGCAAGTACATCGCGGCCAACGGCCGCCGCGCCGCGTTGCTCGGCTATGAGGACGGCCGGCTGGAAGCATGGGTTTTCCCTGTCAAAATCCTGCGGGATTTCCGCCTTTGGGTCTTCGTCGACCAGGCCCTCGACCCCGTGCCTTTGTCCGAGCTGGCGGAGACGGCCAGCGTGCGCCCGGCGGGAGTCACCCTGACCCATGTGCATCCCGCCTTCACCGTGAAACAAACCTGGGCCGCCTCGCCGGCGGAGCCGGTGGCAGCGGTCCTTCTCGAGATCGACACTTCGCGGCCGCTGCGCTTCCGGGCCACCTTCACGCCGGAGATGCAGCCGATGTGGCCCGCCTCGTTCGGCGGCGTTTCCACCAGCTGGGACGCGGCCTCCGGCGTGCTCGCTTTCTCCGAAGGGCTGCGGCGGTTCCGCCCGGTGCTCGGCTCGCCCGCCTTCCGCCGCATCAGCGAGCAGGTGGGGCACCAGTTGCCGGAGCGGACCGTGGCCATCGAGTTTGACGTGGAACAATCCGGCCGCGTCCCCGTCCTCTTCGCGCTCTCGAGGAAGCATTACGACGACTGGGTGGACCGGGCCTGGCAGCTCGCCGAAGACGCCGACAAACATTACCGCGCCTTCCTCGGCCGCACGGCGCAACTCCGATGGGAGCCGTTCACGGAAGCCTGCGACTGGTCGCGGGCCGCCATCGAACGCGGGTGGGCGTGCAACGAGGGCGCCGGCTGCGGGCTGGTGGCGGGCTGGGCGCCTTCCGGCGCCAGCCAGAGGCCCGGCTTCGGATGGTATTTCGGCGGCGACGCGATGATGAGCGTGTGGGCGATGCTCGACTACGGCGATTTCGAGGGCGCCCGCGCGGCGCTCGATTTCCTGCTCGAGCGGCAACGCGAGGACGGCAAGATCATGCACGAGTGGACGCAGTCGGCCGCGCTGCTCGACTGGAACCGCTACCCCTACGGCTACTATCACGCCGACACGACGCCGCTGTTCCTCCACACGGCGTGGCTCTACCTGCGGCAGACAGGCGACCGGCAGTGGCTCCACAAGAACCGCGAGCGGCTGGAACGCTGCTGGCGCTACTGCCTCTCCATCGCCGACGAGGACGGCCTGCTTTCCAACCGGAAAGGCGGCGCGGCCGCGGTCGAAACCGGCGCGTTGAGCGGCAAGGTGGCGCGCGACATCTATCTGCAAGGCGTCTGGCTGGCCGGCATCCGGGGCCGGGCCGGGATCGCGCAATGGCTCGGCGACGGCGAAGCCGCGCGCGAGGCGCAAGCGAAACTCCGGCTGGCGCAGGAGTCCATCCGGCGCTGGTTTCTGCCGCAGAAGGGGTTCTTCGCCTTCGCCGAGCTGGCCGACGGCGCGCGCTACGAGGCCAATTCCGCCTGGCAAGGAATGCTGCTGGCCGAAGGCGGCATCGAGGAAGGCCTCGCCCGGCGCGCCGCCGAAGCGCTGGCCTCGCCGCGGCTGCTGACGCCCTGGGGCGCGCGCCTGTTCGCCACCGACAGCCCCTTTTACAACCCGGTGAGCTACAACGATGGCAGCGTCTGGCCGTTCGTCACCGCACAGGCGTTGCTGGCGATGTTCCGCCACGGCCAGCCCGCTGCCGCCTTCGCCACTCTGGACGGCTTGAGGCAGGCCGTTGGCCTCGCGGGCGCGGGCTTTCTGGCCGAGTACTTCAGCGGGGACCGGCTCGCCCCCGGCCCGCGGGCCGTGCCGCATCAACTGTTCAGCTCGATGGCGCTGATCCACCCCGTCTTCGCCGGCGCGCTGGGGCTGGAACCGGATGCGATGGAAGGCCGGCTGCGCATCACCCCGCGCCTGCCCTGCGGCAGCCCGCCGGCCGCCTTGCGCGGCTACCGCGTCGGCGACGCGCAGCTCGATGCCGACTTCTATCCTGGCGCGCCCACGCGCGTATCGGTCAAGGTGCGCAGCGGCGATCTGCGGGTGGAGGTGACGCCGGCGCCGTGTTTCGACCCGCTGCCCGCGGTGAGGTTGCACCCGGGGATGAGGCCGTGACGAGCAACGCCCGCCTGGGGCAGGCACCCTAGTACTTTCGCCTGAAGCGAATCTCAGGTAGATATGAGAGTCGCCCTGAGGAGCCTGTGGAGTTTACTTTAGTACTGGGCCTCCTTAGAATTGAGGATGAGAAGGCCCGACGGAGGTACCATGAACCCGACTGCCAACCCCGAGTCGAACGTTCAGGCCGGAGACGCCTCCACCCCCGCCAAGATCCGGGTGATGATCGCCGATGACCACCCGATCGTGCGCGATGGCCTCAAGAAGCTGCTCAGTCTGGAAGAGGACATCGAGGTGGTGGCTGTCGCCAGCGACGGGCGCGAAGTTCTGGACCAGGTGGCGCAGAACCAGCCGGACATCATCCTGCTCGACCTCCGCATGCCCAACCTCGACGGCATCAGCACCCTGCAAGCCCTCCAGCAGAAGGGTTGCCAGTCCAAGGTCATCATCCTCACCGCCAGCGAAGACAAGAACGAGTTCGTCCAGGTGATGAAGCTCGGCGCCCGCGGCATCGTCCTGAAGCAGACCGCGTCCGAGCTGATCGTGAAGAGCATCCGGAAGGTGCATGCCGGGGAGATCTGGCTCGACTCGCAGACGACGGCAGCCGTCATGCGGCAGTTCGCCTCGCCCACGGCCGAGCCGCAGCCGGTCCAGGGCGGGCGGGTGCGGGAGCGCTCCCCGCTCAGCGCGCGCGAGCGGGAAATCGTCGCCCTGGTCGCCCAGGGGTACAAGAACAAGGAGATGGCGGAGAAGATGTTCATCAGCGAACAAACCGTGAAGAACCATCTCCACAACATCTTCGACAAGCTGGGCGTTTCCGACCGTCTGGAGCTGGCCCTTTACGCGATCCACAAGGGGCTGCACCTGCCGGATTCGGAGCGGTAGGCATTCCGCGGCCTTGAGCAGGCCGCTCCGGTTTTCACCCATCTCGCCTCCGCTCAATCACTTGCAGCGCACGCAAGGGCATCCTGCCGCATTTTCCGTGATGGGGCGGGCACAGATGAGGAAAGCTTCCTCGAAATCCTGACTCTTCCCTCTTGCATTCCGTGCATGCGGAGCCTACGATCAGAGGTAGGAGGATTTTCAGATGCGGTTGTCTCTCTCGTTGCTGGCGGCGCTGATGGCAGCCATCTGGGCCGCTCCTCCTGCCGTGGCTCAGGAGCCCATTCCGCGGTGCACGTCGGTGGAGCCGATGAGCGGGAAAGTCGGCACCGAAATTGTCGTAACCGGCGAAAATCTGGACAAGCAGTACGTGGCCAAGCTTTATCTCACCGACGGCCAGAACGACATTGAAATGGTCATCAAGGAGCAGGACTCCACCACCCTGAAGAGCGTCATCCCCAAGGGCGCCAAAGAGGGCGTGCGTTACCGCCTGATGATCCTGACCAAAGGCAAGGAGCCGAAGCTGATCGAGCAGCCGGTGCGGTTCGAGGTGGAGCCGTAGGCCGCTGGCGGCGCACTGCGGCGCGGCTGCGCCCGTAGCGGCCAGGCCGGTGCATTCCTGCGGGGCGGGAGACGGCTGGAGTTTTTCCCGGATCCGGAAAATCCGCTGGCGGGAGGGGATATCCTTATAGGTGATATGCAGAACGTCCTCGCCATCCTGCTTGCCGGCGGGGCGGGCGAGCGTCTGTATCCACTGACCCGCAGAACGGCGAAGCCGGCGGTTCCCTTCGGAAGCTACTATCGCATCATCGATTTCACGCTCTCAAACTGCGTCAATTCCGGCCTGCGCCGGATTTTCTGCCTGACGCAGTATAAATCCCTGGAATTGACGCGCCACATTCGTGAAGGCTGGGACCTGTTTTCCGGCGAAATGGGGGAATTTATTGAAGTGATTCCCCCGATGAAGCGGATCCATTCGGACTGGTATCTCGGCACGGCCGACGCCGTCTACCAGAACATCGAAAGCATCGTCAGCGAGAAGCCCGAATACGTCCTGATCCTCGCCGCCGACCACATCTACAAGATGAACTACCTGGAGATGCTCGACTGGCATCTCCGCCACGGCGCTGACGTCACCATCGCCACCATCCAGGCCGACCCGGCCGAGGCGCCGCGCTTCGGCGTCGTCGACATCGACCCGGAAACCTACCGCGTCCGCGCCTTCGAGGAAAAACCGCAGCACGGCAACCCGGCCCGCTCCGCCTTCGACCCGAACATGATCTCCGCCTCGATGGGGATCTACATCTTCCGCACCGCGGTTCTGCTGGAAGCCCTGCGCTCCGACGCCGCCGACCCCGATTCCGACCATGATTTCGGCAAGAACGTCCTGCCGGCGCTGATCGGCTCCTGCCGCGTCGTCGCCTACGATTTCCGCGACCTGAACCGCAAGTGCGTCCGCTACTGGCGCGACGTCGGCACCATCGACGCCTACTACGAGGCCAACATGGACCTGGTCAGCGTGACGCCGGAGTTCAACCTGTACGACACCGAGTGGCCCATCCGCACGCGGATGCCCCAGGCGCCGCCCGCCAAATTCGTCTTCGCGCAGGGCGGGCGCCGCATGGGCGTCGCCACGGACTCGATTGTCGCCCCCGGCGTCATCGTCTCCGGCGGCAGGGTCCACCATTCCATCCTGAGCCCCGGCGTGCGCGTCAACTCCTATTGCGACATCGAGGACTCGATCCTGCTGCACGGCGTCAACGTGGGCCGTTACAGCCGCATCCGCCGCGCCATCATCGATACGGGCGTGCAGATCCCGGAAGGCTCCGTCATCGGCGAAGACCCTGACCGCGACCGCGCCGCCGGATACCACGTCACGCCCGCCGGCGTTACGGTCGTCAGCCCTGTTTCCGAAGAAACCCTCGCTTGAGGCTGGCCTTCGGGGGCCGGACTCCGTATAATTCGGACAGGGCGGTCTTGAATGCGCCTCGTCACAAAGCTCATGCTGGCTGTCGCCGGCGTGGTGGCCGTTATCGCCGTCATCTCCGGCTACACGATCTACCGCGCCGAAGAGCGGCACATGCTGGATGTGGTCATTGCCGGCGCGGACCAGCTCTCCGGCAGCATCACGTCCGCCACCTGGCACGCCATGCTCGCCGACCGCCGCGACGATGTATACCAGACCATGCAGACCATCGCCGAGAAGCAGGGCATCGACCGCCTGCGGCTGTTCAACGGGCAGGGGGAGGTCACCTTCTCCACCCACACGGAAGATATCGGAAAGCGCTTCTCGCTCGACGATGCCCAGTGCTCGCGCTGCCACCAGCAGGGGTTGAAGCTGGCATCCCTGCCGCTGCGGGAAAGAGTGCGGATTCAGGAGCGCGCACACGGCCCGCGGCGGTTGTCGGTGATCACACCCATCCCGAACGAGCCCCAATGCAGCAACGCGGCCTGCCACGCCCACCCGCCCCGGGTCAGCGTGCTCGGGGTGCTCGAGGTCAGCCTCAAGCTCGACACCGTGGACGAAGAGCTCGCCAACATGCAGACGCGCATCGCCGTCCGCGCCCTCGCCGAGATCCTGCTCATCCTCCCCCTGATCTATTTCTTCGCCCGCCGTTTCTTCTCGCGCCCGATCGACCATCTCATCGCCAGCACCAAGGCCATCAGCCGCATGGAACTCGGCCAGCCGGTCGACATCCCCGAGCACGCCGGCGAAATCACAGACCTGGCGCGCGCCTTCGAGGTGATGCGCGTGCGGCTGAAGGACGCCGTGGACCGCATCAACTCTTTCACGCAGGAGCTGGAAGACAAGGTCGAACAACGCACGCGCGAATTGAAAAGCGCCCACCAGAAGCTGCTGCAAACGGACCGGCTCGCCTCGCTTGGCCAGCTTGCCGCCAGCGTCGCCCACGAGATCAACAACCCCGTGGCGGGCGTCCTCAACCTCGCCAAGCTGATGGAGCGCCTTCTGCGCGACGACGGCGTGCCGCCCGAGCGGCTGGCCGATTTCCGCCGCTACCTCGGCCAGATCGTTTCCGAGACCACGCGCGTCGGCCGCATCGTCGGCGACCTGCTCGCCTTCTCCCGCCGCTCGACGCCGCATCACGGGGAGACGAATCTCAACCAGGTGGTCGAATCCACGCTGTCGCTGGCGGCGCACAAGCTGAAACTCGCCAACGTCACGGTGGACCTGCGGCTCGACCCGGCTTTGCCGCTGGTGCTGTGCGACCGTTCGCAGATGCAGCAGGTGGTGCTGAACCTGGTTTTGAACGCCGCCGAGGCGATGCAGCCGCACGGCGAAGGCGTGCTCCGCATCGAAACGGGATGCAACGGCGGCGAAGTATTCCTCCGCGTCGCCGACAACGGCGAAGGCATCCCGCCGGAGGTGCTGCCCCGCATTTTCGATCCCTTCTTCACCACCAAGCCCGAGGGCAAGGGCGTGGGGCTGGGCCTGGCCGTGACCTACGGCATCATCCAGGCGCACCAGGGCGATATCGACGTCGCCAGCCAGCCGGGCAAAGGAACGGTGTTCACCATCAACCTGCCCCTGCGCAAGGCGCCGGTGGCCGATGCCTCGGGGGCGGTGCGGGGGTGATTGTCTTGGGCCTGTTCGAACTAAGGACGCCCGAAGACCGCGCGTTGCCGCCGGCGGTGATCCCGGCGATGGCCGAGGCGCTCGAATCCTGCCTGCCCGTGCGCGTGGCCGGACTGAAGCCGGTCGATGCGCCGCCAGGCGCCCTGGACGCGCGCCGCGGCCAGTGGAGCGCGCCGGCGCTGCTCGAAACGGTTCTTGCCACGCTGCCGGACGGCATCCCCAGGGCGCTCGGCGTCACCGGCGCGGACCTGTTCATCCCCATGCTGAGCTTTGTCTACGGCCAGGCGCAGTTGAAGGGGCGCGCGGGCGTGGTTTCGGTGGCGCGGCTGAGGCAGGAGTATTACGGGCTGCCAGGCAATGAAGCGCTGCTCGTCGAGCGCGCGCGGAAAGAAGCGGTGCATGAAGCCGGTCATTTGCTCGGGCTCGTGCATTGTCCCTCGCCCGGCTGCGTCATGCGGCTGTCGGTGCAGGTGGGCCAGATCGATCTCAAGGGCGAAGCGCCGTGCCCGTCCTGCGCGGCGCGTCTCAGGGAGGTGTTGGCATGAAGCCACAGTGGCAAATTCTGGTGGTCGACGACGAAGAGATCATGTGCGAGTCGCTGGCGGCATGGCTGCGCGAGGACGGCTATCTCGTCGACACCGCGTCCAGCGGGCGCGAGGCGGTCGAACTGGCGAAAAAGACCGACTACGCCATCTACTTCATCGACCTGAAAATGCCGGGCGGCATGGACGGCATCGACACGCTGATGGAGATCCGCCGCTTCCACCCCGACGCCTCCATCATCATCATCACCGCTTACGCCACCGTCGACACCGCCATCACCGCCATCAAGGAGGGCGCGCAAGAGTACATCGTCAAGCCCTGCAACCCCGAGGAAATCTCCCTGCTGGTCAACCGCATCATCAAGGTGAAAAAGCTCCAGCGCGAGAACCTCATCCTCCGCAAGAAGCTCCAGCGGCGCTACCAGTTCCACGACATTATCTCCAAGAGCCCGCGCATGCTCGAGGTGCTGGAGCTCGCCCGCGAGGTGGCGAGCCTGCGCAGCACCGTGCTCATCCGCGGCGAGAGCGGCACGGGCAAGGAACTGGTGGCCCGCGCCATCCATTTCTCCGGCAGCCGCGCGCAGAAGCCCTTCATCGCGGTCAGTTGCGCCGCGCTGGCCGAGACGCTGCTCGAGAGCGAGCTGTTCGGCTACGAAAAGGGCTCTTTCACCGGCGCGGCGGAGCGCAAGAAGGGCAAGTTCGAGCTGGCCGACGGCGGCACCATCTTCCTCGACGAGATCGGCGACATCGGCCCCAAGCTCCAGGCGGATCTGCTCCGCGTCTTGCAGGAACGCTCCTTCTACCGCGTCGGCGGGAGCGAGGAAGTGCAGGTCGACGTGCGCGTCATCGCCGCCACCCACAAGGACCTGCGCGCGCTGGTGGACGAGGGCAAGTTCCGCGAGGACCTCTATTACCGGCTCAACGTGATCGAGATCCACATCCCGCCGCTGCGCGAGCGCCGCGAGGACATCCCTCTGCTGGCGGAGCATTTCGTCGAACGCATCTCGCACGAACTGGGCAAGCCCGTCGACGAAATCGCACAGGACGCCATGCGCCTGCTGATGGACCACGCCTGGCCGGGCAACGTGCGCGAACTGGAAAACGCCATCGAGCGCGCCATCGTGAGCTGCCGCGGCCGGACGCTGACGGCGGAAGACTTCTCCTTCCTGCGCAACAACGGCCCGGCGAAGATCCAGATCCCCGACAACCTCACCCTGGCCGAGATGGAGCGGCTCATGATCGAGGCTACGCTGCGCCGCACCGCCGGCAACGTCAAGGAAGCCGCGGCCTCGCTCGGCATCGACCGTTCCACGCTCTACGAAAAGCTCAAGCGCTACGGCATCGAGCGCTGACGCTCAAACGTCCAGGAACACGAGCCCGCACGCAGTATCGAACTCGCGCGGCGCGAGGCTGCGGCCGAGGTCCGGCGCCGCCCCGCCGCCATCGGCCAGCGTGGCCGCGCCGCAGGAAGCCGCCAGCGCCACCTGCAGCCGGTCCAGCTCATGCCGCATCCACGCCGCCGCCTCGCCGCCCCGCAGCAGGTGCGCCGTGTGGAAGCCCGCGGCGGGGCGCACGCGGATCAACGCCTCCCCGTCGCATGCGGGGCCTTCCACCGTGCCGTCGACGGGCGAGAGGATTCGCGCCTCCACGCCGTTGCGGCGCAGGCGGAACGCCGGCTCGTTGACACGCAACTCCGTGCCCGGCGCCGGCAGTTCCACAATGCCGTCGCCGCCTGCAAGGCGCCGGCCAAGACCGTCCAGCCCCACCAGCAGGGCGCCGTCTTCGCCCTCGCGCACCCAGGTGTGGCCCCGGTGGTAATAGCGGTCCAGCGGCAGCGAAATGCCGCAAACCTCGGCCTGTTCCGAAGCCGCCGCCCGGGCGCCGGCTTCGTCCGAATACAGCAGGCGCGCGTGCATGCGGCAGCCGCGGCAGTCGAACTCCCGGTCGCAGCACCGCTCCGGCAGCTCGCCCGTGATCGCATGGCGGCAGCGCCGCTCTTCCGGAGCAAGATCCTCGAACACCGTGTGCCAGTAAATGCGGCCTTCCTGCTTCCTGTGAACCGCGCGGAAGCTGCGCCACAGCGCGTAAAGCACCGTGCCCGCCACCACCACGGCCACCGTGAAAAACACGCCGAGAAAGATCAGGTAGCCGGGATGCCATTCAAAGCCGTAGACCCAGGGGAACATGATTCACCTCTTCGCCTCCGTCATCGCCAGCTCCCGCTCCTGGGGGAACAGCTTCAGATACCGGTACGAGAACGAGTACACCAGCATGCCGTAGGCCAACACGAAGCCGAACGCGGCGAACTCCTGCCACGACGGCCAGTACAGCAGCAGCCGGTCGAACGGCAGCGTCGGCAGCGCCAGCGTCTGGATGGTGAACACGAAACGGTTCAGCGTCACCCCCAGGCACGCCATCGCCGCGCCCGCAATCAGCAGCCCGCGCCGCGCGCGCCACTCCGGCTTCAGCAGCAGAAGCGCCGGCACAAGCCCCAGCAGCGCGATTTCGGTGAACAGGATCCACGTGCCGAATGCGCCGCCGTACTCATAGAAGCGGTGCGCGGGAAAGCCCCGCTCCGGCGCCGTCTGGTTGATCCACAGCAGCGTGTCCAGGCACTTGAAGAACACATACGCCAGCAGCAGCTTGCCCGAGATCCGGCCGAGCGTCTGGTACACCTCGTCCTTCACCAGCCGCCGCCGCGTCACCTTCTCCGCCATCCATGTGGTGAGCGCGAGAAACGAAGGCCCCACCGCCATCGCCGAGAGCACGAACAGGAAGAACGTGCTCGGCCAGATCAGCAACCCTTCGCGGAAGGCGAACGGCCGGCCCCGCAGCACGCCGAACAGCCCGCCGAGCGAGCCCTGGTGGAAGAACGACAGCAGCGTCCCGATCAGCGCAAACACCACCATCACCTTGTGCAGGTTGTACTCGAACACCAGCATCGACGGCTTCAACGCCAGCCGGCGGTTCTTGAGAAATATCGGGACATACTCGATCCACAGCACCGTCAGGTAGCAGGTGATGCAGAAGGTGACCTCGGTGAGCATCGAGTGCACGTTCGGGTGGTAGAAGGTGAACCACGCGCGCAACGGCTGTCCGACATCGACGGCGAGGATCAGCACCGCGCCGCTGTAGCAGACCAGCCCGATCACCACGGCGCTGTTGATCACCGCCCTCAGCTCCGTCTTCCGCAGCACATACAGCAGAAACCCGGTGAAAAACGCGCCGGCGCCGAGCGCGATCACCGCCAGGTCGAGGAAGATCCACAGCCCGAACACATAGCGGTTGTCCATGTTGGTGTGGAACAGCCCGTCGCGCAGGCACAGGAAGATCGCATACGCCCCCAGCGCCAGCAGCGCCGCCCACGGCGCCGCCCACAGCAGGAACCGGTCGAAGGGCGCGCGCCGCACGCCGCGCGCGATCCAGCCCTCATCCAGACGCTCAACCACGTTTCACCTCCCCGAATCCCCGCGTCGCTTCCCGCACCTCTGCGCGCGATGTCCGGTAAAACACCTTGGGCCCGGTGCCGAGCGAATCGAGAAGCCGGAACACTCCCTCCCCCCGGCACTCGGCCGCGAACTCCTCGTCGTTCAGGTCGCCGAACCGGATCGCCTGCGCGGGGCACGCCTCGGCGCAGGCGGGCGTGTAGCGCACCGGGCCGGACTCTCCCTCGTGCGCCGCTTTTTCGAGCGCCGCCTGCCAGCGCCCGTGGCAGAAATTGCACTTCTCCACCGTGCCGCGCTGCCGCACGCTCACGCGCGGGTTCAACGCCTGTTCCATGCCCGCCGGCCACTGCGGGTCGCGCCAGTTGAACACGCGCGCCTGATAGGGGCAGGCGGCCATGCAGTAGCGGCAGCCGAGGCACCGCTCCGGGATCTGCCCCACGATGCCGGTCGCCGGATCCAGTTCCACGGCCTTTTGCGGGCACACGCTCTGGCACGGCGTCTCCTCGCCGCACTGCATGCACATCACCGGGATGAAGGCGTCGCGCCCGCCCGTGTTCAGGCGGAACACGCGCAGCCAGTTCAGCCCGGTGCGCGGCGTCGCCGAGGGCTGCGGCGGCGGCACGTTGTTCTCCACCGCGCAGGCCACCATGCAGGCGCCGCAGCCGTTGCAGCGGTCCAGATCGATGAGCATCGCGTAGCGCGCCGTTCCGGCTTCTGCGCCCTGCTTCCTCATGACTTCACCACCTTTGCTTCGCCCAGGGTCCAGGTGCCGTCCGGGCGGACGTCGCAGGAGAGAGTCAACGCCGGCCCGCCGCAAACGGCAATGACATCCGGCCGCGTGTCCGCGGCGCGCACCTGCACGGGCCAGGCGCCGCGCGGCGACATCAGCCGCGCCAGCGCGCCTCCCTCCATGCCGTGCCGCCGCAACAGGTCCGGGTGTGCGGCAGCTTGCTGCGGCCCTTCCCGCAGCTCGGACTCCTGCCACAGCTTGCCAAGCATCGGCGAAACGGCCGCCTGGCGCCATCCGTGGACGACCACCGCTGGCGAAACAGCCGCGGGCGCGGCGGCGCGGAGCCACTCTTCCCCGGTCCAGGTCTCCGGCGCAACCCGCGCCACTGCCGGCGCGGCGGTCTTGCCCTCCTCGCTCTGCCAGTGGAATCCTGCTTCAGCCAGCTTCTCGCCCGCGCCGCCGGCGGCTTTCACAAGCTGCCCCAGCTCATCGGCGAGCGATGTTTCGAAGCCCGCCAGCCGCGCCGTCACTTCCGCCGCGGCCATCGCGCCTTTCGGCGCGGGCATCACCGCGGGCGCGATCGCGATCTGCGCGCGCGGCGCATCGACAGGCTGCGGCGCGTCGAGCGGCGCCTCGAGCCACACCGGCGCGGGAATCAGCCATCCGGCTTTGCCCGCGAACTGCGCGCGGTTCCAGGTGACGGCCGCCACCACGGCGTCCCGCGCCAGCTTCTTTTCCACGAGCTGCCAGGGCACGGAAACGCCCGGCCAGGGCTCGTCGAGAATCAGCACGCCGATCGATCCGTCGCCGGCTTCCTCGATGCTCTGCGCCTCGGCCAGCGTCCAGCCTTTGGGCAACGGCAGCGCGGGCCGCGCGCCGAAGCCTTCGGCGCCGAGCATGGCGTTCAGCGCGGCCGCGGCGGCGCGCGCCTCCCGCCTCAGCGGTCCGCCCACCGGGTCGCCATCAGCCAGCACCAGCGCTGGACGGTTGTCGAGCAGCCATGCGGCGGCGGCTTCAATGCGCGCCGCCTCGATCCCCGCCGCCTCCGCGGCGCGCGCGGGCGGCATCGCTTCCGCGGCCTTGCGCCAGGTCTCCGCGCCTTGCAGCCGCCCGAGCCGCTGCTCCATCTCCGGCCTCTTCAGCCAGCAATGCCCGATGGCCAGCAGCAGCGCGGTCTCCGCGCCCGGCTTCACCGGCAGCCACTCGTCGGCCAGCCCGGCGGTGCGCGAGCGGTGCGGCTCGGCCTGGATCAGCCGGAAGCCTCGCTCGACGGCGAAAGAGGGTGCGGCCCATCCCTCGAGCAGCGGCGTGCCCAGCGAAAGCACCGCTTTGACACGCGCCAGGTCGGCCGCCAGCTCGGCGCGTTTCTCGAGCAGCGCCGCCACCGCCTGCGCCGTGCCGCCTTCCACGGCGGGCGGTGTCAGATAGGCGCCGCCGATCGCCGCCATGTGACGGCGGTGCAGCAGCGATGCCGCGCGTCCAGGCGCCAGATCCAGCACCGCCACCGCGCCGCGGCGGCTTTCCACGGCCGCCCGCAGCGACTCCAGCGCTTCGCCCACAGACGCCGCGGTTTGGCCCCGGCGGCACTCGCGCAGACGCAGCGGGTGCCACGCCATGTGGTGCGCAGCGAACCCCGCCGGGCACAGCGCCGCGCCGTTCGGCCAGACGCCGTGCACCGCGCCGTTCGTCATCCGCAGCTTCACCGGGCACGCCGCCGGGCACAGCGTGCAGCGGGCTTCCCTCTCCTCGATCGCGCCGCGCGGCACGCGCGGCATCCAGTGCCAGTTCTGGCTCCAGATGGCCGTATCGCCCAGCAGCCGCCACGGCAGCGGGGAAACGGCCAGCCCTGCCGCGGCGCCGCCGGCCAGGGACAGTACATCTCTGCGTTGGATCCTCATGAGTCTCGCCCTCCCGCCGTCACTTGTGGCAATCGAGGCAGCTATGCTCGATCCGGTTCTGCCGGTGGCAGGCCACGCAATCGTCCATGCGCATGCCGCCCGCGCGCTTCAGGCCCAGCGGCCCGGCGCGCTTCCCCATCACATCCTCCGGATAGCCGGTGAAGCGGTGCACCCGGTAGACGGGCAGCTTGTCCGACTTGCCGATGTCGCCGTGGCACTTCTCGCAGGCCACCTTCCCCCGCAGCACATGGGCCGAGTGCGGGAACCAGGCATTGTCCGGCTGGCGCAAATAGGTCTTCCATTGCGGCTCGATGCCGGGCTCGACGAAGCGCGCGATGAAGTCCTTCTCCGCCTGCGTCTCGCCCATCGGCGCGCTGTGGCACGCGGCGCACGCCTCCAGCTTCGGCACGCCCGCAAACGTGCCGTCCTCGCGGAACGAGTGGCAGTCCTCGCAGCTCATGCCGCCCTTCTCGCCCGTGTGCGCGATGTGGCTGAACTGCGCCGGCTGCGGCTCCTCGCGGTAGAGCAGGCGCGGCATGCTCCACCAGCCCGCGCTGAGCGCCACGCTGAAACCAGCCAGGAACAGAATGCCCGTCCGAATCATCGTTTGCTATCTCCGCTGGCCCGCCGCCGGCGAGCCCGTCTCATGAAACAGCCGCAGCGCCTCTTCCGGCTCCAGCAGCCCCAGCAGCCCCGGCTCGAACAGGCCGCCGTCGGCCATCGCCGGCGCGGCGCCCCTGAGGTGCATGGATTGCAGCGTTTCATTCACGCGCCGCGCGTCTTCCTCCATCAGGCGCCGCGCCTCGGCGGCCGTCATCAGTTGCCCTTTCAGCTCCGCCAGCCTCTCTGCGCCGATGCGGCCCCGGAACAGCCATCCCATCGTATACGGCTCCCGCAGCATCCGCCGCGGCTCCACGCGCAGGTGCGGGTTGGCCGCTTCAATCCGGATCTGCGCCGGGAACGAAGCCGTGAAGTCCGTCCCGCGGCAGGTGAACACCACCGCCGGGCACGCCGCGCCCCGCGGCGTCAGAATGCCCGCCCGCTCCACATCGGCCAGCAGGCGGGCCAGAAACGCGTCCACCCCCACATGGCACATCTCCTCGTCCTGAAGGTCGATCCACCAGTGGTTGCGCGTGTAGAACAGCTCCTCCGGCGCGGCGAACTCGTGGTCCCGCAGCGGCGGGCGCGCCGCCCGCAGGATGTCCAGGTAGAAGTCGCAATACTTGTGCGCGTCGCTGCCGCAGCGCGTCAGCAGCGGTTCGCTGAACGGCACGAACCGCGTCAGCGGCGCGGCTTCGCAATATTGCACGAGGTCGTGTTCCAGATGCGGGCAGGGCGGCTGCGCCTGCCGGGACTCCGGCGGCGCCCAGCGGCACTCGCGGAAGCGCTCGTCCAGGCAGCGGCAGGCCGCATCGTCGCTCTGCGTTTCGGGGATCGGCTTGCGGATTCCCGCCGCCCGGCACCAGCGCACGCGCGTCTCTTTCAGGAACGGGCACTGCATCGGCTCGCCCTCCCTTGCGCCCGCGCTCAGCTCTTGCGCGTCCTGCGGCGCTTCTTCTCTTCCACGGGCTTCTCGGGCTCGCCGCCGTCAGCCATGGTGAAACCCAGCTCCGGCGTGTGGAAGCCGTGCGTCGCCATCGTGGCGTCGGCTTCGGTCTCTGCCGCGGCGGCTTTCTTCCATCGCGCCGCCAGTTCGGCCAAGCCGGCGTAGGCGGCGACGCCGACGCAGATCAACGTGATGATGCCCAGCCCGAGATTGGTCAGGTTGAGCCAAAGCGTTTGCGGGTCGTTCCAATCGACTCCGAACATCGGACACCTCCCGACCGGTCTTTCCGGTCGCCCTTGTTCCATGCAGTTCGATGGCCAGATCGGCCCGCGTTGCATTCACACAACTTGCGCCGCGCGGGAGGCGCCGCCCGTGGCGGAATTTCCGACACGCGCGTCTGAAAACAAGACTCGCCCGGGAATTGCCCGCGCCGGGCGCCGATTCCTGCCGTAATCGCCGGCAGCCTGTGCCACAATGGTATTTCGGTGCTTTTCATTCCCAGCTCTGACAAGAAAGGACTCCTATGACTGAAATCGTCGACATCGTCGCCCGCGAGATTCTCGACTCGCGCGGCAATCCCACCGTGGAAGCGGACGTCTATCTCTCAAGCGGAAGCATGGGGCGCGCGGCGGTCCCGTCGGGCGCATCCACAGGAGAAAACGAGGCCGTCGAGCTGCGCGACGGCGACAAGGCGCGCTACCTCGGCAAGGGCGTGCAGAAGGCGGTGAAGAACATCGTCGATGAAATCCTGCCCGCGCTTGCAGGCATGGACGCCGCGGCGCAGCAGGAAATCGACGCGAAGATGATCGAGCTGGACGGCACGCCCAACAAGGGCCGCCTCGGCGCCAACGCCATCCTCGCCGTCTCCATGGCCTGCGCCCGCGCCGCGGCCGACGCCTTCGGCCTGCCTCTGTACCGCTATCTCGGCGGCGTCAACGCGCGCACGCTGCCGGTGCCCAACATGAACATCATCAACGGCGGCGCGCACGCCGACAACAGCGTCGACTTCCAGGAGTTCATGATCAGCCCGCACGGGGCCGGCTCGTTCGCCGACGCCATCCGCATGGGCGCGGAAGTGTTCCACAACCTCAAGTCGGTGCTGAAGAGCCGCGGCTACTCCACCTCCGTCGGCGACGAGGGCGGCTTCGCCCCCAGCCTGAAATCCAACGAGGAGGCCGTGGAAGTCATCCTCGAAGCCATCACCAGGGCCGGCTACAAGCCCGGCCAGGACGTTTCGATCTGCCTCGACCCGGCGGCCAGCGAATTCTACGACGTCGAGAAGAAAAAATACGTCTTCAAGAAATCCGACAAGCGCGAGCTGACCTCCGAACAGATGATCGAAATCTGGGAGAGCTGGGTGAAGCAGTATCCGATCCTGTTCATCGAAGACGGCATGGCCGAATTCGACTGGGAAGGCTGGCGGCTGCTGACGGAACGGCTCGGCGGCAGGATCCAGCTCGTCGGCGACGACATCTTCGTCACCAACCCGTCGATTCTCGCCAAAGGCATCGAGCAGGGCGTCGCCAACTCGATCCTGATCAAGCTGAACCAGATCGGCACGGTCACCGAGACGCTCGAGTGCATGGAGATGGCCGCCAAGGCAGGCTACACCTGCATGGTCAGCCACCGCAGCGGCGAAACCGAGGATGCATTCATCGCCGATTTCACCGTGGCCACCGGCGCGGGCCTGATCAAGACCGGCTCGGCTTCGCGCAGCGACCGTCTGGCGAAGTACAACCAGCTCATCCGCATCGAGCAGGAGCTGGGCCCGGCCGCCCGCTACGCGGGGCGCAAGGCCTACAAGCGCTGAGGAGAACCGGCAGCCATGTACAAGCTTGTTCTCATCCGCCACGGCGAATCCGCCTGGAACAAGGAGAACCGCTTCACCGGCTGGACCGACGTCGACCTGAGCGAGAAGGGCGTCCAGGAAGCCTATGAAGCGGGGCGCACGCTGAAAGAAGCCGGGTTCGAGTTCGACTTCGTCTACACCTCGGTTCTCAAGCGCGCCATCAAGACGATGAACATCGTCCTTGACGTCCTCAACCAGGACTGGCTCCCGGTAGAGCGCCACTGGCGCCTGAACGAGCGCCATTACGGCGCGCTGCAAGGCCTGAACAAATCGGAAATGGCGGCCAAATACGGCGAGGAGCAGGTCAAGATCTGGCGCCGCTCCTACGACGTGCCGCCGCCCGCGCTCACGCCCGACGACGAGCGCTGGCCCGGGCACGACCGCCGCTACGCCTCGCTTCCCAAGGAGCTGATCCCGCTCACCGAGTGCCTGAAAGACACCGTGGCCCGCTTCCTGCCGCTGTGGTACGACTCGATCGTGCCGCGCATCAAGTCGGGCCAGCGCGTGGTGATCGGCGCGCACGGCAACAGCCTGCGGGCCCTGGTCAAGTATCTGGACAACATCAGCGACCAGGACATCGTCGAGCTGAACATCCCCACCGGAATGCCTCTGGTCTATGAGCTCGGCGCCGATCTCAAGCCGATTCGCTCGTATTATCTCGGCGACCCCGAAAAAGTGAAGGCGGCGATGGAAGCCGTCGCCCGCCAGGGCAAGAAACAGCCCTGAGGCGGGAGAGCCTGTGCGTATCCGGGCGCGGGCGCTGCGTGGCTGGCGGCGTCCGCGCTCTTCTGTTTTTCGTTGGCGGTTTGAATCGTGCAAGGCCGGGCGATATAGTATTGGCGGAGCTGTCCCGATGTTGCCGATCCCGCGCCGCACCCTGCTGGCCTCGCTGGCCGCCGCGCTGCCTGCGCCCTTGCGCGCCGCAGACCCCTGGGCCAAGCCGCCATCACAATGGACGGACAAGGACATTCAGCGAATCCTCACGGATTCCCCGTGGTCGCGCGCGGTCTCCATCACCATGAGCAGCGGCATGCCGATGGGCGGCGGACGCGGGGGCCGGGGCGGGCGCGGCGGAGGCGGCATGGGCGGGGGCATGAGCGGCGGGATGCCGGATGCCAGCGTCGGCGGGGGCACGGAAGCCGGCATGGGCGGGCGTCCCGGCATGGGGGAAGGCATGGGCGGCGCCATGGCCCCGTCCATCACCTTCTATGTCCGCTGGCAGTCTGCCAAGCCGATCAAGCTCGCCACCGTGCGCGCGCGCATGGGCGCGGAAGCCGACACGTCCCCGCAGGCCCGCGAATTTGTGGAACGGGAGGAGCCCGATTACGTCATCGCCCTCATCGGTCCGCCAATGGAGCCGCCCGCCGAGGGCCGGGAATTTCCACGGGCGAGGCCCGGATCCTCCACGCCGCCGGGCGAGCCGGACAAGGCTGCCAAAGGGGGCGCGGGCGAACGCCGCGGCGGCGATCCGTCGCAGATGCTCGAGGCGGTCAAGCAGAACAGCTGGCTCGCCTGGAAGGAGCATGAAAAACTGCATCCCTCCTCGGTCGCTTTCGCTCCCGGAGGCCAGCGCAATGTGCTGATTTTCCGCTTCCCCAAGGATCATCCCATCGAGCTGGAAGACAAGGAAGTGGAGTTCTGCACGCGCCGCGGCCCCGTGGAAATCCGGAAGAAATTCCGGCTCAAGGACATGGTCTACGAGGGCAAACTCTGCCTCTGAGCCGGGCCGGCGGCGCCGCGGCCTACGGCTGGCGCGGACGGCTCATCGCTTCCGCAATGGCGTATTCATACAGCGCCAGCGCGCGGTAGAACTCGGCCACCGCCGCCACTTCCCGCAACTCGGTCTCGTAGGCCGCCTGCTCGCGCAGGTTCACCAGGAACAAAGTGCCCTCGCCCAGCTCGAAGCGGACCCGCTCGGCCACCTCGAGCTGACGCGCGACTTCCACCTCCTGCCGCAGCACGCGCGCCCGCTCATAGGCGGCTTTCAGCGCCGAGTAGGCGTCCCGCACCTCGGCGGCGATCTGGTCGCGCGCGAACCGCTCGCGCTGGTCGAACTGCTCGATGCGCGCCAGCGCGGCCAGATCGCGGCTCTTCGCCGCGCGCCGTTGCGCCGGCAGATCGAAAATCAGCGAGGCCATCACGTCGTTCGGGCCGCGGCGCACACGCCGCTCGCCGAGCTGGCTCGAAAAGCTCAGCACCACGTCCGCGTTCGGCAGCAGCTGGTTTTGCGCGAGCTTCCGGTCAATCTCCACCTGGTTGCGCTGCTCGCGGAACCGGCGCACCTCGGGCCGCCGTTTCAACGCCAGCTCGATGTCGTCGGCCAGCCGCTGCTCGTCAATTTCCCGCATCGCCGGGAACGCGGCGGGAAGCCGGCTTTCCTCCGGCAGAACGGGGTTGCCCGTTGCGTCGCGGTAAAACAGCGACAGCTCGATGGCCGCCTGTTGGAGCCCGCGCTGCGCCTCGATGACCTGCGCCCGCCGGGTCAGAATCGCACGTTGATTGTCGGTGACGTCAATAGACGGGATCTGTCCGAGCCGCGCCGCCTCGCGCAACTGCGAGTCGCGCTCTTCGGCCACCTTCAGCACCGCCTGCGCCACGCGGTACCTTTGCCCCGCCGCCACCCACTCGTAGTAGCGGCGCGTGGCCAGCTGCACGATGAGCAGGCGCTGCTGGTCCACGCCGAGGTCGGCGATGCGGCGGCCGATCAGAGCCTTTTGGAGGTCCGCGCGGCGCGCGTCCACCGGGCGGTCGCGCAGCAGCGGCATGCGCAGGCCGGCCTTGTATTCGCCGCCGGTGTCGGTCTGCAATTTCCCGTCGTAGCTGGCGAATGTGCCCGTGCCGAGCTGGTAGCCGGCAAACCAGCTCATGCCCTGGAACGGCAACGCTTGTTCGACGCCGGCCTTGAAGACGTCCGTGGGGTAAGCGCCGCCGTGCACGCTGTCATATGCGCTCTTCACCGACAAGTCGAAGCGGCTGGAAGCGGCCAGAACATCGGCGGCCGCCAGCGTCCGGTCCTGCAACGCCGCCAGCAGGGGCGGGTAATGCCGGTCCACCGACCGCAGGACCTCTTCCAGCGTCAGGGGGTCTTGCGCCGCCAGCGGCAGCGCGGCAGCCAGGCATGCAAGCAGCGGCTTCATTTCTTCTTCCCCTTCGCGCCCGCCGCGCCGGGTTCGTCTTCTGCGATCACCGGCGGGAACCCGTTGAATCTCCGCCACAGCTCCCATCCCAGCGTGACCTGCCGCAAAAGCACCCAGCCCTTGGCCTGCACCCCTTGCCGAAGGTAGCGCGGCGAAGGCCATGGATCGTCCTCGGGGTCGGGCGAGACAAGAATGCGGAATTTCTTCCCGTTGGTCTCGGCCGGGTCGATCAGGCGCACCACGCCGCCGAACGTGCCCACGGCCACGCCCGGCCAGCCCACGAACTGGATCGCAGGCCAGCCGTTGAACTGCAACCGCACCTTGTCGCCCACCTGCACGAGCGGCATGTCCATGCCGTCGAGCCACAGCTCGACGGTCGGCTCGCTGGCGTCCGGCACGAACAGCGCCACGGGTTCGCCCCCCTTGAGCAGCTCGCTGTTGGGCTGCGCCAGCAGCCGCAGCATCGTGCCGTTGCGCGGGGCGAAGACTTTCAGCGTCTGCTGCCGCGCCAGCCGCGAATCGACCCGCTGCAACTCGGCCCTGATATTGGCGATCTCGGCGCGCGCCAGGTTCAGCGATGCTCGCTCGCTCTCGATGGCCGCGTCGGCGTCGGCAGCCACCTTGCGCAGATCGTCCTCGAGCGCCTGCCGCTCAGCCCGGGCGGCGTTCAGCGACGCCAGCGCCCGCCTGACCTCCGCCTCGGCGGTGGCGAACTCCTGCTGCGCCAGCTCCACCGTGCGCTGGCTCGTCAGGCCCCGCTCGAGCAGGTTCCGCTGCCGCGCGATGTTGAGCCGCGCCGCCGTCAGGCGCTCCTCGGCGGCGCGCAGCGCCTGCTCGCTCTGCACGACGCGCTCGCCGGCCATCTGCACGCGGTTGCGCGCCGCGCTGATGGCGTTGGCGCGCGACTCCTGGAGGCGCCCGATCCGCTCCTCGTGCGCGGCCGCGCGGCGCTCGGCCATCATCAGGCGCTCGCTCACCGCCATGCGCTCGTTTTGCAGACGATCGAGGATCAGCGGGTCGTTGTCAGTCAGCTCGACGATCAGTTGTCCCGCTTTCACGTGAACGCCTTCGGACACGTGCCACCGCGCCACCCGCCCCTCGACGGGCGCGCTGATCGCCTGCACCCGCTCGATCGGCGCGAACGCCGACACCTGGCCCATGCCGGACACGCTCTGCTGCCACGGCGTGAAGATCAGCGCGATCACCGACGCGGCGAAGAAAATCACCAGCGAGCGGGCGACGCTCTTCACCCGCTTGCCGCTGTCGAGTTCGGCCATCACGGGCAACACATGCGTGCTCATCGCTTCACCTCCACCAGCTTCCTGTTGCGAATCTCGTACACCCGGTCGCAGCGTCGCAGGATCTCTTCGTTGTGGCTGGCCACGATCACCGTCCAGCGGCCGCGCGGCCGGAAGACCAGATCGAGCAGGCGGCCGCGCTCCGGCAGGTCCTCCAGCCAGTCGAGGCACTCGTCGAGTATCAGCAGCCGCGGCTCGTGCGCCAGCGCGCGCGCCAGTTCAAGCTGGACCGCCTGGCCGGAAGACAGCGGCGCGCCCCCTGTGGCCAGCCGTGTCTGGAGCCCCCCGGAAAAGCGCAGCACATGCTCGAGCAGCCCGGCCTCTTCGAGGAGGTCCCTTGCCCTTTCCACCGTCAGCTCTTCCCGGCCCAGCCGCAGGTTCTCAAGCAGCGTTCCCTCGAAGATTTGCGGCTCCCGCACCAGCGCGATCTGGTCGCGCAAATCATCCAGACGCAATTCGCGGTAATCGCGCCCGTCGATCTCGATCCTGCCTCCGGAGGGCGGGCGAAGCCCGTATAGCGTGTCGAGCAGCGTGCTCTTGCCGCTTCCTGTCGCGCCGAGCAAACCGATGCGCGCCCCTGCCTCCACCTCCAGATTCGCGCCCTCCAGCAGGCATCCCGCCTCCCCGGCCTCCACGCGGGCATCGACCAGCCGCAGCGAGGCGGAATTGCGCTTCCGCTCGAACGCCTCTCCGTCTTCCCGCTCTTTGGGCAGGTCCGTCAGGTAGCCGAGCTTGTCGAGCGACGCCATCAGGTCGTAGAACTGCTCCAGGTGCTTGCCGAATTTCGTGACCCCGCTGGTCACCAGGGCCACCACCAGCTCGGCGGCCACCAGCTGGCCCAGGGTCATCTGCCGGCCGATCACCAGCCAGCCGCCCACGCCGAGCAACGTCGCGCTCGCCAGCGCCTGCAACACATAGGACCCGACGATCTGCCGCAGCAGGATGCGGAAATGCGAGGCCCGGTAATGCAGGTACTCCTTTGCCAGCTCGTTGGTCTTCTCCAGCGCCAGCGTCAGGCCGGCGCGCGATTTCACCGCAATCTGGTGCCGGGCCAGCTCCTGAAGCCACGCCAGAAGGGCGTACTTTGCCTTGGACTCTTTCACCGCCGACGGAATTGCCCCCGCGCCCATCGGGAACAGAATGACCAGCAGGCTGAGCGCCAGCAGGACGTCGAACGCAAGCAGGAACGGATGGTAGACCGCCAGCAGGATCATGCCGATCAGCGTCTGTACCGCCACGGTGAGCCCGTCCAGAAGCAGCGCCGCGCCCGCCTTCTGCACGGTGACCACTTCCAGAAACCGGTTCACCAGCTCCGGGCCGTGGTAACGGTCAAAAAAGCGCGGCTCCACCCGCACCAGCTTGTCCGCCACGTCTCCCGCCAGCCGCACGAAAATGCGCCGCTGGATCATTTCCACCACATATTGCCGGTATGCGTTCAGCCACGCCACCGCCAGCAAGGCCACCAGCACCATGACGGTCAGCACCGCCAGCGGCTGTAGCAGCGTCCCGAAGGCGATCGTGTTCACCACCGCCTGCACGGCGATGGGCACCACCAGCGACACCAGCCCTGTCGCCGCCGTGTAGATCACAACCACCCAGGCGTCTTCCGATTCCAGCCGCACCCACTCCTGAAGCCGGCGAAAAGGATGGACGTGATGATAAATCAGTTCGTTGGATTTGCCAGAAGCCATGGGGAAAGACTCACCGCAGAGGAACGAGCATATAGAAGGGCGGTCGTTTCGTCAGTATCGCCCCCGGGGAGGCCGAACGGGAAGAGGGCCGGACAAAACAGCCGCCTCCGCTTCCCGGACGCCTCCTGAGGCATTGGCGGGCGGCTTGCGGCGGATTGACAAAGCGAAGGCGTAATGAATCATTGCGTCAAGATATCTGGATGTTTGACATGGATCCGGAGTTTCTGCATACTTGAAAAAGAGTCTCCGACAGGGAGAAAGCTGCCATTCCGCAACGGGCTTTGATTGCAAAAGAGCTGGCCGAGTTGCTGGGCGCCATCGCCCACCCGCACCGGTTGCGCATTCTCGTGGAATTGCACCAGGGGGAAATGGACGTCAACGCCCTGCAACGGCTGCTCGGCATCAGCCACTCCTCGGTTTCGCAGCATCTGGCGATCCTGCGCGCGCATCATCTGGTGAAAGAGCGCCGGCAAGGGCGCCATGTCTACTACTCGCTGAGCAATCCGGCGTTTGCCGACTGGCTCATCGGGGGCCTGGACTTTCTGGAAGGCAGTCTCGCCCGGCAGGACGACTTGCGCGAAGCCGTCCAGATTGCCCGGCGCGAGTGGCAACGCACGGGCGACGCGCACTAGCCGGCTTCGATCATCCGGTACACGTCCCGCTTGCCGACGCCCAGCTCCCGGGCCAGCCGCTTCATTGCCTCCATGCGGGAAAGCCCCTGCCGCTCGAGCTGCTTGAGACGGCTGCGGACGTCCGCCTCGGGCGCCGGCGCCGGCTCTTCCGGTTGAGCCTTGCCGACGAGCAGAGTGATTTCCCCTTTTACGGCGCCGCGGCGCAAGAGCTCCTCGCGAACCTCCGCCGCTTTGCCGCGCAGGAATTCCTCATGGATTTTTGTCAATTCGCGGGCCACGACGACCGGACGGTCCGGCAGGAGAGCCGCAAGGTCGGCCAGCGTCTCCACCACGCGGTGCGGCGCTTCATAAAACACCAGTGTGCAGGGCAGCCGCGCCAGCGTTTCCAGCAGCCGCCTTCGCTCCTTCGCCTTGCGGGGGAGGAATCCGCCGAAATAGTAGCTGTCCGTTTCCAGGCCGGAGGCCGACAAAGCCGCCGCGGCAGCCGAGGCCCCGGGCACGGGAACCACCCGGACGCCGCGGCCCACGGCCTTGCGCACCAGCCGGTAGCCGGGATCGGACACAAGCGGAGTGCCAGCGTCGGAAACCAGAGCGACGTCCTCGCCCGCTTCAAGCCTTTCGAGCAGCTCTTGGCTGCGCTCTTCCTCGTTGTGCTCGTGGCAGCTGACGAGCCTGGCCTCGATGCCGTAGTGCTCCAGCAGCTTCCTCGTGCGCCGCGTGTCCTCGCAGGCGATCACAGAGACCTTCCGCAAGACATCCACCGCGCGGAAGGTGATGTCGGCGAGATTGCCGATGGGCGTAGCGACCACGTAAAGGATCCCGGCCACGCGACCATTGTATGCCGCCCCGGTGCCGGCAGCCCTGGCGAGGCATAATGGAGGCAGACCCGCCCGCGCACGCGCATGCAGCGGGCGCCGGAGGAGCCATCCCCTTTCTATGACACCGGATGCGCCGCAGCAGCAGGAGGCCCGGCGGGCTTTCATCCACGAGGCGCCGGAGGCGGGTCTCCGCATCTGGTTCGACTTCGGCGTGGTCGACCGCATCGCCTCCGATGTTCTGCGCGGGCTCAGCGCCTTGCCGCGCCGCGGCATCGAAGTCGGCGGGCTGCTGCTCGGGACGGTGGAAACGGCCCGCCGCCCGGCGCTCGTCCGCATCGAGGACTATGTCCCCTTTCCTTGCGAGCATCTCTACGGGCCGAATTTCCATCTTTCGCCGAAGGACAAGGAAGCCTTCGCCGAGCTGGTCTCCTCCTGGTCGCCGGCGCCCGGCCGCCCGATCCATTGCGTGGGTTTCTACCGGAGCCACACCCGCGGGGATCTCGAATTGACTGCGGAGGACATCGAGGTGTTGGACGCGTGGCTTCCGCACCCGCACGCCGTTTGCCTGATCCTGCGCCCGTATGCGACCCGCCCTGCGGAAGCGGCGTTCTGGTTCCGCAGGCAGGGTTCCTTCCAGCCCGGGCCGCCCGCCTCCACGTTCCCCTTCCGGCGCCGCGAGCTCGGCGGCGGGACGCCGCAAAAGGCCGCTCCGGCGTCCGCGCCGGAACCCGTCCCCGCTGTTGAGCCGGACCCCGCCCCCGCAGCATCGGTGGAAACCTGGCTGCACACTCCTGCGCCCGCCCCGGCATCTCCGCCCTCCCGCGCGCCGGCCGCATGGCTCTGGATTCCCGCGCTGCTGGCCTTTCTCCTTGTCGGCGTCGTGATCGGGGTTCAGCTTCCCGGCCATTTGCGCCAGCCTGCATCCGCAGCGCCGCCGGCCGACCCGTTCGCTCTCGGCCTGTCGGCCGTGCAGTTCGGCAACGCCATCCACCTGCGCTGGAATCCGCAGGCGCCGGCCATCGCCGCCTGCCGCAACGCCTCGCTCATCATCCGCGACGGGCCGAACCTGAAGATCATTGATCTGCGCAAGGAAGACCTCGCCCGCGGCGCGCTCATTTACCGCTATGCCAGTCCTGCGGTGAATTTCCGCTTGGAAGCGATGGTGTCGCCGGCGAACACGGTTTCCGAATCCATCGACCTGCGGCTGTTGCCCCCGGCCGAGCCCGGCGCCGCGCCCGCGGCCGGCGCCCCGGAGCCGGAAAAGGCCAATCCGGTAAAATGACAGCAGTGCCGCCTGAAACCCCTCCGGTTCATCCCGAGCCTGTCTCGCAGAATGCGTCCGCAGCGCCGCCCGAACCATCGCCGGCGGCCCCGGCCGGGAGGAACGCGATTTCGGAGTGGACGATCACCATCATTCTGCTTCTGTTCGGCACCACCACGCTGGTTCAGGCTTTCGTGATCCCCACCGGGTCCATGGAAGACAACCTTCTGATCGGCGACCACCTGCTGGTGGACAAGCTGGCCTACGCTCCGGCAGGCCCGGTGAGCAAGTACCTGCTGCCATACACGCCCGTGCGGCGCGGCGACATCGTGGTCTTCCGCTATCCGGTCGACGTCCGGCAGACCTTCGTGAAGCGGGTGATCGGCATTCCGGGCGACCGTCTCCGCATTGTCGACAAGGTGGTCTACCTCAACGGCCGGCCCCTGGAGGAGCCGTACAAGTTCCACAAGACGCCGTATTACGACTCCTACCGCGACAATTTCCCCTCCGAGCCCAATACGCGCGTGGATCCGCGCGCGATGGAGATGCTCGAACGCCACACCCGCGGCGGCGAAGTCGTTGTTCCGCCGGGCCAGTATTTCGTGCTGGGCGACAACCGCGACTCGAGCCTCGACTCGCGCTACTGGGGCTTCGTGCCGCGCGAGAACATCATCGGCAAGCCGCTGCTGGTCTACTGGTCTTACGACGCGCCCACCCACCGCCTGGTCAGCCCGGGCCTGAATCTCGAGCATGTCCGGGACCTGGCAGTCAATTTTTTCACCAAGACGCGCTGGCGCCGCACGTTCCTGCTGATCCGCGGCCATGAATTCCGCTTCTAGAAAAGTTCCGTCATGAGAAAGACCGCAAGAAAAACCGCCGGGGAAGAGGCCCCAAAGCAGCCGGCATTTCAGCCGGATCTGGCCGAAAAGATCCGCTCGTTTGTTTCCGAATGGGCGGTCACCATCATTCTGCTGCTGTTCGGCACCACCACGCTGCTTCAGGCCTTCGTCGTGCCCACCGGCTCCATGGAAGACACGGTGCTCATCGGCGACCACATGTTCGTCGACAAGCTCGCCTACGCCCCCGCGGGGCCGCTCAGCCGCTTTCTGCTGCCTTACGTGGACGTCAAGCGCGGCGACATCGTCGTCTTCAAGTTCCCCGTGAACCCGCGCGAGAACTATATCAAGCGCATCGTCGGCGTTCCCGGCGACCGCATCCGCATCGTCAACAAGCAGCTGTATCTGAACGGCAAGGCGGTCCGGGAGCCTTACGTCGTCCACAAGACCCCCTACATCGACTCTTACCGGGACAACTTCCCCTCGGAGCCCAACACGCGGCTGGCCGAGCCGGCCTACGACATGCTCGCCAATCACGTCGTCAACGGCGAGGTGGTGGTTCCGCCCGGCTGCTATTTCGCCATGGGCGACAACCGCGACAACTCGCTGGATTCCCGCTACTGGGGCTTCGTCCCGCGGGAGAACATCATCGGCAAGCCGGCCATCATTTTCTGGTCCTATGAGACGAGCACCGAGCGCCTGGCCGACCCGAACATCATCTCCATCGACCACCTGATCGATCTCGGGCTCAACTTCTTCACCAAGACGCGGTGGAAGCGCACGCTGATGGTGCCCAGGTCGTACCCGCTCGGCTGACGCGCGGCGCGCCTCACTCGCCGAAGCCGGTCTCGCGGTCGCGCAGACCGAGCAGATACAGGATCCCGTCCAGCCCCACGGCCGACAGCGATTGCCTTGCGCCGGCGCGAACCACGGGCTTGGCCCGGAACGCGATGCCCAGCCCGGCCAGCCGCAGCATGGGCAGGTCGTTGGCGCCGTCGCCGACGGCGACGCATTGCTCCAGATGCAGCCCCTCGGCCGCGGCCAGCCGGCGCAGCGTGGCGGCCTTCTCCGCGCCGTCGACGATGGGCGGCGCCACTTCGCCGGTGACAACGCCGTCGCGCACCACGAGCGTGTTCGCATGCAGATAATCGATGCCCAGCCTCTCCTGCAAAACACGCCCGAAGAACGTGAACCCGCCGGAAAGAATGGCCATTTTGTAGCCCAGCCGCTTCAGCGTGCGCGTGAGCCGTTCGGCGCCTTCGGCGAGCGGCATGCGGTCGATCACCCGCTGAAGAGCGTCTTGCCGGAGCCCGCGCAGCAGCGCCACGCGCTCCCGGAACGCCTGTTCGAAGCCGATTTCGCCGCGCATCGCCGCTTCGGTGATGCGGCGCACCGGCTCGCCCGCGCCCGCCTCGGCGGCCAGCTCGTCGATGACCTCGCCCTGAATGAGCGTGGAATCCATGTCAAAGGCGATCAGCCTGCGGTGCCGCCGCCAGACGGAGTCGTGCTGGAAGGCGATGTCGATGCCGCATTCGCCGGCCAGCGTCGTCAGCTCCGTCCGCAGCGCCTGCTCGTCCGGCTCGGCGCCGGCCGCCGCGGCGCTCGCCGTGAATTCGACGCAGGCGCGCCCCTCCGCCGCCGCGCCCTCCAGAGGCACCCGCGCCGAGAGACGGTCGATGCGGTCGATGTTCAGCCCGGAGCGGGCGAGCGCGCCCGTCACGGCGGCCAGGTGCGCAGCCTCCAGCGTGCGGCCCAGCACGGTGACGAGGAAACGCCGCTTGCCCTGCTGGGCCACCCACTCGGCATAGGGCCCGGCGGCGACCTCGGTGAACCGCATCTGCACGCCCAGCCGGTGCGCTTCCAGCAGCAGGTCCGTCATCAACGTGGACGTGCGCAGCTCCGCCGTCAGCTCCACGAGGATGCCCAGCGCCAGCGCGTCATGGATCACCGCCTGGCCGATGTCGAGCACCTTCGCGCCGTGCCGCGCCACCACCGTGGCCAGCGCATGCGTCACGCCGGGCCGGTCCTGCCCGGTGACATGGATCAACAAAGCTCCGGAACTCATCCCTTGCCCAACTCCTTCGCCCGGTCCGCGCGGGGCGCGCCCGGCATCCCTATTCGTAGCGCAGCGTCTCGGCGGGCGCCACCGCCGCAGCCGCCTTTGCCGGATACAGCGTGGCCAGAAGCGCTACGCCCAGCGCCAGCGCGGCAATCCAGAACGAGTCCGCCCAGCGCGGCTCGAACGGCACATACGACAGGGAGTAGATCTCCTCGTCGATCCGGATCCAGCGGTAACGGCCCGCCAGATAACTCAGCCCGTAGCCCAGGGCGAAGCCGGCCGCAGCCCCCGCGGCGGCGATCATCAGCCCCTGCCAGACGAAAATCCGCGCAATCTGCGCCCGCCGCGCGCCCAGGGAAATCAGCACGGCGATGTCGCGCCGCTTCTCCATCACGCGCATGAAAAGCGCGGTCAAAATGTTCAGCGCCGCCACCAGCTGGATGAGCGAAATGGTGACGAGAGAAACGGTCTTCTCCATCCGCAGCGCGTTCAACAGTTGCCGGTTCTGTTCCATCCAGTGCGTGGCGCCCAGCTCCGGCCCGGCCAGCCGCTCGGCGGCGCGCGCCGCCTCCGGCGCGCGCTCGGGGTCGTCGAGCCGCAGCTCGATCGCGTTCACCACGTCCGGCAGCGCCAGCACCCGTTGCGCCTGCGCGATGGTGGTCACCGCCAGCTGGTTGTCGAGGTCGTAAAAACCGGATTCAAAAATCGCCGCCACGCGGAAACGGAACTCCGCCGGGCGGATGCCGAACGGCGTCATTTCCCCCTGCGGGCTGAGGATGCGCACCACATCGCCGGGGCGCATGCCGATGCGCGCCGCCAGGTGCGAGCCGAGCACGATGCCCGGCATCCCGCCCACGTCCTCGAGGCTGCGAACGCTGCCGGCGCGGATGTGCGCCGCCAGCTCCGGCGCCTCCGGCGGCATGCCCTTGAGGGTCGCCTCGGCGGACTGCATCGGGCCCGAAGCGAGCACTTTTCCGTACAGCGCCGGGGCGGCCTCTTTCACGCCGGCAATTCCGCGCATTTTTTCGGTGATTTCCCGCCAGTTTTCGATGCCGGTCGAGGGCGTTTTTTCGAGCAGCACCACATGGGGCGTGGCCCCGAGCAGGCTGTCCTGAAGGGCCCGCCGGAACCCGTTGTTGATCGCCAGCGCGATCACCAGGGCCATCACCCCGGCCGCCACGCCCGCCACCGAAACGGCGGTGATCAGCGGAATCACGGCCTGCCGGCGCCGCGCCCGCAGGTAGCGGCTGGCGATGAAAAACTCGAATGCGCGCGTCACTTCTTCGCCGATGCCTGGCGCAGCCACTCCGCGATGCCGATCTCGCCCTCGGGCCGCAGCAGCGGGAACAGGATCACGTCGCGGATGGACTTCTGCCCGGTGAGGATCATCACCAGGCGGTCGATGCCGATGCCTTCGCCCGCCGTGGGAGGCATGCCGTAGCAAAGCGCGCGCAGGTAGTCCTCGTCCATCTGGTGGGCTTCCTCGTCGCCGCGCTCGCGCATCGCCAGCTGCATCTCGAAACGCCTGCGCTGCTCGTCGGGGTCGTTCAGCTCGGTGAAGGCGTTGCCGATTTCCATGCCGCCGGCGTAAATCTCGAAACGGTCCGTCATCGACGGATCGTCCGGGTTCTGCTTTGCCAGCGGCGACACCTCCACCGGGTATTCGTAGATGATGGTCGGCTGCACCAGCGCCTCTTCGCAGTGCCGCTCGAAAAGATCCATGAGCGCTTCGCCGGGCGTGGCCTTGTCGGAGTGCCGCAGAAGCCACTCGGGGTCGGACACCTGCCCGGGCGTGGGCTTCGGGCCGTGCTTCCAGAATTCGATGAGCGCCTCGCGCATGCGGTACCGGCGGACGTTGCCGAAATCCAGCTCCACGCCCTGGTACAGCACCTTCGTGGAGCCGGTCGCCTCGAGGGCCGTTTGCCTGAGCAGCTCGCAGCTTAGGTCCATCAGGTCGGTGTAGTCGGCGTAGGCCTGGTAGAACTCGAGCATGGTGAACTCGGGGTTGTGGCGCGTCGAGATGCCCTCGTTGCGGAAATTCCGGTTGATTTCGTAGACGCGCTCCATCCCGCCGGTGATCAGCCGCTTCAGATACAGCTCCGGCGCAATGCGCAGATAGAGGTCGATATCCAGCGCGTTGTGGTGCGTGATGAACGGGCGCGCCGCGGCGCCGCCGTACAGCGGCTGCATCATCGGCGTTTCCACCTCGATGAAGCCGCGCTCGTTGAGCTGCCGCCTCAGCGAGGCGATGATCCGCGCCCGCGTCTCGAAGACCTTGAGCACCTCGGGGTTGGCGATCAGGTCCAGGTACCGCTGCCGGTAGCGCAGCTCCACGTCCTCGAGCCCGTGGTATTTTTCCGGCAGCCCGAGCAGGTTTTTCGCCAGAAACGTGAGCTTTTCGGCGTGGACCGACAGCTCTCCGGTTCTCGTCCGGAAAAGATAGCCGTCGACGCCGATGATGTCGCCGAGATCGAGCAGCTGGTACAGGCGGAAATCGTTCTCCGCCACCGCGTCCTTCTTCACGTAGATCTGGAGCCGCTCGCCCTGCTGCTGGATGTGCATGAACCCGGCCTTGCCCATGCGGCGGACGGTCATCACCCGCCCCGCCACGCGCACGGCCGGCCGTTCGCGGTCCAGCGTTTCAGCGTCCGCCTCCAGCCAGCGTGCGCGGATCTGGGGCACGGTGTGCGTGAACTGGAAACGCTGGCCGTACGGGCGCCAGCCGAGCGCCTCGATCTCGCGAATGCGCGCGAAACGCTGCTCGAAAAGCTCCTGTTCGAGGGACAATGCAGGACTCCTTGGGGGAAACCTTCATTATAATGGGACACTTGCGGTCGCTCAGCATCGTCATCCCGGCCTACAACGAGGAGCAGCGGCTCCCGGCGACACTCGGCGCCATCGCCGCCTATCTTCAAACAAAACCGCTCGATTTTGTCGAGATCGTCGTCGTCAACGACGGCTCGCGCGACCGCACGGCGGAGGTCGTCCGGCAGGCGGCCGCGTCCGACCCGCGCATCCGTCTGCTTGAAAACCCCGGCAACCGCGGCAAAGGCTACGCCGTGCGGCACGGCATGCAGAAGGCGCAGGGCGACTGGGTCCTGTTCACCGACGCCGACCTGTCGGCGCCCATCGAGGACCTGGAAAGGCTGGAAGAAGCCGTGCGCCGCGAGAACGCCGACGGCGCCATCGGCTCCCGCGCCCTGGACCGCAGGCTGGTCCTCAAGCACCAGTCTCCGCTGCGCGAGCTGAGCGGGCGTGCGTTCAACCTCGCCATGCGGCTCGTCACCGGGCTGCCCTACCGGGACACCCAGTGCGGATTCAAGCTGTTCCGCCGCGACGTGGCGCAGTGCGTGGCGGCAAGGCAGCAAAGCGACGGCTTCGGCTTCGATGTCGAGATCCTGTACATCGCGCGCAAGCACGGCTACCGCATCATCGAGGTGCCCGTGCGCTGGGCCAACGTCGAAGGCACCAAGGTGAGCCTGCTGAAAGGGCTCGAAGCCTTCTTCGATCCATTGCGCGTGCGGTGGAACGACCTGCGCGG
>Ga0272448_1001431_pt1 | contig 32097 bp, 29 predicted proteins | sample YNPCB0191_FD_202220 | JGI IMG/M metagenome (GOLD analysis project Ga0272448, IMG submission 202220) | Hot spring sediment microbial communities from Yellowstone National Park, WY, United States - YNP-CB-019-1 | ecosystem: Environmental > Aquatic > Thermal springs > Hot (42-90C) > Sediment...
AATAGATTTGGAACAAAAAACAAAACTATCAGAAGGAGGAATAAATACCCCATGCATATTATACAACCGCCACTCTTCGATTTTGAACAGTTTATCGTGATGGAGAAAGGGGAGCGGCTGATAGTGGCATTGGAAAGGTTACTCTCCACGAGGGATGTGGGCAGCCTTGATAGCCGGGTTGCTGCACCAATGTCAGTCTCTGGCTGCATTGGTGCGTCTGCTACAGGGAAATAAAGAGATACGCCTGATCTGTGGATTCTCTGGCCAGGATTAGGTGCCGGGTGAAGATGCATTAGGCAGGTTTCTGGCTAAATTAGTGGCACATGAAGATCTGGTGGAAGCCTGCTTTGAGAGCATCATGGAGAAACTGCGCCAGCTCTTGCCGGGATTTGGCAAAAACCTGGTGGTTAACAGTACTGATATTAAGGCTTTTTCTAATGGTCGTCGCCGGCTGAAATCAGATCCTGATGCCAGGTGGGGAACTCCAACTTGCAGTTGCGGTTTAGAGATGGCTTTCTGGGGCAGGGATGGCAACTACCTGAAATACCGTTGCCCCCCGGCTGCAGGCAAAGGTGTCTGCCGCGATCTGTCACCATGTACCCACTCAGCTTATGGCTATGTTCTTAAATTACCGATAAAAGACGATATAAGAAGACATCCACCGGTACCGCGGGAAACGAAGAAATGGAAAAGGCTATACTGTTTGCGCACATCCATAGAAAGAGTCATTGGCCGGTTAAAAGAACTGCTGGGATTGGGCAGAATAACCCTGCGGGGTATGGCGAAGATACTCCTGCGGTCACTTCTGAGCTTATTGGTGATGGTGGCTGCCGCAGTTGGAATGGCTCAACGTCACAGGTTTAGAGAGGTGCGTTCACTTGTGAGTTAGCATCCGCACGATAAGCTAAGGTTCTTCGTTACATCAGGATAAGTATGCCCTGATTCGGTGAAAATACACTATTAAACAGCGTATATCCCGCGGAAACGTCCATCCCCAGGGTAAAGACCATCCCCATAAGATATTTTTAAGTAGCAGCTCATCAGCAACCCCATAATGGTACAATCAAATTTACCCGTTTCGCGGAAGGCTCTTCAATTGATTGACTATCTAATCGGCCGGTGATAAATTAACAATGGCTTTTTTGTGATTACATCATACTAACAGGAGGTAGGTTATGATTTCCTTTAGCCCGACCGAAGAACAGAAAATGATTGTTAATACGGTCAAACAGTTTGCCAACGATTACATGCGTAAGAAATTCAGGGAATGCGATGAGGAAGGTAAAATCCCGACCGATATTATTGACACTTCATGGGAACTGGGGCTGGTTGTAAGCTGTATACCGGAGCATCTCGGCGGGGCCGGCTGGGCACATTCAGCCGTCACGGGAACCCTGATAGCTGAAGAATTGGCCTGGGGAGACCTTGCTATGGCCATGAACATACTGGCTCCTTCACTGGCGATTCTTCCAATCGTGGAAATGGGTACAGAAGAACAGAAGCAACAATATCTCCCCCGTTTATGTGAAAGTAAATTTAAAGCTGCCACGGCGGCATTTATTGAACCCCGTTATAATTTCGATCCTTCCGAACTTAGCACAACTGCGGTTAGAAAAACCGGATATGCTCTGAATGGCTCCAAATGCTATGTACCGCTGGCGGATGAAGCCGAATTTATGCTGATCTATGCTAAAGAGGGAACGGCCAATCAATGTTTTATCGTGGACAAAGGTAAAGAGGGGCTGGAAATCGGGGAGCGTGACAAATTGATGGGCATCAAGGCATTACCCTGCTTTCATCTTCAACTGAAAGATTGTACTATCCCATTGGAAAACCGGCTTGGTGGTAACAATGGCTGCGATTTCAACCGCCTGGTCAACCTATCCCGGGTAGCCCTGTCAGCCATGGCGGTCGGTGTTGCACGCGGCGCTTTGGAGTTTGCCCGGGATTATGCTCGCGAACGACACGCTTTTGGAGAACCCATCGGTTCCCGACAGGCAATCGCCTTTATGCTGGCGGAAATGGCCATGGATATAGATGCAGCCCGTCTGATGAATTGGGAAGCGGCCTGGAAACTGGATCGAAGAGAAGATGCAACACGCGAAGCCAGTCTGGCAGAGATGTATGCAGCCGATATGGTCATGAGATCCACCGACTACGCCGTTCAAATAATGGGTGGCCATGGCTACATAAGGGATAACCCTGTAGAACTGTGGTTCCGCAACGGCAGAGGTTTTACTATTTTTACCGGCATGGCTATTGTATAAGGAGGTAACTTAAAATGATCGATTTTGAGCTTTCACCCGAGGAAAAAAAGTCCGTCGAATGGGCTCATGAGATAGCCGAGAAATATTTCCGTCCTGTTAGCCGCTACTATGATGAGCATGAGCATGAAGAGCCCTGGGATTTAATCAACACGATGTGGGAAAGACGGGGTGAAGGGGGTCTGATGGGACTGGGAATAGATGGGGCTCTAAGAACTGAGGAGCTATGCTGGGGCGATGCCGGCCTGGCACTGGCAATGCCCGGCCCCGGTCTGGGAGGCGCAGCTGTTTTTGCGGCAGGCACACAGGAGCAATGGGGAAAATTCCTCAGCCGCTTCAATGAGGGCAAACCAAAATGGGGTGCTATGGCTATGACCGAGCCGGGTTGCGGTTCGGATACGTCGGCCATCACCACTACTGCTGTCCGCGATGGTGATTACTGGGTAATAAACGGGGAAAAGATATTCGTCACCTTCGGCCACCGCGCCCTTGATCTTTCCGATGGCATAATTGTGGTCTGGGCTACCATCGATAAATCGGCTGGCCGCGCCGGAATGAAATCCTTTGTGGTAGAGGCTAAAACACCCGGCGTCCGCGTAGAGAAACTTGAAAGGAAACTGGGCATACGGGCCAGCGATACCGCCACAGTCATATTCGATAACTGCCGTGTCCCTTTCAATCATATCCTGGGTAAAGCCGAGGTTAAAACAAAAACCGAGGGATTTAAAGGAGCCATGGCTACTTTCGATGCAACACGTCCGATTGTCGCTGCCATGGCGCTGGGGGTCATGCGTGCCGCCCTCGATATGCTCAGGGATGTGCTGGAAAAGGAGGGCATCAGGATAAATTATGGAGCCCCCCGAAGTAAGCAGTCTGCCCTTGAACGTGATTTTATGGAGATGGAAGCAAACTATAAAGCTGCCCGCCTTCTCACACTGAGGGCAATATGGATGATGATGAACGGAATACCCAACGCACTTGAATCATCTATGGCCAAAGCCAAAGCAGGACGCGCCGCCACACTCATAACACAGAGAGCGGTAGAACTGATGGGACCTCTGGGATACTCAAGAGAGTATCTGTTTGAAAAGTTCATGCGCGATGCCAAGATCAATGATATCTTCGAAGGAACAGGTCAGATAAATACACTGATCGTCGCCCGACACGTGCTCAACTTCACACGCGATCAACTGAAATAATATTAACTCATAAATCTGCGCCGGACATCTTCCACTGTAAAAGGTCCACCATGTCCGGCGTAGATTATCTTGGGATTATAATCGAGTACCTTCTTCACACTCTGGCAGATAATGCTGCGATCGTAGCCAAAATAAGGATAGCCCGGTGCTTTTGCCCTTAGAAGACCACCGCAGACCAAATCACCAACCAGCATGCATCCACCGTCCATAAAAACCGATACAGACCCCTCCGTATGGCCGGGGGTATTTATTATTTTACCGTTAACTCCATACGGCGAGAGATCCATTTCATCCTCAATCAGGATATCCGCATCAAAGCCTTTTACCCGGGGTGGTTTCATCAATTTGGTCAATCCGGCCATTATCCTGCCCTTTATGCCAATAGAGATAAGCGGCGGATTTATGCCGGTTTTCAGCGATTCAACATCCGCTCTGTGAATGGCTACCGGTGCCCCGATATTCTCCCTCAGGATAAAAGCACTTCCGAAGTGGTCATAGTGCCCGTGGGTGATGATAATCAACGAGATATCAGACTTTTTAACGCCCTTCTCTTCCATCCGATGTAAAATGCGTTTCTCATAGCCCGGCGTCCCCGTATCTACCAGAATTGCCTTTTGTCCCTGGATAATGAATGAATTTACAAAACTGGAACGTACAGGTATCACCCTCTGCCTTACAATCGACATATTCACACCTCGCTAATTCTGCTTCTTCCACTATTTATATATTATAATCGGCTGAATAATAATCACCGCCTCAATCGAGTTGACGGTGAAAACAACCAGATTTGATTAGTTTTAATCTTTTACAACCCTAATATGTCTTCTACCCGAATATTTCACGTATCTTAGCACGGAGTACTGGTTCGGGCAAGGCACCTACACTCCTTCCTATTTCCACTCCGTTTTTAAAGAATACAAGCATGGGTATGCTCATAGCCTTATATTCAGCCGCCAGTTGTGGATTTTCATCCACATTTACCTTGCAGAATTTTATCCTTCCACCATATTCTGCTGACAGCTTTTCCATCACGGGAGCAATCATGCGGCACGGGCCGCACCATGGCGCCCAGAAATCCACCACTACCGGCAATTCGCTCTTCAATACTTCTCCACCAAAACTACCCTCATCTACCGTTACAACCCCCGCCGTTTTTTTTATTTTAATGAGGATGATGATATCTCCTGCCCTGCCATCGGTAATCTGCAGGGCATTGGGCAGTTTCACCATTGTGCCGTCTCTGGTTCCCGGGGGGACTATCACATCGAGTCTCCTATCATTGCGAATAAGCAATTTATTAACACCTGCATTAGCTTCGGTTTCGCTAAGCCATAATTCATACTTCACATTCTCTATATTTGATGTCATAGTACAACCTCACATTTAACTTTTTAAAATTATACAAATATCAATCAATCATAAACTGTGACTTTAGTTTTATTTTCCTGCCCAACTCGGGTCGGATGTTTTAACCACAGGTTATTAAGTCTAATCACATGCAGTCCCATTTCCATAACGCGATTAATCGCTTTTTTAAATGATGTAAAATTAACATATGCCTATTAAAGTCCTTCCGCCAGAGGTAACTTCCAAAATTGCCGCTGGCGAAGTAATCGAGAGGCCGGCTTCAGTAGTAAAAGAGCTAATTGAAAACTCCCTGGATGCCGGAGCAAGCGAGATCGCTGTAGAGGTACAAAACGGCGGTATCGGTTTTATGAGGATTATCGATAATGGCTGCGGCCTATCTGCCACCGAGGCGGAATTGGCCATCAGGAGACATGCCACCAGCAAGATCAACGGGCTTGAAGACCTGGAACATATCCACACGCTGGGCTTTCGTGGTGAGGCTCTGCCCAGCATTGCCGCTGTGGCAGAGATGGAAATCCTTACACGTGATGGGGAAAGCAGTGCGGCTACCTACCTTAGGCTTGACAATGGTCGGATAATAATACGGGAGAAAAAGAGCCGCCCCCAAGGCACAACAATAACCGTACGTCATCTGTTCCGCAACCTGCCGGCGAGGCTTAAATTCCTTAAATCACCTTCAACCGAAGCAGGACATATCATTAACGTGGTCAGCCAGTATGCTTTATCTTTCCCCGAGGTTAGGTTCCTGCTAACCGTTGATGGACGCATCACGCTGCGTACCCAGGGAGACGGCGAGTTACGAACAGTCGCCAGTGAAATATATGGCCTTGAAACGGGCCGTAAGCTGCTGGAATTTGAAGGCACTGAGGGCTTCATTTTTCTGCAGGGGCTGGCCACTCCACCTGGTGTGGAGAGAGCCACACGCAGCTATTTGAGCTTCTTTGTAAACCGCCGCTATGTACGCAACAGTCTTCTGGCCAAAGCAATTGAGGCAGCCTATCAGGGATTGATTATGAAGGATAGGTATCCACTTGTCATATTAAATATATCGCTTCCACCCGAGGAGATTGATGTCAATGTCCACCCTGCCAAACTCGAGGTAAAATTCCGTAATAACCAGCTTATTTTTAACGCTGTCACCAGAACGTTGAGAAATGCCTTGGATAAAGCACCCATAACGTCCATCAAAATGTCGGATAACACAGATATATATGGGTCCTTGATGCAGACCTTCAGTGGTTCCTCGAGCTTGCCTCCTCTCCGTATATTGGGTCAGCTTTCAGCCAGTTATATACTGGCCGAGGGTGAAGACGGCCTGTATTTAATAGATCAACATGCCGCACATGAACGAGTACTTTACGACAAAATAATCGCACAACAAGGTGATAAAAACCCGGATATTCAGGGTCTGCTTGATCCTTTTACCATCGAAGTTAGCCCTTTACAGGAAGAGACGTTGCAAAGAGCCTCAAAACTGATGGAAGCTCTCGGATTCAAACTTGAGCAATTTGGATCTCGCACCTATCTGGTCCGGTCTGTTCCGGCGGTTCTCAGTGGAGCAAATCTGAATGAAGCCCTATATGATCTGCTGGATCAACTTGCCGAAGAAAAGGACACCGTTCGATATGGACAGACTGCTGCCAGGTCAATAGCCTGCCACGGGGCAATCCGTGCCGGTCAAACACTCAGCCATGAAGAGATGCAGGGTTTGATAAAGCAACTAGAACAAACGCCTCAATCCCGAACCTGCCCCCACGGAAGGCCAACGGTGATCCATCTCAGTGCTCAACGGCTCAAAAAAGAGTTCGGCCGAATATTGTAGCTATCCCTTTGTAAAAAAGCCCTGCGGGTCAAACAGCCTGAGCAACATCTTTTCTTCATAAGACGGTAAATCTATTTTCTTCAACTGGGGTGCAACATCCATTTCCCAGCCTACAAGGCGTTTGATGCCCTTTATAGCTTCTTCCTCTTTTATAGCAGTCCCGTATGGGATATAGGCCGTCAGGGTAAAGGTATCCCGACCCTCAATCTTTTCAAATATCCCCACATCGGTTATCAGGGTGGAAATGTTATTTCCGGGAAATGTTATATAAGGGACTCTTTCGGGCAACCTTTCCTTGCCGGAAGATGCAAATATTATAACTTCGCGCGCTGAGCTGGCCACATCATTGGCACCGCCGGAACCCACAATATAGAACACTCCGGGAATTTTGGTCGAATTAGCATTGCCAAATTGATCCACCTGGGCCGCGCCCAGAACGCCAAGGCAACTGCCTGCCGAACCGCCGACAAGCACACCCAGTGCCGTCTCTATATTGTTAAGCATCTTACATGACAACAGGTTATGCATGCTGAAAATTGTGGGATCGGAAGGCCTGGGCAAATAGCCGAACATACCGATTTCTGCAATCAGGTCAACATCATATTTATCTTCCCGCAATTTATAGGCAGCCAGCCAGGCTGCCAGATTGGACAACCCCACACCAGCCAGTATGGTACGGTATCCTTTTTTACGGCACAGCTCAACTATATATCGACTGCCTGCAATAACCATCCGCTCCAGCTGATTGGACTCTTTTTCAAATTCAACTGACGGTATGGTTGCCATAGCTTCCACTACCCAGCCGTGCGGCTTGGCTTTCTCCTTAAGATATCTTAGCCTGTCTTTTCCCAATCTGGCCAGATACTGGTCATGTGTAACACAGCCGAGTATCCATTCCTGTATAAAGGATAAAAAGCGGGATTCGTCCATTGACGCATCCCGTATAAGCGTAGCAAATTCATAATCGTCGAAATATCCCTCATATTGAGGTAATCCGCTATTGGATACGCCCCCCGGGTGTGCTCCGTACGGTACTTCACATACCGCCCTGACCATGTAAGACGGTATCCGTACCAGATGGGAGTTAGACCGTATGTAGTCGGTTGGCACTATATGTTCAACGCTGACAATGGTGCCTTCCTTCGACGCCCAGGCACCGTAGGCATCAGCACCCAGTGGATAGGGCAATATCGTATTACCCGCCCTGTCGGCTGCCAGACCATGTACTATCGTTATATCCGGTCTTAATGCACGCAATAAACCTACCTTAGCGCCGGTGCCAAAGGGAGATTCCACCACAGTAAAATCTTCTTTGTTTTCTTCCGCCATGGAACTGCCGATAAGCGACCGGGTGGGAATAAATTCCCAGCCCATAGCGCCAGCCATCAAACGCTGGGTAATTGTGAGCATGCTCCAGTTCTCAAATTCAACCGCACCGGAAACATAGGCCTTTTGAATAAGGGGATTGGGGCCGGGTGCAGGATATGAGTTCCCGGCAAAACTGATAATCGCCTTTCTTATCATATTACCGCTGATCAGAGCCAGCAAATGGGCCGACATCGAGGGGCTTATCAGCGTAAATTCAGGCTTTTTGCCCCAGAATTCGCGCAAAAGCTGGTAAAAAAGGGCACCGCATTTATTGGCCACGTGGATTGATTGACCGGCGCGGACGTTCCTGCTGATGGCCTCGTGGAGTGAACATACCTTATCCTCACCCTCGATAGGATCGATATGAAATTTCCTGTCGATGAATGCCTTAAGCTCATCATCCATGGAAAAGTCATCCTCCTTTTAGACTTTATAGCAGATGGCCGGTAAAGCGATATCCGGATTATATAACCTGACGAAGCGAAGAAGTTGATTGGCCATCGATATCGTCAGTGTAGCCAATTCCTCTCCCCGGACTGAATTTATTTTATCACCACCGTAAAGTGCATTGAGAGAGGCAGGGAATTCATTATCAGCAGGCTTAAATTTAAGCCAGATCACCACGCACGGGTAAATCTCCTTACCTATTAACCAGCTCCCATCCCCGCCGACTTCTTCAACCCAGCCACCCACATATTTTGCCATAGCGTCAACATCGCCTGCATAGGAAAGAGCGTCAACTCTCTGCTTTAAAGCACCTTTAATCTGCGATTGGTGAGGACTTATCTTACCCTCTATATCAGCCAAGCTGTAGAATTTTTTATATTCCATAACTCACATATCTATGGAATTTATCAAGTAGTATGACACAAAGAAATACCCGAGGCAATATCGATACTATAATTTGCAAAAGTTCAGAAACATATTGGACTCTGACCGGGGTGAAAACCGGGAGGCCATATCTATAATTATCCCAGGCATACTCAATCAAATGGCTGCCTGTAAAGATTCAACAGGACTGTCCAGGAGCAATCTGCAGACCTGCACATCGTTCTGATTGACTACATATACGAATTCAATCGCAAGCTAATGGATTACCTAATATTATACAATACCGAAAAGGCCCATATAGGTATTGGTAACATCCCTCCACTCAGGTATTATATAGACAAATTCTCAACCCCCTCCAAAAAGTCCAATATGTTATGGACGCTTACAATACGTTGATATTAAAAAAACATATTCGTATAATATCCCGGGGGTTTTGATATTTACTTGAACCAATAACGTATTTTCGATGCCATGAACGCGTTGACCGGCTATGTCTGATTTAACTGAAGCTATTTTACAGCTATCAAAAGAAACGGGTGCTATAAAATTCGGCCGCTTCGTACTGACTTCGGGAGCCGTCAGTAACCGCTATTTTGACGGTAAGCTCCTGACATTGCACCCTGTCGGTTCGCGTATGGTAGCCGAAGCGATCTTAAAACTGCTGGATGGGCTGAATATAGACGCGGTTGGAGGTCTTGTTATAGGCGCAATTCCTATTGTAACGGCGGTAGCTCTGCTGAGTGCGGAGAAAGGCAAGCCAATATCCGCTTTTATAGTGAGAGAAACGACTAAAGAACACGGTACCCAAAGACAAATCGAAGGTTATTTTAAGGAAGGAGACAGGGTTGCTATTGTCGATGATGTAATCACCCGGGGTGGTTCGGTAGAAAAGGCCATCAAAGCGGTTGAATCAGCGGGTGGCAAAGTAGTCAAGGTGATTACAATCGTCGACAGGCATGAAGGCGGTGCAGACAAACTTCGCCAGCAGGGATACGACTTTACACCTCTAATAGATTTTTTACCCGATGGGTCGGTTAAATGCCATTCCGGTCTGTAAATCGGATTACGGCGGGCATCTATCTGATCTTCAAGCGCATCAGCATTTCGTATACGGCTCTTCTGAAGGGAGAATCAAAGGGTAGCTCTATAATAGGTTTACCCCTCATATCGATGTCAGTTAAATTGTAGTCTTCAGGAATTGTAGCAATGGTTACCAGACCCGACCTCATAGCTTCTTCTTTGAACGAGTCGGGAACCCCATTACGCAGGCGGTTGATTATCATAAGGATGCCCCGCTTTACTTCTGTACGCATCTCGCCGATGAGCTCCTTCAGCCGGATGCAGGTTTTTAGGCCGCGTATTGTTGGATCGGTTACGGCCAGCAGGTAATCGATGTCCTGGGTGGTCTGGCGGCTGATATGCTCAAGTCCGGCCTCGCAATCCATGACCACGTAATCATAGCTCTTAGCCAGCCTATCAATAGAAAACCGGATCATGTGGTTGGCCGCACAGTAGCAACCCGGACCCTCAGGTCGCCCCATGGCCAGCAGATCGAATCTGTCCGTCTCAACCAGTGATTCCCTGATTCGGGTATCCAGTATTTCCTGCTTGGACACGGCAACGGTAAGTCGTCCCCCTTTAATATCATCTGTCATCTTTTCACGTGTCCGTCCAACAGTGCTGAGCAGGTCAACACCCAGAGCATCATTTAAGTTTGTACTGGGATCGGCATCTACTGCCAGCACTGATCCTTTTCCGGCCAGAAAATCAACTATAATAGCTGAAACAGCTGTTTTACCCACACCGCCTTTCCCGGCTATAGCGATAGTTACAGTCATGGTAATCAGGCTCCTCTTTATTACAAGCTCGTTTTGCTCCGCCTTTCCGGAGGCACAAGACTCACCGGGGACAACCTAACTACAGCATTATACTCCGGGGGACACACTAATTCACAACTGCCGCATTTAGTGCATTTAGCCTGGTCTATCACCTTTAATCCATTGTCATCGCCGTATATGGCTTCGGCCGGGCAGGCGAGCACGCAGTGGTCACAGCCACGGTAACATTTTTGCGGGAGTATATAGTAGGCGGTCAGTTCCTTGCACACACGCGCCGGACAGCGCTTTTCCACTAAATGCGCTATATATTCGTCACGGAAGTAGCGCAAAGTAGTCAAAACGGGATTAGGTGCCATTTTCCCCAGACCGCACAGAGAGGTCTGCTTCATATCCTCTGCCATACGCTCTAGTTTGTCGAGTTCCGATAAATCACCTTGTCCGGTGGTGAAGTCCTCCAGTATACCCAGCATCTGGTGGATACCGTCACGGCAGGGTGTGCATTTCCCACACGATTCTTTACTGCAGAAATCAAGAAAATAGCGAGCAGTATCAACCATGCAATTATCCTCGTCCATAACGATAATACCGCCGGATCCCATAATAGCACCTGCCTGCCTTAAAGAATCAAAATCCACCTGTGTGTCCAGTAAACTCTGCGGAAGACAGCCACCTGATGGTCCGCCGATCTGAACAGCTTTAAATTGCTTTCCGCTCCTGATTCCACCACCGATATCAAAAATAATCGTGCTCAGCTTCGTGCCTGCAGGAACTTCTACCAGACCGGTATTAACAAGCTTACCCGCCAGTGCAAACAGCACGGTACCTGTGTCCTTTCCATTGCCGATTGAGGCAAACCAATCTCCGCCTTTACTGATGATCAGCGGGAAAAAGGCAAGCGTTTTGACATTGTTAACCAGCGTCGGTCTGCCCCATAAACCATACTGTGAAGGATATGGTGGCCTGTGGCGTGGCCACGACCGCCTTCCTTCAATGGCGGCTATAGTAGCCGTTTCCTCACCCGAGATAAAAGCACCTGCACCTCTGACAATCTCTATATCAAATTTATATCCACTACCCAGAACGTCGGTGCCCAGAACACCCTTTTCGACTGCTTGCGCAAGCGCCGTTTGGAGTCTATGGATAGCCAGCGGGTACTCTTCTCTTACATAAATAAAGCCTCTCTCTGCACCGATCGCGTATCCAGCGATTGCCATCCCTTCCAACACCGAGTGCGGATCGCTTTCCAGTAAGAGCCTGTCCATAAATGCACCCGGATCACCTTCATCTGCATTGCAAACAACATATTTGGTATCACCCGGTGCCATGTAGCAGTGGCGTAGCTTGTCAGCCGCGGGATAGCCGGCTCCGCCCCTTCCTCTCAAACACGATTTTTCCACTTCGCCAATTATCTCGGCAGGATTTGATCTTAGAGCTCTGGCAAGGCCCGAGTAACCTCCGCATGCAATATAATGATCAATTTCCAGAGGTGAATTATACCCACAATTACGCATCAGAAGCCTTTGCTGGTATGAAAACAGTTCCAGCTCGGGTATATGTACGGGTTCGCCACCGCCTCCTACTACAGTCCCCAGAGCCAGTTCAAGACAGGGGTCATCGTTTTTGATATATCTTTCAACCAGTTGAGGGACCGTTTGTTCGTTTATATGATGGTAACAGATTGCAACGTTGCCCGGCTTGATAATAATTACCAGCGGCTCGTATGAACAGAGTCCCATGCATCCTACCTCAGATATACTTACCGGCACATCCATATTACTAATGCATCGTTTGAATTCTTCGAGTACTGCCATTGAGCCGGCGGCCCGCCCACAGGTAGCGGTACCTATCAGGATATGAATTACATCGCCTTCATAAAGGATGCTCCATTTTATCCTTGCCTTCTGGTAAAGATCTTTAATGGTCACATTTATCGCCTTTATCAGATGGTTTAATTCTCACCAGAACCTCTTCTACAGCCGGCGGTGACATTTTAGGGTATACCTTATCACCGATGGTCATTACTGGAGCCATAGCACAGCAACCTATGCACGCCACCCGTGCCAGGCTATATTCCCCATCGTCACTGGTCGCACCGATCTCCAGTTTTAATTCCCTGGCAACAGCTTCCAGAACAAGCTGCCCGCCCGCCATATGGCAGGCAGTGCCCATGCAAACTCTAATATGGTTTCTACCTGCTGGAGTGAAGCGAAACTGGTTATAAAAGGTCGCCACACTCCATACAATACTAGGGGGGATACCCAGAAAATGCGATACCTCTAGCAAAGACTCACGCGAAAGATATCCTTCACTTTCCTGGACATCCTGTAATATATCAATTAGATGGCGTCTCTCCCGCCGAGAGGGCACTAGTAATTGTTCTCTATTGCTGTACTTCAAACTACCTTTCTGTCTGATAACCTATGCTGAGCATCATTTTTTCCAGTTTATAATCAGTTCCGGCAGATAAGCTGGAATTTCATTTGCATCGCCGGGGCCTACTATAATCTCCCATTCAGGCAAAGCTTCACTTAACTCATGGCGAATACGCGCTACTCTACCGGGAATGATTAACCTTCGATGGTTGACCTTGCTTTCGATATCGCATTTCTTTATGAAGGGGGCAATTGTATCGCCGTTAAATTTACCGGCTGCCCAGGCAGTCAGCACTCCCAGTCCGCCTGTCTCCTTTACGCAGAGCCATGAGGGCACCTTGCTGTTTTCTATCTCCGAGGATACCAGAAAATAGGTTAATGCCCAATTGGTTGTAATAAGCACGGGAGAATTATCATCGGGGTTATTGATAGGGTATATTTTCTCCTCCATCGACATCGGAATGCGCGGATCGGTGTAAACATTCATCCTTTGAACCAGAAGCGGTAGGAGCGAATTTTCATCCAGGTAATCCAGCACGATAATACCCGCGTATTTGATGATGTATGTCGCTGCCAGTAAAATCTGGCGATGCCTGTCATCTGTCATAAAGCACGGAAAGGCGATTGTGGGATAACCCAGAGGACGGAATCCATGCTTTATTGCGGATCTCCTGAGCAGCGTCTGGTCACGCACCGCCGACTGTAGATCATTCGAGCCCGGATCGAGAAAAATATCTTCCACCCCATGTTCTTTTAGATGCAGGGTCAGAGGCGCCAGTGCTTCCACACTGCCGGCTCTGACTCCCACGGGAATGGGCTTCTTTTTTACTTCGCTTATAATCTTTTCTATGTTATGTTCCGTGACTGGATATATCAGTGGCCTGAGATCAGCGTAAATTTTATATGCAGCCAACATAACCTCATCGTCTTCACTGATTATCACCACCGGAAATTCACCCGACGATATAACCCTCTTTAATAGAGACTCGAACCTGTGCCTATCACCCGACTTATAACGCACGGCCAGCATATCTGCCCGCAGTAATTTCCCCACCCAGTTGAACTGCATCTGCTTCAACCCAGTTATTTTCTCATCAATTATATGCTCCGGCTCCGTATCGTCGATGAGCACAGATATCCCGGGAGGGTGTATAAACGTCTTCTCATGGCGGTAAAGTACCTGTTCATCACCAACCTCGAGAGCTTTATTTCCCGTTCCGACTTTAACCAGACGGATGGGAGGGGAAAGCGCATCTTCAAGTTCGGCTTTAACTTCTTCTGATAGATATGGGCATTTGTTTAATTCTATACCGCCCGCAGCCAGCTTCATGGCAAAGGCAAAGCAGGTAGGGAGCCCGCATTCCCTGCAATTTTTCTTTCCGGCTTCCGGCAATTTCTTAACGATATCGGTACCTTTTATAGCCACCAGTAACTCCTTCTAAACGGGTAATTTAATTTCGCCTTTTAACCATGGATGCCCCCTTTGTTCAAGGAACGAAATCAGTTCTTCGACGTTACTGACATCCTGGTCAGTGGCTATCTTATCATAAAGATCCATCGGACATGCATCACGATAGAGCTCTTTAATCACCTGCGGCATCCATACAATTCTGTACCAACCGCCATCGGCTTTTAGAAAACTCGGGGAACGCAAATATTCAAGTGCCATGCCCAAAAACCCCTCAATCTGACGACCACCACTGGTTTCTCCCGCCATGGTGGTAAATGGGCTACCGACTACGGTATCGCCTTCGAAATCACGGTGCACAATTCCGAAGGCATCTGCTTCAGGTATGTAAAAGCAAATAGCCTGAAAACAACCGCACGAGGTATGAGGATATCCGAAAGCACTGTGCAGATAGACCCGATTGTAAGCCCCCATAGATTTCTCTACTGCCAGTTTGTTTGAACCTTCATATTCCCCGCGGATGGGATCTATTACGGCGCCCTTTTGTACGGCCTGTATCGGGCCTTCTCTATCGAGCTGATATGCTGCCTTGCCATCAAACCAGTTTATGGCGCCGCAATTTGCTATCCTTTCTGGAGTAATACAGCATATATGAGTGGGAGCAAAACTCTGGCAGAGAGTGCAACTATAGAACTCCTCGACATCGCTCTCCCGCAGGCCCCGTATCTTCTCATCCCTTGCTCTGTAAACTTCTAAAGCGCCGGGCAACAAAAGGCTAACTCTATCTGCATCGGTAACAAAGGTAATCTGTATCTTCTCTATAATCTCGATATCGGAAGTATAAAGAAAGATAAGCATCTGTCCCAGGATCTTAAGTGATCTCAGCCCTTTATTGAATGAGCTTTTACTAAGGCGTAACCAGATATCCTGCCTCTGGTTCATGTGATAAATACCCTCTATATAATTCAAATAAAGATGCAGACGTCGTTCGAGTACCGGCTCGATATCTTTCTCAAGTTCATTGCCGGATACACATACCACAATCGCCAGTGGCTGGCTGGTGCCTTCGGGCATATCCTCTATATCGGGGCCAACCACTTCCACCTCCTCATGAATTACTTCTTCAGAAGTTTTAACAGTTACCAGTTCAAATTTGGTTTTGACACTGGGACCCCCAAACTCCACCCGCATATCTGTTTTGCGTATCACCTCACCTTCATATTGTGGGCCTATATCTACCGGGTAGACACCTTCAGTCATCGTATTCCGCCTGTAATTTACTTTGTAATTGGCCTATCAACGTATATATTGTAATCACAAAATTATCAATTTCATATTCCGGAGAACATAAAATCAATGTATCACTTCGCTGAAAGATACTTCAGAAGGATAGGTGCCGATCAGCGTTGGAAGTGTCACAACCGGCTTCTCCTTCCAGCCGTATTCATTCAATTTAGTCTGAACTTCTTTCTTGTAAAAAATTGGGACATCGGATAGACGCCTGACAAAAAGATGGAGATCGTCGGGTAATTTTCCATAAAACTGTCTGTGCATTCCTATATAATGTGTAAGTTTGATTGCCCTCCCCTGGGGGGTATCATTTTTACGCATGCAGAGTTTGGCCATTGCCACCATTGCAGCCTGTTTTTCACCCAGAAGGTTTATCAGATGCTCTGGAGACGGTTCGCCGGTATTAACCTGAATTCCCTGTCTGCCGTCCATCACACTCCAATCGGTTTCTGATCCGCTGCTAAGATAGAGCCTTCCGTATTTTATGCAATGCGGCCCTACAATGACGGGAATGCCGAGCCTGTTACACCCCGTAGCCAGTGCCAGCTCTTCATCTCCGCAGGCACCCCAGGCAAGGCCACATGCTCCGACTCTATTGAGTATATAGTCGGCCACCACCTCATAATTAGCCCGCAACGGCAGAGCCGCAAAAATGCTGGCTATCTTAATAGCCGCGCCGGCAATATGTGCAACTGAGAAATTAGATCCCAGATTGACTATGCAACCTGAATCAAAATCGGCAGGATATTTTTCATATATCGTCCTGCCTTCATCATCCTTCAGCAACGCTGCTGCAATAGCAGAATCACCTGCCAGAACCACTATATATTTACGGCGTGCAAACTCTTCGGCAATTTCGGCGATATCATCGGGGGAACCAGGGTAATTGGAGCCACCGACAAGGGCTATAATACCCGGTATACTCCCAAGAACCAGAGGAGCACCCACTTTTCTTATTTCGGTATCCATTATCGGGCCACGCCCCACCCGCATTTTGCCCTTTTCCCTGCGGGCTTTGGACTGCATCATACGTATGATGGGTAATTCATTATCGGTATATATTTCACATTTACCGCATCCATTACACTTTTCAAACACCTCTGCCAGTAAACTAAAATCGCCATTAGCGGCCGCTTCGATAGCGCCGTCAACAGGCAGTCCATTGGGGCAAATGCTTTCAGTGTTTAGCCGGGACTTTATCTTCTGCGCTATTGATTTTACCTGTTCGGTATCCAGAATTTTTTTATTCCGTCTGCCAGATAAGCATATAGCATACTCTGCGGCTACTGCAGCCGCTTTATCTGGCTCCAGTACAAGTACCGCTCCGCTCTTCTGCAATTCGTTAACAATTTTCTCGCTTTCCTCACCGGATAGATCATCAAGTCCCGATATTGCACGTGCATCAGTAGCGATCAGACCGGTACCGCTCGAAGCAGCTTCTTTTATAATATCGGTTAATAATACACCGCCGCCAAATAATACCACATCGGCAATGCCGCACCGCAAAAAGAACAGTAGCCTCGAAAGCGGGCCGACTATACGCGCATCTGCAGTTAATCTCACCAGATCATGGGCAACCGGTCCTATACCGGCAATCTCTATGCTTCCGCACAGGTTGGAGTTGCGCAGGTGGTTCACAAGGCTGATAGCTGAAACTGTATCATTGCCAGCTACCAATATAACAGGTTTTGAGCAATCAACCGAAGCCCAGCCGACATCTACCATATGAGTATCGATTATCCCTACAGGAAATCCTATAGCAGACATACCTGCTACCTCTGCCACTTCAATAGCCACATAAGATAGCATGGCTGCCTGTAAGGCCTTTGACTCCAACTCGAGGTTAGAACTTTCCATTCCTGTGCTCGTTGAAGCCAGTAACAAGGTCAATTGATGTTCGAGATAGGTTAAAACAGACATAAGGTCGCCTATTTTAACCGGCTTCATACCGATCACAGTTCTTATACATGGGGCTTCAATAGCTATCTTTTCTCCCAGATCGATCTTTGTATCCACTCCTTTAACGTCAACCGCATAATTAACTAGCCTTCTAGCACCTGCGATAAAACGGGCCAGCCCCCTGCAACAGGACATTAGCGTCAGCCTGGCCTGAAAGGCCTGTGGAGTCAAACCGCAAGATCCTGTCTTACCATCCTTAAGATCGCATGTACCGTATGTACAAAGATTGCATTTATCGTCAACTGGAACATAAAATGGCTTCCATGTCCGCATTAATCTATAGTCCCAGTTCCTCAGATCCAACATTCCGGGCAGGGGTGTATGCCCGACCGGTTCCCAGTTGTCATCGGCACGAATAAATTCGAGTGCTTCTTTACGCTGTTTATCCGTTTTAGCCACGGCTTTCTTTAGAGTTTCCTTTCGATTACTTCTTTAATAAACGTACAATTATCAGGATGTCTCAAAACTATTATATCCGCCCCCGCCAGTAATAAGCTTATGGCCGTTATGCATTCCCACATGATACCCTGTGTCTTATTGGCGCGTGCCTGATTGGTCTTCCAGCATTCAGCCCCCAGATCGGCGATGATCGGCATCTGCATGGCTGTATCACCGTATACAATCGCTACCTGGCGGGTGCGCTCCATTATGGTAAAACTGTACTCCATTCCGTAACCCAGCGCCGAACTGAGTGGGTCGATGACAATCCTATCGGGACTCAACTGCTTAAGCAGTTTTACATTGAGTTCTTTTTCAAGATTAATGTCGAGCGGAGTCTGAGCGATAATCAAATGATCGTTTTCAGCCACGGCACGGGCAATCGCTTCGTAGTTCTCTTTGACAGCCGGCCCCAGTAAAATCCGTTCGCCTCTGCACTCCTCGGCCACCCTGGTCAATACTTCCACATCCTTTTTTTCATCTCCACAGCCATAAACAATAAGCGGACGATCTACAGCGGAGCACACCTGTTTTATCAGCGATCCCGCCTCTTCCGCAGAACGATTAAGGCCTTTAGGGTCGGTGCCATCCAGATGCAGACACACCAGGTCGGCGCCAAGATCTACACAGCGTCTGGCCCATTTCACAGGATCAGCCACAACATCTTTATATGGCTCTACAACCCACTCCGCCCAGCCGTTAGCGTGATTATCGTCCATCTGTAGTGCAACGACCGGTTTATTAGGAGCATGCCCTTCAAAATAATGCAGGGGCAGGATATTCTGGCCGCCTATCTTAAGCTCTCTATTTCCCTTACCAAGGACAATTTCCCTTACTCTATTATTATATGTTTCAAGTGGCACTTTATAATCCATCGTCTAACCTCTCTAAGATTCCAACCAGGCATGCGAGTAAAGCATTTCGCCCATCAGCACCCTGGCCGTCTTTACATAATCCATCTCCTTTTCCGACAAGCCGGTTAAATCAACAGGAGATCCATCCATTATCATGTAAATCATCTCTCTTATACCGGGCATTCCACCGGAATTTAGTTCCATCAATTCAGCATCAAGAACATCGGCTATTGCAGCGTAAAGCCCATTCTTTTCCATCATTAACATGTAAGTACGATTAAGTATCCCTCTCAAGTTGGCCGGCGTGCCGTTTGACACATTTGAAAGGCCGATAACAGATTTCACGCCGGGTAAGAGGTCTGGAAGTATTTTAATGAATTCCAATGCCTCTTTAACCTGTTTCTGGTCAGCACTTACCGGTAAAATTATGGGATCAATCCAGATATCTTCATTGGCTATACCAATCCCATTGGCATAAGCCACTGTATCCATGATGCTCTCTACCCGCGAATCTACATCGGGCGGGCAGCCCTGATCGGTCAATACCGATATTATAATTTCGGTATTATATTTAACCGCCAGTGGCATCATATTCTGCTTGCTTTCTGTTTTACCCGAGGCCGAATTAAGCAACGGCCGTCGTTTACACAGGCGCAAACCAGCTTCCATAGCCAGAGGATTCATAGTATCAAGCGAAATGGGAAGGTCCACGACGTCCTGCACTGTATTTACCAACCAAGAGCAAACTTCTTCTGGGTCTTTGCGCGCCGGTCCCAGATTAAGATCGAGGTAATCTGCGCCCGCTCTTGCCTCAGCCAGCGCTAGTTTCTGGATATACTCGGGGTTTCGCTCTTTTATCGCCTCACTGACAGCCCGAGAAATAATATGTATGTTTTCGCCAATCAGAATCATATGACAAATCTATAAACCTAAATTTTAGGCATTCTATCATTCCACATATCCAATCGGCAAGGATAACGGTTATAATCGTTATAATAGTTGTATAATTATAAGGTGACTGAAAAGGGGACTATAATCATTTTCTGCGACGGCGCCTGCTCGGGGAATCAGTTTGATAATAACACCGGCGGATGGGGAGCCGTATTGCAGTACGGTGATAAAATTAAAGAGATATACGGAGGTGAGCTTAATACGACCAATCAGCGTATGGAGCTTACTGCCTGCATTAAAGCCCTTGAGCAGATCAAACAACCCGGTTGCAAAATCCACATCCTCACCGATAGCGCTTATCTAGTAAACTGCATGCATAAAAAGTGGTATATCAAATGGCTGCGGAACGGATGGAAAAATTCTCAAAATAAACCCGTTGAAAACCGCGATCTATGGGAGAAACTTCTGACACTTATTTCCAGCCATCTCGTTAAATTCTCCAAGGTAAGCGGCCACAGCGGCAATAAACTAAATGACAGGGCCGATGCTTTAGCCAGGAAAGGTATTGAACAGGTAAGGTCATACATCTGAGCCGCTGCAGAAATACGTCTTTTATGGTATAATATATACAAATTCCAATTTATAGTGCATAACTGATAATTGAACACTATATATTGTGATATATATTTCTGATAAAGGCTCTTTATATTCTCGTCTGGCAGGATCAATCGGAAGTGGTTTACAATGACCCCAGATTCAAATCATAACGGCAACAACAGCGAATACAATGCCCAAGACATACGGGTGCTCGATGGGCTGGAAGCAGTCCGCATGCGTCCGGGCATGTACATCGGTGATACGGGTAGGGATGGTCTGCATCATCTCGTATATGAGATAGTCTATAACAGCATTGACGAAGCCATGGCAGGCTTCTGCGATCGAATTAATGTCATCATCCACCAGGATAACTCTGTTACCGTAATAGATAATGGGCGAGGTATACCTGTGGATATCCACCCGGAAAAGGGTGTTTCGGCTCTTGAAGTAGTAATGACTACCCTCCACGCCGGTGGAAAGTTCGGTAGTGGTGCATACAGTGTATCGAGCGGCTTGCACGGCGTAGGGGCATCGGTAGTAAGCGCCTTATCTTCCTGGTTAAGAGCAGAGGTCAAACGAGATGGTAAGCTCTGGCGACAGGAGTACAAACAGGGTGTTAAACAGGACGATGTAAAGGTGGTGGGCAAAACCGAGGAAACGGGCACTACGATCACTTTTATGGCCGACAAAGAGATCTTCGGTGAGATTAATTACGATTTCGATATGCTTGCCGAGAGATTACGCGAACTTGCATTCCTCAATAAAGGCGTGGAAATAAGCCTTAAAGACGAAAGAACAGATAGCACACTAACTTATTTCTTTGAAGGAGGCATAGCAAGTCTTGTCCGTCGTATTAATAAAAACAGGCAGGTTCTGGATAAATCGATCTACATTTCAGGTAGGGTCAACAGCACATCTGTCGAAGTAGCTATCCAGTACAATGATGGATATTCGGAAAATGTTACCTCTTTTGCCAATTGCGTAAATACAAAGGAAGGCGGTACCCATCTTACAGGTTTCCGCGCCGCGCTTACCCGTGTACTCAACGATTATGCCCGCAAGAACAAATTCCTTAAAGATAGCGATCCTAATTTATCAGGAGATGATGTACGTGATGGCCTGACGGCCGTGGTCAGTGTAAAGGTCAGTTCACCGCAGTTCGAAGGCCAGACTAAAGCAAAATTGGGCAACCCTGAAGTGAAGGGGCAAGTTGAATCGGTTATAAGCGATGGTCTCACCGAATATCTGGAAAAACATCCAGATGAAGGCAAGGCTATCATTGATAAATGTCTGCTGGCGGCCAAAGCCAGAGAGGCAGCCCGCAAAGCCCGCGACCTCATCCTCAAAAAATCCGGCCTCGAGTTCGGCACTCTGCCGGGCAAGCTGGCTGATTGTGCCAGCAATAATCCCAAGGAGTGCGAACTTTATCTGGTGGAAGGTGATTCAGCCGGCGGCTCTGCCAAACAGGGTCGCGACCGCAATTTCCAGGCCATTTTGCCTCTACGTGGCAAGATTTTAAATGTTGAAAAGGCCGCGAAAGATAAAATTTTCGACCATGAGGAGATCCGTGCACTGATAACCGCTCTGGGAACAGGAATCGGAGAAGCTTTTGATTATTCTAAACTGCGTTACCACCAGATAATAATTATGACCGATGCCGATGTAGATGGCGCCCACATACGTACCCTGCTGTTGACTTTCTTCTATCGCAATATGGCCGATTTAATCCAGAATGGGCATCTCTTTATTGCGCAACCACCGCTATACCGCCTGTCTGCCGGAAAACAGCAGTTCTGGGTATATTCCGATGCCGAAAAAGACGCCAAACTGTCTGCTCTTAAAGGCAGTAAGGTAGAAATTCAACGTTATAAAGGGCTGGGCGAGATGAGTCCCGAACAGCTCTGGGAAACAACTATGAATCCCGCTACCCGAACACTTCTGAAAGTCCGGGTGGATGACGCTTTGAAGGCAGATGAAATTTTCCACATCCTCATGGGCAATGAGGTGCCTCCACGTAAATCATTTATCCAGGCACATGCCCGATCTGTGAGAAATCTCGATATTTAGCCACCACTCAGCTCTCCAGAGTGATATCATAATTGGCTATCGGGCTTCTATGGAATCCCAGATTTTCAACAGCCTTCCGCAGCTTTTCGTTTTTCTCGGGGAAAATTGCCCTAACGGTATTAATTCCTTCTGAACTGCACTTGTCCAGAACTTCATCTATCAGCTTTCTTCCAATACCCATACCCTGATAATCCTCATGCACATCGATAGCATTAATTACGCAAAACTCGTAAAATGGCATCCCCATATACATCAGCCTTGCCAGAACAAATCCTATTATCCTGCCCTCTGATTCTGCCACAAAGCTAAAATCAAGAGGCCCTCCAGGATCAAGCGCTACCAAATCCTTATACGTTATTTGGCTTTTACCACCGCCCAATTGCTTATCAAGTTCTAATACCGCGTCAATATCCGACCTTGTCATCCTCCTGATAACGACACCGTCTTTTTGCGTCTTTCCCATCATGCCACCTCCGGTATATTATATTTAATTTACATTTTATCTTCGCTTCACTATAAAAATATGCTACTCTAAATATTTGCGTCAAGGCTATTTTTCACACTATAAATGGCACTATCATAGATATACCGTTCTACACTGTTCGGGACCAGATATCTTATCGATTTATTCTGCATTACTCTGCTTTTTATATCAGTTGAACTTATCTCTATAAGTGGGTGATCCAAAGATACTATACGATTGCCTATGCCGGGTAAATGAATTTCCAATAAATCTATGTCCGGTCTGTCATAGCCAGGCCGAGCAATAGATACAATCACAGCCAACTTCATTATTTTATCGGGTTCCCTCCATGAAGGTAATGAATTGACGGCATCCCACCCGATCAATAAGTACATTTTAACATCACGACCTAACATGTCATGCAATACTTCCAGCGTATCAACTGTATAGGAAGCTCCTTGCCTATCTATTTCAATAGTGGAGATTTCAAACGCCGGATTGTCATTCAAGGCAAATCTGAGCATAGCAACTCTATGTTCAGCAGCTGATACATGCCTGTCCGACTTCATCCACGGTTTCCCAGCCGGTATAAAGATCACTTTGTCCAGATCCAGCTGCACTCTAGCCTGTTCTGCTATAATCAGGTGGCCCATATGAACAGGATCAAAGGTTCCGCCAAGTATGCCAACTCTCATAATTCGTCTTTTCCGTCCAACGGCTCGGGATGGAAAACCGCGAAATCGAAATGTCCTACTGGTTGGGCAGCCTTTTCTTCCGCAATCATCCTGTTAACATATATTACCATTTCCCCCAGTCCCAGTGCCCGTTCACTTGATATCATAAAAATTTTTATTTCCCGTTCGTCAAGTTGCTGACTCAATTCATTCCTGCAGATATCGATGTCTTTTACAAGATCTGCTTTATTTATTGCTATCGCGTATTTTTTCAATCCGAACCCGGAATTGTAACTTTCCACTTCCTTGCGCAAATAACACAGGTCTGCCAATAACTGTCCCGATGTAGCATCAAGTAAATAGATAATGACCTTTGCTCTGTGAAGATGTTTTAAGAACCCATTGCCCAATCCTCGTCCATTATGAGATCCCGGTATTAGAGCTGGAATCTCTGCCCAAGTAGCTCTTATATTACCATCATCCACCAATCCCAAAATCGGGTCTCGTGTCGTAAAAGCATAATCGGCCACACGTGGACTCGCATTAGAAATAGCATTTAACAGCGATGACTTTCCACTATTAGGACCTCCGATGATACACACATCGACAGGCAAGTACATTTCAAGGGACAGCCTTTTTGTCTCTCCAATTTGACCTTCCTGATATTCCCTCGGAGCTTTATGTGTAGGACTGGCAAAATGTACATTTCCTTTACCACCCTTTCCTCCCATGGCAATTAATATCTTTCGACCATTTTCAATCAAATCAAGCTCTTTCTCTATCTGACTGCCCCTATAAACAACAGCCTTTGTACCCACTGGAACTCTTATAATCATATCTGGGGCATTTATACCATGCTTCTTATTTTTACCTCCGGGGCCACCGGGCTTTGCAGAAAACTGTCTTTTATTTTTAAAAATCGACAGGTCAACCAAATTACCATCTACCTGCAGATAGACATCACCACCTTTTCCACCGTCACCGCCATCTGGCCCCCCAAAAGGAAGATACTTCTCTTTTCTGAAACTGGCAAGACCCGAGCCTCCTTTCCCTGCAGTTACAGTTATGTCTATTTTATCAACAAGCATAACAGTATTTTTGTTTAAGCAAACTCATTATATATCTGTAATATATTTAATTTTAGCATTAATCAAGATCGTTAATAATGTGTAAAGAACTGTGGGGCAGGTCAAGAAATCTGGGTACTCTTTCAGATAAAATGTTCAAAAATATTAATGTTTATCCACAAAAGCAGCAAAGTTATCAACACCGTAAATTGAGGCATATAAAAGAGGATCGGAATTATCGAAGCGATTTGAGCCTTGACCGTATTTCTTCTATTGTTTGGCTTAGTTGTGAATCAATACCTATCTCTGAAGAAATTTTTTCACATCCGTAGATGACTGTGGAGTGATCTCTGTTACCTAAAGCTTTGCCTATCTCTGATAAATTGCTATGATTTTGTTGCCGCATAATGTACATAGCGATGTGACGGGCTTTAGAAGTAAGGAGGTCGCGTTTTTTACCCGTGATATCTTCGGGAGAGAGAGAAAAGTAGTCTGCTACAACATTGATGATTGTGGTTGGTGTATAGGAACCCGGCTCCTTGGATCCAGATATCATATCCTTCAATATCTGGCTGGCTAAGGCAACATCAAGTGAATTGCCGTTCATACGGGTATAGGTGGCCAATCTTATCAGGGCACCTTCAAGCTCTCTAACACCCTGATAAAAATGGGTTGCCAGGAAACTCATTATTTTCTCATCTAATTTGATGTTCAACTGGTTGGCTTTTACGTCGAGAATAGCTAGGCGAGTTTTATGATCTGGAGGATAAATGTCGGCAACCAGCCCACCCTCAAATCTTGAGCGGAGACGCAGGTTAATGGCATTTATCTCTTTTGGTGAGCGATCGCTGGTTACAACTACCTGACGCCCATCCGACAGAAAATCGTTAATTATATGCAGCAAGCATTCCTGTGTCTGGGTTTTACAGCTTAAAAATTGGATATCGTCTATCAGCAGCAGCTCTATATAGCTAAACTGATTTCTAAAATCCTCTATTTTCTTATTGCGCAGCGAGCTGATAAAATCGTTGGTAAATTGCTCGGCGCTGATATAAAAAATAGGCACTCGATGTGTGACTGCTACGTGGCCTATAGCATGTAGCAAATGGGTTTTACCGATGCCCGTGCCGCCATAGATATACAGCGGATTGAACAGCTCGCCGGGATTTTCGGCGATTTCAATGGCTGCTGTGTATGCTAGCCGATTGCAATCACCCGGAACGAAGCTGTCAAATGTGAATTTGGGGTTTAGATTGTAGGTTTTTAAGTGTAATTCTCTTTCTTTCAGGCTTGTACCGCCGTCCGGTAAAAGCTTTGAGTGAGCAACGGATTTGGGGTCATATGTAATAGATTGTACCTGGAATTGCACCGTGATATTTTGTCCGGTAATAGAGCACAAGATGCGGCTTACCAGGGAATGCAGTCTGTTTTTCAACCATTCGGCTACAAAAACACTCGGGACAGCGACAGTAAAAATGCCGTTGGAATAATCTATCCCTTTTGTATCTTTTAACCAGGTATTGTAATTAGCCTTATTGACCTGGAGTTGTAGCTGCCCAAGTGCAGCCTGCCATATTTTTTCAGCCTCAATACGCACTTTATCCATAGAAATAACGAATACAGGTGCCTGAAAAGGGTAAAAACATCCCCCACAATATAGAAATTGCAGACTTTAGTTTTTACAGTATTGCGAAGTTTAGCGTCTGCCGGTTAATTTCCGTGGCACCCCTCCCGAAAACAATAAATAGGTTACCACAGCGGCACTTTAACCTGTCAATAGTTATTTTGACATAAAGAAAAAAAAGACTTAAATTTTACTCCTGTACGATGAATGTAGTATTTATGGGTTCACCCGCATTCGCAGTGCCCGTTTTGCATGCGCTTATGTCTAATAAGTATGACATAGCTGCTGTTTACACACAGCCGGATAAAAAAGGGGGACGGGGTCAAAAATTGCTGGCCTGCCCCGTTAAAGAGTTCGCTGTGAGTCATGGATTGACAGTGGTTCAGCCGGAAACTTTACGTAATCCCGACGAAATAGCGAAATTGAAGGAATTTAAGCCGGGCCTGATAATAGTAGCAGCCTATGGTCAGATTTTACCTGAAGCTGTACTGAATATACCCCAGCACGGCTGTCTTAATGTGCACCCATCCCTGTTGCCCAAATACCGGGGCCCGTCCCCCGTGGCGGCTGCCATTTTGAATGGGGATACCTTTGCGGGTGTAACAATTATGTTAACTGAAAAAAAAGTTGATAGCGGGCCGATTATAAGTCAAGAAAAGATGGTGATAAACGATGAGGATACCACCGGGACTCTTACAGAAAGGCTCTTCCAACTGGGAGCCGAAGTGCTTATTAAAACCCTTCCGGATTGGATAGCCGGCCGAATTATACCTGAAAAGCAGGATGAAAAACTGGCAAGTTATACCAGGATGACGGTAAAAGAAGATGGGAAACTTGACTGGAGTTTACCGGCAGTTGACATCTGGCGCAGGATAAGGGCTTATCAGCCATGGCCGGGGTGCTTTACCTTTTATAAAGGTACAAGACTGATTATAGCAAAGGCTTTACCTCTGGAAATGTTTTCTGATGGCGAAGTGGGTGAAGTATTGAAACTGGCAGACGGCGGAGCGACAATGATCGTGGTACGCACCGGTCAAGGCTTGCTCGAACTTTTAAATGTACAACTGGAAGGCAAGCGATCGATGACGATTAATGAATTTGTAGCCGGGCACAAAGATTTTATCGGCAGTATTCTTTGACTTAATTTGTAGTGTGAAATAAACTAATTAGATAAATTAAGATCAATTTCAGGATACAGGAGTATATATAGATGTTTTTTGATCCACTTTATCTTATTATAATGGCCCCGGCCTTGATATTCATGATTTATGCTCAGATTAAGGTCAAGTCAACCTTTAATAAATTTTCGAAGGTCTATAATCAGAAAGGAATAAGCGGAGCACAGGCTGCTGTACAGATGCTAAGGGCAAATGGTTTGGGTGATGTGCCTGTAGAGGTTATAGGAGGCAAATTAACGGATCATTATGACCCCACTAAGAAGGTACTGAGGTTATCTCCTGATGTAGCCAATACCACCTCTGTCGCGGCGGTCGGTGTGGCTTTGCACGAAGTTGGTCATGCAGTTCAACACAAAACCAAATATGGCTTTATGGGTATACGTTCTATACTTGTACCTGCAGCTAATATAGGTAGCACGCTGGGGTGGATATTGATCTTCCTGGGGCTAATTCTGATGGGTCTTTCCCAGGCTTTTGGCAGCTTTGTTGCCACTCTGGGCATATTGCTGTTTTCGGCCGCTGTGCTTTTTACTCTCGTTACTCTTCCTGTTGAGTTTAATGCCAGCGACCGTGCCAGAAAAATGATAAAGGAGACGGGTCTTCTTATCGGACAGGAATATGAAGGTGCAAGTGCGGTGCTTTCAGCCGCAGCACTTACATATGTGGCCGCAATGCTTCAGGCCGTTGCACAGTTGCTATATTTCGTTTTAATCGTGTTTGGTGGACGAAGAGATTAATTCTAAATAATAATGAGTTTAAAACTGGTGATGTATCGGGTCAACCGGCGGAAGTGTGGTTGACCTTTATTTATTATCGTACGTGTTTAGAGATTAAATATGAAACATAATCGAGATGATTATAGCAAAGAGGAACTGGGTAAATTTGAAACTTTCAAAAATATCGTAAAGAGACTGCGTTCAACCGATGGTTGTCCCTGGGATAAGAAACAGACCCATGGATCTCTCAGACAGTATCTGCTGGAAGAATGCTACGAAGTGCTCCAGGCTATTGACGATAACAACTTGGATGATTTGTGCGAAGAATTGGGAGATCTATGGCTTCAAATAATGTTGCACGCACAGATTGCAAGTGAGAGTGGTGAATTTGAGATAGAAGATATCCTGTGTAAGATTAACACTAAACTGATCAACCGCCATCCACACGTGTTCGGCAGTGAAAAAGTCAACGATGCTGAACAAGTTACAGCAAACTGGGAAGAGTTAAAAGGGAAAGAAAAAACTGGAACGGATTCGATTTTATCAGGAGTACCTTTAGAGATGCCTGCACTGGCGGCAAGCCAGTCACTCCAGAGAAGGGCTGCTTCGGTTGGGTTTGACTGGGAAAAACTTGATGACATAATCGATAAGCTGACTGAGGAAATAAATGAATTAAGAAACGCAAGTGATATAAACGAGCAGGAAAATGAGTTTGGCGACATCTTATTTACGCTTTCAAATATAGCACGCAGGATGGATATCGAGCTGGAGACAGCTTTGCGAAGGGCGAATAAGCGTTTTGTGAAGAGATTTAATTATATTGAGTGTGTATGCCAGGGAAAGGGACTGGATTTAAATAAACTCACTCTTAAGGAGATGGACGCTCTCTGGCAGGAGGCCAAATTCAACCTTAAATAGTCTGATCGCAATTACTGGACGAAGTGCGAACCTTTTTTGGAGGTATAATCAAAAAGCGTGGAAATAGTCAGCGGCAGCGAGTACTCTTTCTGTAAAATGAAAATAAACGCAGAAGGAGGTATTCACCACCGCCATGAGAAAGCAAACCACAAAAGGGAGCCAAACGTCAAATGTATTCTGGGATAACCTGGAAGAAGTGATACGTATTAACCCTGAGCTGCGGGACTATTATGGTTCGCCACCCCAGGGTGAGGGGACTGGAGCAAAGATTCGAGAGCTGTGTGCTGCCGCTGTTTGCCCGGAGGGCCGGTGCAGTTAACCGGCTTCTTCCTCAATTGTATCCTGAGAGAAATCAAATTTTGCCTTCGGCACGGAGCCGGAGGCGACGCGAGCGAGCAAACAAATTCCCCCAGAAATAACGAAAGTCTTGTATGGTCGGGGAGAGAGGACTCGAACCTCCGACCTCAGCGTCCCGAACGCTGCGCGCTAACCAGCTGCGCTACTCCCCGCACGGGCTAATAATTATAGACTGCTTTAACTTTTGCAGCAACAATTGTAAACTAATTAACCATGAAATTTTGTGTTGTTATTATGGATGGAGCATCAGGTTGGCCGTTGCCCTCTCATGATAACAGGACATGTCTCGAGCTGGCGCATACCCCTTATCTGGACAAGATGGCGAGAGAAGGTTATATGGGCATGGCGGTAACCGTCCCGAAAGGCATGGAGCCAGGCAGTGCACCTGCCTGTATGTCGGTAATGGGATATGATCCAGCGAGATATTATAAGGGCAGGAGCGCTATTGAAGCACGAAGTATGGGAATTCCGCTCGAACCGGGATCGGTGGCATTTCGCTGTAATTTTGTTACGGTTATTGACGGAAAGATGGCCAGTTACAATGCCGGTCATATAAGTACTGAAGAATCAGAACAACTTATCAGGGCATTAAACGACAGTCTGGGCACAGAAAGTTTACATTTTTATACGGGTGTTAGCTACCGTCATATTTGTAAAATCAGTGGCAGAGAAGAATTAGCTTCTATTGTTTGCACGCCTCCACATGATATCAGCGGTAAATCGATCGGAGACTATATACCTACCGGGGTTGGAGCGGACTATTTGCTCGAGTTAATGGAGAAGTCGAAGGATATTTTAAAAAACAACCCTGTAAATACCGCTCGAATAAAGGCAGGTAAGCTACCGGCAAACATGATATGGCTATTCTGGCCCAGCGGGCAGATACCCGACATGCCGTTATTCAAATCAAAATACGGTTTGGATGCAGCTCTAACCTCCGGGGTAGATCTGTTGCGTGGATTGGGGATGATGCTGGGAATGGATATACTTGATATTCCGGGTGTTACAGACCAGCTTAATAATGATTATGCGGGCCAGATAAATGGGGCTTTGGCTGCTTTAAAAAATCGGGATATCGTTTTTGTACACATAGAGGCACCGGATGAGATGGGCCATAAAGGTTCAGTAGAGGAAAAAATACAGGCTATTGAATATATAGATAGCGAGGTTATAGCCCGTATAGGTGTATTAAAAGATAAGGATCTTAAGGTTCTTATAATGCCGGATCACCCTACACCGATAGAGATAAAAACTCATTTTGCCGAACCTGTTCCTTTTCTTATTTGGGGTGGCGCTACCATACCGAATGGTTGCCGCAGGTTTACGGAGGTAGAAGCAAAGCGCACCGGTGTTGTGATTGATCCGGGGTATAAACTGATGGAGCAATTTATTATTAACAATATATAAATTCTGAAGGTGATATTTGAGATGGCATTGATAGTACAAAAATATGGCGGCAGTTCTGTTGCCGATGCGGAGAAAATCCGCAATGTGGCTCGCAGAATTGCCGGTGCATTTGACAGGGGAAATAAAGTGGTAGCAGTGGTATCCGCTATGGGCGATACCACAGATGAACTGATCGAACTGGCCAGGCAGATAAGCCCGGATCCACAGCCGCGCGAGATGGATCTGCTTCTTTCTACCGGTGAAATCGTATCCTGCACGCTGCTGGCTATGGCGTTGCACGCTATAGGTTATCCTGCTGTTGCTTTGAGTGGGCCTCAGGCGGGGATTACAACGGATTCGAGTTTCAGTCGTGCCAGAATTACGCGCATTGAGCCTAGGCGCATTATTAAAGAGCTTGATAAAGGAAATATCGTCATTGTCGCCGGCTTTCAAGGGCTGACAGAAGATAACGACATTACCACACTCGGTAGGGGAGGCTCGGATACTACAGCGGTGGCGCTGGCCGCCAGTCTTAGAGCCAGTATATGCGAAATATATACTGATGTCGAGGGAATCTTTACTGCTGATCCGCGTATAGTCCCAGAAGCCGTAAAGCTTGATGAGATCGGGTATGAAGAGATGCTCGAAATGGCTACTTCAGGTGCAAAAGTGATGCACCACCGATCGGTGGAATTGGGACAGGTGTACAATATACCCATACTGGTAGCATCGAGCCTTATCGAAAAGCCGGGTACTATTATTCATGGAGGACAGAAAATGGAAGCTCGTAATAAAGTCAGGGGAATAGCACATGATTTAGATGTTGCCAAGATAACTGTAATGGGTGTACCTGATAGGCCTGGCATTGCGGCGGCTATTTTCACGCCGCTGGCAAAAGCGGGGATAAGTGTTGATACAATTGTTCAAAATGCCAGTGCTAACAATATAACCGACCTCACTTTCACCGTAAGCAGGAACGATCTCAATAAAGCTATGGAGATTATAAAACCTATTGTTAAGGAGATCGGGGCGCGAGAATATACCAGCGATGCACGGCTGGGCAAGGTATCCATAATAGGGACCGGTATGCAAAATACACCGGGCTATGCGGCCAAAATGTTTGAAACGTTATATAAACAGGGTATAAA
>Ga0272448_1001432_pt1 | contig 32092 bp, 31 predicted proteins | sample YNPCB0191_FD_202220 | JGI IMG/M metagenome (GOLD analysis project Ga0272448, IMG submission 202220) | Hot spring sediment microbial communities from Yellowstone National Park, WY, United States - YNP-CB-019-1 | ecosystem: Environmental > Aquatic > Thermal springs > Hot (42-90C) > Sediment...
ACGATCTGCCACATGCATAGCCACACATCTCCCCGTCCACCGCGGCCATTGAGGATGGATAATGGAGGGCCGAAGGCTGTTTAGTCCTATTTTTCTCAAAAACATAGCATTTATATCATATTTATCCCTCTGTGTCAATAGGGCTCAACTGGTGATTACCCATAAGTCAGACGGCGGTTGAAAACCGCAGTTACAGCGTCGAAAAAAACCTTTGAGAAGTCGAATCCGGCCTGTAGCGCCAGGTTTCGCGTGCTTGTTACGACGACTTCCTTTCGCCGGAGAGATATGGGTAATCACCAGGGCTCAACTGGTGATCGGACATATGTTTGTGGGCGGTTGCCTGTCCTGTGCCGAACAGGCACAGGAAAACCGGGCTCTATCGGCACGCCAGTCCGCATACCCTCCCGCAGGTTCAGGCAACCTGTGGGAGGGTCATTAACCGGCCGACGAAGGTCGGCATTGCTCCATTGTAGGCGCACCTTTAATCGCCGCGCAGATGTTAGGGTGGAGGCCATCAACACCTAAGTTTCACCGGCGCCAGCCCCAAAAACCTACCCTTGTGAGCTACCCTGCCCCTCTACCCTACGGTAAGCGGCCAGGGCGCGCTGGCGCGCCATCTCATGATCAATGATGGGAGCGGGATAATCATGGCCGATGATGCAGTTCGCCTCGCGCTGAACATCTACCGGCATCGTCCACGGTTTGTGGATGAAACGCTTGGGGACACGCTGCAATTCAGGTAGCCAGCGGCGAATGTAGAGGCCACCGGGATCGAAGGTCTGTGCCTGCAGAATAGGGTTGAAGACGCGAAAGTAAGGAGCAGCGTCGCCCCCCGTACCGGCCGTCCACTGCCAGCCGCCCGTATTGGCCGCTGCATCGCCGTCAATCAGGTGCTCCATAAACCGGCGGGCGCCCCACCGCCAATCAACCAGCAGGTCCTTCACCAGAAAAGACGCAACGATCAGGCGCGCCCGGTTCGGCAGCCAGCCTGTGTAGACGAGCTGGTGCATCGCAGCGTCAACGATGGGGTAGCCGGTGCGGCCATCGCACCAGGCTGTGAAATCATCCTCATTGTTTATCCAGGCAATGGAGCGGCGATCAGCCCGCAGGGCTTCCTGCATCGTCTCCGGAAAGTGGAAAAGGAGGGCATGATAAAACTCGCGCCAGATGAGCTCATCCAACCAGGCATCGGCGCCACTGCTGGCGTGCCCATCGCCGGCAAAGGATTGTACGCGGTGAGCAGCGATCACTGCCTGGCGCGGCGAAATCATGCCAAAGCGGAGATACGGTGACAATTCAGATGTCGCACCGTCAACCAAGACGTTGCGCCTGTTGTGATAGGCATGGATGCCCGCCTGCGGGCCATCGGTGAATGCCTGCAGACGTCTTTGCGCCTCTCTCTCGCCGGCCGGGAAGCCGGCCGGCGGGTTAGCATCGGGCAGCTCTCTTGATAGCAGATCGGGCGGCACAGCCGGCAGTCTGGCCGGCATGGGCAGAAGATCAGCCGGTGTGGGCAACGACCGACTTTTCCACGCTCGCATAAAGGGACCGAACGTGGTGTACGGCGTACCATTTGCCTTGACAAGCGTGGCCGGATGCTGAACGGTGAGGCCGGGCATTAGTCGCAAGGGGAGCTGACCGGCCACATCGGCATCCCTGCGTCGTGCATAGGGGCTATAGGCTTCTTCGGCAAAAATGGCAGTCGCCTGCGTTGCATAACAGAGAGCACGCAGCTCATCAAGGGGGTTCCCCTGACGAATAATAAGCCGGCTGCCGCGCTCTCTCAGGCTGGCGTCGAGCTGGCGCAGACCGGCCATCAGAAAGGCCTGACGCTTGGCTGCCGGAAACTGCAGGCGATGCGGATCCATGATAAACACAGGAACCACCGTTGCCCCGCTGGCCAGGGCCGTGTGCAAGGCATGGTTGTCGCCTAACCGTAGATCACGCCGAATCCACCAGATGACACAGCTCATGCTGATCTCCTACGCTCGTACCCTTGTCGTATCCACCTGCTTGGCGAACTCTCCATCTTCCACCCGCAACAGCGTCCGATTGAATAAGTTGCTGATAGACAAAACGAGAAATGCTGTTCCCATAAGGGCAAGCACCAGGCCAGGATTGAACATGCCGCCCACCCACCCCGCCAATGCCGTCCCGACCGGTCCGGTCAGGCGCGTGACCAGCCGCCGCACGGCAAACACTCGCCCCTGCAACTCGCGCGGCGTCTGACTCTGCCAGATAGATTGTGTATGCGTATTCATGACGGTGATGGCGATGCCGATGATGAAGATCATGGCGACAGAAAGGTAAAAGAGCGCCGACAGGCCGTAGATGATCTCGCAGGCGGCAGCAGCGATCATGGGCACCAGCACGCCGTAGATACGTCGTCGTTTCAGGCCGCCCCATGCGCTGACGGCAAGCCCGCCGACGACTCCACCCAGGCTTGAGAATGAGTTCATGAAGGCCAGCGCCGTATAGAAAGTGAAGCCGTGCCGAAACCAATCGGTGGCCAGGTTGAACTTAACCAGCAACGGTTGGAAGACAAATAGGGGTGTGCCCAGGAAGTTGGCAACGGTGAACGCCAACAGAAGCCAGACAAGCGGACGGCGCCGCCAGATGAAGTTTGCCCCCTGTGTGATGTCAGCCCAGTATGACTTGATCAGCGGGGCCCCGGCCCCCTCTGTGCGCAGGTCGCTGCGCCTGGGCGACGGCACGGTGAGAAAGACGAGGGTCAAGGCAGCCAGGAAATACGTCGCTGCATCAATGCCGATGGCCAGAGCAGTTCCATCAGACAGACGAGAAAGCATCACGCTCATGCCAGCCGGAAGCACGCCTTGCCTGGCCAGGGTCGGCAGAGAAATGATCGTTGCAGCAATGGCCGGAGACAGCACTGTTGACAGATCATAGATCGTCTGCATCATGCCGTTGGCCCGAGGCAGCAGCTCATCCGAGACGATCATGGCGTATGATGTGTCAAACGACGAAACGTGGAAGGAGCTGACAAATGACGATAGTGTGACAATGCATAGCAGCATCCACAGCTCCAGACGGTTGCCGGCAATCAAGAGGAACAGAATCAGGCTCAGGCATCCGTTGATGAAATCCATCGCCATCATTGTTTTCTTGCGGTCGTGACGATCTGCCCAGGCACCGGCCACGGGCGCAGCCATCAGGATGGGTAAAGAATGAGCAATACTGACAGCCGTCACCGCCAGGGCCAATTGCTGTTGTTGGACAGGATGGGCATAACGAACCTGGGTAAGCCAGATAGTTGTGGCAAAGAGTGTAAGCGCACTACCAAACACCGATAGGGATTGGGTAAACCAGACGATCAGAAACGTTCGGAACCCATGCGGTGGGGGTTCATAGCGCATACATGCTCTCCCCAAATATGTAGTTACAGCCCCGCGGGCGCCAGTGCGGGGGCCAAGACTGCTGCCGCTCCTCTCAACCAACAGGCGTGGGGCCAGACTCGAAACCTACCTGAATCGCTCGCGCAAGATGTCCTCCAGATCGGGCTTACCGATCTCCTGCAGCTCGTAGCGCACACGCACACTCGGCTTATCCAGCCCGATGATGCGCCGCAGGTCAATCGGTGTGGCGATGATGACCAGATCACAATCGGTGGCGTGCAGCGTCGCTTCCAGCTCCTTCACCTGCTTCGGGCCATAGCCCATGGCCGGCAACACCGGCCCTGTGTTCGGATACTTACTATACGTCTCGGCAATTGATCCCACAGCATAGGGGCGCGGATCAACCACTTCTGCCGCACCATATCTGTGGGCAGCCACAACGCCGGCGCCATAGCTCATACCACCATGGGTGAGCGTCGGCCCGTCCTCGACCACAACCACCCGCTTGCCGCGGATCTGTTCGCGGCCCTCGACGAACAGCGGCGAGGCTGCCTCGATGACGACTGCCTTTGGATTCACCCGCTCGATATTGTTGCGCACGGTGGCGATGTTTTCCGGCGACGCCGAGTCTATCTTGTTGATGACAACTACATCGGCCATGCGCAGATTCGCCTCTCCTGGATGGTACAACACCTCATGCCCTGGGCGCAGCGGATCCGCCACGACAATGTGCACATCCGGACGATAGAACGGCACGTCATTGTTACCACCATCCCACAGGATGACATCGGCCTCGGCCTCGGCCTGCTTTAGGATAACCCCATAGTCAACGCCGGCATAGACGACGTTGCCGTTTTCCAGATTTGGCTCGTGTTCCTCGCGTTCTTCGATGGTACATTGATAGCGGTCCAGGTCGTCGAAGGTGGCAAAACGTTGTGCAATCTGTCTGGTCAGGTCGCCATAGGGCATGGGATGGCGGACGATGACCGTTTTCTTGCCCATATTGTTAAGGATGTGTGACACGCGCCGTGTCGTCTGGCTTTTGCCACTGCCGGTGCGCACGGCACACACCGCCACCACGGGCACGTTGGCCTTGAGCATGGTTGCCTCAGGCCCGAGCAATCTGAAATCGGCGCCGGCCGCCAAGGCAATACTCGCCTTGTGCATGACATACTCGTGTGACACATCGCTGTAGGCGAAGACGACTTGGTTGACCTTATGCGACACGATCAGATCGCCTAACTTCTCTTCTGGCTCAATGGGGATGCCGTGTGGATAGAGCTGGCCGGCCAATTCGGGGGGGTAGCGCCGCCCGGCGATATCGGGGATTTGGGTAGCGGTAAAAGCAACAACCTCATAGGCCGGATTATCGCGAAAATACATGTTGAAGTTGTGAAAATCGCGCCCGGCTGCGCCCATGATTATAACGCGTTCTTTCGTCATCGAAAGCTTTCCTTTCGTCGGTTAGTAGGATGCCGGTTTCTACCGATATCCCCCATACTTTTTGACAAGGTCTATCGCCCGGCAATACTGCGGGAACGAGATGTTGTTCGGAATCGAGTGATCAGAATGATAGATGTAGCCACCCCCGACCTTGGCCGCGCTGATCTTGGTGGCAATCTCCTGCTCAAGCGCCTGCGGATCGGGATCGTTGAATGTGCGCACATCAATGCCGCCCATGAAAGCCAGGTCTTTGCCGAACTCTCGTTTCAGCTCGAGCAAATCCATGCCGGCCTTCACCTCCAGCGGCTGCAAACAATCCAGCCCGGCGTCCAGCAGGTGGGGGATGAGCGGCTTGACATAGCCGCAGGAATGCAGAATGACCTGCATGTTGTGGCTGTGGAAAAAGTCAAACATGCGCCGATCGGCCGGCTGGATCAACTCCCGGTAGATACGTGGAGAGAAAAACGGTGCGCCGCGGTAGCCCATATCGTTGAACAAAAAGGCAGCATCGAACGTGTAGCCTTCCTGCATGACGATCTTCGCCATTTCGATCACCATGTCGGCCGTCGTTTCGATCATGTCGCGAATCCAATCGGGGTCGGTGATCAGGAGCGGCAACAGCTCATCGGCGCGGATATAGGCCTGGCACATATCGTAACCGGTAATGGCATTGAAGGTCAGGAACAGGTTGTCTGATTTGGCCTGCTCGTAATTCTGTTTCAGCGTCACCCAGTCGACGCGTGTGTAGCTGGGGTGAATCCTGCGCTTGGCCGCTGCCCAATCTTCACGGGTCTTGATGGCGTAGTCGATCAGCTCTGGTGTGGTTGAGTAATCCCAGTGGTTTTTGCGGGTGCTGCCGTACGGCGTTGTCTTCACCACGTAGTCCGCTGTGCGCTCGACGATACGCACGGGAAATTGCGGACTGATGTCAACGCCGAATCCTGCCAGCTCATACTGAAAGTATTCGCTAACCGGAATCTCGGCCGGCAACCCTTCATTGCGCCAGCGGCTGGCGGTAGCAGCCCACACGCTGTCATGAATGGGAATACGGTCGGCTTCTTTGTGTGATAGGGCAAGATGAACGCGCTCACGCGGAGTCAAAGGCATCTTTCTTCTCCTTAGCACCACACGCTGAGAGGCGTCAGACTGTCGCCATCTCAGCCCCTCGTGCTACCGTATCTCGTCTGCCTGCGGCCATCGCCACGATCATTACGCAAACCGGGCGAGTAGTACTCCCAACAGATAGAGCAAGAAAATTGGCACGGCGACAATCGTTTGGTTGAAAGGATCCGGCGTCGGGGTAATCACAGCTCCGACGACAAAAGCAACCAAGACGGCATACTTCCACATGCCCTTGAGCCTTTGATAGCTGACGATATGTAGCTTGGCAAGGAAAAAGACGACCAGCGGCGTCTGAAAGACCATGCCGATCCAGAACATGAGATTGGTGGTAAATGAGATGTAGCTGCCGATGGACGGCATGGCCACAGCAATGCCGCCAGCGAAGGTTAGCAGATAGCGCAAGGCGAAGGGCAATAAGAAGAAATAGCAAAACAAGACGCCGCCGACAAAGAACACAGAGGAGAAGGGCACAACCATATAGACCCATCGCCTCTCGTGCTCGTAGATGAGAGCAGGCCAGACGAAGGCAATAACCTCGTAGATAATGATCGGCAGGGCCAGCGTCACCCCGCCCAAGAGACTGACCTTGAACGTAGTGACAAACATCTCTGTCGGCTGGAGGAAGATGGGGCGTATGCGCTGTGGCTGTGTGGGCAGGTCAACCGACAACTGCGTTCCTTTGGGTAGAACGATCTGAGCCGGAACTTGCGTCTCTCCGCTGCTGGCGGTGCTGCCGGGCAATGTAATCGTGGCGCTGATCACTTCTGACTTGTTCAAGACCAGCACGGTTGGATTGCTGGTCGGCTCGCCTGGAGACGGTGGCACCGTCAGATTATTGATGGGTTTGAGCAGCAGGGCGTAGATCTGATTATAGAACGCCAGACAGATAATCGTCCCCAGGGACAAGGCGATGATGATGTGAATAATCCGACTGCGCATCTCTTCGAGGTGCTCAACGACGGCATTCAGCACCTCGACGAGCTGAAAGAGGGCGCTGTGATTTGCCTTCCAAACGACCCGTGCCTGCTCCAGCGTCAGCGGTTCTTCGTTGCGCTGGGATCGTTGCAGATTGGTTATCGCCAGCCAGACGCCTTCGATGCTGGCTGGCAGCATGCGCGGACCGACGATAACCAGAACAAGAATAGCAATAAAAAATATCCCCAGAGGGCTCAATCCGAACATAGACGACCTCCGGGGCAGGTGTCCCACAACAGCAGAGTCTCTTCCATCTATTCCCCTATCAATCACTTACCGGTGACGACACACATCTTTGCAGGCAATTGACATCGCCGCTCCGGTGCATGCCAGGTCGCCCTCCGGTGACCCATGCGGCCGACAAAGGCTGGCGGTGTGCCGCAGGCGCGACTTTGGCCGCCGGACGCACAGGTGTCCCCTCACCCATCATCGAAAGACACGGCACACGCCACACCTTGCCGGCCCGTGTCGTCTTCGATCCGTTCATCCTGACCTCAGGATGGTGAGAATCCTGATCGCTTATAAACCGGCCCCTCCATCTCCGTACCTTTCAGAGGGGGCTAAGTGGGACTAAGGTGCATGCTCTTCTATGTAGTCCACGGCATCTTGTACGGTCAGCAACCGGCGCGCATCTTCATCAGGAATCTTGATATCGAACTCCTCCTCGACAGCGCAGGTTAGCTCCACCAGCTCCAGTGAGTCGGCGTTCAGATCATCCACAAATGAGGCCGAAGGTGTTACTTCCTCCTCATCAACACCGAGTTGCTCGATTATTAGACGCTTCAGGCGAGCGTAGACAGTCGCCGCCATATATCCTCCTCCCCATGCCAGACGACGTGTCAAAACATCAATACGTCAGGGTCCGGCCTCACCATTCCCTCTATGCTGCCAGGCTTTGATGCTTTGACCAGCCTGTCCACAGCAGCCCTACCACGACAGCCGCATTCACTTGATTATGAAAGACTTGTTCTGAGCGCCAGTCGCTGGGCGACGGTGGCCAACACACCGTTGACAAATCGTGGTGAACTCTCGCCGCCATACATCTTGGCCAGCTCAACCGCCTCATTGATCACAACCTTGAGAGGCGCCTGTCCCCTGGACAATTCATAAACTGCCAGGCGCAGAATATTGACATCGGCCTTGGCCATTTGCTGGATAGGCCACTGTGGTGCCGCTTGACGGATCAGGTGATCCACCTCATCCTGGTTCGACATCACGCCGTGCACAAGTTCACGGGCAAACGCCTGTGCATCCTCGGGTAAGGGCATCTCTTCCAGCCGCGCAGTCAGAACTGTATCGGGGTTGTGGCCGACCAAATCAACCTCGAACAATGTTTGAAAGGCGACAATGCGCGCTTGCCGACGGATTTTCACCGCAACCTCAATGTCAACGTCAACATCGTCTATTCGACATCTTCAATGTACACGTCAATGGTGTGGACAGGCATCCCCACCATCGTTTCCAATGCACGGGCAACGGCATCTTGAACGTCTCGGCCAACCTTGTACATGCTGACATCGGGCCTGACGATGATATGCAGCTCCACCCAGACCTCATTGTCAACGACGGTGACCTTTACCCCGTGCATTGACTGGCCGCGCTTGATGATCTTGCCAACCTCGCCGGCAATGCCCCCCTTGAGGCGCACCACCCCGGCAACCTCCTGGGCGGTCAACGCTGCAATGGTGGCCAAAACCTCGGGCGCCACGCGAACCGTGCCAATCTTTTCTTCTGTGGGGGGGACCCGGTCGCTACTGGGCCGGGGCGTATCGGGCGTCACGATCTCCTCCTTGCTGCCTGCCCTACATCATCGTCATGCCGCCGTCAACAGTCAAGACATGACCGGTCACATACGCCGCTTCATCTGAAGCCAGGTATACCACAGCCGCGGCGATCTCTTCGGCGCTGCCCACACGACCTAATGGGATGGCTTCGATGGCCTTGGCTTTGAGATCATCCGGCAGGACGTTGGTCAGGGCTGTTGGCACAAAGCCGGGCGCAACGGCGTTGCAGGTGATGTTGCGCGAGGCCAGCTCACGGGCCACGGATTTGGTGAAGCCGACCAGGCCGGCCTTCGATGCCGCATAGTTAGCCTGACCTGCATTACCGGCCAAACCAGAAACAGATGTGATATTGATAATACGTCCACTCTTGGCCCGCAACATGGGGCGAATAGCCGCTTTTGTGCAGAAAAAGGCTCCCTTGAGGTTGAGATTCAGGACAGCATCCCAATCGGCCTCGCTCATGCGCATCAGCAACGTATCGCGAGTGGTACCGGCGTTGTTGACCAAAATGTCCAGGCGACCAAAGGTGTCAATGGCAGCCTTGATCAGGCGGTCGGCATCGGCCTGCTCGGCAACGTTGGCGGTGACGTTGATAGCCTCACCGCCGGCGGCACGGATCTCTTGAACCACCGCCTCGGCCGCCTCAGGGCTCTTTGCAGAATTGACAACGACCTTCGCCCCCTGCCTGGCCAGCATGATGGCGATGGCGCGTCCGATCCCTCGTGAGCTCCCCGTGACCACTGCAACTTTGCCCGTGAGATCAAACATCACGTCCCTCCCGCAATGAAGCGCGCAATGCCGGCAGTATCGCCAATACTGGTCGCGGTTAGTGTCGCATCAATGCGCCTGTTCAGACCGGTCAATACATCCTTCGGTCCCACTTCCACCAGCAAGGTAACGCCCTGGGCAACCATGTACTGAACTGACGCCGTCCAACGCACCGGAGACGTCAACTGGGTGACCATCTCGTTACGTATGTCTGCGACCGATGACAGTGGACGCGCCGTCACGTTGGCCACAACCGGAATCTGCGGAGCATGCAGCGGGACAGCGCTGACGCTCATGGCAAAGGCCTCGGCCGCCTCTTTCATGAGAGGCGAGTGCGAGGCGATGCTGACGGCCAGTGGGATCACACGCCGCGCCCCGCGCTCCTTTGCCAGGGCACCGGCCATGTCGAGTGCAGCCACCTCACCGGAGATGACAACCTGCCCCGGCGAATTATAGTTGGCGCAGACGACGCCCATCCCACCCTGGCGCGTTGTTGCTTCGTGACACACTGCCTCCAGCGTCTCATCGTCCAACCCCAACACGGCAGCCATGGCTCCTGGGTGTGTCTGCCCCGCTTCCTTCATGACACGTCCACGCTCACGTACCAGGCGAAGAGCGTCGGCAAAGTCGAGCGCCCCGGCCACAACCAGGGCCGAGTATTCGCCCAGGCTGTGGCCGGCGACAAAGGCCGGTTGCAGCGGCACGCCACTGGCCACCAGCACGCGCCACAGGGCAATGCTCGTCGTTAGCAGCGCCGGTTGCTGATTGATGGTATCGCGCAGCTCATCCTCAGGCCCTTCGAAGCAGAGGCGCGAAAGGCCGAAGCCCAGAATATCGTCAGCCTGGCGAAAGGTATCGCGGGCAACGGGAAATGCATCGGCAAGATCCTTTCCCATCCCGACATAGTGAGAACCCTGGCCGGGGAAGACGAAAGCAGTCGGGCTCATTGCAGCGGACCCTTCTTTTGGCTCTTGGTCTTCGGCTTCACAATCTGCATGCCGTTGTAGTAACCACACTCCGGGCAAACGGTGTGGGGGCGCTTCATTTTGTGACACTGAGGGCATTCCACCAGTTGCGGTGGGATCAAGGCCAGGTGTGCCCGGCGCTCGCCCTGGCGAGCTTTCGAATACTTACGCTTGGTTAGTGCAGCCACAGAATAACTCCTTAAGTGATTAGTTTGACAAATGGGACGTTGTTTAGACCGGTGATCGGTCTCAGACTCCTGAAGTCGTCAGGGACTTCGCGAGTCTGGGCAAGACCTACGTGTCGAGCAACGAGCGCAAGACTGCCCAGCGCTCATCACCCGGTTGCCCAGAATGGCCACATGGCCCCTCGTTGAGGTTGTGACCACATTGAGGGCATAACCCCTTGCAGTCCTCGCGGCAGAGAGGATGCATGGGTATGGCCAATAAGAGATATTCACGGACGACTTCAGCCAGATGTAGTTCGTGATGACCATCAATCAGCAGGGCCGGATCATCCGCTGACGTGCCGAGAGGCAGGCCCGTGACGATGTCTATCGTCTGCAGGAATTCCTCCTCGATGCTAAGCGAGACAGGAACGGTGACCGGCTCAAGACATCGGCTACATGGCACACGCAGGCTTGTCGTGCCGGTCATTGTCACCAAGACCCCCCGCTTCGTGCGCACGACCCTGAATCGCGCCACCAGCGGCTCGACGGGATCCAGAGCCGGATCAAGCCCTCGCAAATCTTGGCTGAAGCTATAATCACGCACTGCCCCGATCTGTTGCTTCAGCAGTTGGGCAATGTTGTAATCCATGACCACAGCAGGTGGTTTGTTATCTCTTTTCACCGGGTTCGCTCACATTACCTTGCAAGGTGGCCATCCTGGTCTGTAGGTGCTGAATGCCGTTGTGCGTCGTCGCCAGGATGCTGTTCATTTCTCGCTCAAGCTCGGCCAGCACCGAGATACAGTGGCGATCGGCATCTGCTTTCAATTGCTCGGCATGGGCGCGGGCCTCGGCAATGATCTGTTCGGCGCGATCCTCGGCCATCTGTACGCGCCCTTCCTGGGAAAGCAGCATGGCAGCCTGCTGCTGGGCCAGGGTACGCGTGCGTTCTGCCTCCTCTTGCGCCTGCGCCAGGATCCGCTCTCGCTCCTCGATGATGCGCTTTGCCTGGCGGATCTCCTCAGGGATCATAATTCGCATCTGGTCAATGATGTCTAGAAAAGCCTGTTCTTCCACAATACGCTTGTGGCTGAACGGGAGACGTGAGCCGTGGTGGAAGAGCTCCTCAAGACGGTCAACCAAGAATAGAATGTCGATGGTGATCCCTCCCTTCACGACGGCTAGTCACGAAGCAGTTGCGTCGGGATGACGGTTTCCGTCTGCTGTTCGCTGCTACCGAAGCGTAGCCGCAGAGCCTTTGCCACGTGCACGGGCACGAAGTTCTCCACCGGGCCGCCCAACTTGGCGATCTCTTTGACGATTGATGCGCTCAGGAAGGCGTACTCACGGCGCGTCATCAAGCAAATCGTCTCGATGTCAGGCGCCAGCTCGCGATTGGTGAGCGCCATCTGGTGCTCCAGCTCGAAGTCGGATATGACACGTAGACCACGGACGATGAACTGGGCCCCCATTAGACGAGCAAATTCAACCGTCAGGCCGGTGTAGCTCTCCACCCGCATATTGGGCAGATGCTGCAAGGCCTGGCGAGCCATCTGCACACGCTCCTCCGTACTGAAGAGCAGACGCTTCGGCGGGGCGTCGTAGACGGCCAGAACAACTTCATCGAAGATACCGGCAGCGCGCGTGGCCACATCAACATGACCATTGGTAATCGGGTCAAAGCTCCCCGGATAAATTGCTATCTTCAAGAATCATCCCCATAAGTGGAATGAGAAGCGGCGAATCCCGCGGGTTTTTCGCCCGCCTTGCCGGCAGGCGAAAAAGGCTGCTCGGGCCGCTACGTACTGAATCCTCGCCACGCACAACTGCAACTGCCGATCTGACTATTGACCACCGACGTCCTGACGACTGAAGATGGATAGACACGTGTCACCGTGGCAGCGCGTCTTCACCAAGCGCAGACGTCCATATGCCGGCCTGACATCGAAACGGCGGGCATGTTCGAGGACAACAACCGTGTGCTCGCCCACCAGGCTGCTGTCAGCCAGAGCATCCATGATGCTTGCTATGTTTGGATCAGCATAAGGTGGGTCAAGCAGTATTATATCATATGCCGGCCCTTCTGTGAAATAGGGGGAGGCAAGTGCTGTGTGCACCGGCATGCAATGCACCGCTGCCCGCTCTGCGCACTTGGTGTGCGCCAGATTCTCCCGAATGACAGCGCAGACCGACCGGCTCTCCTCCACCAGGTCTGCCCAGGCTGCCCCCCGCGAGAGAGCCTCGATGGCCAATGCCCCGGTCCCTGCATACAGGTCCAGCACACGAGCATTCTCCAGCCCGCAATAGGACTCGAGCATGGCGAAGAGCGAGCCCTTTATCTTGTCAGATGTTGGGCGGGTGGCCTTGCCGGGCGGTGATTTCAGATGATGGCCTTTGGCCGAACCAGCAATGACTCGCATAACACGCTTTTCCGCAAACACAATCCCTCGGGCCGGTGGGCGCTTTTGCCCCCACAAAGCGCCGGGTGCCTGCCATGCTGCGATTTTCTTTCCGCAGACATGGGGTGTGCGCTTCAGGACACGTCTCCTTCGCCGGCAGGTTTTTGCCAGAAAGTAGCCACCTTCTGTGCCAGCGCCTGATGTTCTGGCTGCGTCAGGTCGGGATCCTTTTCGAACAAAGCATGTGCCTGCTCGCGCGCCAGTTCCAGGATGGCCGTATCGCTGAGCCGCGCTACGCGCAGATCGGGTAGGCCGCTCTGCCGTGTACCGAAGAACTCACCCATGCCGCGAATCTCAAGGTCAATCTCGGCCAGCTTGAAGCCATCGTGCGTCTGCTCCACTGCCAGCAGGCGTGGGTTGTCCTCCAGAACCCGCGATTCGTCCGAGAGCAGAATGCAGTATGACTGATCCTTGCCTCGCCCCACCCGCCCGCGGAACTGGTGTAATTGCGCCAGCCCGAAGTGATTGGCTCCCTCGATCAGCATGACCGTGGCGTTTGGCACATCAATGCCAACTTCCACGACGGCCGTGGCCACCAGAATGTCCAATTCGCCGCGAGCAAAGCGGGCCATCGTTTCATCTTTCTCTGCCGATCTTAGCCGCCCGTGCACCAGCCCCACACGTAGATCAGGAAAGACCTCTGTTTTTAGCCGCTCATACTCCTCTACCGCGGCCTTCGTTTCCATGACCTCGGATTCCTCAATGAGGGGGCAGATGACGAATGCCTGATGCCCTTGCTCGATCTGCCGACGTATGAACGTGTAGGCTCGCTCGCGGTCGCGTTGCTCCAGCCACTTTGTCTTGACGATCTGCCGTCCGGGTGGCAGTTCGTCAATCACCGAAATGTCCAGATCACCATACATGGTCAGTGCCAGGGTGCGTGGAATCGGTGTGGCAGTCATTACCAAGACATGAGGGTTGTACCCCTTTTGGCGCAGCGTGGCGCGCTGCATGACGCCAAAGCGATGTTGCTCATCAATGACTGCCAGACCCAGCCGGTCAAATGAGACGCTCTCTTCGATCAGCGCATGGGTTCCCACGACGATGTCAACGTTGCCGGCAGCCAGCGCCTCGCGCACCGCTTGTTTGCCCGACTCGCTCAAGCTACCGATCAGGCGAGCCAGGCGTACACCCGCCGGCAAGAACGGTATCGGCGGGATGGTAACCAAATCGGGCAGGTCATTGTTGTTGACTGCCTGATCGAGCTCGTCCAGCAGTGGCGTGTTGGCTTCATCGGCCAGCCTGCGACCTATGGCGATGAGCAATGAGACGATCGTCTTGAAATGCTGGCGCGCCAGGATTTCGGTAGGGGCCATCATGGCTGCCTGGTAGTCATTGGCAATCACGACGAGCATTGCCAGCAAAGCCACGACGGTTTTGCCTGACCCGACATCTCCTTGCAAGAGGCGAGCCATGGGGATCGCCTGCCCGATGTCATCCAGGATTGCCTGCAGAACACGGCGCTGGGCAGGCGTCAAAGCAAAAGGCAGTGCCGCAATCATCTGCTCCAGATGGTCACGGTGCATCCTGAGAGGCGTACCGATGATGCCCTGCCGCCAGGCGCGCCGACGCTGCATCAGTCCCATCTGTATGAGGAACAGCTCATCAAAAGCCAACCGGCGGCGAGCGCGCTCAAGCTCCTCAAGGCTATCTGGGAAATGCATCTGCGCAAGGCTGTGTGACAGGTCAGGCAAGCCAGTCTGATTGCGGATGTCGGACGGAAGGTAATCAACAACATGCGAAGCCCAGCGGTCGACAACTCGCTTTTGCAACCGCCGCATCCAGCGCGCACCGATACCCTCGGTCAGCGGATAGATGGGCACCAATCGCCCTGTATGCAGCAGGTCATCGGTCTCCAGGAGTTCATACTCTGGCGACTCCATGACCTTGCGCCCGAGATACACATCAATCCTGCCGCTCAGGACGACAGCCTGACCGCGCGGCATATTGTTGCTCATGTACGGTTGATTGAACCAAACCGCCCTGATGGTGCCCGTCTCATCATTGATCAGCGCCTCGGTGCGCACCTTCCCGTTGCGCCCCGTTACGTTGTTAACTTCCCATACGGTGCCGACAACCGTCTCTACCGCACCGATTTGCAAGTCGGCAATCCGTTTCATGTGACTGAAGTCATTGTAACGGCGTGGGAATAGATACAGCAAGTCGCGCACCGTGTGCACACCGAGTCGGCCCAGCCTGGCAGCGTAGCCGGCACTGACCCCACTCAGTGTCGTCACAGAAGCATCGAGGCCGTAGGCACGCGGCGCGGCGGCCGGACGTGGCGGTCGCGCCACCGTACGAATAACGTGAGGCTCCATTACGGGTAGGTCGGCAGTCGGTTCGGGCTGCTCACCAGCCTTCTCCGTCTGCCCTTTGTCTGCCGGCATCTGCGCGGCCGGCTCACCGGCCTGTGGCTGTGCCATCAGTTCGCGCAATATCGAGCGACAGCTCATGATAGCTTCATGACGCTGGTCGGGACTCAGGCTGCTGTACGATGCCAGGTTCTCCGTAATGCGCGCCACACGGGCTCGATCGTCATCATTGCTGATATCGGCATCGGCCTCGTGTTGCCAACGTTGGGTTACATAGGCCGCCAGGCCGCCGATCACGAGCTGATCGGCACAGTGTTGGCGAAGCTCCAGTGAAAGCATTTTATCGAGGTGTTGAAAAGGTGATTCTCGTTTTTTCATCGTTTGCTATTGTGAACCACTTTCGATCTGCTTAATGGGTGGCCACTGCCTGCCCAGCTATCGGCCACCTGACCATTGTGATGCGCCACACAACCGTCAAAACTAACGCGTCGAGCGTATCGGCAACAGAGACACGCCTGCGGCCAGATACGTCATAGCCATGGCTATGAACGTTGCCGACAAGCCGTGATGGTCAGCTATGTATCCAAGAACGGTCGGCCACAGTGCACCAACGCCAAACGCCACCGTGAAGAAGATGCTGAAAGCGACATCGCGTTCCAGGGGAGTGGCCACGTCGGCCAGGTACGTTGTGAGCACAACACTGTCCGAATGACTGAACATGCCCTGCACCACAAGCACAATCCCCAGGAACAGCGGTGCTGCTGCCCCCGCTCCCACGAAGATAAGGGTCAACACTGTGGCGCCGATATAGATCAGATATAAAACGACTCGCCTCCCTGCCTGATCGGACAGCCGCCCCAAGAGCAGCGGCCCAAGCACACCGCCGATGAGCAGACATGTGTAGAGAACGTTCACAGTCGCCGTTGGCAAACCCAGGTCGCGGCTCATGTAGAGAGGCAGATACGTATTCAGCGCCCCAAGCCCACGCCCTGCTGCACCGATGACCGACGCCAGCATAATCAGCAGAATCGTGCGATTGCTCAGGATGCGACGCAGGATATGCCCGGTCGGCGCTGCCGCCCGTTGACGTTGCGCTGTATCTTCCTTTTTCTCATCAATCAAGATCGCCAGAGCCAATGCCAGCATGAAGGCGGGCACGGCCAGCAAGAACAGCGTCACCCGCCACCCGACAACGACCAGCAGCACTGCCCCCACAACCGGCACTGCCACCGTGCCGATGTTGCCGCCCACGACGTGTAGCGATAGAGCAGTGCCGCGCTCCGACACAGGAAAATGGTCGGCCAAGACGGCATTGCCTACCGGGTGTTGCGGACTGCTGCCGATGCGGGCCCCCAGGTTGCCCAGAAACAACAACGGAAAGCCGTTGGCAAGCCCCGTCACCAGACAGCTCACGCCAACGATGGCCTGACCGAGCGCCAGGATGACCTTGCGCAAGACGTAATGGGTCAGATTGCCATAGATGAGCTGTAGCAAGCCACCGGCAAAGGTGGTAAAGCCAACCAGAAAACCGATGTCGGTGTAGGTGAGATTGAACTGCGTGGCCACGATCGGAAAGACGAGCGGCATCAGACCGCCAAAGGCATGGGTCACAGCATGGGCCGCGCTCAGCAATATCAGTAGTCCGGCTATTCCATTGACACGGGCTGCCGTTGCCCCTTCTTGTTCTCCCAGCAACCACATCTCCTCTATTGGCGAACTGCGATGATCCCATAGGCTCCCGGGCCCGTGTAGGAACCCAGGATACAGCCGATCTCGGCGACGATAATGCGCTGGCGCGGATGGATGTCTGCCAGCCGATCGGCGAGCTCCTCGGCCAACTGCGGAGCACGGGCGTGCATGATGGCCACATCTCGAAACGGTGCCAGAGCACGTCCCATCTCCAGAACACGTTCGATCTGCCGGCTGTGTGTGCGCACACGTTCGGCCAGCGTTATCTCCCCCTTTTCGACTTTGAGAATGGGCTTGACGGCGAGCAGATTGCCCAACGCAGCAACCAGCCGATTGACCCGTCCACTGCGTGCCGCCCACTCAAGCGTGTCGAGGCCGGCAACCACCTGGATACGTGGCTTGAGCTCGGCAATCAAGCTCAGAACCTCGTCAAGACTCTTGCCCTCCCAGGCAGCACGCGCTGCACAAATGGCCAGCCAGCCGATGCCCATGCTGATCTGCCCCGAATCAACGACGACGATCTTGGGCCCTTCGACCATCTGACTGGCCGCATAGGCTGAGTTATAGAGGCCACTCAGGCTCATCGGTGGATGGAAAGAGATGATGGCCTCCAATGGGACACCGGCGTCGTGATGCTGACGGATGAGCTGACCATAGGCATCGGCAAAGGCTCCTGGTCCGGGTGATGCTGTCTTGGGTAACCCCGCGTATTTGATCAGCCGATCGTAAAAATCCTCGCGCGCAAGATTGACACCTTCCAGATAAGTTTGATCGCCAAAGGTAATGGTTGCGGGAACAACCACAATACCCAATTGTTCCGCCAAAGCCGGCGGGATGTCGGCCATGCTGTCTGTCGCCACGCGTATCTTTGGTAACCTTGTCATTGTCTTCAGATGCCCGCTGTCTGTGCAGACGTTAGGGTAGCTTGTCCCTGGTTCAGCGTTCCGGTCCCTCATAGACGACCACGCCCATCGCGGCCGGGCCTAGATGAGCCGCCAATCCCGGCCCATAACGGGCGAGCATAACCCTTTCCTGTGGAACAATGTCGCCGAGTCGCCGCGCCAGGTTGCTGGCTTCGTTCGGTGTTGTGCTATAGACAATGCCCAACCGCTCAACGTGAGGAAAGTCGGCAACGAACTCATACAATCGCTCCAGCGCCTTGGCTCGCGTGCGCACCTTCTCCATCAGCACAATCTCGCCATCCTCAAGCCTCATCAGCGGCTTGACATTGATCATGGAATCGAGCAGCGCTTGAATCTTGCCGATGCGTCCTCCCCGTTGCAGGTATTCCAGAGAGTCAACGAAGAATAGAACGTGCGTCTGGGGGAGCATGCTCCGTGCCAACCGCGCCACATCGTCGAGAGATTGGCCAGCCAGGGCCGCACGTGCAGCCTCCATGACGATGAAGCCAAGCCCCAAAGATGTCGACTGCGAGTTGATCACCGTTACCCGACACACACCGCGCACAATGTAGCGCTCTTTAGCAACAATGGCGTTTTGACACGTTTGTCCCAGTCGCGCCGACAAGTGTATGGACAGAATCGCATCGGTCGTGCGAGCCAGAGACGCATAGACCGCTTCGAACTCGGCGGCGCTCGGCGGGAGCGTGACGGGAAGAACATTCGGCTGCCTCTGCAAATGAGCGAAAAAGTCATCCTCGCTCAGGTCAACCCGATCCCTATACTCTTCGTCTCCGAAGCGCACGTGCAATGGCACCACCGTGATGTTCAACGATTTCAGGATGTCAGGGCTCAGATCCGCTGTACTATCGGTGACGATCCGCACACGTCGCATCTAGTCGCCCCCATTGAGCGCACAAGGCGCCGTCCATGGCTGGATCTTATCGTCTGAACAAGCGCGACAGCAAGCCCTTCCTCTGCCGCTTCGCCCGCAGCTTGGCGCGTTGTCTCTGCACACTCCGAATGAACACCAGCCCGACGGCAAGCACATAGCCGACACCGATCACTACGGCCAGACGAGGGTCAATAGCTTCTCCGGTTGTCATCGCATCCTCCTGCTCTGCGGCATGAACCGACGCCAGCGTTGCACCCGCCGATGGCGCCAGCGGCCATAGCACTTGCGCAGCGATACGACCGACTCATGACAGCCAACGGACACAGCCCAGTCTTACCATCTCCCTGTGCGCAGGTAAAGGCGAATGCCCAGAGGAACACCAATGATGACGCCGGCGATCGCACCGGCAAGAAGCCCAGCCCAGAAACCCACATCTCCAATCATCGGGCCCTCACCAATTCCCTGACCGCCAGTAAAGAGACATGCCGATGAGTACCCCCAGAATCAGGCCAGGAATAAAGGCGACGATGAACCCGATAATGAATGCCTCAGGCATCGAGGAGCTTGACCGTCTGTTCGACTTCAATGTCTTCGGCAATGTCCGCCAGTCGCTCGACGCTGACCAGGAACTTGTTGACGGTCATCTGACTGGGCGATTTTTCGTAACTCTCGCACAAGGCAACGATCTTCTGTGCGATGTCCTTAGCCGCCTGGATACGTTCAACATAGGGATCTTGCATGACCACATCCTATCTAGTCGTCATGATGCCCCGGTCGGGCAGCAGCCCGACCACTTGTTTCACAGTAGCATCACTCTGCCGAAATAATGTACATGTAGTGGGGCTGTCCTCCCTCCAGTACCTCAACCTCAGCAGAGGGATACAACGCCCGAACCCGCTCGGCCATCGCCTGTGCCTCGTCGGCGCGTACCCCGTTGCCGTAGTAGAACGTAAGCAGCTCGAAGTCCTTCTGGCACAGATCCTGTACGGTTGCCAGAACTACCTCATCAAGCTGCGTCCCGCTCGTTACGAGTCGTTCGTCAACCAAGCCAATAATCTCGCCTTTTTTGACGCGTATGCCATCGAAGTGGCTGTCACGGGCGGCAGTGGTAATCTCAGCCGTACGCACCCTGGCAGCCGCCTGTTCCATCGCCTGCTTGTTGGTTTCCAGATCGGCGTCGTAGTTCAAGGCCAGTAATGCCGCAATACCCTGCGGGATCGTTGTAGTGGGAACGATGACCACCGTCTTGCTGCTGAGCTGTCGAGCCGCCTCAGCAGTCATAATGATATTCTTGTTGTTCGGTAGGATAATGACCTTATCCGTCGGCACAGCTTCGATAGCTTCGAGGATCTGCTGCGTTGATGGATTCATCGTCTGTCCACCGGGAACAATGGCACTGATGTCGAGGCTCTGAAAGAGCTTTTCGAAGCCTGCTCCCGTGGTAACCACGATGGTTGAAATGCCGGTCAACTGTTCTGCGTTCGTTGATTGAGCAGCCACCAGATTCTGAGTGGGCGTCGGTTCAGAGTGATGCCCTTGTTCTTCAGCGCTACGGAATTCTCGATACTGCTCCTGCATATTCTCGATGATAACCCGGCTCAAGGGCCCCAGGGTTGCCCCATATTCGAGCACGGGGCCGGGGTTTGGTGCATGGGTGTGCACCTTGACCATATGCTCGTCGCCGACAACCAGTGTTGATTCACCCATGCTGGCAATATGATGGCGAATCTGTTCCACGTTCAGGTTGTTGCCGTGCACAATGAACTGAATATCATAGCCATATCCCTCGTCTGGGGACTCGGTGGACGCCAGAACGGCCCGTGTGACTTTGACGGCGGGACCTGCTTCACCGCGCAGGTGACGCTGAATTCCCTCCAACAGGATATAAACACCATGACCCCCTGCATCAACGACTCCGGCAAGTCGCAAGGCGGGCAGCAGACCGGGCGTTCGCTCGACAGATTCCCTGGCCGCGCTGACGATCACATCGAGGAAAGTCGCCAGATCATCCGTTTGCTGTGCAACGGTAGCCGCCGCCTCAGCCGTCTCGCGGATCACCGTAAGAATCGTGCCTTCCACAGGCTTGAGCACGCCTTTATATGCCGTCGTTGATCCTTCCTGCAGAGCCGCCGCCAGGTCTGCGGCGGTAAGCGTTGTCTTGTTGTCAATACTGCGCGCCATGCCACGCAGGATCTGTGAGAGAATCACGCCTGAGTTGCCGCGCGCTCCCATGAGCGACCCATGAGCAATGGCCCGCATGACCTCAGGTATCGTGTCACCTGCCCTGTCCATTTCCTCTCTGGCCGCCTGGCAGGTCAAAAGCATATTCGTCCCGGTGTCTCCATCGGGTACAGGGAAGACGTTCAGAGAGTTAATCTCTTCGGCATGAAGTGACAGCCATGATGTCGCTGCCTTGAACACGTTCTTGATGGCGACACCACTGGTGATGACACGCTGTGCTGTTGGGCGTGGTTTTTGCTGTTTGTCGGCCAATCTGTCTCTTTCTCCACGTTTGTCTTGCGTCAATCAACGTTACTGACTCGGACCCCTTGTACATTGACATTGACTTGCACAACCGGCAGTTCGAGGGAGCGTTCGACGGCAAACTTGACGCCGCTCATGATGCTGTTTGCCACCTCGGAGATGCGGACGCCATACTCAATGACGACGTACAGGTCAATCACGATCTGCCTGTGATCAATGAACCGCACCTCGATACCACGATGAGGATTCTCGCGCTGCAGGAGCACCGCCAGGCCATCACGCAAGGTCTTTGATGCCATGCCGACAACGCCATAACACTCGAACACCGCTTTGGCTGCCACGGTAGCCACAGCACGCGTCGTCACTTCAATCTTACCCATTTGTCGTTTCTCTTCCATTTCTTCCCTCGTTCGTTTACCTCATCCGCGCCAGCCGGGGCACGTCTGAGTGGCGACCAAAGTCGTACCTGCGATGGGGGGAACGCCGACCTTCATCGGCAGGTTGAGTCGTCGCAGGGCGACCTGGTATGCCCATGGGAGCGCGGTTTCCCTGTGCCTGTCCAGCACAGGACAGGCAACCGCCCGTAAAGATGTGTTCAATCACAGCCGTTCCGGGTTCTGCCCCCCTTGCGCGATAGCCGCATTTGTGCTATCATATCAACCACTGTTACGAACCATTATGGAGGAGCATTCTTCATGGCCAACAAATGCGATATCTGTGGGCGCGTCCCGCAATTCGGTCACAACGTCAGCCATTCAAAGCGCCGCACCAACCACATGTGGGGACTTAACGTCCACAAACAAACCCTCTTCGTTGACGGTGCCCGCGTCCGAGTCTACGTATGCAGCCGCTGTCTGCGCACCTTGAGCAAGCAACCCAAGGCGCCGGCTAAGGTATAAGAAACAGGGCACGTCTTCGCTCAGTCCGACACCGACATGGGGCTGGAACCCAGGCAAGTTGGGAACCAGCCCTTTTGTCGCGTCTCTGGCCCTCAATCCCCCATGGCCTTGCGCAGGTGGGCCATCGCCTCGGCAAGCGTCGTTCCCGTGTTGTACAGGCCGGCCCCCACCACCAGTACATTCGCCCCGGCCTGCACAGCGGCAGCCACCGTGGCCGGATTGATACCTCCGTCTACTTCCAATTCACCGTGCCAGCCTATCGCCTCTGTCTTCTGGCGCAGGCGCTGCAGCTTGTCCAGCGTCGCCGGAATCAGCCTTTGGCCACCGAAGCCGGGATTGACCGTCATGATGAGCACCAATTCCAGATCACCCAGGATCTCTTCGATGCTTGCCAGGGGCGTTGCCGGATTGAGTGCTACACCCGGCTTAACCCCCAGCTCCCTCATCTGTTGCACAACACGGTGTAGATGCACACAGGCTTCGACTTGCACAGTCAGGATGTGCGCTCCAGCCTCGGCAAAGGCGGTAATGTGTCGCTCTGGCTGCTCGATCATCAAGTGGACGTCAAGCGGCAGATTCGTCACTTTGCGCAATGCTGCAACCACCGTTGGGCCGAAGGTAATATTAGGAACAAAGTGGCCATCCATGACATCAACGTGCAGGTAATCGGCGCCGGCCATCTCGGCCTGTCGAGCAGCATTGCCCAGATTGGCAGCGTCTGCAGTAAGGATTGATGCCGCAATCTTTGCCTTCATAACTACTCCTCTTGCGGCAGGGATTATACACCACAGGCGCGCCTATGTCCAGAAGTAACTGTTCACGTTTACCCTGGAAGCAGGTGCATCGGCATGCCTGTCGGGCAACCTCTGTGCTCCAAGAGCAACAGGCAGTGAACGCCCATCCCCATCCCCTTCCCGCGTGGCGCCCGATGGTGCGGGGCGTGCGACGGGAAGGGGCAGGGGATGGGGGCGACGCAGGTTTGATGCCTAGCCGCCGGAGGGCGGCTTCGCGCCGTTCCCACTGCACCTACCATCTGCCCCCGGTGCGTGGGCCGGGGTGGAGGCATTCCGGCGAAAGTGCTGTTACCCTAACCGTGAACAGTTACGTCTAAAACTCTGGTGATTACCCATATCTCTCCGGCGAAAGGAAGTCGCCGTAACAAGCACGCGAAACCTGGCGCTACAGGCCGGATTCGACTTTCAAAGGGGTTTTTTCGACGCTGCAACTGCGGTTTTCAACCGCCGTCTGACTTATGGGTAATCACCAGTAAAACTGCCTTGTGAGATCGGCGCAAATGTGGTATGATTTGGGTATCCCATGGTTGATATGTTATGGCTCACTATGCCCAGCCCCGACATACCTGGAGGCCTGAGTGAGTAGCGATGACCCGGTCCTGAATTACGTTGCCGGCCGGTGGCGGTGCTCCACGGCGACAGACTACGTTGCCATCATCAACCCTGCCACCACAGAAGTGCTGGGGCAGACGCCCCTTTCGCCTGCTGCCGATGTAGATCAGGCAGCACAGGCTGCTGCAGCCGCTTTCCCCGCCTGGCGCCGCACGCCTGCAACAGAACGCGTCCAGTATCTCTTCACCCTCAAGAATCTGCTCGAAGAAAACTTCGACGACCTGGCGTGCACCGTGACAATGGAGTGTGGCAAGACTCTTGACGAGGCGCGAGGCGAGATGCGCCGGGCCATTGAGAACGTGGAAGTGGCCTGTGGCATCCCCACCATGATGCAGGGTGTCGTCTCCGAAGACATCGCTTCTGGCATTGACGAGACGATGTACCGCCAGCCGGTGGGCGTCTGTGCAATCATCGCCCCCTTCAACTTTCCCGGCATGATCCCCTTCTGGTTCATGCCCTACGCCATTGCCTGTGGCAATGTCTGTATCGTCAAGCCATCCGAGAAGGTCCCTCTGACCATGCAAAAAGTCTTCCGCTTGATTGAGCGATTGGGCTTGCCCGACGGGGTCATCAATCTCGTCAATGGGGCCAAGGACACGGTTGATGCCATTCTCGATCACCCGGCCATCCGAGCGGTGAGCTTCGTTGGCTCCACGGCCGTGGCGCGCCATGTTTACAGTCGGGCTGCGGCGAACGGCAAGCGGGCGCAATGCCAGGGTGGCGCCAAGAACCCGATTGTCATTCTGCCCGATGCCGACATCGAAACGGCGACTCGCATCACGGCTGACAGCGCTTTTGGCTGCGCCGGACAGCGTTGTCTGGCAGCGTCTCTAGTCATCACCGTTGGTGAGGCAAAGCAGACGTTCGGCTCGGCCATTGCTGAGGCCGCCCGGCAGCGGGTCGTAGGCTATGGGCTCGATGACGGCGTGCAGATGGGCCCGGTGATCAGTCGTCAGAGCAAGGAACGTATTGAGGCTTTGATCCGGCAAGGCTGTGATGAGGGGGCACACGTGGTGGTTGACGGACGAGGCGCGACGATTCCCGGTTATGAACATGGTTACTTTGTGCGCCCCACCGTTCTGGCCGATGTACCCCCCGAGAGCACGCTTGCGCGCACAGAGATCTTTGGCCCCGTTCTCGGCCTGATGCATGTCGAGACACTGAACGAGGCCATCGCTTTGGTGAACAGTGGCAGGTACGGCAACCAGGCCAGCCTGTTCACGTCAAGTGGCGCGGCTGCTCGCGCCTTCCGCTACGAGGTAGAGGCCGGCAACGTGGGCATCAACATCGGCGTCGCCGCACCCATGGCCTTCTTCCCCTTCAGCGGATGGAAGGAAAGCTTCTTCGGCGACCTTCACGGCCAGGCTATGGACGCCGTGGACTTCTTTACCCAGAAAAAAGTGGTGGTCGAACGCTGGCCCGCGCAGTTGTCTCGCATCTTCTGATGCCTCCCGGCGTTGACAGAGTGCTCTATGCCCCGGCTAGCTTCAGAAATGCAGGTGTGGGCAAGCCTGTCTTTACACAATGGCCTTAGTCCGGCTCGCGCTTGTGCTCCTGACCGACCATGACATTGCCAACCCGCTACTATTCTATATACTCATGAGGAGATTGACATGCGTGTTGCTGAAGTGGTTGTGAAAATCCTGGAAAGCGAGGGCATCGAGGTTGCCTTTGGTATCCCCGGCGCTGCTATTAACCCGACTTATGAGTTCCTGGGCAAGTCACAGAAGATAAAGCATTACATTGCACGTCATGAGGAAGGCGCCGTCCATGCTGCCGATGGCTATTTCCGAGCATCGGGCAAGATGGCCTTGGCCATCTGCACCTCAGGCCCGGCCGCTACCAATCTGGTCACCGGCCTCTACACCGCTCAGATTGATTCCATGCCGCTGATTGCCATTACCGGCCAGAATGTGCGAGCCCAGCTCGGCAAAGAGGCATTCCAGTGTGTTGACATTGCTACAATTGCCCGCCCCGTGTGCAAGGGCGCCTGGTGCATCACCGAACCCCTCCAGGTTCCCGCCATCATGCGTCAGGCATTCTGGACGGCACGCGAGGGACGCCCCGGGCCCGTCCTGATTGATCTACCGCTCGACGTGCAGATGACCGACATTCCCTACGACCCTGCCCTCGATGCCCCCCTCCCCATCTACAAGGCGGCACCCAATGAGCAGCAAATCGCTCAGGCGATAGACATGCTGCTGGCCGCAGAGAAACCGGTGGTCATCATGGGTGGCGGCGTCATACTGGCCGGCGCAACGGAGACGTTCCGCGAATTCGTCGAGTATCTGCAACTACCGGTAGTCACAACCTACATGTCCACAGGCGGCTTCCCGGCCAATCACCCCCTGCATGTTGGGCACATCGGTATTCAGGTCGGCTCACCCTTCGGCAATCGTTTCTTCCTCGAGTCCGATCTGGTGCTTGGCGTCGCCAACCGCTTCACCGATCGCCACACCGGCAAGCTCGAGGTCTACACTCGTGGTCGTCGCTTCATTCATATCAATGTTGATCCGTCGGCCATCGGCCGCATCGTACCGACCGAGCTGGGCATCATCGCCGACGCCAAACTGGCCCTTGAGGCTCTGCTGAGGGTCGCCAAGGCAAAGACCCCGCGCCGCCAGCCGTCTGAGCGTGTCAAGGAGATACCGGCGCGGCGGGCAACCATGGCCCGCAAGACAGATTATGACCAGGTTCCCATCAAACCGCAGCGTCTCTATCAGGAGATGAACGAGTACTTCGGAGCCAATACTATCTACACCACAGGTTGCGGCTTGACCCAGATCTGGTCTGGTCAATTCCAGATGACCTCACAGCCACGAACCTATCTGGCATCCGGCGGAGCCGGCACCCTAGGATACGACCTGCCGGCTGCCATCGGCGCCAAGATTGCCCGCCCTGAGGCAACGGTGGTCGCCGTCATGGGCGATGGCGGCTTTGGTTTCATGATGGAAGAGATGGCGGTGGCCTGCCAGTACAAAGTGCCGATTATTGTTGTCATTGTCAACAATGGCTACCTGAGCCTGATTCGCCAGAATCAGAAGTATGCATACAAGTATGAGTATGGCGTTGACCTGACCTATGATGGACAGGGCATGGACTTTGTCAAGATCGCCGAAGGCTTCGGTGGATACGGTGAACGGGTTACCAAACCTGAAGAAATAAAGCCTGCTCTCGATCGCTGTGTTAAGTCGGGAAAACCGGCCGTGCTCGATGTGATCGTCGAGCGCGAGACCGACGCCTCCATGGGCGCCAGCCTCGACGCCATTACAGAATACGTGTAGTCTTCTCTGCATGACTATCCTGCCGGCGGTTGCAAACCGCCGGCAGGATGGCCGGTCAAAACCTGCTCAGGCTGTTTTCAACCGGAACCACGGGGGGTACGTGGATGCAAAGACCCATCCTGGCTATTACCATGGGCGACCCGGCGGGCATCGGGCCGGAGATCATTGTCAAAGCCTTGCGTCATGAAAATGTCTATGGGCGCTGCCGACCACTGGTGGTGGGTGACCGGCGCATTCTGGAGCGAGCACTGCAATGTGTTGGCGGTGAAGCTCCCCTTCTCGATGTCGTTGAGGTAAAGACCATTGCCGCAGGGCGATACGCGGTAGGCTGCATCACCATCCTCGATCTGAAGAATGCCGATCCGTCAGAATGCCCCATCGGTCGGATCAGCGCTGCCGCAGGTAAGGCGGCTGTGGAGTATGTCTTCCAGGCCTGTGACCTGGCCATGGCCAGAGCCGTGGATGCCGTTGTCACCGCACCGCTGAACAAGGCTGCCATGAACCTGGCAGGCTTCAACTACGCCGGCCACACAGAGCTGCTGGCCGAACGTACCCGTGCACGGCAGGTCAGCATGCTGCTCATTGCTGACACGCTGCGGGTGGTGCATGTGAGCACTCATGTTTCGCTGGCCGAGGCGATTCGGCGGGTGACAACAGATCGGGTCAGCGAGGTCATCAACCTGGCACAGGCATCGTGTCTGGCCCTGGGTATTCACCATCCTCGTATTGCCATTGCCGGGCTTAATCCCCATGCGGGCGAGGGTGGCCTGTTCGGCGATGAGGAAGAGCGGGCCATCATGCCTGCCATCAGCGCCGCGCGTGCCAGAGGCCTCGATGTCTCGGATCCACTGCCGCCGGACACCGTCTTCCTGCGTGCCGTCAAAGGCGAGTTCGACATCGTCGTGGCCATGTACCATGACCAGGGGCACATCCCCATGAAGCTGTTAGCCTTCGATAGCGGCGTCAATGTCAGCATCGGACTGCCCATTATCCGCACGTCGGTGGACCATGGTACCGCCTTTGATATTGCCGGAACGGGCAGGGCAAGCGAGAAGAGCCTGATGGCAGCCATTGATGTTGCCCTGCAAATGGTGCATGCAGGCAAGGGCTAGAAGGGGCAGGACAGGCATGTATCTGGGCACTTTGCCCTGAGCCATCTACCCTGTCGGGGGGAGGGACGACGATGTCTCAGCTTGCGATTATTGCCGATGACTTGACCGGCGCGGCGGACGCTGCTGCGCCGTTTGCCCAGGCCGGATTCTGTACGTATCTCAACCTGACGCCGGGGATGTCGCCGCCCGCCGATGTGCTGGCTATCTCCACCGAGAGCCGTTATCTTGCGCCGGCGGCGGCGCGCGGCCGGGTCTACCAGGCAGTTGCGCCCTTCAGCGATGCCACATGGGTGTTCAAGAAGATAGATTCAACGCTGCGCGGCCAACCCGGTGCCGAGTTGGATGCAGTAATGGATGTGCTCGGCGTCCGGCAGGCCCTGGTTGCTCCTGCTTTTCCCGACCAGGGACGTACCACCGTTGGCGGGCAGCAGCGGGTGAACGGACTTCCGCTGGAGAAGACGCCCTTTGCCTGTGAGGTGTCAACATCGGATGTTGCCCTGGTTCTCTATCGTGGCCTGCATCGTGTTGTGCACCTGCTTGACCTGGCCACGGTGCGCCGCGGTGTTGATACTGTATGCACAGCCATCAACGGTCTTGGTGTCTACGTTGCCGACGCCGAAACAGATGATGACCTGATAACGCTGGCCAGGGCTGCCGTCCACAGCCGCTTGCACCTGCTCTGTGGTTCGGCCGGCCTGTCTCGCGCCTTGGTGAACACTCTGCCCCTGACGCGCACTCCCTGTCCACCCGTGCCTGCCCATCACGTCGTCAGGCCGGTCCTGATTGTTGCCGGCAGCAGGCATCCGCGCACCCTGCGCCAGGTGTATGCGGCCTGCGATGACGGCGCCGCCCTGATCACCCCCGACGCCGATTTTGCTGCAGACAACCGGGTGCTGGATCACGTCGTCAGAATGACTGCCGACTCGCTTGCCGGCGGTCGGCACACGGTCCTCAGCACGGCAGCCATGGCACCCTCGCCATTGGGGGGCGAGGCTGTTGCCGCCGCGCTGGCCCAGGTGGTGCGTTGCCTTGCCTCGCCCGATCGCATCGGTGCCCTGATTCTGACGGGCGGCGATGTGGCTGCAGCCATCTTGAGTGCACTAGAGGCCACAGCGCTACACCTTCAGGGCGAACTGGAGAGCGGTATTCCCTGGGGTGTTTTGGTCGGTGGGCTGCTTGCAGGCATACCGGTGGTGACGAAGGCCGGCGGCTTTGGCGACGACGACACGCTGGCCGAAGCGGTAGCATTCCTGACACCGGTCCTCAACAGATAGTAGGTGACGGGGCACATCTAGATCTGACAACTGAAGTCGCAACCTGCGATGGCACAATGCCGACCTTCGCCGGCAGGTTGAGTCACCGCAGGGCAACCTGGCATGCAGATGGGAGCGATTCCGATTGCCCACGCCGACATGTCCCATCACCCACAGATTGCAGGATCGAGCCCCTGTGGCCTACCTCTGTGTCACCTGCATACGTACACGCGCCTGCTGTGTCACCGCCTCGGGCAGCAGAAAAGTCAGCCGCTTGAGGATGGCCGGCTTCTTGTTCTCCCTACTCTCTTTCTCCAGGTATTCGGCGGCGAATGCTGCACCCTGCGGGGCTTCGATGGTCATGCGCAGGGTATGATGCCGGCCACGAATGATGGCTGTGGGCCCGTTCACCTCGACCTCAGACCAGGTCACGAAGGCCTCTTCCACCGGCAGCGGCGAGTCGGAGAAGCGGAACTCATCCTGAAGCACAATCGAGCCCGCGTCTTTGCCCTGAGCGATCAACGTTATCTGCCGCCGTGCGCTCTGCAGGTTCTTGACGGCGTAGGCACGGGTGAAGTCTACCGTTGCTCGCTTCTCCCCATCGCTCGTATCCACTGTGATGGTGCCCTCATACTGACGGCCTTCGGGTTGGAGCTCGCCTCCGATACGCGGAACGCTATGACCGTAGGAGTTGCAGAAGATGTTTTGATAGCGTTCGGGCCCAAAGTATTGCCGTGTATAGAGCCCGGCACCGGGATCGGTCAGCAAGCTCTCGCCGGCGATGTGCACCATGAAGCTGCCAATATCATTGTTGTTGTGCGGCACGGCGTTGTGGCCCCCCTTGATGACAATCACCACCGGCGTACCGAATGGCGTCTTCGCCACCATGCGGGCGACGGCACCGGACGGCAAGAATGCATCGCCAAGCTCGATATCCTTCGGGCGCCTGCCGTCCCACCATAGGATATTACGCAGAGTGGACGTCAGCCGCCAATCGCTCTCGGCAGGTGCCGGCCCGGCGATGACATTGTAGAGAGAGCGCTCGCCGGTGCGTTCGGCCAGACGGGCAATGTTACCGGGGTTGAAAGCGGATTCCTCGTGCGAGTCGGCGAAACAGGTGAAGTGACCTGGCGAGAGCTGCACCTTGGCCGGATAGCCGGCAATAAGTCGCATACGCTCGCTGGTCAGCAGATCAATGACCCCATTGCTGCCTGCCCGCAGCATCTCCGCCAGGGGGATGAAGTTGAGCAGCCCATAGTTCCAGTAGCCGACCCCTTCCGAGGATGTACCATCCGCTTCGAAGGCAGTGTCAACGAAGGTGTGCAGTCCGTCGAGGGCAATGGCAACGGCCCGGGCCGCCCGCGTGGGCACGGGGTCGAGCCATAGAAATGTGGCTGCCACCGCGCTATTGCAAACGCCATTCCAATTCATGTGCGCTTTGTACCAGCCCATCTCCTGATACCAGGTCAGATACGGCTGGAAAATTCGCTCTTCTACCTCGCGACGGACACGGGCGTGGATGTCTGCATCGAGGGCATCGCCGAGAAGCACGAGAGTCTCTGCCAGGTTATAGGCTGTCTCGGCAGAGAAGAGGTCAATGGCACGTCTGGAATGGGCAGGAAGCACCCAGGTTGTTTCCTCGCAGATAGACCAGATGTAATCCTGAACGATGGGCTTCAGCTCCGTCTGGCCCAAGAACATGCGTAGGGCTGCCGCCATCAGGCGATGCCGCTTCAGGAAATAGGGTGTCTCGTACTGCTCGCGGTCGCCCGTGAGCGCAAACAGGGATGATTTGCTGTAGGTTGTCTGGGGAATCTGCTCAATTCCTTTCATCAAGTCTTCCGTTTGGGTCAGCACTTCTTGCGTTGCCGCAGACGAGCGCAAGGCCGCGGGATCCTTACGTGCTGCCTCAAGCTCGGGGAAGAACGATGCCCCGCCCGCCAAGAGGGTATGGATCTGCTCAGGGGTGAGGGAGTATGGATCAGCTAGCTTGTCGGCCATGGCTTTTTTCCTCCTGATATGCTTTTATCCATTCCTCATCGCACACAACATGCTTGATGGTCTGATAGCGGTAGCTATAGGTCAGGTGCAACAGGCCATCACGCGTTTGGATGAGCCAGGGATAGGCGAAGTCGCCGTCGCCACTCTCAACGATCCTCTGGTGTGGCCATGTCTTGCCCTCGTCCTCAGAAAGTGCGAGATTCAGCGGCGTACGCCGATCATAGCTGTCGTTGAAGGCGAGGATAAGATTGCCCGAGGCCGTCTTCACCAGGTCAATTCCCGAGTTTGGATTCTTGAGGTTAGTAGGGGTTGCCGTTGTCCAGGTTTGGCCGCCATCCCATGATCTTGCCTGCCAGATGTGCCCCTGGCCCACTGCCACATGGCCGAGGCCAGAGGCAAAATAGCGCATGTAGCAGAGCAGCGAGCCATCTGACAGCTCAACAACAGTGGGGTGGATGTTGGGCGGTGAGGAGAAAATAAGGGCAGATGGCCGCCAGCTCTTGCCATTGTCATCCGATAGCAGCATGAGTGAGTGCAGATGCGCCTCGTCGTAGATAGGCAGAACGATGCGCCCGCTGGATAGCACAATGGCCTTGTTGCGGTAGAGCCAGCCCAATTCGTCATGCAGCACCACCGGCTCACTCCAGGTGTAGCCGTTATCCGCCGACGTCTTGTACTTGAGCTTACACATGTTCCAGGTTGGCCCGTACATGGTGGCATAGAAGAGCCACAGCATGCCATCGGGTGCCACGAAGAGGACAGGATTGCCCTCCGAATGGCCGGGGGTAGCCGCCAGAACGTGAACAGGGCTCCACGTCTGCTC
>Ga0272448_1001433_pt1 | contig 32070 bp, 32 predicted proteins | sample YNPCB0191_FD_202220 | JGI IMG/M metagenome (GOLD analysis project Ga0272448, IMG submission 202220) | Hot spring sediment microbial communities from Yellowstone National Park, WY, United States - YNP-CB-019-1 | ecosystem: Environmental > Aquatic > Thermal springs > Hot (42-90C) > Sediment...
AGGTCAGGAAGTCAATTGCGGAAGTAGAGCATCCGCAACTGGGAAGATTTATGGTCCCCAATTCTATACCCAAAATGTCGGAATCGCCTCCCAGAATTAAATGGATCAGGTTTGGACTTGGTGAGGATAACGAGCTAATTTATAAAAAATATGGCTTGAAATAGGGTCTTCCTGTCGTGAATTTAATTAACACGGTTCTGGGGCAGATTGACGTCGAAAAGCTCGGGAAAACCCTGGTCCATGAGCATATTGTTGGTGGATATCCGGGTTGGGAATGTGATGCTCTTGCACGGCCCTATGACAGAAAGAAAATTGTAAGCGTATGTGTTAAAAATGTAGGGCCGGTAAAGGAATATGGCATTCAGTCGATTATAGATGCTACACCTATCGATCTCAGTCGTGATGTGCAAGTTTTGAAGGAAGTTTCCGAAATACTACGGATTAATATAATATGCGCCACTGGAATGTACATGGAAGAACTGGGCAAATGGGCATATTTAAAACAACGTAGCAGGAGTGGTGTTGGTGATATGGCACAGGAGCTTTATGATACCTATATGCACGAATTAACTGTTGGTATCAAAGACACGGGTATTAAAGCGGGTGTTATAAAGGTAGCCACAGGATTTAATAACATATCGGAATGCGAGATGGCTTCTTTGAAAGCTGCTGCAAGGGCACAGAAAGCGACAGGAGTCCCTATTGTTACACACACCGAAAACGGCACTATGGGCCCGGAGCAACTTGATGTGCTGTTGAAAGAGGGAGTTGATCCGTTAAAAATAATGTGCGGACATATGTGCTGTAATTCATCCATCGAATATCAGCTTGAAGTATTAAAAAGAAAAACTTTTATTGCATTTGACCGGTTCGGTGTCGAGGCAATAATGCCTGATGAGGTGAGGAAGATCATGTTGGTAGGCCTGATTGGTTCGGGGTATGCCGACCGGATCATGCTATCGCAGGATTGTTTTGGTTGTGGATTCGGCAGAGGTGGAATATTGCCCGAAAATCGAAAGAGAAAACTACAAAATTGGACATATACAAATATATTCCGCAATATATTACCCGCCTTAAGAGCAGCCGGTATTACTGAAGAGCAGATTAATCAAATGATGGTGGAAAATCCCAGACGGCTGTTTGAGAACAGGAGCTTATCCTAACCAAGCCAGCGCTTGCGACGGCGGTAGTGTTTTACATCTTTATAGCTTTTCTTTTCGCCGACTTCACTCAGACCGAGATAAAATTCCTTTATGTCTTCATTTTCACGTAATTTATCAGTTGGCCCATCGAGTACAATTCGGCCATTTTCCATGACATAGCCATAACTTGCCAAGTCAAGAGCAGCTCGTGCATTTTGCTCTACCAGGAGCATGGCAGTTTTTTCCTCTTGATTGATTCGGTATATAACAGTGAATATCTCCTCAACCATTCTCGGGCTGAGACCGAGAGATGGTTCGTCAAGAAGCATAAGCTTGGGGCGCGCCATTAAGGCACTGCCTATTACCAGCATTTGCTGCTCACCGCCTGAAAGGTAGCCGCTCGTTCGTGTACGTAGTTGCTTTAGCCTGGGAAAATATTGGTACATAAGGTCTAAATCGCTTTTAACCTTTTCCCTATTTCTTACTGAATATGCACCGGCAAGTAGGTTTTCTTCTACTGTCAGATGTTGAAATACGAGACGCCCTTCAAGAATCTGGGCGATGCCTAATTTAACTGTTGTTTCAGGGTCGCCGTTATCAATTCGAATACTATCGAATTCAATTGAACCATCAGTAACCCTGCCGTCTTCAATAGAAAGCAGGCCGGAAATGGCCTTTAGGGTTGTAGTTTTACCTGCACCGTTGGCACCTAGTAGCGCCACAATTACGCCGTCAGGTACTTCAAGTGAAATTCCTTTTAACACCAGAATAACGTTGCTGTATATTACCTCGACATTATTCAATTTGAGCATGGGCAGCTCCTTTTCACACGGGGCAAGCAAATCCGCTTGCCCCGTGTGTTTCAGTATTAGTTACTTGAAATATCCTTCTGGCCAGCCGGCTGCTTTCCAGTTGTATTCGGCCGTTCTAAATTTGGCAGGCCGTATATCAGGTGAAGTAAGCGTGCCGGTTATAGGGATCGTTACACCGTTTTCGTATTTCATCATGAAACATTTGTTGTTGTAACGAGTTCCTTCGGTACAGCCCCATCTTGAAATGCCACCGAGATCGAGATCACGGGTATTTATGAAGGTTTTATAAACGGCGACACTGTCAAGCTTATCCCATCCATAATCCTTAACAGCTTTTTGTATAATCCCGATTACCCAGTAGTAATAGAGCATACCGCTAACATATGAACCACCTCGATATGTCTCAGGATGATTGTTCTGATCGAAAAGTTGTGAGATTAACTCCATGCCCTCGTTATCCTGTTTTTGCCCTTTTGGTTTGAAAGAGGGGACATGGAATGGGCCCACAACACCCTCAAGTGCTTCTTTACCAACCAGGTTTACTATATCAGATTGCATGCCCCATAGTACTGTGGCAACTTTAACCTTACCCTGAAAACCCGAAGCTTTTAAACTCTTGTAAAAGGCAGCACCACTGGAAGCGAAATAGAAACCATAAAGATAATCGGGATTGGACTGCATTACCCTTAGGATATCACTGCTCAGGTCAAGAGCTCTGAAATCGAAATATTCTATAGCAACAACTTCGATATTTGGTTTGGTTTTAATATACTCCATAACTTCAGGTGAAGCACAATCGTGGCCTACGTATATATCTGGACCGAAGAAGGCAAGCCGACATTTTCGATCTGGATTCGTTTTGGCCCATTCTGCACTGAGCCAGTCGATAAAGGTACACGTCAGATCAGGATATGTTCCTGAAACGCCTATGATCCAGGAAGGTGGCCAGACCATGCTTGTTGATACGGAAGTAGTATTACACGGTATTTGATCTTCAACAAACCTTGCAGCTAGGGCATCAGCGGATGAGTATACGCCGACGGTTAGCGGCTTGGGTGTGATTTCTCTTACTTTGGCATATTCGGTGATTAACACAGCTTTATCACCTCTGGTATCATGCCACTCCATGCGCAGGGGAACACCGTCGATTCCACCTTTTGAATTTAGATATTTAACCAGGTCTTCAGAGGCTGCAACCGTAGGCATTGTGCTGACTGACATTGGGCCTGACATGTCATGTATGGCGTAAATGACTATTTCTTTAGGTTTTTTTACTTCGGGCGTGGTTGTAGGAGCCGAAATGGACTCTTTAGCTGGTGTACACCCTACGATAACCGGAATTAGTAGAGCCATCAGCATTAGGCAAGCGAGAATAATGTGTATCTTTGACTTCAAATTATACCTCCTTTAGAAATTTATTTTTCTATTTCAGGGAATTTATAATCATTTATCAGGTATCGCTTCTCACCTCCTTATTTAATAGGAAAATGGGTTGAGTCTATAGGATAATTTGAATTGTTCCCAACGATGTGCCATCCCTCTCGGTTCAAAGATGAGAAACAGCAGTATTACAATGCCGAACACAAAAGGCGCAATAGCCGGAGCGACGGTACCCGGTGGCATTCCTAAAAGGTTACCCAACCCGGGAGCAATAAACTTGGCCAATTCATCAAGGATAATCAACGATATGCAACCCATGAATACGCCAGCATTGCTTCCCAAACCCCCGACTATTAGCATGCCCAGGAAAAGAACAGAATTACTGATATTAAATTGTTCGGGTGTGAGGAAGCGTGTCCATTCAGACCATAATGCACCAGCCACACCCGCGTAAAGCGAGCATATAAAGAAAGCCAGCAATTTGTATCTCATGAGACTAATTCCCATGAGCTCTGCTGCTAGATCGTTATCGCGGATTGCAATAAAAGCGCGGCCGGTATGACTGCGCCTAAGATTTATGGAAAAGTAAGTTCCTAGAACTACGATTATCCAAATTAACAAGAACATACTGGCAGGACTTGTCAAAGGGATATCAAAAAATTTAATAGACGGTACATCTATGCCCATTATGCCGCCGGTAACTTCCTGCCAGGCATGTCCAAAAATCCATGGGATAATTATCTGGGCAGCTAGTGTTGACATCATTAAATAAAAACCTTTCACTCGAAGTGAGGGAAGGCCAACTATTATGCCAACAATGCCGGTAACAAGGGCAGCGAATGGTAAGGCTACCCAAAAAGAAATCCCCAATTCTCTCACCAGTATGGCACTGGTATAGGCGCCTACAGCCATAAAAGCAGATTGTCCTATGGACATCTGACCGCAATAACCCATGAGTATATGTAGCCCAAGTACGGCAATGATAACGATGCCAGCATAATTAGCTATATTCAATATCGAGCCGCTGACATAGAGTGGCATCGTAAAAAGGAATACCAGGGCACCGATAAGGAAGACCCATTGTGTTGGCGTACGAACAATAATGAACTCTTGTGCATAACTCTCATTAAAAAAACCGCAGGGACGATTTACCATATTTATATCCTCTCGATTCTTTGTAATCCGAAAAGACCTTCTGTTTTTATCATTAAAATGAGTAGTAGAATTACGAATGGTGCGATCTGGGCGGCTGCAGGGCTTATTAAGCCAGCAGTCAAACTGATGGATAAACCGATTATAAGGCCACCGATCAAAGCACCCGGTATAGATTCAAGGCCTCCAAGCAGTACGGCGGGAAAAGCTGCAATACCTACAGTGCTGTTTTCAAGGCTAACACCAAGCCTGTAGGAAAGAAATATGCCCGCGATTCCACAAACTGCTGTAGAAAGCATCCAGGTAACGCTAAACATTTTTTTGACAGGTATTCCTCTGGCCTGAGCTAATTGTTGGTGTTCAGCCGAGGCTCGCATGCCCAAGCCAATTTTTGTTTTCTGAAATATCAGTACTACTGCTATAACAGTGATGATAGTTATCACAAAAGTCCATGTGAGCTCATTGGAAAAAGTGATCGATCCTATTTGCAGGTTGCCACCTGGCAGTGGATCAGGATATTTGCTGCTCTGCCCCTTCCAGATCATTAGCATGAGACTGCGCATGATAAAAAGCAATGCAAAAGTGGCCATAATCGAGGCAATTAGAGGTTGGCCTATTAACGGTCTAAGGGCGGTTCTTTCAATTAACCAGCCCAGTAGGGCCATGGATATAATGGCTAGGGGAATGGCGGCGGCAGCCGGTATCCCGAATTGCATGGCCGACCATGCGATAAACATGCCGATTGCCATCATCTCACCGACAGCAAAGTTGAATACCTGTGTAGATTTATAAATTATAACTATGCTGAGAGCTGTGAGAGCATATACACCACCGATGAGGATGCCGTTTACAATATATTGAAGAATGAGTTCCATGCTCTCGCCTCCTTATAAAATACTATTGATTTTCATAACAGTCTCAATAATACCCTTACGGCCGTCTCTGTAGGTGATCTCAGAATGTACAGCTATCTCTGTTTTGTCACCATACATCGCATCGATGATTTCCTTAAATCGTTGCTCAACGAATGACCTTCTAAGCTTTCTTGTTCGAGTTAACTCGGCTTCATCAGGATCGAATTCTTTGTTGAGGGATACAAATTTCTTAATTCTGGCATGTTCTGGTAATGCTTTATTGACTTTTTTAAGCTCATCGGCAACAAGTTTTATCACCTCGGGCTTTTGTGAAAGATCCGTAAAAGTGGTGTATGGTATATGCTTTTGCTCAGCCCAGCGACCAACTGTCTCTTTGTCGATATTTACGATTGCTGTGACGTAATTTTCGGTTTCTCTACCGAATACCAATGCATCCTTAAGATACGGGCTGAATCTGAGTCTTATCTCCGCATAATCTGGTGAGAATGTTTTATTATTGGACAGCTTTCTAACATCAGCCATGCGACCCATTATTGTGACATGTCCATCTCCATCTATAAAGCAAAAATCACCCGTATGGTACCATCCATTAATGACAACTTTTTTGGTTGCCTCTTCATCTTTGTAATAGCCTTTAAATACACCAGGGCTTCTAATTAATAATTCACCCTGTTCAGATATACGCATTTCTACCAACCCATACGGTCTGCCTGCTGTTTCCAGTTTGATCTCTCCTTCAAGTTGTCCGCAGCTGGTAACGCCTCCCTCTGATGAACCGTAACCCACTCTGATATTGATTCCCACTCCCCTAAAGAAGCGGATTATATCCGGACTTAGTGCAGCGCCTCCCGAGGCTGCCTTACGAGCATACAGGACACCGAATTTATCGCGCAGATTGCGAAAGACGATGGTATCTCCAAGCCAATAAAGTATCTTCCAGAAGATATTGAGTTTGTTGCCAGCGATCTCCGTATCAGCCTTTTTATAAGCTACGGGTAAAAATAAATTATAAGCGAAGCGCTTGAGAAATCCAGCATCTACAATTTTGGCCTGTATTATCCTTGCCATAGCTTCAAGTTGTCTCGCTGCAAAAAAGATAATCTGAGGCCCAATATCTCTAATATCCTGCTGGACAGTTTCAGGGTCCTCAGGAAAACTAACAGGGTGACCGACCATGAGATGTGTTGCTATGGAATTGTGTTCGGTAATCCATGCGGGCGAAATGGCCGATACGTAATTATCTGTGGAAAAACTTGGATCAATCTTATTTATTATTCTTCCGACTATGAGAATGTTGTTAAAGCTTACCATTGCACCCTTTGGTAGACCAGTAGTACCAGAAGTATAAAGTATTAAAGCGATATCATCTCCATTACCCGCTGAGACATTTTCTTCAAATATACCGGGATGTTGTTTTTCATATTCTTTGCCAAGTTCGATGACTTTATAAAAATTAAGCAGATAAGGCTGTGTGTATGACCAGAGGCCTTTGGGATCCCAGTAGATGACCTTTTCTATCAAGGGCAATTGATCTTTAATCTCTATTACCTTGTCAACCTGCTCCTGGTCATGCGCTAAAATAAAACGTGAATCAGAATGTGCGGCATAATACTGGACTTCTTTGGGCATGCAATCTGTAAAGATACCGACAACAATACCACCCGCAGCCTGAATGCCGAGATCAGCCCAATACCATTCAGGTTCATTTTCGCCAAGAATTGATACCTTGTCTCCTCTTTTTAATCCGAGACTGATCATGCCGAGTGAGAAATATTTCACATAATCGTAATATTGACCCCAGGTAAAGCGTTTCCAGATTCCACGATCTTTGTGGCGTAATGCCAGTTTGTTGGCTCCACTTCTTTTGCATTGTTCGATTAGCAGTTTTGGAAACGTATCAAAGGATTTTTCGTAAATCGTGGTACTTTCCATGGTGTCTTACCTGCTCATTTATATTTCATCGGTATTCCGGAGTCGCGCCCAAGGTATGCTTCTATTACTCTTACATCACAGCGTATTTCATCCGGTGTTCCATCAGCGATTTTCTTACCAAAATCTAATACAACTACACGCTGGGCTATATCCATGACCACACCCATATCGTGTTCGATTAAGACGATAGGGATCCGGCGTAATTCATGCGTATCAAGAATGTATCGCGCCATATCCTCTTTTTCTTCGGAGTTCATGCCGGCCATTGGTTCATCAAGAAGAAGAATTTTTGGCTCCAGCGCTAATGCTCTTCCCATATCCACCTTTTTGCGTTGTCCATAGGGCAAAGCGCCAACAACTCTATCCCGTATTGTTTCCATATCGAGGAAATCGATGATATCTTCGACAATTTCACGGTGTTTGACTTCGGCTTTTTGTGTAGGACCGAAGAAGATGGCATCCTCGATAAATGTATTTTTATAAAATATATGTCTGGCAGCCATGAGGTTTTCAACCGCAGTAAGACCGGTATAAAGCTGAATATTCTGAAATGTGCGGCCAATGCCCAGGCTGGCGATTTTATGCCGGGGCAGTCCGACTAATTGTTTGCCTTCAAATGTAATTGACCCTGATTGAGGCCTGTAAAAGCCGTTTATGCAATTTAACAGGCATGTTTTACCGGCACCATTTGGTCCGATAATAGCGACTATCTCGTTATCGTAAATGTCCAGACTAATGTCATCCAGGGCATGGACGCCGCCAAAGTTGAGAAACAGCTTTTCAACAATAAGTTTTTTATTTGGTTGCTCAACCATTATTTTAACTCCGCAGCTTTAATTCAAATCTGCTAAGTTGCTAAAATTATCATTGTGATTTACTTACACGCAGGTGGCTAGGAATAATCATATTTATATTTTTATGGTTTGTTTGAAATGTCCTGTTTTCTTAAAAAAGGCACCAGGCCACCAGCATGTAGAACCTCTATCAAGAATGGCGGTATCGGTTCTCCCTGAATGGTTTTACCGGTATTAAAATTTTTGATTTTACCCGTGATAAAATCTACTTCCAGTTCCTGTCCGACCTCAGCCAGCTTGGAGATTGCAGGGCACACCATTACAGGCAGATTGTGGAAGAAGGCCATCCTGTACCAGCCGGGATAAAATGATTCTGCGATCACACAAGAAATGCCGACTTTCTTGAGGGACTGGATGGACTGCTGGTGCGGATGCCCGTATCCGAAATTCCGGCCGGCAATCATAATATCACCCGGTCTTACCCTTTTGACAAAATCGGGATCAAATTCAGCCATACATACCTGACCCAGAATATCGATATTTTTTTCTCCTATGTTTTTAGAGCCGACAATACGATCTGCATTAAAATGATCTTCGAACTTCCATACAACTGTTCCTCGTATAATCTCCATTTTTGCTTCCTTCCTTACAGGTATTTTCTGGGGTCCGTGATTTTACCCTCGATAGCTGATGCGGCAACAGTCGCCGGATTGCCCATGTATATGTTTGAATAGATACTACCCATGCGTCCTGGGATGTTAAGTGTGCCCGTGGTTATGGCATTTTCTCCGGGCAGAAGGTAACCGAATCCACCGTAACAGAAGCCACATGAAGCCGGGCCGAGAACGGCGCCAGCTTCCGTGAAAACGCTAATCAACCCTTCGCTGGCTGCCTGTTCATAAATTCTGGGTGTGATAGGCGAGATAAACATTCTGACCCTCGGATGTACTTTTTTCCCCTTTAATACTCTGGCAGCCAGGCGGAGATCTTCTATACGCCCGCTGGCACACGTACCTATCATAGCCTGATGCAGTTCAGTTCCTTCTACATCTTTAATAGATTTAACGTAAAACACATCAGGCGGTGTAACTATCTGTGGCTCCAGTTTGGATACATCGAATTTAACGGTTTTGGCATATATGGCGTCTGCATCACTCTGGAGAACATCGATATTTTTCACTCCATAGGATTTCAGGTATTCGATTGTTTTTTCATCCGATCCGATGATGGCAGTTTCTGCGGCAAGGTATTGGACCGAGTTACATAACACCATTCTCGATTCCATGCTCATCTCTGAGACTGTTGGGCCGGAATATTCGATAACCATTCCAAGACCTCCGTCTGGGCCAAGATCTTTGAGGATTTTTTCAAAAAGGTCGCGGCTGGTAACACCATCTTGAAATTTTCCTGTAACTTCTATCTTCAATGTTTGCGGCAATTTAATCCAGCATTTGCCCAGCATAAAGACGGACATGATATCACCACCCACGCCGATCATATAAGCTCCGAACGCCCCATAGGTGCTTACATGGGGATCGGCATGGACACCGAGAAGTCCCGGTCTAATATGTCCTTTTTCAGCCAGTAATTGAAATCCGATGCCGCTTCGTCCAACGTCGTAAAAATATTTAAGATTGTATTTCCTTTGTGTTAGCCTGAAATTACGCAGTACCTTGGCCTGTTCTTCATTAGATTGGATGAAGAAATGATCGATATTGAGTATTACCTTATCAGGATTGATGTTGATTTCGCGTACCATGCCATCAAAGCCGGGCCAGTCGTAAAGCATAGCTATATCGGGTTCAATAAAAACAACATCGCCGGCTTTATATTTATTCTTGCCTAACTTTTTTGAAATTATCTTTTCTGTTATCGTTTGGCCCATTTAATCAATCTCCCTTGCTTATTTCATCATGGCCAAGTATTTCTGGTCATGAGCAACAATTTCATTTAATCCGATGAAGGGGAAGAATTCTCGGTAATCCATAGGCCGCTTCAGTTTTTTAAAGTATTCAGAGCACATGCCAGTTTCTTTCAGTTCAGCAAGCATATCCATCATGGCACTAGTGGCGGCAAAAAGGGGCTCCACCGGGTAGATGATGATGCCGCGCATACCCATTTGTTCAAGTTCTTTAGGGCTGATATCGTCCGTTTGTTGCGAGAGATAAAGCCAGAGCGGAGCGTTAATATGCTCTATACAAGCCCTGAATTCTTCTTTGCGCTGGGGAAGGACAGTGACGAGATCGGCACCTGCTTTGGCATAGGCATTAGCGCGTCTGATTTGCTCGTCAAGTGAGATGATATCTGCATCAGTTCGTGCGCAGATTATGAAATCCGGGTCTGTACGGGCATCCATGGCCACACGTAATCTGACCAGCATTTCTTCCTGGGTGATGACTTTTTTATATTTCTTCAATGTGCCGCAGAAGGTGGGATGAACTTGATCCTCAAGGAAAATGCCGGCAACACCTGCTCTTTCAAATTCCTGCACAGTGCGACGTATGTTGCTGAAGCCGCCATATCCTGACTCCGCATCGGCTAGGGTGGGGATATTAATGCCGGCAGAGATATTCTTGGCATGATTGACTATCTCCGACATGGTCAGGAGGCCTGAATCGGGTTTCCCCAGAAGGCTGGCTTCGAATCCGAATCCAGACAGAAATACACAGTCAAATCCCATGTACTCAATTACCTTGGCACTCAGTGCATCATGTGCGCCGGCAGTGACAATCAACTTCTTTTCCGCCAGAAGTTTGCGCATTTTAGTAGTTGATCTCATATTAGCTCTACCTCCTTAAACCATATATTTATTGCATTCATTTATCTACACATGTTAAGCAGATTCCTTTTCGTCAATTACCGCCTTTCTACGCGTACTTTTTAATTTGGAGTCTTGCCATTCTGCTTTCAGCTGCCTGACCTGATCGATGGCATAATCCATCCAGTTAATAATCGACTCCAATTGCATATAAGAACCTTTGATAGCCAGATCCCGGAAAAATTTGGCTCTGACTCTGCCGGCTGATTTGGTTGTACGGGTTAACTTCTCTGCTTCTACTTCAACCCATTTAATGCGTTCAAGCAATTCAGTTTTGTACGATTCCAGATTTTTTATAACATCATCGGGATCTACCCGATAGCTGAACCATATTTGTGTTAGATAAGGAATCACCTGCCTCTGACTGAGCCAGTTTGAGGGCATGGTGTTTTGTAACCATCGGTCCAATTCGCGCTGGCCAAAATCAGTTATATAGTAGACCTTTTTATTTGGTGCATTGTCCTGGTCAACTTTATTGAAATCCACCAGCTTCTCTGCAGTCATCTCAGCAAGTGTACGATAAATTTGGCTGAGTGTCGGCTTCAAATAGGAAAAAAACCTTTTGCGTAAGGTATAACCACTACCCGGTTTCTCGGCGATCATTCCAAGCAGCGCATACTTTAAACTCATAAGGTTTACGTCCTTAACATGGTTAGAATAGAGAGATTAAAATACATGCAGTAGCATATATAATACAGTGTATTCATGTTATATAGCATATATATGCATTGTTATATATACAATAAGTATAGTACTACGACTTTTTATGGCTGTCAATACCATGTTTTGCGTAATTCATTATTTAGAAGATGAAATTATCGCTGTGTTAACTTATAATTTACTCATTAACCGGCAGAAATGGCTTTTTAAACTCGATTGAGGAATTGACATATGAAGCAGGTAAGCAAAAATATTTTTGAAGCAATCGGCAACACACCTTTGGTGCAATTACGAAATATCGATGGGTTAAATCCCCGCGTCAGAATATACGGTAAGCTCGAAGGCTGTAATCCCGGTGGATCGGTGAAGGATCGAGCGGCATATTATATGATTGAGAGAGCTGAAGAGTCGGGTGAGTTAACCCGTGAAAAGATAATCGTTGAACCAACTTCCGGCAATACGGGTATCGCTCTTGCTATGATAGGTTCGGCAAAAGGTTACAGGGTCAAGCTGTTTATGCCCGAATGTGTAAGCACTGAAAGACAGATATGTCTGCAGGCATTCGGAGCCGAAGTTATCTTAACTCCTGCAGATGAAGCTACCGATGGTGCCATTATACGTGCCCGGCAGTTCTGTGAACAGGAACCGGATAAATATTTTATGCCCAATCAGTTCGACAATCCCAATAACCTGATCGCACATTATGCAACTACCGGTCCAGAGATCTATGAACAGACTGGAGGAGAGCTTGATGTCTATGTTGCAGGTCTGGGCACTTCCGGCACGTTAATAGGCGCAGGCAGATATCTTAAAGAGAAAAATAAAAATATCAGGGTTGTAGCGGTGGAGCCGGTGGAGGGACATTCCATACAGGGATTAAAAAATATGAATGAATCTATAAACCCGGGAATCTACGATCCCGGGGCGTTCGATGAGAAAATTATGGTGAATGACGAGGAAGCCTTTGATATTACCAGAAAGCTGGCTACACGCGAGGGTATTTTTGTTGGTATGTCCAGCGGCGCTGCCGTATACGGGGCTATTCAAATAGCAAAGCTGATGGATAAGGGAACGATCGTTGTTATCCTGCCCGATCGGGGTGATCGTTATTTGAGCACAACGCTTTTCCGATCGATATGCGCTAAATGCCCGCCCTAAGGGTGGCCAGTCACTTTAAACAGATCAGCGATATGTACGACCTTGATTTTGCTCCCGCGTTTGTCAAGTCCTCCGCGGAGTTGCAAAACACAGGCCGTGCAGGCTGTGATTACCGCATCAGCTCCGGTGGCTTCGATGTTATCCAGCTTGCGGTTCAAAATGGATCCGCATAGATCGGGATGGGTGAGGAGAGAATCTCCACCGAAACCACAGCAGGCGTCAGCATCATCCATTTCAACCAGTTCTAACCCGGCTACTTCGATTAGTTTTCGCGGCTCCAGCCAGATACCAAGTCCTCTCTTTAAATGGCAAGGGTCATGATAAGTAACCCGTGTAGAACCTGATTTTGACACCTCGGCTTTGCCAGAATGCCCGATCATAAGCTGTGAAAAATCACGTATCTTACCGGAAACGCTCAGTGCTTTTGAGTAAAGGATTTTATCTTTTTCGGTCAGTCTTAAATACTCTTTTTTCAGCATAACCGCGCACCCCGGACACACGGTCACTATGTAATCGGCGCCTGTCTCCAGTAGAACCTCGATATTGTGTACTGCCATTGAAAGAGTGGTTTTGCTGTCACCGTTGAAATAGACAGGTGCACCACAGCATGTTTGGTCAGGCGGATAGATGGCGATAACATTGAGGTTGTTTAAAGCCTGCAAAACTGATTCACCAAGTCCGGTATAAAGATAACTGGCAACACATCCGCTAAAAAAAGCTACTCTGGATCGATCGTTGTCACCTGTGGATTTAAACGTTGGGGAGCAGTCGCGCAGTGAAGCGGGGGTAATCGATGGAAGGCTTATAATATCGGTGATCTTACCGAACACCAGCGGTAGCTTTCTAATCATTGCATCACGATCGACAAATGGCTTCTGTAAAAAGCGGCCGGCTTTTACTGTCATGTTCAAAACCCCGGGATTTTTAAGTACTGCCCTGTAGACAAAGGTTTTATCTACGTTCAGTATCTTTTCTTCGTGGTATTTCTTACGAACTTCACGGATCATTTGTGGTATGTCGATATCTGCAGGGCAAACATCACGGCATGAAAGACAGCCCATGCACATTTCAGCCAGTTCATGCGCAAGCTGCCAGCCGTGATAAAACGCTGTCAGTACTGTTCCAATACCTCCCTGGTAAACATATCCGTAGGTTTGACCTGATACGGAAGCAAATACCGGACATATATTCAGACAGGAACCGCACTTGATGCAATATAATGCCTGTCGAAACATCTCTGATTCCCTCATAGTGCTTCGGCCGTTATCAAGCAGGATAATATGCAGTTCGCGGGGTCCCTGTCCAGCGGGGAAGAAGCTGTCGCAACTGTTGTCAACTTTGCTGATACCTGTAATAAATGAAACATAGCTGGTCATTTTGGTGCCCACGCAGGAACGGCTAAGCAGACGCAGTACAGCATTGGCATCAGCAAAGTCGTGCACGATTTTCTCTATGCCCACGATTGCTATATGTATAGGAGCAAGCGTGGTGACCATCTGACCGTTACCCTCATTGGTGAGTATGACCAGTGTACCGCTATCGGCAATGGCTATATTAGCTCCTGAAATACCCATATCTGCCTTAAGGTATGAATCTCTCAACGACTCTCTGGCTGTGTCAAGTAAAATCTGAGCATCGGTGCTGATCTCCCTGTCCAGCAGCTTGCCGAACAGACCGGCTATTTGTTCTCGTGTTTTGTGGATGGCCGGCCCCACAATATGAGCGGGGCGTTCACCTGCCAGTTGCACTATTCTCTCGCCTATATCGGTTTCGTCCACCCGTATCCCCACCTGTTCAAGCTTTCCTCTCAGGTCTATTTCTTCGCTGACCATCGATTTAGACTTTACGATGTTTTTGACGCCCCTTTCGCGTGCCAGCTTCAGTACATAATTTACAGCCTCTTCAGCAGTTTTTGCCTCAAATACAATAGCGCCGGCATCACATGCGTTTTTTTTAAATTGGACTATTAATTGCGGCAGATGGTCGATGGCCCTTTCCTTACGATTATGGAGATCCTGGCGAAGAACCGGGAAATCTATGCCGGTCATACCCATCTGACGGCCTATTTTGGTAAGCGCGGTGAAGCTTTTCAAAGCTGACTGCAGATGTTTGTCTGCCAGAGCTTGCCTGATCTGTTTTTCAGCTTCTGCACTCATAATATTCACCTGGAATCCGGCGTGGGTTTATTCCAATTCAATCAGGAGGATGTATTCTTCTTCAGGCCCCTGTGCGCGGGCAAAGAGTGCACCGGGGATATCCGCGGTTGTATTTCTACCCGTGAGGTAGGTGATAAAGGTTGGGAGCCTGCACCCCGGAATACCGCCGGCGGTCCTTTTAATCATCTCTGCCGCCTCAGCCAGATCGAGGACTATGTTCTTAGCTTCGATAATTGTAAGATGTAACCTGGGCAAGACAGCCGCCAGGCGCTGGTTTCCTTCGTTTTCCAGCGTAATAAGCGTTCCAGTTTCGGCAATTCCGAAATCCGCTTCCGTTATACCCAGGTCTGCATTGGCATATATGTTCTTTAGTGCCCTTTTAGCCGCCTGTAAAACCGCTTCGGGATCGTGATCGACTATCTCCCCGGTAGCGTTGGCCACGAGGCCTGCGACTTCTTCCAGCGGTACCTCCTTATTCTGCGTCAGCCGTATGGCCCATTGTACAAGAGATGTTTCGCAGACGCTGATATTTTGCTCTGAGAGATGGTTCAGCAGTTTGAGACTGCCGGCAAGCGGACAGCTTGCCTTAACCACAACATTCACTCTTTTAGAGCGGATGATATTATTTATATGGTCGATTGCTTTTTCGCGGTTTTCAGCCACCAGCACCTTTGCCCCTGCTTTGGCTGCTTCAGCCTTAAATTTTTCGATAAGTTCGATTTTTTTGGTCATATATTAAGAATCACCATCTTAGCATATTCATTTTTTATATTATCTCGACAGGTATTGGATTGTACCATCGGGTACCACAGCTACCCTGGCATCTGAAGGATAGTCCTGCCTGAGTAATTGCAGCGCATCTTCCCATTTTTTAACCCAGATCATTCCCGGAATGGCTATCCAATCACGCATAGTATGTTCCAGTTGAGGACATAAAACAATAGCCCTTTTTATCCAGGGTATTGTATAGTTAATAGGCTGGAACTGCCTGCCTTTTATCGATTTGCCGAAGCTACCGATCAGATAATGAACTACCTGGCCAGCCGGGCAATCCATTATAAGAACAAGATCACCGCCCTTATCTGACAGTAAAGTTATGCCGATGATCATTCCAATAACAGCCTCGTTGACCTTGCAGTAGTTATTCACTACCACTATATCGGCACCTTTAACGGGAGAAGTAACGTAATGATGTGAAGCGTATTCGACTGCTTTGGCATGTTCGGCTTCAGGTTCTCCACTGAACAGTGCACATATATCACCCTTACCGTTGAGAATCGCATCTACTTTGAAATCCAGACCGGCCAGTTTAGCAGCTTCTGTGAAATCTTTAAACATGGGATTCTCGCGATAGTTGCCCATACCCAGCAGATGGCCGTTACCTTCCTTCCGCGCTTTGAACTCGAGGCTGTGGTAATGGTCTATTGATTCCATTCCGGCAACACCGGGTAATATGATTTTTCCACCTCCCCCGAACCCGGTCTGGGGATGGCTGATGACCGAACCGATGCCGATTCTTATATCGCAGGCCATGACCTCGCCATTTACCAGCAATGGTGTTCCCTGAGATGTTCGGCCTGTATAGATGCAGTTTTCGTAAACGTTGTGATTATAAACCGGAAATCGATCCATTATATCCTGCCCCAGTTTTTTAACAAAATCCATATAAGTATGGGCACCATGGCAGCCGGTAGCACATATAAAGCGAATGGCTGTATCCGGCAAACCTGCCTCTTTTAGCTCAAAGAGTATGCGGGGCAAAAGTTTATAAGTTGGTGTGGGCCGGGAGATATCATCGAAAATAATCGCTGCCTGCTTTTTGCCTCTGGCCAGTTCGTGCAGAGGACGGCAATCGATGGGATTGGCAATGGCGGATTCTATCTGTGCCTGTGTAAGCGGTGTCTTTTCATGGCCGTTCATTATGCAGGGTATGACCTCCCATTCGTCGGGGAAATCTATCTCAAGTCTCTTTTCCTCGAACCATTTACCGGTTGGGATGTTAAAGCTTCTTGCAGGCACCATGCGGTATTATATAGCGCTGGCCTGCTGCCGGCAACAGAATTAGGAGCGTGAAGAACGCAGTATCAAGTTCCAGCGTTCGGCGATTTCAATGGCCGTTCTGACGACCTCAACAGCTGTTCCTCCGTTTATAAGAAAGAGCGGTTCCTTGCCCCATCCGGGGCCTTCATAGTAAATGAGGGGTATTGATTTATACTTTATGAACAGCTGCTCCACCTTCCATGGCATAGATGCTTCATCGCGCTGTTGCAGTTCTTCCGGCTCCTGACTCCGGTCAAGCCATCCGAACAGCAGATTATTTTCCCTGCAATAATCCTGAACCAGCGGAATTAGCCTGGTATCGAATTTGAAATTTATCATGGCATTGATGGTTTTAGCATATTTACGTGATTCGATGATACGTCTTGCCAGATGATCTGATGCACCCCAACCGGGTAGACCCGCTGCTCTTGGGAAACCTCTTACCACCGTTATACGACCCGGAATCGCCGCCACATCCTGCGGGCTGCGAGCGTTACTTAGGGCATAAGCGAGATTTGTTCTGACTTCTGGTATGAGGCTGCTGAATTCTGCACATTCCTCAAGCAGGTGTAATGCGGTCACCATATTCCCCAGTATCAAAAAGGCTTCTTTTGATTGATGCATTAACATGATCCCGGCATCCTTTTACCTGCCCAGCTTATCCAGAATAAGATTAGCCGCACGTTTCCCAGAGAGTAGCATGCCACCGAAGATGGGACCCATACGCGGGAGCCCGTAAACCGCATTGGCTGCCATACCGGCGACTACCAGTCCGGGGCAGACCTCTCTGGTACAGTTAACGGTTTCGCTTTCAGCGATTTCCGCCCACATGGGTTTCTCACCCTCGATGCCACCTGTTTTTGTATTCAGTATTTGCCCGATTTTCCTGACAACGATATGGCATACTTCTGCCTGGTGGCCCGTGGCATCGATTACGAACTTGGACCTTATTGTAAGCGGGTCAACATGCAGCCCGGCCATATCCACAGGACTCCAGTTGATCACAAGGCCGGTGATCCTGTTGTTCTCCCTGATCATCACATCTTCCACGCTGATGAGGTTAAAAATACGTGCACCTTTTTTTACGGTTTTATCGCAGAGACAGGCAACCGATTCAATTGAATCTGCCACATAATAGCCTGACCGGAATTCATGGTAACGGATACTAAATTCGTCCAGAATTGGTCTGGCTTCGCTTTGTACTATGATGCGATTGAACATCATTCCCCCACCCCACATACCACCGCCCACGCTAAGACGGCGTTCGAAAACAATCACTTTTTTACCGCTGCCGGCAAGGTAGAAGGCAGCTGCCAGTCCTGAAGGACCGGCACCGACTACAGCTATATCGACCTCCAGATAATCAAGCAGTTCTGAAAAATAGCTCTGAGTTATCGCCCTAGAAATCGTTATTTCGTCCATTAGAATCTCCTTTGCTGTATCCAAAATGTAAAAAACAAAGCCAGAAGCTGGAATGACGGCTTCTGGCCTATTACTTCCCTACGCTCGTATTACCGAGATCAGGTTCAAAGGGTTGCCCTACCTGCGTTGCGGGCTCTCAGCTTTCCAGCTCCCCCAGTGACTATTCGATTTTTCTTATTTATTTTAACAGGAAGGCTTCAGCATATCCAGTTTGATGCGGATGGGTATAAGGTAAAACGGCGGGTGGAGACGTCACCACCCGCCGGAGTAAGCGTAACCGCTTATTCAACGCTGGAAAATAGTTTGTATGAGGTATCAATAGGCGGCATAAAGGGCTCAACCGCCTTCTGCGGATCCAGAAGATTTCCGTAAACGGGATCGCTCTGGTAACCGTCTATGTGCAGGTCGTGTTTAACTGCTGCCTTGTACCTGTTCCAATCCGCGCTGAAATACAGAAAGATTTGCTGGGCGGCACGTGACCCCTCACCGTGAATATGGTCTATCTGGTAGTAATTGTGCGTCATATCTTTGATCAAACGTATAACTTTGATGCGGTCGGCAGTGGGAACGCCTGCTTTGGCTGCTAAATACTTCTCGATGTAATCGTGGGTCTCGGGGTTTATCCAGTCGCGGTAGCTGGGTATTGTGGTGGCTATACCGCCGCAGATATCCTGAGCTGTTTTGCACATTTCGTGGAAGGTGTCGGCAAATGTGAACTTGGCTGAATTGGTAAGCATCAGGTCGGGAACCATCATGCCCGAATCCTTATCCAGTGTGCCTTTAAGACAGGACATTTCACCCAGAGCGGCTACCGTGTTTGTAATCATTGCCATCCAGGCAAGCTTATTCCGGATGTGTTCATATTTCTCAAGGCCGTTATATTCCGAAATCAGCTTGACAGCGCCCGTCAGTTTCTCCAGCTCTCCCACCATCTTACAGGTTCCGAACAGGCGGTGAAAGCTGGCAAATCCGTATGTTATATCGCGGGAAAACTGCCATTCACCGCACATAAAAACACGCTCCCACGGGATGAAGACATCGTCGAAAACGATCATGCACTCGGTTGGCTGCAGGTTCCAGGCGTGCGGGTAATCCCATGCCGCCTCCGCTCCGTAGCTGCGCATCACCGGCTCCACTGCCAGCAGCTTAACGCCCTTTGTACCCAGCGGTACGGCAAAGGAGAGGGCATAATCTTTATCCTCTTCTCCATGAGTGCGACAGGGCAAAACGATAGCTTCATTGGCACAGGGCGTAGCGCTGATATGTATCTTGGCGCCCCTTACAATGATGCCGTCCTTCTGCTTATCCACAACGCGCACGTAAAAATCTTTATGCTGTACTTGTCTGGAAGGATGGAGGCTGCGGTCGCCTTTGACATCCGTCATGGCACCGGTTAGGCCAATGTCGTTTTTCTGCAGATGCTTGCGGTAGTTCTCTACGCGTTCGACGTAGTTTGTACCCAGCGCTTTGTCCATTTTATTGGCTGCAAGCGTGCAGGCAGCCAGCGCATCCACACCCATGCAGTGTACCAAAAAGCCGCCACCCGATCTGATGCCTGTAATGAAGCATTCTCGCCGGCGAAGTAGCTCTTCTGTAGTACGAGGTGCCGTCAATAGAAAGTTCACGTCTTCACCATCGGCATTTTTGGTAACAAATAGGTTACGGAACTTGGGATCGTTTGGGATTGCATAGTCCATGGCTGCCGCCCGGATGATCGTCCTCATCATGGGATGTGTTCTAACATCTTTAACCCTCTCTCCCAGACAGTAAACTACCCGGCCGTCGTCCAAACTGTCTAAATACTGTTTAACCGTCCTTATCATATAAAAACCTCCTCATTTATTTGCCCTGTGGCTTCGCTTATTAAATAGCCCACTTTAAATCCGGATGAGATTTCGATGTTGACATTGCCCTACAGCAAATGCTATTAATTTATAACCATGTTAAATGACTGAATGGTCAGTAATTTGGTAGAATAGCTTATTATATAATGGTTGATAAAATGAAGTCAAAAGGGATAAGAGCATTCAGCTCCAATGAAAAACTGGTGGAGGAGAGAAGGGAGCAGATAATCCGCAGTGCCATCAGGCTGTTTAATAAAAAAGGATTCGATGGCACCAGAATGCGGGATATCGCAGCGGCCTGTAAAATGACCTCAGCCAATTTATATAACTACATAGCTGAGAAGGATGATATCATCCGGATGGTTATGGAAAAAGGCAGGAACGAGAGTTATGCTTTCATCAGACGCGTAGAAGCGGAGCTTGAGAATCTCGATGTGCTCGAAGTATTGATAAAGGCCATCGATATGTTCTTCCGTCACATCGACTGTAACCGGGCGGGCGTCACCTTTCTATACCGCGGAATTGCCTCGTTTAAAAACGGTATAAGGTCACAGGTTATTGCCGTTGAAGCGGATGAAACAGATATCTTCGACCGGATATTGAAGAAAGGATGCGTGGAGGGCAAGTTTAAAATTGAGGACACGCGTATACTGGCCGATAACATCGTTACACTGGGCCAGATGTGGGCCGTAAAGCACGGGGTTCTCAGCCGGCGATATACAATCGATGACTACATCAGACTGCAGACGGCAGTTGTTTTAAAACAGATATATCCTTCTGAAGATGTTGCCAGTGTGTGGGATATACGTAGACGCTGAGCGCTATGAAAATTGAAGATCTGAATACAAAGATTTTTCTGACCGATAGAGAATTTGAGGAGCTTTTCGGTGGAGATATAGCCCGTCTGGTTGGCATTATGAATGAAACCGCCGCCGGTGTTTGTCCGTCGTGCCATGGCTACTGCTGTAAAAATATCGGGTGCGTACTTTATTCGGAGAAATTCAGTACCTGTCCTATCTATGAGATAAGGCCGAGAGAGTGCCGATATCATTTCTGTAATGAGGTTTTTCGGCTTGCACCGTTGACCGAGGAGGAGAAAGATATGATGCAACGCCCGGTAGAGGAGCTTGTCACTGGCGATCGGGGTGAAGTAGCCAGGCTTTTTTTCCTCTTTCCCGATTTCCCTCTTGAGGAGGCAGGGCCATTTGGTAAGTGGGTGCGTCCGCATATCGATAGAGTTATGGTCGATTTCTTATCCAACCGAATCGATGAAGATGCTGTATTTGAACTTATCAGACAATTATGTCTCGGTTATGCTGATGGGGTTTGATTAAATATCCGTGCCCCTGCAAATGGCTATAGATCCTCCGGCGATGTAAGATGCCCTGCTTGAAGCCAGGAACAAAACCAGTTCCGCTACCTCCTCAGGCTCGCCGATATGACGCAGCGGAATAGAAGCTTCTGTAGCCTTTAGTATCTGGTTATTGCTTGTAATCTCCCATATCATGGGCGTCCTGATACAGCCCGAACAGATGGCCACAATACGGATGTTATCGGGCGCATACTCTTTGGCAGCAGCGTTGGTTAGTCCGATAACACCGTACTTGCTGGCGCTATAGCTGTTAAGGTATTCATGTGCTCTCAGGCCGGTTATTGAGGCATTATTGATGATAACCCCACCGCCCTGTTTCCACATGATGGGGATATCATATTTCATGCAAAGCCATACACCCTTGAGATTGGTATCGATCTGATAGTAGAAGACCTCCTCTGTTTCCTTTACCAGCCTTTGGAAAACGCCGGCTACTCCGGCATTGTTGAAAGCAATATCGAGGTGGTCGTACTTCTCCAGTGTTTGATCTACCATATTTTTAACCTGATCGGCGCATCGCACATCGGTCTTTACAAAAAAACCTTCTCCTCCCGAGTCTTTTGTCATCTTGACTGTTTCCTCTCCCTCTTTGATCCGTCTATTAGCCACAACCACCTTTGCTCCTCTTTTACAGAAAAGAACGGCGGTGGAACGACCTATACCCGAACTGCCTCCGGTAACTAGGGCTACCTTGCCTTCAAATGTTTCCAACTTTTTCTCTCCCCAAATGATTTCATCTTGAAGCACCGTATTAAAATAATAAATTTATCGGGCATTCGGTAAATATTTTAAATCTCCGTACAACTGCTGGCAATATCTATATAAAAAGCATTATGGCGTCAGGATTTTTTATCTGCCATAATGAGGTTCATGAAGTGTTTTTTAATACGTATGGTATATTCTCTATAAAAGAAGGCTGAATTATCGATGATGTACTGCTGTTCCAGACCGAGCATGGCAGAGATAAAAAGGGTGGCAATGTAATGCTCATCTACTTCCTTGAAGGCACCTTTTTCCTTACCGTATTTTAAAATTCCAACCATTGTCTCTCGGTAACCACGGTAGAGTTTGCTCATGATACGCTTCATCCGCTCATTAAACTTGATCTGTGTAAGAAAATCATAGGTTACATAAATATAATCGCGCTGTTCTTCCACCAGATTAAAGGCCTGATTCATAAAGATATCCAGTTTTTCCACCGGATCTTCAGTCAGATCGATTGCTTTTTCTACCGTAGTGCGGATATTCTGCTGCATCTCCCTTAATAGAGATACCAGCATATTTTCTTTGTCCTTGAAATAGTGATGGATAAGTCCTGATGACACGCCCGCCTTCCTAGCGATATCCATCATCGTGAAATTGTAGTAACCCTTTTCGGCGATTGTCTCATATGCAGCCCTGGTTATCTGCCTTTTCCTGTAAGTCGCAATCTGTCTCCCCCGCTTTTCACGATTCATATGCGACCCATGTCCGGGCATACCTGCCGGCTTTGCAGACTTTTTCCTTTTACGTTCCATTGCTAGTCCTCTTCATTATAGTATATATATAACAGCATTAATACTGTAATTTGATGTCTTCTGGCGTGGACACCGAAAAGAAACCGGTATATAATGAATCTCCAATAAATCCCCGAATTATATAATTATTGCGTCGTCAATCAATAAGGCAACTATTAAATAATATATTAAACGGCTTACTATGTGAAGTATGGAGGACACGATGCAAATAAGAACACGGCTGATATGGTTGGGGCTGCTGGTTCTGGTGTGCAGTTGTATTACGGGTTCCGGTTCTGTACAGCTGAGAATCATAACCGAGGATAACCCCCCTTTTAATTTTGTCGACGAGCAGGGTGGGATAAGTGGACAATCAACCGTGATAGTGCGGGAGTTGTTAAACACTACCGGCGACCGTGGAAATATCGAGATGATGTCATGGACCGAAGGTTATTCGCTTGTGCAGAGACAGAAAAACAGCATACTATATTCAACCGTACGGCTTCCTGCAAGGGAAAACATGTTCAAATGGGTAGGGCCGATAGGCTTCGATGACCAGTATTTTTATTCCAGAAGGGACAGAGATATCAGGTTATCCTCGCCGGATGATGCTAAAAAAGTCGAATCGATCGCCGTTTATCGCAATGATGCCAATCATATTTATCTGCAGGATAAAGGCTTTACCAACCTGGATGTAAATGAAAATGATCTTGATTGCATCAGGAAGCTTGCTACGGGAAAGGTAGACTTGTGGCTTGGCCCCGCTCAGGGCCTGCACTTTATTGCCTATGAAGCAGGAGTCAATCCGGCTGAACTCCAGCCCGTCTGCTATGTATACAGGTCAGATTACTACCTGGCCTTCAACCGTGATACCGACGATGAGGTAGTTAAGAGATGGCAGACAGCATTGGATAAGATGAAGGAGAATACTGACAGTGGGTCCATGAGCAGGTACCAGCAGATCATAACCGCATATGCTTTACCGGGATATGCAGCCAGCACCGTCACACGCCAGCAGGTCATCGAACTTGTCGAAAGAACCGTTAAAGATATTGTAGCCGACGCGCCCACTACAATAGCCAGGATAAACGCGCGTTCCGCTCCATATCTTGATAATGATAATCCCGAACTTTACGTATACATACTGGATGAGAATATAAATGTGATTGCCAATGCCAGCAATCCTAAGATTGTGGGAAGATGTTTTAAAGATGTACCTGACATGGCGGGGAGGCTTTTTCGGAATAACATAGTCGAAGGTGCGTTAAATAATAGCACCGGATGGGAAGATTACGTCTTTACCATGCCGGGCAGGATTGGCCTGTACCACAAATCCGTTTACTACAAACTGGCGCAGGGGAGTGATGGCAAAAAATACATAGTATGTGCCGGACTTTATATCGCGGCACCGAAAAAGTGAAGCTAAACTTATTGATAGCTAATTAATTTTGTATTTTGTACAGTCTTATACCGATCATGGATTCAAGTTGGTCATCAACATATAGGAATAAATTTGAAGTTTATCTGGTTCAGAAGGATATCATTGCTATTATCCAGTTAGTGCACCATCTCCCATAAATGCGGTACAGTTTGACGATTGGCTGAGATAGAAGGTGTATTTAAAAAGAATAAGTCATAGTCCTATTGTAAAGCTGTTAAAGCTGCTACTAATATTACACAAATGAAATTATATAATTGGATAAGTTAATATAGATTACATTTGCTTGACAGAGATACCTTTCGTATGTAAACTATCTTTTGATTTTCGCTTTTTAGTAAGGAGTTTTATAAGTTGCTGATCTCCGAAAGCCGTAAAACTCACTTCGTGGTGATTGACAGTGAAAAATGTAAAGCATGTCTTTACTGTGTGTCGGTTTGCCCGAGGGAAATAATCGGTGTTTCTCAAAATTTTAACAGATACGGTGTAAATTACGCTGAGATAAAACCGGACAGGGCATATGAGTGTACCGGGTGTAAATCCTGTGCTATCATGTGCCCCGATATGGCGATCACCGTATACCGCAGCCGCAGGCTAGACAGCGGTGACGCTGTCTGAATATTTTGTTCGAGGAATCATCTCATGTCGGAAAGAACCCTCATGGGGGGTAATATTGCCGTAGCCGAAGGGGCTATCCTGGCAGGCTGCCGTGCTTATTTCGGTTATCCCATAACTCCACAAAACGACCTGCTCGAGCACATGGCGCATCGAATGCCCGAGGTGGGAGGTGTTTTCCTGCAGACGGAGAGCGAGCTGGCAGCCATAAATATGGTTTACGGAGCGGCGGCTACTGGCATAAGAGCCATGACTTCGACTTCCAGCCCCGGATTTAGCCTTCAGCAGGAGGGTATATCATATATGGCGGGCTCGGAAACACCGGCAGTGATCGCCAATATCATGCGCGCAGGGCCAGGGCTCGGTAATATAGGAGGTGCTCAGGGCGACTACATGCAATGTACGAGGGGAGGTGGACATGGCGATTATTCGCTCATCTGTCTCGCTCCTTCCACCGTACAGGAGATGATGGACCTGACGATGCTGGCCTTCGAACTGGCTGATAAATACCGCAACCCGGTCATTGTGATGGCTGATGGCTTCCTTGGCCAGGCTATGGAGCCGGTTGTTATGCGCGATCCGGTGAGAGCTCTGCCTGAAAAAAAGTGGGCAATTACGGGTGCAAAGGGTCGCCCCAAGAACCTTATAAATTCGTTCGAGATGAATCCCATTGATCATCCAGCCAGGATCAAGTTACTGCTGGAAAAATGGGAGCGCATGCGACAGCAGGAAATGCGCTATGAGGGTCTGAACCTGGAAGATGCTGAGATTGTGCTTATTGCATTCGGAAGCGCCGCACGTTCGGGCCTAAGTGCTATGCAAATGGCACGAAGAAATAAAATAAAAGTGGGACTTCTTCGACCCATCACAGTGATGCCTTTCTCCTACCAGCCGCTGGCGGACCTGGCTGAACGAGGGTGTAAGTTTGTAGTGGCTGAAATGAGCGGGGGTCAGATGCTGGAAGATGTCAGAATGGCGGTTGGAAATGATAGTGAGATCAGATTGGTCAACAGCTACGGTGGTGTACCCTTGACAGCAGACGCCATTTTCGAAGCGCTCGATTTATTGGTGTAAAAATGAACAGAAAAATGAACGAAGAAGAATACCGCATTTTCGGCAGACCTGAGGTCATGGAAGATCGTCCCACGCATTTTTGTCCGGGATGCGGCCATGGCATCATTCAGCGTATGATTGGCGAGGTTATAGATGAACTTGGCATACAGGAGAGGGCGATATGCATCGGATCAATCGGATGCACGGTTACATCATATGCCTATTTTAAGGTAGATGGTCTTGAAGCCGCTCATGGTCGTGCACCGGCGGTAGCCACAGCTATCAAGCGCTGTCATCCGGAACTGATAGCCTTCACCATTCAGGGCGATGGCGACCTTGCCTCGATAGGCATGGCCGAGATTGTTCATGCCTGCGCCAGAGGAGAGAATTTTACCGTGATTTTTGCTAATAATGCTACCTACGGTATGACCGGTGGACAGCTTGCGCCCACCACACTGCTGGGCATGTACACTTCATCGACGCCTCTGGGGCGTTCCGAAAAGCAGGCGGGCTTCCCCATCCGGGTCAGCGAGATGCTGGCGACGCTGGATGGGCCTTCATATATCGCCAGAGTGGCCGTTCATACGCCAGCCAATGTGCGTAAAGCCAGAAAGGCAATCGAAATTGCCTTCAGAGCTCAAATGGCGGGTCTGGGTCTTTCGTTAGTCGAAGTGCTCTCAATGTGCCCCATCAACTGGAAGGTAGAGCCGAGGCAGGCCCCTGCCTGGATGAATGAGAAAATGATTCCACAGTACCCACTGGGTGAGTTCAAGGTTATACCGGAAGTTGAGAGACTGCGCAGGAGTATGCGAGGATGAATTGCGAAATCACCATCTCCGGCTTTGGGGGCCAGGGTGTACTGTTTATCGGCAGACTGCTTATGGAAGCCAGCTTTGAAGAAGGCAGAGAAGTTACCTGGCTTCCCTATTACAGCGGCGAGAAAAGAGGTGGGATGTGCTCATGTTTTGTAAATATCGCTGATGAAAGGATTGGATCGATCTTCATCACACATCCGGACATAGGTGTTGCCATGAACCCGGCGGCCTACCATATGCTGGAACCGTCGGTTAAAAGCGGCGGGTTGCTAATGGTCAATGAATCACTCATACCTGATAAATCGGAGAGAACTGATATACATGCTGTCTATGTCCCTACAGTTGAGCTGGCCAAGGATCTGGGTGATGAATCGGTCGGTAATCTGGTTGCTCTGGGGGCCGTACTGGCAAACAGACAGATAGTTTCCACAATGAGTATAATCAGGGTACTTAACCGGATGCACTCCAGGGATAAACGACAACTTGAATTGAATAAGGCTGCCCTGCTCAAAGGATGTGAATACGGCTAATAAATGCCTTGTTATTCCACGTGCTTCGGGTATTTTATTGAGGTCAACTGCACTGCTATTTTTATGACTATTTTACTGCGATGACTTCTATTTCCAGTGGAGCGCCGCCGGGGATATCTTTAACTGCTATACAGGTGCGCGCCGGTGGTTTAACTGGGAAAAAGGTTTTGTGTACCTCGTTCATGGCGTTGAAATCAGCCATGTCACGCAGGTAAACAGTGACTTTAACGATTTTGTCCATATTACTGCCGGCATATTCAAGTACTATTTTGATACTACTCAGGGCAATATCTGTGCCTCTTTTTACAGCATCGGTTATAGCAATGCCCTTTTCTGCTTCAATGGGTATCATACCGGAGAAAAACAGAAAGCCGTTGGCCTCAATTACATGTGAGTAGGGGCCTTTTTTATCAGGAAATCGAAATCATAAACTTTTTTACCCATTATTAATCTATAAATGGCTTGCTGTGATAGTATCTACACGCATTTTAAAAATTTGTTACATAACAATGATGAAGAACTTTCAGTTCTGGCAGCACCGCTATCGGTTACTGACGGCATTATCATGCGAATATAATTGCAAAAGTTCAGAAACATATTGGACTCTGAACGGGGTGAAAACCCGGAGTCCATATGCGGCAAGAGTATATAGAAAAATACTTCAGAAACGGCTATCGTCGTTTCATGAAGCGCAACATAAACAGTAAAGATTCTTCCATCCAGCAGATAATTGAAGAAAGACTTAAAATCATCAGTTTTTACGACCGCTATGGAGCTGCGGCAGGCTTCCCAATTCCAACAGGATCAGTATCAATAATCAAATGGCTGTCTGGAAAGATTCAACAGGACTGTCCAGGAGCAATTTGTAGACCTGCACATCGATCTGATTGACAACATATACGAATTCAATCGCAAGCTAATGGATTACCTGATATGGTACAATACCGAAAAGGCCCATAGAGGTATTGGCAACATCCCTCCACTCAGGTATTATATAGACAATTTCTTAAACCCCTCTAAAAAGTCCAATATTTTATGGACGCTTACAACTATCTTGACAGAATTAAAAATTTATGCTAATTTGCCGCCATATATAATGAAGGAAATCCATCGATAGTGCTGCTTAATCATAGTTGACGACGTATCACTAACTGGAAGTGAACTTTAGCGACAATGTGAGCAAATATGGGTAACAATCTTATTTTTTGGAGGTAATATGGATAAGAATGTACATGATTTCGATTTTCTCATCAAGGGCGGCCCATACTCACACATTATTGAGGCAAATGGGTTCTATTTCGTCTCAGGCATGACCCCCATTGACATCGAGAAGAGCATCATAATCACCGACGATGTGAAAAAAGGCACAGAGTTGGCGCTTAACAACATAAAAAGGGCACTCGAACATGTAGGCAGCAGCATGGACAAGATAGTCAAGGCCACCGTCTATCTGCGGGAGATGGCCGATTTCAATGCCATGAACGAGGTATACAAAACCTTTTTCCCAGTTAAACCGCCGGCGCGCACCTGTATAGCAGTCAAGGAGATACCCGGTAATTCGCCCGTTGAAATTGAGGTAATCGCAATAAAATAGCATCTATTAAAGGAGGCCACAGTGGTTAAATTATCCGATATCATGGCGGCGCGCGAAACCATCGCAGATTTCACTCGGCGCACACCCCTGCTCACTGCACCATCTTTGGGCAAGACAATTGGTGCGAATGTTTGGTTCAAGGCTGAATGCCTGCAAAGGACAGGGTCGTTCAAGCCACGCGGGGCCACCAACAAGATTAAATCCCTGGTTGGGCAAAAGATAGGCGGCGTTCTAACTGTTTCCTCCGGCAACCATGGCCAGGCTGTAGCTTACGTGGCAGGGAGACTGGGAATCCCAGCGGTGATCCTGGTGGCCGATGGCACACCACAGGCGAAAATAGATGCTGCCAAAGGCTACGGCGCCGAAGTGATCATAGGCGGTAGTATGAACAATATAGAGCCCCTGATTGAAAAAGCCTATGCCATGTGCGCGGAGAAGAATTTTGTCCCCATACATCCTTTCGACGATCCCCTGATTATAGCGGGGCAGGGCACGATCGGCCTCGAAATCCTCGAGGATCTGCCTGATGTGGATATCATTCTGGTGCCTGTAGGCGGTGGAGGGTTGCTGGGAGGAATTGCCATTGCGCTGAAAGAGTCACGGCCAAAGGTCAATGTATATGGGGTCGGGCCTGTCAATGCCTCAGCCATGCTCACCAGCTTCCATGAGAAAAAGGTTGTTACCCTGCACGACATGTCCGAGACCATAGCCGATGGCATACGTAGCCCGATTGTTAGCGAATCCACGCTTGAAATAGCCATGAAATACGTGGATGACATTATCTCCGTGACTGATGCAGAACTGGTAGAGGCAATGAAGCTAGTATGGAGCAGGGCGAAGCTCGTCGTAGAGCCGTCCGGCGTTTCGTCCTTTGCCGCAGTCAATTCAGGCAAAATCGCCAGGTCCGGCAATGCAAAAATAGCCTGCGTTCTCAGCGGCGGCAATATCGACCTCGCCAAGGCTGCAAAATATTTAGCGTAACAGCATTCCAAATATAGCAGGAGGTGAACTATGTCTAAAGGATCAAATCTAAGCCCCGGCAATGGACATCAGGGCGAGATAAAGCTCGGCCGGTCAATGGGTTTAGTCGGTGGTATAGCCTTGGTGGTCGGCGGCATCATCGGCATGGGTATATATGCCCTTATAGCGGCCATCGGAGCACAGGCGGGTAATGCACTATGGCTGGCATTTACAATCGGCATCCTTATATCGGTTATAGGTGTATTGCCATTGATTCAGGTAGCTAGTGCAATTCCTCGAGCCGGTGCAGGGTACCTGTTCACCAGTCGCCTATTGAATCCATTTTGGGGAAGCCTAGCGTCATACTGGGGGCTATTGGGTGGCGCCTGCTCGACCTGCTTTGTCAGCATAGGGTTATCCGGATACATAGCCGCTTATTGGAACTGGGGCATAGATAAGCAACTTGAAATACTATTGTTGTCACTTATCATACCAGCCATCTTTTTCATCTTGTATCTCTTCAAATTGCGGCTGGCCAACTGGTTACAAATTATTATGGCGGCCCAATTGATAATTGCTCTGGGTATTTATGCGGTCGCCGGAGCTTTCCAGCCGCAGCATCCGCTGCAGTTTTCCCTCAATCTGCCACAGGGATTTGCCGGCCTGATGATGGCGGCCATTCTATGTTACAGCACATGCATGGGCTTCCAAGTAATAGCCGAGATGGGCGAAGAGATAAAAAGCCCCAAGAGAAATATACCCTTGTCCCTATTCATAGGTGGCCTCGTTGTCTTTTGTATCTATGTAATGGTCGGCACGGTTTTTGTAAGTTCCGTGCCCTACAATTTAGATGTTATTAAAGCGATGAAGGCCCCGCTTATGGAAACGGCGTCGATGTTCCTGCCAGCCAGCTTGGTGGGCTTTGTGGCATTCGGAGCACTAACTGCGGCTTTAACCTCTCTCAACTCCGCGGCTATTGCTCTGCCACGTGAATTCTTGGCGCAAGCGCGGGATGAGCTATTGCCGGCCGGCATCGGACAGATAAGCACACGCACCCTGACTCCTATCCGTGCAGTGGGTATCTATTTCCTGCTGGTTTTTGTGTTGCTCCTCATGCAGTTTATTGGTTTTGATATTGATTTCTTCGCCGTCATGTCAGCTGTGGGCATACTGCTAATGACGGTGGTATTGGCCATAGCGGCAATCAACCTCCCGCGCAGGTTCCCTGAGCATTATGCCAAGGCCTATTTCAAGATACCCAGGCTCTGGTTGATCGTGATAGCAAGTTTAACGGCTATAACCAGCTTAGCCTTCATAGCCTTGGCTCTGCTGGACTACAAGAGTACCATAACCGTGGTAGGCATCTTCCTCGCGCTCACCGCCCTGGTCATAATCTATTATTTCGTACGCATCAGCGTGCTGAAGAAAAGGGGCGTCAACTGGGAGGAACGAACCAAGAAGATCACCGGGTTTGAAGAATAGAATCCAAATACGGGGACTGCCATTGCGGTTTAACACAGTGGCAGTCCTCAATATATTCAAGCCGTTTTTAGGATGTCATTTTGGGAGGCAACTCTGCGAGATTATTTGGACTTTAGAATGGCGTGAATGCATAAAGTCGAATAGACGTCAACAAAGCGGGTACTTGTTTGGTACTTAAGCAAAGTTGCCCTGATATAACCCGGATATAAATAGAATTTACTTGGCGCTTGGTTGCATAGCCAATACAATTGTGCGTGATGCCGTGCGCGTTACTCTCAATCAGTTCTTTGTCAGGTATGATATGCTATATCTAATTGCTGAGGCACTGGAATAAGCTTCTTGCTCTCAAATAGTAGTTCGTGATCTTTCCACAATGCCCCTCCAAAAAGTCCAATATGTTATAGATACAGTGACAGTTTTGTCGGTGGCAGTTGTAAAAACAAGAGAGACCCCCCAAAATAAATCTGACTAAAAAATAAACTTAAAAAGGAGATCTCTCTTGAAAACAAGTCTAATCAAAAACGCTGAAG
>Ga0272448_1001434_pt1 | contig 32053 bp, 29 predicted proteins | sample YNPCB0191_FD_202220 | JGI IMG/M metagenome (GOLD analysis project Ga0272448, IMG submission 202220) | Hot spring sediment microbial communities from Yellowstone National Park, WY, United States - YNP-CB-019-1 | ecosystem: Environmental > Aquatic > Thermal springs > Hot (42-90C) > Sediment...
ATTTTAATGAAGCAGCAATTTGCGGCAATTGCCAACCCAAAAGAAATCCCAAAACAATGGAGGTTATAACTAAACTGAATAAATTTTTTCTAAAAAACTGATTTATTTTTTCCATATCTTTATTTTTATAAATTATGATTTAATTTTTAATTCACCCTCTGGCTTTAATCCTTCAAGAAGTGCATTTGTGGCAGTGCCATTAGTTGTTGCTTTTTCATATAGAACTTGTAATTTTTCTTTTGGTTCAGAACTATAAAGTGTAACAACATATTGCACATTATTAAGACCTAAAGGATTGGTGCGTTTTTCAGCATCTACTGTAATTGCAATACTATCAATTTGCAATCCCATCTCGCGCGCCCCCTTTTTTATATTTGACACAATACACGTTCCCAAAGCTGCTAAAACAATTTCAGGCGCGGTTAATCCAGCGCTTGGATTATCTCCAACAATTGATAATGTTATTTCTTGGCCATGCGCTTCAGCCTCAACTTGTTGGGAATTAATTTGATTAATAGCTACACTAAGTTTCTTTTTTGGTTGTTGTTTATCCATGTTTTAATTTTTATAGTCTCAAACAATCGCTTTAATTTATGATATATTGGGTGTGCCAACCCCCATTTAAATGTGGGTTGGCACAAACTAAACGGACAAAATTGAATTAATTCAACTTTCTCAGCAATTACACATTTTTAGCAGCTGAACCCCAAAAACCAAAAATTGCAACTAACACGCCAACAATAAGATCATTCCAAAGATTTGCCTGCCCACTCAAATTCAAGAAAGCGGCAATTACTAACCATAATCCCAAAAGTCCATTTAAACCGCTAGTGTTTTTGCCATGGTTTTAATAATTTTATTACTTATAATTTTATTATTTTTCGACCTTTGATTAGTTCGACCTTTAATTTTTTAAAATCAATTACAATGTTCACATTCCAATCTAATTTCTTTAATCTCCTGTTCAGAAACCATCTGAATAGTAGAATGATAAATATTATATTTTTCTTTCAATAAAATAATTATTTTTGATAGAATTTTCATTCTTTCTGATTCCTTCGCCTCGTCAATAATTATATGCGCACTTAAAAAACGATTGTGAGAATTGGTTTGCCAAATATGCAAATCATTAACACTAATAACACCCTCGAAACCAGTTAGAATTTTTTTTATTTCATCAAAATCCAAACCTTCAGGCACAGAATCCAAAAGCATATTTACTGATTCAACTAATATTTCATAAACTTCTTTAAGCAAAAATATAGAAACAACTACCGAAACAGCTGGATCAACCCAATTCCAGCCGGTGTAATAAATAATAATTGCAGCAACGACAACACCCAAAGAAAACAAGGCATCTTGCATAGAATGAAGCCAGACACTTTTCAAATTTAAATTTTTATTGGCTCCTGCTTGTAATAAATAAGTAGCGAAACCATTTCCCACAAGCGAAACAATAGCTATGATAAGCATTATGAATCCCCCAACTTGTTCTGGATGAAAAATTCTTATTATTGACTCAAGTAATATCCAACCACTAACTCCCAATAATACAGCACCGTTTACAAAAGCAATGATTACTTCCGCTCGTTTGTATCCATACGTTTTTTTATCAGTTTGAGGTTTATCAGTTAATTTTTCTCCCCACCAACTCAAAGCCATTGAACCAATATCAGTAAAATTATGTAAAGCTTCGGAAATTAAAGCCATACTTCTTGCAAGAATACCAAAAATAACTTCGGCAATTACAATAATTGCATTTATACCGATTGACCAGACAAGGTTTTTTAAAGCCGTAGAGTGATTGCGCTCTGACATAGTTATTAAAAAATTATTTTTTATATTTCAGTTCACTTCTCCTTGTTTCTAATTCTTTTCTCACCTTAGGAAGAAGTTGAAAATCTTTCACGATTTTTTGAGCTTTTTCTCTTGGCGTGTCGCCAGCTTCTACGAAGCTGATAGCTCCAACCGGACAAAGATTTGCGCAGGTAATACAAGCGACCATGCAATTGGTCGGATTAACCACTTTGGATTTTTTGTTTTCATAGTCATACTTATATACGCCACGGCTGCAAGAGGTCACGCACATTCCACAACCAATGCATTTTGATTCATCAATCACTGGATTCCACTGAATAAGTTCGCGATCCACGCCGTGGAATTTAGCGAATTTTGAGTCTTGTTTTTGTTGTTCTGACATATATTTATTTTTTAATTATTATTAAACTAATTAATAAAATATTTTATTAAAAATTGTGTATAATAAATTCCTGTCAAAATAAAAATTGAGGCTACTCCGTATCTTAGCCACTTTTCTATTTTTTGAACGGCGCTGAATACTCTACCGACTGTTTTCATGCTGAAAGCAAGAAGCACCGCAAAAATTATCACCGGCAATCCTGTTCCCAGAGCAAACAGAGGCGGCAAAAGTAATCCTCCTGTAGATTTGAGCACCAATGGGATAAGCACTCCAAAGAATAATACTCCACTATATGGGCAAAAAGCCAAAGCAAACAACATGCCCAAAGCCAACGATCCTAGATAACCTTTATCCGACAGCCATAATTTCATTTTTTCAATCGTCTGATTATTGTTTTTTAAATTAATTTTGATAATTCCGAACATAACGAGTCCGATAATTATCAAGACCGGACCCAAAATTTTATCGCCCCAGCCTTGAAAAATCCGGGAAACTTGAAATGAAGAAAAACCAAAATATATTAAAGTCGCCAACAAGGTATAACTAATTCCTCGGCCTAAAGTGTAAAAAAGACCGGATAAGATTGTATACTTTGGAGCTTTAATATCTTTAGAAATAAATGCAATAGATGTGATGTTGGTTGCCAAAGGACATGGGCTAATTGATGTTAAAATCCCAAGCAAAAATGCCGTTAATGCAGGAATATTATAATTATCTATTAAGCTGTTAATTATTTCCATCATATTAGTTATTTGCCTAATAGTTTTTTTAGCTTGGCTTCAAAATAATCCAAAAATTGCTGTTCGTCTGAAATTAATCGCCAAACGGTTACATCTTCCTCAATCTTGTCGTTTCCGCCAGTAATAGCATTAATATAAAGCGAAGACCCTGTGGCTTTATATTTCATAACTATGTCTTTGTTTTCCGGTAATTCGCCATTTATATCTTTATAGACTATGACACCATTTTTATATTCCTCCGGAAATCTTTCTTTTATAGTTTTCAGTGCATATTCACCGACAGTAATGCACGACCAGCATTGATGTGTTCCATGAAAATGGACAACCTCAATTTTTTCCGCCGAGATTTTTGCCGTGGACATTGGCAATTCTTCTTGACTTTTTGTCATTTGATTATCAGCGCTTTGTGTTTCTTTTGGTTTATTGCTATTTTTTGCAATCAAAAGCGCTATCCCGATAACAACAACTGCGATAATTAAAATGATGATTTTTTTTGACATAGTTTTTTATTTTGAAATTAAATTAAACTGCCGAAGATTAAACCGGCGATGGTTGAATATAAAATCACCAGCGAAACATAAACGATTGTTTTTGTGTTGCCTAAAACTTTTCTTATCACCAGCATATTGGGCAAACTCAAAGAAGGACCAGCCAAAAGCAAAGCCAAAGCCGGACCATTGTGCATGCCTTTAGCAATTAAAGCTTGCAATATCGGAATTTCGGTTAAAGTGGAAAAATACATAAAAGCGCCAAAAATTGCCGACACTAAATTGCCAGAGATTGAATTGGAACCAACTAATTTGACAATCAAACTTTCCGGCAAAAAAGGCATAATAAATCCAGCCACAAACACGCCGATAAATAAAATCGGTAAAAGCATTTTGGTAAAATTCCAAGTTTCTTTCAGCCATTCTTTGGTGGTTTCTTGATGAAATTTAAAAATAGCAATACCGGCTGTAACTAAAGCCAAAAGAATCATTAAACTAAATTTAATCATTTTATCAATCCGCAAACCGTTAACTATCAAAATGCCAACCATAGCGACAAAAAAGACAATTAAAACTCTTTTGCCAATTTTTATTTCTTTATATTCTTCCATAAATAACCCTCCGGCTTCTGTTTTTTCTCTAAAAATCAACTGCATTGATAGGCCAACCAAAATAGACATTGTGATTGCTGAAATAATCCTAGCTATGCCGATATTAAAACCTAAAACAGAGATTGTTAAAAACATTGCTGCGATATTAATAGCCGGACCAGAAAAAAGAAAAGTAATGGCTGGGCCGAGGCCAGCGCCTCTTTTCCTGATCCCGGCAAAAAGCGGCAAAATTGTGCAAGAACAAACCGCTAAAATTGATCCGGAAATAGAAGCCAAAGAATAAGAAACATATTTTTTAGCTTGGCCGCCCAAATAACGCAAAACAAATTCTTTTTTAACAAAAACAGAAATAGCGCCGGCAATAAAAAATGCCGGCACCAAACAAGTTAAAACATGTTGACGAGCGTATTCATTTAAGAGTTTAAAGCCTGACAAAATAGCGCCGGTAAACAAAGCCGACTGCATCGGCATAAAGTAAAATAGCAAAAACAAACCGACCAGCAAAATGAAAATATTAATTTCTTTTTTCATAATTATAATTTATTTGAGCCAGTTTTTTATTTCTTCTATATCAGGAATTCGGCCAGCGGCTTTAACTTCCTCGTCAATCACAATGGCAGGAGTTGACATTACTCCATATTCAATAATTTTGTCTATTTCATAAATATGTTCAACTTGAACATTTTGCAAACCAAGTTCTTTTACTGCCTTTTTAGCATTATCTTCTAATTTCTGGCAATTAGGGCAGCCAGAGCCCAAAATTTTAATAATCATATTTTTTATTCTTTTAAAAATATATTCAAATCTTTTAAATATTTTTTAACGACTTTTTGATTTAATTTATAAAAAACTTTCAAACCGACCTTTTTTGAAGAAATTAAATCTAAATCTCTCAAAACCTTCAAATGATGGGAAACTAAATTTTGGGGAAGTTTCAAACATTGCCAGATATCACAAACGCATTTTTCTCCACCTTTTAAAATACACAAAATTTTCAGTCTCTTTGGCTGGGAAATTTTTTCTAAAACTTTTGCCAAATTCTCAATTCTTTTTTGATTTTTTTTATTTTGACAACAAATTTTCATAGCTATATCAATATATATTGATATATTACAAAATAAAAAAATTGCTGTCAAGCAAATTACTAAATCAGCGTTCAAAACTTTTTCGCTTCTTCTGTTAAGTTAGTTTAAATAAATTTCGCCGCCGCAGGCGGCGGCGAAACGTATTCGAACTACCTTTAAGATAATGCCCCCAGGAGGACTCGAACCTCCAACTTCTTGCTTAAAAGGCAATTACTCTACCAATTGAGTTATGGGGGCAAGTCAACCTTGGCTAATATTCGGTTGCAATTTTTACTTTCCAAGATATTTGAAAATTTATTGAAAATTGTTTATTGAAAATTGAAAATTTTCTTTATATTCCTTCTTCTTTTAAATGTTCTAATAATTCTTTCTGTGTCTTGGTTAATTTCTTTGGTATCTTAAGAATTAATTCTACATATAAATTTCCTCTGCCATAGCGACCAAAATGAGGAATACCCTTGCCAGAAATCCTGAAAACTTTTCCTGACTCAGTGCCAGCCGGCACTTTCAATAAAATCTTTTTTCCTTCCAAAGTAGGAACTTCAATTTCATCTCCCAAAGCAGCTTGAGAAAAACTAATGGGAATTGAAATATATAAATCATCGCCCTTGCGCAAAAACAAAGGATGCTTTTTTACTAAAATCCTTACATATAAATCGCCTGGTTTTCCCTTTCTCCTACCAGCATTCCCTTTACCGGCAAATTTTAAAACCTGATTAGTATCAACGCCGGCTGGAATAAAAATTTTAATTTTTTCTTCTGCCTTTATTCTTCCTTCGCCATTACACACGTTGCATAATTTTTCAGGCCGATAACCCTCTCCTTGGCATTCAGGACAAACAGTATAACGAGTAAAGGCGCCAAAAAACGTTCTTTTAATTTGTTGAACCTGGCCCGTTCCTCGACAAGAAAAACATTCATTAATTTTTGAACCAGGTTCTGCTCCTGTTCCTTGACACCTTGAGCAAACAACAAATTTATACAAATTAATTTCTTCGTTTCTGTCATTTAAAACATCTTCTAAGTTCATTTCTAATTCAACCTCAATGTCTTTTCCTTTTTTTAAATCTTTTCCTTTTTTAGCAGAATCAAAATCACTAAAACCAAACATTTCTTCCATCATCTCGCCTAAATCTTCAAAATCAAATTTAAAATCGGCACCCGGCTCTCCCCAAGTCCATTGAAAATCAAATCCTGGTTGTTGAGCGCCTTCAAATACCCTACCAAATTTATCATATTGACTTTTCTTTTCTTTGTCAGACAGTACTTGATAAGCTTCGTTTATTTCTTTAAATTTTTTCTCGTCACCGCCTTTGTCAGGATGGTATTTCTGGGCCAATTTATAATAAGCCCGTTTTATCTCTTCTGGTGAAGCATCTCGAGAAACACCTAAAATTTGATAATAATCCTTCATAAAAAATTAAAAATGCAAAAATCAAAATGCAAAATGAAAAATCAAAATGCAAAATTTTTGCATTTTACATTGTCATTTGCTGAGACTGAAAGTCAAAGCGTGAGATGAAACGAAGTCTCAGCGAACTGACTTTTGCATTTTGCATTTTGGATTTTGAATTATTCACGATATTCTCCTTCTTCAGCTTTCGAACCGCCGCCCTCTTCTGGCGGTTTTTGTCCGCCTGCTTGTTTATACATTTCTTCTCCAATTTTTTGAATCGCTTGCGACAAGGCCTGGGTCTTTGCTTTAATATCTTCTATATTATCACTTTCTTTAACTTTTTTCAAATCATTAATTTTCTCTTCAATATTTTTTTTGGTTTCAGAAGAAATTTTATCCCCCATTTCTCTTAAAGATTTCTCGCTCATATAAATTAAATTTTCTGCTGAATTTTTGGTTTCAATTAATTCTCTCTTCTTTTTATCTTCTTCAGCGTTCAAATCTGCTTCTTTTTTCATTCTTTCAATTTCCTCTTTTGACAATCCAATTGAACCCTCAATCCTAATTGATTGAGATTTCCCCGTGGCTTTATCTTTAGCAGTAACGGTTAAAATACCGCTTGCATCAATATCAAAAGTTACTTCAATTTGAGGGAAACCGCGAGGAGCAGGCGGAATGCCATCTAAAATAAATCTACCCAAACTTCTATTATCTAATGCCATTGGTCGTTCGCCTTGTAAAATATTTATTTCTACTGAAGTTTGATTATCAGCGGCAGTAGAAAAAACTTGGGTTTTGGAAGTAGGAATAGTAGTATTTTTAGCAATCATTTGCGTGTTTATTCCGCCCAATGTTTCAATACCTAAAGATAGGGGTAAAACATCTAAAAGCAAAACTGATTTTATTTCGCCCTCTGGCGCCCTCCCTTCTTCTTTAGCCATTAAAATCTCTGCCTCAATAGCTGCTCCCATTGCTACCACCTCTTCAGGATTAATAGATTTATTTGGCTCTTTACCAAAGAAATTTTTTACTGCTTCTCTTATCTGCGGAATTAAAGTTGTTCCTCCTACTAAAATTACTTCGTCGATTTCTTTTTTTTCCAATTTTGCTTCTTTTAAAGTTTTATCTATTCTATCAATTGATTTTTCCACCAAGTCTCTAGTTAAATTTTCAAATTGAGCCCGTGATAATTTATACAACAAATGCTTTGGTCCAGAACTGTCAGAAGTAATAAAAGGCAAATTAATTTCTGTCTCCAAAGCAGAAGATAATTCTATTTTTGCTTTTTCTGCTGCCTCTTTCAATCTCTGTAAAGCCAAAGAATCCTTTGACAAATCAATACCTTCATCTTTTTTAAATTGTTCAATCAGCCAATTAATAATTCTTTGATCAAAATCTCTTCCACCCAAATGTGCCTCTCCGCCAGTTGCTATCACCTCAACAATTTCAGGAGTAGTGTTTAAAATAGAAACATCAAAAGTACCGCCGCCAAAATCATAAACAACAATTTTTAAATTGCCTTTTTTGGTGAAACCATAACTCAAGGCAGCAGCGGTGGGCTCGTTAATCACTCTTAAAACCTTAAAACCAGCAATCTCGCCCGCTGCCATTGTTGCCTTTCTTTGAGAATCATCAAAATTTGCCGGACAAGTAATTACTACTGAATCAACCTTTTCTCCCAGTTTTTCTTCGGCATCTAGTTTTAGTTTTTGCAAAATCATAGCAGAAATCTCAATGGGAGTGTACCATTTATCTCCCATTTTCACCTCTACTCCGCCATCTGCTCTTTCTCTGGTTTCATAAGCCAGCAATTTTAATTCTTTTTGAACTTCTGGATCAGAATAGCGACGACCAATAAATCTTTTTACTGAATGAATAGTGTTTTTGGGATTAACTACTGATTGTCTTTCAGCCAAAATCCCAACCAATCTTTCACCAGTTTTTGACAAAGCAACAACCGAGGGGGTTAAAATGGAACCCTCTCTATTTTCCAAACATTTTGGCTCGCCATGTAAAATGGTAGCCATTTTAGATATAGATGTGCCTAAATCAATGCCTAATACTTTAGCCATAAATAAAATACAATGCCCATATGCGAATGATATGCCAATAGTCCATTATTGGCATATCATTCGCATGATATTTGCATTATGTTATTTTTTTCCTTTGACCTTTATTGTAATCGGTTTTTTCTCTTCTTTTTTAATTTCCTTTTTGGGCATCATCACTTTCAAAATGCCGTCTTTATATTCTGCCTCAGCTTTTTCTCCTATCACTTCGGCTGGCAATGCCACTTGTCTTTTAAAGTATTTAGTTCCACTTTCTTTTCTCCAATACCCTTTTCCTTTCTCTTCTTTTTTCTCTTCAGCCCTTGCCTCAATTCTTAAAACATTGTCCTTTACTTCAACCTCAATATCCTTTGAATCAATTCCAGGCAGTTCTACTTCAGCAATAACATTATTGTCTTTTTCATAAATATCCATTCTAGGCGTTCTAATCATTGGCGTTTCTTCTAACCATTTTCTCAACCCCCATCTTGGTTTATCAAACCAATCTTCTGGCCAATCTTCTTCAAAAAATTTATCAATGTCCCAAAAAGGTTTCCAAGGAATAATAGGCATACTAATTTAATTTTCAATTTTCAATAGCCAATTTTCAATTAATTAATAATCAAAGGATTGAAAATTGAAAATTGTTAATTGAAAATTATTTTCGACCTTTGCTTTGATTAAAAATTATTTTAGTTACTTGGCAATTTTCACTTTGACCGGTCTTAACAATCTGCCATTGATTTTATATCCTTTTTGAACTTCCTCAATTATTATACCACTTTCTTTATCTTTTATTTCAATTTCTTCTATCACTTCCATCAAATGGGGATCAAATTTTTCTCCTTCAGATTTTATTTCTTCCAATCCTTGCAATTTCAAAAACTCTAAAATCTGGTTTTTAATCATTAGCAAACCTTTAACATTATCATTATTTTTCAAATCCTCTGGTAATTTTTTTTCAGCAATCTCAAAATTATCTAAAATGGGTAAAATTTTTAAAATTAATCCTTCATTGGCATATTTTAAAATATCGCCAATTCTCTCCATTTCTTCTTTTTTATAATTCAAAAAATCAGCTCTTTCTCTCTGCCAACCGGCTAAATATTCATCTTTAAGTTTTTCACACTCTGCCAATTTCTTTTGCAATTCTTCAGCTGTAAATTTTTCTTCTTCATTCATGGTTTAAATTAAAAATGGAAAATGAAAATTTTAAATTAGTTAATTGAAAATTGATTGAAAGCTGTAAATTGAAAATTGAAAATTATTTAATATAATGATTGATTTTTGAATTAAACCAAAACGTTCTCTAATTTTTTTAATAATCTTCTAAAATTTTTGTTAGCGAACGAATTAAACTAATATTCTTTTCATAAGACATTCTTTTGGGGCCCAAAAGTGATAAGATCATATTATCGCCATCAGGCAAACAGCATTTTGAAGTAATCAGACTAAAATCACTAGCCTGACGAAAAGGATTTTCTCTCCCAATAAAAATCTTAATATCTGAATCAATTTCTAAATCTTCAATTTTCTTTTCAACATCTTCTATAAAATCTAAAAATTTCAACACGCATTTCTTTTCTTCAAATTCCGGTTCTTTTAGAATTTCCTCCCAACCCTCTTTCCAAACAATTTTTTCTTTAATCTGATAACTTAATGTTAATGTCTCGGTTGCTTCTGCCAATCTTTTGGTCAGTTGCTGAATAAATTTTGTTTCATTTTCAAAATTTGTTTCTAATAAATCTTTTATTTTCTCTCTCCAGTCTTTAATTCCCAGCTCCAATATAAAATTAACAAAAAAACGATAACCTTTGTCTGTGGGAATTCTGCCAGAGGAAGGATGGCTTTGAAAAAGAAACCCTTTTTCTGTCAAGCTTTGCATTTCATTTCTAATAGTGGCTGAACACAAACCAAACTGATATTTTTTTTCTAAAAAATCTGAGCTAATCGGTTGGGCCAATCTAATATATTCTCTAATTATCTTCTCTAAAATTAAAGATTGTCTTTTGCTTAATTCGTTCATTTTTTATCTTTTATTATTATAACCAACCAAAATTAGCAGTCAAGAGCTTGGAGTGCTAATTTGTATTTTTTTCTTTTGTTTTAAAAAATTTTTTGCTAAAATAGTTTAATGATATGTCAACAAAAAAAGAGGTAATTTTTTTATTTATCATTTTAATGGTTGCTGGTTTTTTTCGAATTTGGCAATTAGATCAAATTCCGCCCTGGCTTTTTCCCGATGTAGCAATGAATGGCAATGATTCCTGGCAAACCTTACAAACAAACAATTTCAAATTTTTTTATCCTGAAAATAATGGCAGAGAGGGTTTAATGATGTGGCTCATCGCTTTTTCTTTCTCCATTTTCGGTGTCTCTGTCTGGTCAATAAAAATTGTTGCCGCTATCTTCGGCACTTTAACTGTTTTGGGGTTATATTTACTAACAAAAGAGTTGTTGAACAATAATCAAAACAATCGTGTTATTGCCTTGCTTGCTAGTTTTTTTCTAGCAATTTCTTTTTGGCATGTAAATTTTTCCCGTCTTGGTTTTCGAGCAATTTTACTTCCCTTTGTTTTGGTTTTTTCTTTCTATTTTCTCTTCAAAGGATTCAGAATTAATAAACTTTTAAATTTTATTCTGGCTGGCTTGTTTTTTGGTTTAGGCTTTTATACCTATACTTCTTTTAGAATGGCGGTTTTAATTTTGCCCTTTGTTTTTGTTCCTAGTTGGTTTATTTATAAAGAAAAGGTTGGCGGAAAAAATTTTTCCGTTTATACAGCTGCTTTTTTCTTGACAGTTTTTTTTATTGCTCTGCCTATTGGTATTTACTTTCTTTATCATCCCCAAGATTTCATAGGCAGAGCCACTCCTATTTCTATTTTTGCCAAAGAAAACCCGCTAAAAGAATTTGCTAGGTCTTTAATTTTGCATTTAGCAATGTTTAACATTTATGGCGATCCAAATTTCCGCCATAATCTTTCGGGACGCCCCATGCTTCTCTTACCCATAGGATTACTTTTTCTTTTAGGCCTTTTTTATTCAATTTATAATGTAATAAAAAATATTAAAAATTGGAAGAAAAATATTTCTACAGTTTCTGTTTTTGTTTTTTTAATCTCCTGGTGGTTTGTTATGCTATTGCCTGGAATCTTAACCTATGAAGGACTTCCTCACGCTTTAAGAACAATTGGTGTCGTCCCGCCTGTCTTTATTTTTTCTAGTCTTGCTGGTTATAAAATTTATGAATTTTTAAATAAAAAAATTAAAAATCAAAAAACTTTAATCTTTATCTGTATTTTTTCTTTAATTATTTTAGCTTTTATAGAATATAATAAATATTTTAATATTTGGGCAAATAATAAAAAAATTGATGAAGCTTTTGGTAAAAAATATGCTCAAATTGGTTATTTTCTAAATTCCCTCTCAGATGATACTAAAAAATATGTCATTATTGACACGCCAAATAACCCTCTTTATGGCATTTCTATTGACGCTCAAACGCCTATATTTATAGAAAGAACGAAATTTAAAGATAAAAGATCAGAATATATTAATTTTCGCGATTTGGAAAAAATTGACCTCTCTCAAAAAGAAATTATAATTTTGCCTCTTTACGAAGACCATATTTTTCAAGAATTATTTTCCAAATTTCCTGAAGGACAAATTAAAACAGAAAACGACCTTAAATATTATTATTTAAATAAGTAAAATGAGTTTTATACGATTTTAAAAAATATTAATTTTAATTTTAAAAAATAATATGAAAGAAAAAATCAACAAAATCATTGCAATCATTTTATTAACCATTGTTTTCTTTCTTGCTCTTTTTAGCCTAAAAGACGATACTTTTACTTTTGACGAAACTGCCCATATTGCTGCTGGCTATTCTTATTTAACTCAAAAAGATTACAGATTAAATCCCGAACATCCCCCACTGATAAAAGATTTAGCCGCTTTTCCCCTATTGTTTTTAAATTTAAATTTTCCCAAAGAAGATCCTAATTGGATTCAAAAAGAACCGCCAGCCTGGTGGGTCCAATTTGATTTCGCCACTCAATTTTTATACAAAGCAGGAAACGACCCTGATAAAATTCTTTTTTGGTCAAGATTGGCAATGATTGTTTTTTTGGTCTTCTTTGGCTGGTTCTTGTTTTGGGCAACAAAAAAATGGTTTGGGCAAAAACCAGCCTTAATCGCTTTGTTCCTTTTCTCCTTCTCGCCTACTTTTTTAGCTCATGGCAGATTAATTACCACTGATGTCGGAGCGGCTTTTGGCGTTTTGTTTGCCACTTATTTTTGGCTAAAGTTTTTAAAAGAACCTTCAAAGAAAAATATTTTTTTGACCGGTTTGGTTTTTGGCACCACTATGCTCTTGAAATTTTCTTTAATTACCTTAATTCCTTTTTTGGGATTAATCACTATTATTTATGCCTGGCTTTTTGCCAAAGAAAAACCATTTAAAAATCTTTTAATCTATATTGGTAAAGCCATTTTAATTGGTATAATAGGGTTTGTTTTTATTATCTGGCCTGTCTACTTTTATCATACTTTTAATTTACCGCAAGAACAACAAGTGCGCGATACTCAATTTTTATTAGACCACAGTTCTGTTCCAAAATTTTTATCGCAAATAGATGTTTCTTTGGCTAAAAACAAAATTACCCGACCTGTGGCTTATTATCTTTTGGGTGTTTTGTTAGCTGTTAACCGAAGCACCACAGGCAACACAACTTTCTTTTTGGGCGAAATATCAGCCAAGGGTTGGAAATCTTATTTTCCTATTGTTTATTTAATTAAAGAACCACTAACTCTCCATTTGTTTTCTTTAATTGCCTTTTTTTATTTAGCTTGGTTAATTAAAAATCCTTACGGTCAAAAAACAAGTGAAAGATTTAAAAATTGGATTAAAAATCATTTTACCGAATTTACCTTAACCACTTTTTTAATAATCTACTGGTTAACTTCTTTAACTGCCAAACTAAACATTGGCGTAAGACATTTATTGCCGGTTTTTCCCTTTACTTTTATTTTAGTAGCTTTATCTCTTAGTTTATGGTTAAAACCGCCTTATTTAAAATTAAAATATTTTGTTTTATTTTCTTTAATGGCTTGGCAGGTAATTTCAGTTATTTCTATTTTTCCTCATTTCCTGGCTTATTTTAATGAATTAGTAGGCGGTCCTGAAAAGGGTTATTTATATGTGGTTGATTCTAATTTGGACTGGGGCCAAGATTTAAAAAGATTAAACATCTGGCTAGAAAAAAATAATATTAATAAAGTCTATCTAGATTATTTTGGCGGCGGAAATGCAGAATATTATTTAGGCGAAAAATTCTTGCCCTGGTGGGGTCAAAGAGACCCCAAAGAACTACCAAAAGGTTCTTTTTTGGCAGTTTCTGCTTCCCAATTACAAGGAGGAAGAGGATTTCCGGTAAAAAATTATGACGGTCCAGTTTTTTATTATCTGTGGTTAAATCAATATGAGCCCCCAGTAGCTAAAATAGGATATTCAATATTTGTTTATGAAATTAACTAAAAAGAAAAAATCAACTAGAAATTTCCGGAAAAATATAAACCCTCTCAAACCTCAAATCAATATATTGAAGCGCCGCTCTTTTTTCTTTTGGAATTTTCTTTTCTAAAACCATTGCCAGTCTGGTAAATTGCCAGGAAAAATCATCATTAGAATTTAAATAAATTTCCCAATTTTCTGATGTTTTGAGATTTATTCTTTCAGGCGAAACAACAATCGCTTTATCGAGAAAAATTTTTAAGTCCTCTTTTAATTTATCATTAAAATAGAGAGTTTTATTTAAAACATCTTCCTCTAAAACCTTTTCGCCCAAACCTATTTCTCTTTCCAAAGAATCATTTTCAATAATCAAAAAATCGCCCTTCTCTTCTTTTTTTTCAAAAATAATTCCTTTTTCGTCTATCAAAAACAAATTATCTCTATTTTTAAAAATTGCCCTTCCCTTTCTTTCTTTTATTTCAACAAATAAACTATCGGGTAAAATTTTTTTTAATGTAACATTTTCAACTTGAGGATATTTTTTTAAAATATCTTCCTCTATTTTCTTTGGATTCAAAAGAAGAATATTTTTTAATTTTAAAAATTTAAAATCATATACAATTTTTTCTCCCAAAAATTCTTCAATATTTTTCTTATCAACTTTCTCGTTACCGCTTATTTCAATTTTTTTAATTTCAAAAAAATTAGAAAATAAAACAAAATAAATAATTAAAGACAAAAAAATAAAAGGGGGAAAGAATAACAGGAAAAAACGCTTTTTAAAAATTGATTTTTTCCTTTTAATTCTATGTGGTTTGCGATAAAAATTTTTTTTCATTTAAAGACCTCTTTTTATTTTGCGAATTTTTTCAAAAAAACGCGTTAGCCGGTAGGCTTTATTAAAAGGGAAGTCTTGGGTTTTTATATACTCAAAAACTTTTCCGCCAAAGCCTAATTTAAACAAACTGGGGCCAGCCCAAGGATGTTTTGGATATTTCTGAGGATCAACAAAGCCCCAAAAATCAAAAAATAAACAATTTCTTTTTTTTGCTTCCTGAATTGCTTCCCAAATTAATAAATAAGAAATAGGAATTTTATGAAAAGAAGGGTCTAGGGCTGCTTGATGATAAAAAGCAATATTGGACCAAAAAATAATTAAAGCGCCTGCTACAATTTTTTCTTGATGTTTTCCAAAAAATAATAAAGCTTGATTTTCTTTTAAAAAAATGTCAAATTCATTTTTAACAAAATCAAAAGAAAAAGGCACAAAGCGCTGATGATTAGCTACTGTTTTAGAAAGATTATCAAAAACAGCAACATCGTTTAAATTTTGGCTTTTAATAATTTTTAAGTCGTTGTTTTTTTGAGCCTGCCGAATCAAATATCTAGTGGTTTTTCGCATATTCTTTAATAATTCTTCTTCACTCGCTCTAATAGCTAACCTCACTGTACTCTCATAGGCTGAAGCATGCATAGGAGAAGGTAAAAAATTCATTCCTTGAAATAGTTTTTCATCCTCTTTTAACCAAAGAGGATTCATTCTTAAAAAACTTATTTTTTCTTTTTCCGCTCTTTCTTTTAGATAAAAAATTAATTTTTCCAGAACATCTTTTTTCACTCTTTCCTCTTTTACTGTTGGACCATGTTGAATTAGAAAAAATCTTCCTCTTTTGGCTGTAATTTGAGAAACTAAAGCCAAGGCAAAAATTTCTTCTTTTTCAAAAAAACCCAATCTATTAATCTTATGACCCATTCTTTTTTGAAATTCACCCCAATTCCAAGACTGCAAAAAAGTTTTCTCTGAAATATCTAAAAGAAAACTTTCCCAAAGATTTTTATCTCCAATTTCTTTTAAAACAAGCTCCATAAATTTTTATCTCCAAATCAATATTATAATTTTATAATTTATTATTTTATCCTATTTTACTCTACCCCTTTTTATTTCCTCTTATTTTATATTTTATCTATTTTACCCCAAAACTTTACTCATAATATATTTCCTACGATCGTAAAATTTATATTATGTTTCAATTTCTTCAATCAAAAATATCTTTACATATCGATCTAAAGAATATTTTCTTAATACTACTTCTGTCTTTTTTAAAACATCATAAGGACAAATCCAAACACTACGTTGAAGCATTTTATATCCCAAAAAATAAATAACTGATCTTAAAAAATCTCTTAAATGTCTTTTTCTTTCTGGAATATCGAATATTAACATAATCCATTTTCCATCCGGTCTTCTTTTTTTCTCCTCAATTTTTAGTTTCGTTTTTAAAACTTTTTCTGATCCTTTTTCTGTTAAAATAACTCCTTTTTTTGCCCCTAAATTTTTAATTTTTATGTAGCCTTTCTTTTTTAAATAGTAAATCAATTGGCTAAAATATTTTCTAGCCTCTTTTCTTTGATATTTTCTTTTTAATTTATAAAAATCAGGATAACAAGCTTCTTTCATTGTTCGTGGAGCAAATGAATCTAATGTTGCATCAATCTCTTCCAAAAGATTATATAAATCCCAAAGAAATTTATCAGTAATTGGTAAGGTCATACTTCATTATTATAATATATTTCTTATATTATAATACATTTTTTACGATCGTAGAAAATGTATTATGTAATATTTTTAAAAAGTTTTTTGGTTAAGAAATTGTACTATTTTTTGGGCTTCTTTTTGGGAAATATGAATATGGGTAGGCAGGTTTAAAATTGATTTAACAACTTTTTCTGCTTTTGGACAATCACCTAAATTATATTCCATTTTTTTTAAATTAGTATCAGGTGGAACAACTGGACTTTTCCGCCAACCATCATCTAAATAAATTTTTCTTTTTCTTGCTATTTTTAAAATATCGTCTATGTTTTTATTGATTAAAATAGGATATCTCATAAAACTAGGTGAAATCTCAGCCTCCTGCCCACCCCAGATAAAAGGAAGGATAATGAACAAGCTGTTTTTTTTCAAATTATCTTCATAAAATTGAGCAATTTTTTTCCGATGTTCGTTAAATCGTTTTAATTTTTTAAATTGATTCAAGGCTAAAATAGCCAAAGCATTAGGAAATTTTTTAGGAAAATAATCAGAAATTTCTCCTTTTTTTTCTTTTTTGTAAACCCCTTTTGATAAAATTAAAAATTTATGAAAAATACCCAAAACAATTCTGCCCAAATACTGATTTAAATTATAACTTGGCAAAACAAAAAAACGCATTAAAACAGGATGAAGCAATTGTTGAAAAATCCAAAAATTAGAAGGATAGTTTAATTTCTCTCTAAAATTTAATAATCTTTCCCCTATCTCGTCATTATTAGTCACTACCATACCACCAAATACTGAAGAAATAATTTTGTCTCGACCAAAAGAAAAAAAAGCAACATCACCAAAGGTTCCACAAAATTTATTTTTATATTTTGCCCCTAACGAATGAGCGCAGTCTTCAATTAAATATAAATTATTTTCTCTGGTAATTTCTAAAATTTTATCCATTTGGGCTGGCCAGCCAAAAGTGTGCTGAACCATAATCGCCTTGGAATGATTAGTTATTTTTTTCTTTAAACATTCGGGGCTTAAATTTAACCTATCATCAATATCTACAAAAACCGGTTTTGCTTTTATTTTTAAAATAGGGTTGACTGCTGAATTGCAAGTAAATGCCTGAAGCAAAACCTCGTCGCCATTTTTTATTTTTAAAGCATTTAAAATAGCTATTAATCCACTTCTTCCAGCGTTAAAAGAAATAGCATATTTTACTCCCAAGTATTTTTTAAATTCATCTTCTAATAAATTAGAAGGATTTTGAGCAAATTTTGAATTTTTATTAAACTTCCAATTCCAAGGCTGAAAGAATAATTTAAAAGCTATTTGAATATCGTCTTTTTCTATATTGGGAGAAAGGGATGTGGAAATGGGATGGAAAAAATTAATCATTTTTCTATATAATAAATTTTTTACGATCGTAAGATTTATATTATGGGATAAAGAGGGAAAGCAATGTTGAAGAAATTCTTCCTTCCAGAAGAATAATATCTCCTTCTGTAGAAAAATTTTTTATCTTTTCATAAACCTCTTCTGGCCTCTCTAAAAATACAGCCTTTTCTCCTGCTTCTTTCTTAATCTCTTTAAAATTATCTTTTGTAGTAATTATTGCCAAATCGCAAACTTCAGCAATTTTTTTACCAATTCTTTGATGAACTCTTTTGGAAGCTGCCCCTAACTCAATAAGACAAGGCATAATAATTACTTTTTTTCCAGAAAAATTTTTTAAATATTCAAGGTGCGCTAACACGCCATCTGGATTAACCGAATAAGTAGCGTCAATAAAATTAATTCCTAATATGCCTTTTTTAAATTCAAACCCTGGCATTTTATTTTTAATTTTCTCTAAACCTTGTTCAACCTCTTTATCGGTCATTCCCAGTGCTTTTGCCACCATTTTTGCGCCTTCTAAATTTTCTTGCAACAAAGGAGCATCATGGCCATAAAGATATTTTTTTATCTTGATTTCTTGATAAATTTTTCGGCAAATTTCGTTTTTACCATTTAAAAAAACAATTCCATCAGAAGGCAAACTCTCAATCAACTCTTTTCCTCCTTCTGCTGACAACAAATTATCCATTGTGCCAAAAAGAGCTAAATGCTGTTCGTTAACACCGGTAATAACACCAATTTTTGGTTTTAAAAATTTGCACACCTCTTTTATTTTTCCTTTTCTATAAGCTCCTACCTCTGCAACAAAAACTTGATAATCTTTTGTTAGTTCATTTAAAATGGTTTGAGCAATACCAATTTCCGCATTAACATGCTCTTTGGTTTTTAATGTCTTAAATTTTTCTGATAAAATCTGAAACAAAAAATCTTTTGTTGAAGTCTTGCCAAAAGAACCGCAAATAGCAATAACAATTAAATCTTTAAATTTTTCTCTTTTTTCTTTTGCCAACCTAATAATTCTCTTTCGCCAAAAAAAAGTGAAAGGCTGAAAAAACAAAACAATTATTGAAACAATTAAAGGAGAAAAAACATCAAAAAGCAAAACACTTAAAAAAAGCCAATAAAGATAGTTTTTAATTTTTTTTAAAAAAATAACGAACAAAAAAAGAAGAGCAAAATTGCTTAAAATAATAATGACGGTTTTTTTGGTAAAAACCGGTTTTTTTATTTTTTTTGAGAAAATTTCTAAAAGAAACTTTGCCGATTCTAAAATATAAATAATAAACAAAAGAAAAATCAAACTAATATAAAAATTTTCTGAAAATAGTTTTTTGCCAAAAAACAATAAAAAGAGTAAAATTAATTTTAAAAGAAAAAGCCAATTGAAGAATATCTTTTTACCATTCTCTGTTCTGAAATGATCAAGAAATCTCTTTATCTGATATTCCTTTAATTGCCAAAGATAAAGCCAAAAAAAAGTTGCCTTAATCTCCCTGATAAACCAAAAAAATAAAAAGATAATTAAAAAATAATATATTAAAATCATAAAAAATACTTAATCGGTTTCTAAAAAATCTAAAATCGTCTGGGCTAATTTTTCTGGAGTTTCCAAGTGGGGACTATGACCAACATTGGGAAAAACAATTAGTTGAGAATTTTTAATTTTTTCTTTAAAAACTTTAGCAAACTTTACTGGCACCATTTTATCTTTATTGCCCCAAATAATTAAAGTATTATTTTTTATTTTTGGCAGATCAGGCAGTAAATCCTCTTCGATAACCTTTTTCATGCTCTTTTTCATAAACTCATTAGCTTTCACATAATCTCTTTTTCGTAAAAAAAAATATAAAAAATTTCTGGCATAATCTTTAAATTCAACTAAAACTTTCTTTTTAAAAAGAGCATTGCCCCATTTAACTAAAAGAAAAATTAAACAAGCTTTTAAATCTGGTTTAGCTTTAATGCCAGCCGAATTAGACAAGATTAATCTTTTCACTTTTTCTGGATATAAGGTGGTGAATCTAATAGCAATCCTTCCGCCAAAAGAATGTCCTAAAAGAAAAATTTGATCCAATTTTAATTGATTGACGAAATTAAAAACAAAATCAGTATACTCTTTAATGCCCCAAGGAGTCGGCGGATTTTCGCTTTTGCCAAAACCGGGAAAATCTGGCACTATAACCTGATAGCCGTTTTTTACTAAAATCTCTTGAACATTTAACCAAGAATCAGAGCTTCCTCCCCAGCCATGTAAGATTAAAACAACAGGTCCTAAACCTGCGATTTTATAGTTTGTTTTTAGATTATTAATTAAAATTTGTTTTTCTTCCATTCTAAAAATAAAACAGAAATTTTATTCAATAAAATAAAATTTTTTGCTCTCACCTTTTTATTTCTTTCTTTTTTAAATATTTTTGGAAAATTTTTGGAATTTTTATGGTGCCATTTTTTTGTTGGTAATTTTCAATGAACATAATTAAAACTCTGCCAATGGCCAAAGCTGTGCCGTTAAGAGTATGAACAAAATCCAATTTGCCTGATTTTTGGCGATAACGAATGTTCAATCTTCTTGCTTGAAAATCAGTGCAATTGGAGGTAGAATGGGTTTCCCGATAACGATTTTCACTGGGCAGCCAAGCCTCGATGTCGTATTTTTCAGCTGCCGGCCGGCCCAAATCTCCAGTGCAAATTTGCACCACCTGATAAGGAAGCTGCAAAATTTTCATTAATTTTTCTTCTATTTTTAATAAAAGCTGATGTTCTTTTTTTGAATCTTCTGGCTTGCAAAAAATAACCATTTCAATTTTATCAAATTGATGCACTCTCAAAATGCCTCTCGTGTCTTTGCCATAAGAACCAGCCTCCCGACGAAAACAAGTTGAAAAAGCCACATATCTTTTGGGCAATTCCCTTTCTTCAAAAATTTCATTGCTGTGCATGGCAATTAAAGACTGCTCAGAAGTACCAATTAAATATAAATTATCTTTTGGAATAAAATAAGCTTCGTCTTTATCTGTGGCTTCAAAATAACCCGTGCCCCGCGCCATTTCTTCTTTTAGCATCACTGGCGGAATAATAGGAATAAAATTTTGCTTAATTAAATTTTCAAACACTAAATTAACCAAAGCAAATTCCATTAGAGCTAATTCGTTTTTTAAAAAACCAAAACGACTGCCAGAAATTTTAGCCGCTCTTTGAACATCAATCAAATCTAAATTTTCAGCAATTTCCAAATAATCTTTAATTTTAAAATTAAATTTTGGCGCCTTCCCCACCTTTCTTAAAACAATATTTTCTCTTTCATCTTTGCCAACCGGCACTTCGTCAAAAGGCAAATTGGGAACTTGCAACATTAATTCATTAAATTTTTCTTCTACTTCTTTTAATTCTTTTTTTATGCTTTCGCTATTTTTATCTAATTCTTTCATTTCCAAAATTATTTTCTTTTTTTCTTCTTCGTTTTTAAGGCTGGCAATTTTTTTTGAGGCTTGGTTTTTTTGAGCCAATATTTTTTCTAATTGCCCTATTAGTTCTCTCTTCCTTTTATCCAAAGACAAAAGCAAATCAACATCAATTTCATAACCCTTTTTTTTCGCTCCTTCTTTTACCTTTTCGGGATTTTGTCTAATAAATTTAATATCTAACATAAAAATAAAGCTTCTTTTTTATCTTAAACAATTTTCTTGTTTTGGTCAAAAGAACCTTTAATTTTTCTAAAAAGTATTAAAAAAGCGAAAATTCCCAAAAAGAAAAAAACAAAATGAAGAGGCCAATAAATTTTCCGATTGGTAAGCAAGGGATTCCACAAAGAAGGCCAAAAAGGCAAAACATCATAATGGGTCAAGCTGTCAAAAAAAATATGCAACAACCAAGCCAATAAAGAACTAAGAAACAAGTTTTTAAAAGAAAAAGATTGTTTAATTCTAAATTTTAAAGAAATTTTATTCAATTTATCTTTTAACAAAAACAAAAAAAATGCCAAAATCAAACTTCCTGTTATCGCGCCTAAAATAGAATGAAAAAATCCATGATGGGGACAATGATAACATTTTTTAACAAAAACCAAAATCAAAGGTTCAAAATCCATTATTGTGCTTCCCAATAAAATAGCCCACAAGTTTAAAAAATTAAAAGTTAAAACCCCTAAAAAAAGACCAGGGCCTAAATGAAAAGGAGTTAAAGGCATATTATTTTTAATTATCAATTTTTAGCGAGGACGCATAGCTGGAAATAAAATGATTTCTCTCAAAGAATGAGAATCTGTTAACAAGGCAACCAATCTATCAATACCCATGCCAAAACCAGCAGCTGGAGGCATGCCATATTCCAAGGCTTCAATAAAATCCTCGTCCATTCTTTGAGCATCCTCAAAACCTTCTCTAAAAATTTTTTCTTGTTCTTCAAATCTTCTTTTCTGCTCTAAAGGATCGTTTAATTCAGAAAAAGCGTTAATTAATTCAAAATTTGCCGCTACTAACTGAAAATTAGAAGTAACTTTTGGATTTTTTTCGTTTTGTTTTGCCAAAGGAAAAGCGCCTAAGGGATGATGAATAATAAAAGCAGGATCCCAAATTTTGGGCCGACAAAATTTTTTGTAAATCTCATCAGCAATTTCTCCTTTTTCTCCTTTACCCTCTAAACCCATCTCTTTTGCTTTTTTAGCTAAGGCTTGAGTGTTAATTTCTAACAAATTTATTTTAGTGTATTTTCTAATTAATTCTGAAAATTCAATTCGCGGCCAAGGTTTTTTAAAATCTATTTCTTTATCTTCGTATTTTATTTTTGTTTTGCCAAAAATATTTTTTAACAATGTTTCAAACATCTCTTCGGTAAATTTCATTAAATCCTTATAATCAGCATAAGCCCAGTAAAATTCCAAAGTGGTAAAATCAGGATTATGGAATCTATCCATGCCTTCGTTTCTAAAACAACGGCCAATTTCATAAACTTTTTCAAAACCGCCGATTAAAAGTCTCTTTAAATAAAGCTCTGGCGCAATTCTCAAATATAAATCAATATCTAAAGCATTAAGATGAGTTTTAAAAGGCTTGGCTTTCGCTCCGCCATAAATCGGTTGCAAAATAGGCGTTTCCACTTCTAAAAATCCTTTACTTTCTAAAAAATTTCTAATTTCGCTAATAATTTTTGAACGCAATTCAAATTTTTTCTTCACCTCTTGATTAAAAATTAAATCTAAATATCTTTTTCTAAATCTTTCTTCAACGTCTTGAATTCCATGCCATTTTTCCGGTAAGGGTAAAAGAGATTTTGTTAAAATTTTAAAATCTGAAACTTCAAGAGTTTTTTCCCCTTTTTTGGTTTTAAATACAATCCCTCTCACTTCAATAAAATCGCCAATATCAAAGTTATCTAAAAAAAATTGATACCCTTTTTCTCCTATTCTGTCTTTTCTAAAAAATGTCTGAATTTTCCCTGTTCCGTCTTCAATATCTAAAAAAGTGGAGCCGCCATGTCCTCTTAAAGATTTAATTCTGCCAACCAAAATTAATTCTTTTTTTGATCGTAAAAAGGTATTAAATTTTTCTAATACTTCACCTATTTTATGCGTTCTTTTTGTTTTTTCTGGATAAGGCAAAAGACCGGCTTTTTTAATTGTCTCTAATTTTTTGAGGCGAATTTTTTTTATTTCATCAATAGTAGCCATAAGGATATTTTATTTTAGATGATTTTTTTAAAAAGGTCAAAATTTTAATTAATAAGCGATTATTGTTTGTTGTTGGAAAAATACCATTCTAAAATTTCTTTGGCTACCGGCAGGGCAATTACGCTCAAACCCTTTGCTTTCTCAAACATTACCGTTAAAACTATTTGAGGATCGTCGTAAGGGGCAAAAACCGTAACCCAAATGTTATAATACCCTCCGCCTAATTCGGCAGTACCGGTTTTGGCAGCCGCTGCTACTGGCAAGGAATTTAATAAAACCGAAGAAGCCTGAGGCGCGCCAATACCGGTAACTGCCTGCCTCATTCCTTCTTTAACAATCTCTAAATTTTTTGGATCAATAAAATTTTCCCGAATAACCGTCGGCTGAAATTCTTCTATGGTATTTTTATCCTTATCAATAATTTTTTTAACCATCTTCGGCTGTAATAATTTTCCGCCATTGGCAATGGCAGAAAAAGCAGTTACAACCTCAATAGGAGTAATTTTAATAAAACCTTGTCCAATGGCTAAATTAAAAGTGTCGCCGTCGGTCCAAGCTTGTTTATATTTTTCTTTCTTCCAATTTTTTTCTGGCACAAAACCTGATAATTCGCTAGGCAAATCAATGCCTGTTTTTTTCGTCCAACCAAACAAATCTAAATATTTTTTAATTTTATCCACTCCCAAACCAACCTGATTTTCATAACCGCCGCCAATAGTATAAAAATAAACGTTACAAGATTCAGCTATGGCTTTTCTCATATCGGTCAAACCATGAACTGCCCAGTCTTTTTTAAAAGTGGGGAAATCGGGATTCCAGGGATTGGGAATTACAATATAACCCTTATCATCATTAATTTTTTTATCTGGCGAAATTATTTTTTCTTCTAAAGCGGCTGAAGCTATTAAGGGTTTTATAGTAGAACCAGTCAAATATTGACCCGAAATTGCCCTGTTTAAAAGCGGTTTTTCTGGATCCTCTAATATTTTTTTTAATTGATCTGGATCAGAATTCTTTTGAAAAATGTTATTATCATAATCTGGCAAAGAAACCATCCCTAAAATTCCACCGCTCTTTGGATCCATTGCTATTGCCACCGCTTTTTTGGTTTGAGCAACTTTTAATTGTTGTTCTAAAGCCTCTTTCATTTTTCTCTGTAAATCTGAATCTAACCATAAAACCAAGCTTTTGCCTGATTCAGGTAAAGTCACAAGTTCTTGAGAAATTATTTTGCCTCTGGCATCTTTTTCTATTCTCAATTCCCCAGGATTTCTTCTTAAAATTGGTTCGTAAGTTTTTTCTAATCCCGTCCTCCCCACGTCATCAAATATTGTGTAAAAATCAGGTTCCGTTGTTAACTCATCGTTATTAATTTTTCCTAAATAACCCAAAATATGAGAAAAAAGATTTTTCTCCTTATATTCCCTTTTGCTGGTATTTTTAATCTCAAAACCTAATAAATCTTTAATTCTTGCCTCAAATACAACCAACATTTCATGAGAAAGATCTTCGGCAATTAAAATTTCTTCATTTTTTTCTCCTTCTATTTGTTTTTTAAATTCCTCGAAATTCTTTTTCAAAATCCAAGAAACTTCTTTTAAAACTTTTTCCTTTTCTCTTTTGTCTTTAGGTAAATTGGATTTTTTTAATATCAAATCAAAAGAAGGTATATTAAAAACTAATTGATTGCCTTTTTGGTCATAAATCACTCCTCTTTCTGCCATAATTTTATAAACAGTAAATTTATTTCTTTCCGCTAACTGAGAAAGTTCTTTTCCTTCAATAATTTGCAACTGAAAGGCTCTAACAAAAAGCAAAGCCATAAAAAGAAAAATAAGAAAAAACATTCCAATTAACACATTTTTTGCTAATAAAACCTCGAACTTCTTTTCTGAAATACCCAATTCTTCTTCTTTCTTTTTGGCTAAAAAATCCAAAAGCACCTCTTGAGGTTCTATATATTCTTTAGAAAATGTTTTTATTTTTTTACTCTTTAAGTCTTTAGGCAAATAAAAATCAAACATAATATTAAAACAAATCAGCCAAATGAATATATTTTTTAAAAATTTTTTTAATAAACAAAGAAATTATTAAGAAAATTGAAATATAAAATCCGATAAAGTGGGTACTAAAAATATCCAAAAAAAATCCGATAAAAAAAGCGCTGTAAAAACCTGAAGGATTTTCTGCTTTTTGAAAAAGATTTAATAAAATAAAAAAAAGTAAAACAAGATTGGGAACAAGCCTAAAAAAATTAAAATGAATGAAAAAGCTTGTTTGAAGCAAAATTAACAAATAGAAAAATAAAATAATTAAAAATAGCTGTTTGTTCATAAGATTCGAAAAGCTCTTTTTTATATTACTAAAAATTTTTCGTTTTGTAAAAAAATAAAAAATTAAATCTAAATATTGTTTTTGTCAAAAAAATTAATCTCATTAAAACCTCTTCTCTCCTTATATCTTTAAAAAGCTTGATTTTAGTTTCTAAAATTGTTAAAATAAAAATTGTAATGTTAAAAAACCTAATTCTAAAAAATTTTGGTATCTTTAACCTCTTATCATCAACAAAGCTTCCCTACCCAATATTGAAGAGCAATAATCTTTTTATGAAAAAATTGCCAAAAAGCCTAAGAAAATATATTAGAAAAGAAAAGGCTCGTATTCGACGAGAGTTTTTAGATTTAAAAGAAGCGGAAAATAAAATTAAACAATTATATGAAAAATTTTTTTTAAAATTTAAAAATCAAAAAAATAATTAAAAATATGAAAATAAAAGAAATATTTAATTTGGCAATCGAAATGGGAAAGAATGCTGATTTGCGAGGAAAAATGAAGGTAGAAAAAGTCTTGGCAAAGAAAAAAGAAAGGTATGAAAAACTTTCTGAAAAAGAAAAAGTATTCTTTGATAAAGAAGCTTTAGAAAATCCTTATTTGGATTCTCGCATTTTAAACATCAGTCAAGATAAAGAAATAAAAAGAATATTGGTAGGAATTGATATTGAACCGGCAGAAATTTTATTAGCCAAAGAAATAAATAATATTGATTTAGTTATTTCTCACCATCCTTTGGGTAAGGGGCTGGCAAATTTAGCTGATGTAATGGAATTACAGTGCGATGTTTTAAATCAATACGGCGTGCCAATCAATATTGCTGAAGGTTTAATGCGAGAAAGAATTTCTGAGGTTGTCAGGGGCGTAAATGCTTATAATCATCAAAGGACAATTGATACGGCTAAAATTTTGGGGATTAATCTAATGTGTTGCCATACTGTCTGCGATAATCTCGCTGCTCAATTTTTAAAAAATTTAATAGAAAAAAAAGAAATTGATACTTTGCAGGAATTATTAGATACATTAAGAGAAGTTCCCGAATATCAAAAAGCAATTGAATATGGAGCAGGACCAACCATTTTTGTTGGCGATCCAGAAAGAAGATGCGGTAAAATTGCTGTTACTGAAATCACGGGCGGAACCGAAGGCTCACCCAAATTATATGAAAAAATGGCAATTGCCGGCATCGGCACTGTTTTAGCTATGCATATGAAAGAAGAAAACAAAAAAGAGGCGGAAGCTGCCCATATTAATGTTGCTATTGCTGGACACATGTCTTCTGATTCTTTAGGCGTTAATCTTTTCTTAGACGAATTAGAAAAAAGAGGAATAGAAATTATTCCCTGTTCAGGCTTAATTAGAGTTTCCAGAAATAAATAAACTGAAAATCATCTTATAAACGAATTAGGCATTTCCTTATTTATCTCTTCCGTGACAATGCTTGTATTTTTTGGGCCGACCGTCAGGGTATTTAGCGCCGCAAGGACAAGGATCATTGCGGCCTATTTTTTTTAAAGAAATTGATTCGTTCATATGGGATGGAACGATATCAGAAGAAAGATTTTTTTCCTTTTGGATTTTAACTTTTAAAATAGCTTGAATAATGTTTTTTTCAATTGTTTTTAATAAATTATGAAACATCTTGTGTCCTTCGGATTTGTATTCAACCAACGGATCCTTTTGGCCATAAGCGCGCAACCTTACAGCATCTCTGAGCTCTTCCATTGCTTCTAAATGCTCTATCCAAAAAGTGTCTAACACTTTTAAGCTAATAAATCGCGCTACCGAATTCAAATCTTCTCCCAATTCCTTAAATTTTTCTTCCAATTTTTTCTTTTCTTCTGAATCGGTTGAATAACTTTCAATTTCCGATTTCCAATCTTCTATTTCTAAAAATAGTTTTCTTTTTTTATAAAGAACATCGCGCTGTTTATTTAAAACATTGTCATAATCTAACAAATGCTTTCTAATATCAAAGTTAAAACCTTCTATTTTTGATTGGGCAGATTCAATAACCCCAGACATTATCTTGGTTTCAATAGGTTCGTCTTCAGGAATATTTAAAAAATTCATTAAAGACTTTATTTTATCTCCGCCAAAAATTCGCAGCAAATCATCTTCTAAAGACAGAAAAAATTGAGAAGATCCTGGATCTCCCTGACGACCAGCCCGCCCTCGCAACTGATCATCGATTCTTCTTGCTTCATGCCTTTCTGTTCCAATAATGTGAAGGCCGCCCAGCTCAATTACTTTTTTAGCTTCTTGATAATCTTGCGGATTGCCACCCAAAATAATATCCACTCCTCTACCAGCCATATTAGTGGCAATGGTTACCTGTCCCCATCTTCCTGCTTGAGCAATAATTTCTCCTTCTCTTTCATGATATTTAGCATTTAAAATTTGGTGGGGAACACCTTCTCTTTCTAATAATTTTCCCAAATACTCGCTTTTCTCAACTGATCGAGTACCTACCAATATTGGTTGTCCTTGTTCATGTCTTTTTTTAATCTCTCTGACAACAGCCTGAAATTTTCCTTTTTCTGTCTTAAAAACCAAATCAGGTAAATCCTTTCTAATCATCGGCTTGTTTGTCGGCACCATTACTACCTCTAAACCATAAACCTTATAAAATTCTTCTGCTGAAGAAGCGGCTGTGCCTGTCATGCCAGACAGTTTCTTATACATTCTAAAATAATTCTGGAAGGTAATGGTGGCTAATGTTAAACTTTCGGGCTGAATTCTCAAGCCCTCCTTTGCCTCAATAGCCTGATGCAAACCGCCAGACCATCTTCTACCGGGCATTAATCTGCCTGTAAACTCATCAATAATAATTACTTGGCCATCTTTAACAACATAATCTCTGTCTTTTTTAAAAAGGGTATGGGCTTTTAATGCCTGCTCTAAATGATGAAGATATTTTATTCCTCTTTCATTATAAATATTATCCATACCTAAAATTCTTTCTATTTTATCAATACCGTTTTCAGTTAAATTAACAGTCCGCATTTTCTCATCAATTTCATAATCAGTTTCTGGATTTAATCTGGGCATAATTTTAGCAAACTCCTCATACCATTTTGAACTTTCAATGTCTGGCGCCGAAATAATTAGAGGCGTTCTGGCTTCATCAATTAAAATAGAATCTATTTCATCAACAATGGCATAATGAAAACCGCGCTGGACTTGCTGGTTTAAATCATATACCATATTGTCTCTTAAATAATCAAATCCAAATTCATTATTGGTGCCATAAGTAATATCAGCCAAATAAGCCTCTTTCCTCGAACAAGGCCTCAAATAACTTTCAATTACCCTAAAACCACCCACTAGATCTCTTTCTTTGTCTCTTTCGTCTGGAGTTGGCGATTTGGAATTTTCACTTTGGTATTCTGGATCATAAATATAAGCTGTTTCATGCAAAATACAACCAACTGACAACCCCAGCAAATTGTAAATTTGACCCATCCAAACCGCATCTCTTTTTGCCAAATAATCATTTACGGTCACCGAATGGCAGCCTTTTCCTTCTAAAGCATTCAAATATAAAGACAAAGTGGCGGTCAAGGTTTTTCCTTCACCGGTTTTCATTTCAGCAATTTTTCCCTGATACAAAACAATGCCGCCAATTAACTGGACATCAAAATGGCGTTGGTTTAAAGTCCTCTTGGCTGCCTCTCTAACCAAAGCAAAAGCCTCTGGCAAAATATTGTCTAAAGTTTCCCCTTTTTTCAATCTTTCTTTAAATTCAAAAGTTTTTTCTTTAAGTTTTTGATCAGAAAATTTCTCAAATTCTTTTTCCAGCGAATTTATCTGTCCAATAATCGGTTGAACTCTTTTTAAATATTTTTCATTGGCATCGCCAAAAATTTTGTTTAAAATTGACATAACAATTTATCTATTATAACGAATTTAAAAAAGATTAAAAGAGCCTAGTCAAATCATCTTCTTTAAAAAAGAACGAGTTTTTAAAAAACTCGTTCTTTTTTATTTGGACACTCTTGCTTTACCTTTCTATAAAAGGAGGAAGAGGAATAGATATATTAATTGATTTGGAAATATCACAACTAAAAACTTGGGATGGTTCTGTTACTCTTATAGTAAGTTTTACTGTTTTTGAACCAGTGCTCGTGTAAGTAGTAGTAGCATCGCCCTTTACTGAGGAAGTTAGACCGTTTCCAAATTCCCACCAGTATGAAACGATTCCACTTCCATTTTTACAATCATATTCACCTCCTCCAGAATAACACTTCGACTTATCTGTAAAAGTAACTAATTGGTTAACTTTTGGATTAGTAGGTGAAATATCAAAGTCTGGATGAGGATAAGAATGAATTGCTGTCGTAAAAGAAGAAGTGTCTGACCAATCTGACCAATTGTCGTTTATGTCCTTAACTTTTATCTTCCAATAATAAGTAGTTGACCAAGAAAGCGGATATTGTAACTTATCTGAACGGGTTGATTGGTTTTGAGAAAGGTCTAGAATATAAGATGTTCCATTGCTTTGTAAAGTAGCTTTAAATTTCGGATCACCTCCTCCAAATGTGTTATCATTATCTAACCAAATTTCAAAAGCTTTTTGCAAATCATGCTCTGGATCTGAATAAATCCAATTAAAGGTTATGGTTGTACCACTCGCAACTTGAGGACTTGCATTCCAATTGCAATAATTAATTGTTGCAGTTGGATTGCTAACTGAAGGACTGCCAGGAATATGGGTGCCACAAAAAGTAGTAGTTACTCCATAAGAAGAACCGTCTTGAGCCGTACCATTAAATTTAATCCAGCCAACCACATCTGAACCCCACGCATAACCTTCTAAATTACAAACATTTCGATAAACCCCATAGTCATTTCCTCCTATATTAATTGGACCTAACAAAATCCAGCCATCCCAACCATCAGTTCTAGTAGGACTATTGCAATCTCCGTTTATTGTTCCGGCGCAAGCCCTTGCCCAGCCAGTAATTTTGTTGGTTGTAGGATCTAATTTAGCTGAGTAGTTAGGAGCTTTAGGATAAGGACCAGCTGGATTAAATTTAATCCAACCAATATTTTCTGACCAGGCATAACCAGATAAATTGCCAGTTGCTGGATCAATATTCACTCCATAACTTGTTGCACCGCCACCAGAAGTATTATTAAAAGAAATCCAACCAATTGTTTCTGACCAAGCCCAGCCAGAAACATTGTGTTCTGTCCCTGCTTGAGCCATCTCCTCTTTTTTAAAAAAATAATAAACACAACTAATCGTTAAAATAGCTGAAATAATAGATATAGCAAAGATTTTTTTTCTCATATTTTTTTTTAAATATTTTTTATTAAATAAACAACAAACTCAAACTTCTATTAGAAGTCACCTAATTTCAAAGCTGTAACAGCTTGAATCTTATCACAAGCATTAAAGCTGGTCTCTGTATCGCATTTCACGATCAATTGTGAACCTTGAACTGCCACAATTCTGGTAACCGTAAAAGGAGCAGATCCGTCTGGATAATTGCTAATAAGCATTGTTACTACCTGATCACCTATTTTAACCCCCAAATTATAACTGCCTCCTCTGTCTAAATTACCTTTTAAAGTTCCGGAAACAGAAACAAACCATAAACCATTTGAAGGAATGTTTGTGGTTGAACACCCTAACCCGCCTGGATCATTACAATTAAAATAGTAACTTCCAGGCCAACTTGTTCTGCAATCATTTCCAATACAAACTTGTGGAGATTGTATTGCTTCAGTTGCATTTATCCTTCCATTAACATCTAATGCTTGACTAGGATTAGAGGTTCTTATTCCTAACCTATTATTTGATGCACTCCAAAAAAGATTATCTGCAGGGATCACTATCCCCCCTGATTCTCCGCTAATTGAGTTGGTTCCAGACCAGAAAGCTACCGATCCAAGGATTGGCGAGCCATCTTTTGTAACTCCTCCTGTAACTCCTCCTCCGGTTTGATCAGTTGCGCAGGTCAATCTATTATTTGTTGAATCCCAAATGATTTTATTATTAGTTGCGTTTGTACAATTAGCAATACTAGTTGTGCTTAAA
>Ga0272448_1001435_pt1 | contig 32036 bp, 22 predicted proteins | sample YNPCB0191_FD_202220 | JGI IMG/M metagenome (GOLD analysis project Ga0272448, IMG submission 202220) | Hot spring sediment microbial communities from Yellowstone National Park, WY, United States - YNP-CB-019-1 | ecosystem: Environmental > Aquatic > Thermal springs > Hot (42-90C) > Sediment...
TTAAAAGTAATCTCAACTGTTGTTCCGAGGTCACGTAGTTCGATACTTAGTATAATACACTCTTGAAAGTAATTATACTTACTCAAAATATGTTCAATTCGTTGTGTTTCTGCGGACATCAATAGCTCGATACCCCTATTCCATGAGTGCTATTTGGCGTAGCAACATGCCCATTTTCATTCAAATAATTGCCAAATCTGTTCCTCATTCGAATGTCCCATCCACCATTACGCCGCATCAATCGAACTTCTTCTCCAAGCGAGTTTCTGAAGAGATAACCACTCTTATTTTTAGATAATGTTTGTGTAAATCCATCCTTTAATAATGTTTTACGAATACCGATTATTGATTTTCCTTTTACAGATCCGTTTTCGAATAAGGATTTTAAACCTTCACTTGCATTTTTTAAACCGCAAGTATTATGTACCCATACGCCCCCTTGCAGTTGCCCAATGAAGAATGTATGATCTTCATCAACTTCGAGATTATACACAGAAACACCTTCCGGGTGCTGTTCTCGCTTCACGGCATACACGATCAATAACTTCCCGTCACGGGTGCAGACTTCCATCCCCGGTTTGAGCTGCCCCATTCCCACCAGCCCGTTCGGCGTGAAGAAGGGGTGCTCCGGCGTACCCAGGATGCTCTCGACCACGTGCCCGGTCTGCTTCTCGACCAGGTCGAGTCGAACGATCTCATAGGCCGTGTGTCGGAAGGTGCGGGTGACCGTCTTGATCTCTGTTCTCCCGGTGATCGGGTCGCGAGAGACCACGGGCTGGCCTGTGGCGATCTTCTCGATGTTCGCGGTAGAGAAGGCGTATTGCTCCAAGTCGATTTGCTCTGGAACGGAGGGCAGGCGGGTCAATACTGTTGTGCCGCCGTGCTGGTCATCCCGCGCCACCACGTAAGATCCTATCGGTTGTGTCAACGTAAAGCGCTCGCCTGTCTCATTATCACGAATAACCAGCGTGACACAATCGTACGCCAGGGTCGTTTTTACCACTGTGCGGAATTTCGCATTGATATCGCCTTCTTGCGCTGCCACCAGCGAGGCTTGGATCGTGTCATCATCAGGCTGTGGTAAATATGCGCCGACAGGTTCGGCAGCCTGCACGGCCTCAATCGCCCGTTGACCATCCGCAATTTCCAACGGCGTCCCCGCCTCAAAGCAGAAGAATTTTGTCAAATAGGCACTTACGCCACCGATCGCCCCGCCGATGATGCCCGAGGTGGCGAACTCTGACCAACTCCAGTGACACTGCCAACCTAATCCGATGGAGACGCCTTGTCCGACTGCATCCCCCACCAGTCCATCGACAACGCCACACGCAATGCCCGCGCCGATGCCCTCCAGCCCGAGGAACCCGACAACACCGGCGCCGGCCAGCCCGCCGGTGAAGCCGGCGACGGCGCCGATGAGCATGCCTTTGCCGGCGCCGACCCAGATATTCTCCCCGTGCAGCCAGGCAGACACCCCGCCGAAGATGCCGCCGGTAATGGCCCCACCGGCGGCCAGGATGAAGAAGCACTGACCATCCGGGTCCACGCCGGCCGCCGGGTAATTGGCACAATAGGCATACAGGTTCATGCCGGCCGCATACCCCACCGGGTCGGGCGTCAGCCAGCGCCCCACCTGCGGGTCATAATAGCGGCATCCGCAGAGGATCAAGCCCGTTTCGTGGTCGGTGTAATAGCCGATCTCCGCTTTATAGCCATAGGGATCTGTGGGGTCGCCGCCGGAGCACAAATTGCCCCAGGCGTCATAAATATCGGTGGAGAGCACCTGCCCCGCGCCGTCCAGGCGCTGAGCGACATTGCCGTAGAAGTCGTATTGATACCAGGTATCATTGCGCGCCAGCAGGCCCGTCGGCCCCCAGGTATTCACCGCCCGCACCGAACCATCGGCATTGATCTCGCAGACCAGAAGGAGGCCGTCATAGAGGAAATAGGTGCGCTGCCCGTTGCCGTCCTCTTTCCAGGCGCGCTGCCCGCCGATGTGATACCCGGCCTTCATCAGCAACACATTCCCCGCCGACCGTAAATTCGGGGGTCGAGTAGAGGAGTCTTGCCTGACCACACCCGCCCCGAGATCCAGTAACCGGACTCACGCGCCGGAGGCGCTGTTCTCGATGGGTCTGTTCCGACAAGCTCCCCCCTCACAGAACCGGACGTGCGGGTTTCCCGCATCCGGCTCCCCAATGTGCTACCGCGTGGGTGTGGCGGCATACCAGCGATGGATGATCTTCGGACGCGGCAAGGGATAGCGCGTGAGATAGCGGTTGAACTTGCTCCACAGTCCCGGGCTGTGCTGGCTGCGGCGCGCCAACGCGTGATACACGAGGCCTGGGGTAAATTCGGGTAAATTCGGGGACACCATACGGATTTTACGTTTGCCCAAACAAAGAAACCGTATGGTGTCCCTGATTTCCCTACTCTATTCCCTACTCTATATTGATATACTTTATACTTTTACATAACGCCCGAATCTCACAGCCAAACGACGGAACTAGTATAAACATAGTCAGATCACGTTCTATAAGCTTTTCTTCTACTCTATTTAGTAATTGTGGGTCTACGGTTTGACAAATATTTTCTACATTTGGATTGAAAAGCCATTCCAAATCGCACCTCGGTATTTCTGGGTATTTCAGCAAGTCGATATACAGCACTATATTACCGCCATTAAAGTTATCAACTCGAATTTTACTAAGCCCATCTAAAATAATACGCCTTGTAATATCAAGGCAGTCAATCGTAATCTCAGCTCTATTACCGTTATCATAGACGTGTATACCAACAACATTTCCGTCATGAAATAGCTTATCATCAGCTAAGTAATACACTTGTATTTGTCCTCCATTTTTGCTCGATGCGACCGAACGGCCCATTCCGCGTCTGGGGCACGACACCCGCCAACGGGTACATTATAGCGGCAAAAGAAACGCTATACGGTCAAATACACCGTCATCACGGATCGGAAAGTAAAATTCGGGGACAGCACCAATACTGTTGCTTTTGGGACATGGTTACGCTCAAACCGCATTGCTAACCACGCTCACATGCAGTGCAAAAGCAACAGTATTGGGGACAGCACACCATTTTTATGTTCGCCCCCCTTGTTCCACCTCGCCCAGGTCGCCGTGCGGAAGGCGCGCCAGTCGTCGACCATCACTTGCACGATCGCGGGTCACCAGCGGGTCGGCGCGGAGAGCGAGGCGGAAGGCGGCAAAAGGTGGCCTGCTGCCGATTCTCCCGTAGCATTACATAATGCGGCTGCCCCGGCACAGCCAACCACGCAAGCTGTCCCGTGCGCCTATCTTACTGTGAACACCTGGGGACGGCAAGAGGTAGAGCAGGCGAAGGAGAAACCGGGATGGTGTCCCCGAATTTATACAGCTCATGCTGTATCTGTCACCCAATCGGTCACGCGCCCCGACTGGAAGTCGGGGCGACTCACGGCCAGGATGGCCGTGCCACGTCGCTACGCCGCGTGATGATGCGGTGTTTGCATTGTCTCCACGGTGGTCGCACAGCGTTCGCAGAGCGTGGGGTATGCGCGGTGATTGCCCAGGGTGCGCCAGAGGCGGCAGCGTTCGCATTGGTCGCCGTGGGCGCGTTGCACGGTGACGGCGAGGTCGGGCAGGCCGCCGCGATAGGCTTGCGCGGGGGCTTTGGCGACATCGGCGAGCTCGGCAGCGGAGACGATGAAGATGTCCGCCAGCGACGCACCGAGCGTGTCGAGGAGCTCGCGTGTTTCGCCGGTCGCGTAGACCGTCACCTTCGCCTCCAGCGGTTGGCGGATGGTGCCGCGGGCGCGCGCCTGGGCGAGCGCGGCCTGCACCTCTTCGCGCACGGCCAGCACCTGCGCCCAGCGCGCCGCCAGCGCTTCGTCCACCCAGGCGGCCTGCACACTGGGCCAGTCGGCCAACTGCGCGCTCTGCGGGCGGCTCTCCTCCGCCGGCAGGTAGCGCCAGATCTCCTCCGCGGTGAAGCTGAGCACCGGCGCCAGCAGGCGCGCCAGCGTCTCCGCCAGGGCGAAGAGCACCGTCTGCGCCGCCCGCCGTTCCGGCGCGTCATGGCGGGAGACGTACAGCCGGTCCTTCAGCACGTCCAGGTAGAACGCCGACATCTCCACCGCGCAGAATTCGTTGACGGCGTGGTAGACGCGGTGGAACTCGTAGCGCTCCATCGCCTCCGTCACGCGGGCGATCAATGTGTTCAGCCGGTGCAGCGCCCAGCGGTCGAGCTCCGGCAATTCATCAAACGGCACGGCCAGCTCCGGCGAGTAGTCGTACAGGTTGCCGAGCAGGAAGCGGGCGGTGTTGCGGATGCGCCGGTAGACCTCCACCACCTGCGTGAAGGCGTCCTCGGACATGCTGATGTCGGCGCGGGTGTCCGCACTGGCGACCCACAGCCGCAGGATGTCCGCCCCGTATTTCTTCACCACCTCCTGCGGGTCGATGATATTGCCTAACGACTTCGACTGCTTCTCCCCGGTCTGGTCGAGGATGAAGCCGTGGGAGAGCACGGCGCGATACGGCGCCGTCTCGCGCCCCATGCCGGTGTTGGTGAGCAGCGACGCCTGGAACCAGCCGCGATACTGATCCTGCCCCTCCAGGTAGAGGTCCGCCGGGGCGGCCAGCTCCTCGCGCGCCTCCAGCACCGCGGTATGGCTGCTGCCGGAGTCGAACCAGACGTCGAAGATATCCGTCTCCTTGCGGAAGCTGGTGCCGCCGCAGTGCGCGCAGGCGGTGCCCTCCGGCAGGAAATCCTCCACCGGATGGGTGAACCAGCTCTCCGAGCCTTCCAGGCGGGTCAACGCTTCCGCGCGGGCGATGGCGTTGGGGGAGAGCAGCGGCTCGTGGCAGCCTTCGCAATAGAACGCCGGGATGGGGATGCCCCACAGGCGCTGGCGCGAGATGCACCAGTCCGGGCGGTTCGTCACCATGCCGGTGATGCGCTCCTTGCCCCACTCGGGCATCCAGCGCACGCCGTCGATGGCCGCCAGTGTACGCGCGGTGAACTGCTGCACGGCGATGAACCACTGCCGGGTGGCGCGGAAGATCACCGGTCCGCGGCAGCGCCAGCAGTGCGGGTACTGGTGCAAGATGGTCTCGTGCGCCAGCAGCGTGCCGTCCTTATCCATGCGCGCGATAATCTCCGGCTCCGCGGCGTAGATCGTCTTGCCGGCGAAGGGCCCGGCCTCCGGCCCGTAGATGCCGGACGGGCCCACCGGCTGCATGATAGGCAGGCCGTGGCTGATGCCGGCGATGAAGTCCTCCTCGCCATGCCCCGGTGCGATGTGCACCAGCCCGGTGCCGCCCATCTCCAGCGAGACGAAATCGGCGAGCACGATGGGCGTCTCGCGCGCCATGAACGGGTGCAGCAGCACCACGCCCTCCAGCTCCCGCCCGCTGACTTCGTGCAGGATCTTCGGCTTCTCGATCTCCACCGCCTCCGCGAAGCTCTGCAGCAGCTCGCGCGCCACGATGTAGGTGAAGTGCTCCGCATCCGTCTCATCGGTGACCAGCACGTAGGCGATCTCCGGGTTGACGGCCACCGCGACGTTGGCGGGCAGCGTCCACGGAGTGGTGGTCCAGATCACCGCCGACATCAGCGCACGGTTCGCGCCTTTGAAGAGCGCCTCCGGCATGCGCAGCACCGGGAAGGCGACGTAGATGGAGTTCGCCTCATGCTCGCGATACTCGATCTCCGCCTCCGCCAGCGCCGTCTCGCAGGACGTACACCAGTAGACCGGCTTCAGCCCGCGGTAGACCACGCCCTGCTCCACCATGCGGCGGAAGACACCCAGCACCCCCGCCTCATAGGCTTTCGACATCGTCAGGTAGGGGCGCTCCCAGTCGCCGCGCACGCCCAGCCGGATGAACTGCTCGCGCTGCACATCGACATACTTGCGCGCCAGGTCGGCGCACCGCCGGCGCAGATCGAGTGGCGAAGTGGCGCGACGATCCAGCCCATAGGTGCGGATGGCCATGATCTCCGTGGGCAGGCCATGGGTATCCCAGCCGGGCACGAACGGCGCATCGAACCCCTGCATGGAGCGGAACTTCACCACGAAATCCTTGAGGATCTTATTCAGCGCGTGCCCCAGGTGTATGTTGCCGTTGCTAAATGGCGGCCCGTCGTGCAGGATGAACTTCGGCTTCCCAAGGGTGCGGTCCTGCGCACAGCGGTAGAGATTGATGATCTCCCACCACTGCAGCGTCTCCGGCTCCTGCCGCGACAGGTTCGCCCGCATAGGAAACTCCGTCTTCGGCAAATTCACCGTCTGCGCAAACGGACTCTCCGCTTTCTTCCGATTATTCTGATGATGGTTCTGATTGTTCATGCTCACTCACCCGTTAGGCGAGTGATTAGTAATGAGTGATTCGTGATTAGTCAAGGCCGTATCTACACATCCCAAACTAATCACTACTCACTACTCACTAATCACTGATACCAACTGAATCTATCCCCGACTGTGCCTTGCCAATGCATTCCCATGTCGGGAAGATATCCCCTCCCGTCGCACGCAGCGCGTCTGTGGGGATTTGTGGACAAATGATGAGCGGGCGAGACAACGGTAAGGGAATATTGGGGAAGGGGTGGGTGGAGGTATCAGCATCCGAGTTATTTCATGCTCATGCTCTTACTCATGCTCATGCTCAGAAAATACGATAGGCATGATGGCTGTTTGGGCTTTTTGATCATGTAAGCGGCTACTATGAATTTCGGGGACATTTCCCCTCACGAGTCGCGGCTGGCAGGGATGCCATATCGTCCGGCTCTCGATAACGGCACTCTGGTACCGAGTACAGTGGTAGGCCGCGCCCACCGTGGCGCGCTGGGGGAAGCTTCAGCTCCGTGATCGCCAGCTCGAACCCGGTGACGGTGTTGTCGCCCACGGCGCGGAGGCTTCCCTCCGCGCGCCACGGTGGGCGCGGCCTACCTCCGTTCACGCAACCAGCGACTCTCGAATGTCAACAATCACATTGTTCTTACTAGACACCGAAATTCCGTCCACCTTTTCTATCACGACTATAAAAAGGCCTTGCGCACTATAACGCAAGGCCCTTGCATCCTGAATCCTGAATCTATTCACCCGTCCCCTGCGGCTGCACCAGGAAGAAGATGAGTTTGCCGTCCGGGGAGGGTTTGGCGGCGTGGATGTCCAGGTTGGCGAGCAGCGGGGTGATGTCGGTGCCGTTGATGGTCATCTGATAGAGATGGTTGTCGCGGAGGAAGAGGACGTGTTTACCGTCCGGCAGGCAGGTCGGATTGTGGTCGGTAGTGCCGGTGGTCAACTGGCGGGGCTTGCCGCGGTCGGGGTTCATCATCCACAAGCCCTTGTCCTTCCGCACGAAGAGGATGTGCTGGCTGTCCGGGGTGAAGACGGCGTCGAGCTCATCAGTGTCGCGCTGGTCCTTCGGCGCCTCGTAGACCTTCACGTCGCGCATCTTCGCCGCCAGCTTGCAGGTGGTGATGCACTGCTGCGGGTCCTCGCCTTTGACGTAACTGCGGTAGAAGAGCAGGTAGGTGCCATCCGGGCTGAACTGCGCCATGTCGCCCTGCCCGATGACGCGCTGGTTCTTGCCGTCCGGGTCCATCAGCGTGACCACGCTCTCCTTCTTCGCCATGTCGAAGCCGGAGAAGACCACCGTGTGCCCGTCGGGGCTGAAGCTTGGCGAGATGCCTTGCACCAGCTTCTTCGGTGTGCCGCCGCTGAAGGGGATGCTGAAGATATTGCAGGAGGGATCGCCTTCGGCGCCTTCGGGCACCTGGCTGGCTTCGGAGTAGAGCACGGTGGCGCCGTCCGGCGAGATGGCGGCATCCTGGCAGAAGTGCACGCCGCCGGCGGAATCGCTCATGCGCAGGCAGGTGCTGATCGGGCTGCCGGCCTCCCGCGCGAAGACGCTGCCCAGCGGGAAGAAGAGCGGGGAGCGCAGGTAGGCCCATTTCTGCCCGTCCGCGGAGAAGTCCGGCAGGCGCACGCCGAACACCCGGTAGGTGAGGCGGTGCACCTCGCTGCCGTCCGCGTTCATTACGAAGAGCTGCTCTTCGCAGTCGCGATAGTCGCTCGCCGCCAGCGGCTTCGTTTTCCCGCCATCGGCGGTGACCATCGACTCGTAAGGCAGCACCAGTGTGCCGGTCTCATATTTGAGATTCACCACGCCGCTCGCCTTGTTCACCATGCAGGTCAGCCCCAGCGCCTTCGCCAGCGGCTGCAGCGGCACGAAGAGGCTTTCGCCCACCGCCAGTGGCGGAGCGGGCAGCGTCACCGCCTGGCCGTTATCCTGCGCCTCGGTCTTCCCCACGGTGAGGATACAGGTTTTACCCTGCCGTGTCACGGTGATGACGCCGGCGTCTTTGGTCATCGTCGCCCCGAGCAACTCCACCAGCGGCTGCAACGGCGCCATCTCCCCCTGCGCGAACCCGCACACCGTCGGCGCCTCCGCCGGGATGTTCTTCGCCGTCAAGGGCTCCGCCACGCCGGCGCGCCACAGGCACAACGCGGCCAGGCCGCACAGCAACGCAAGGAGAAACGCAGATCGCATCATGGGTATCCTCGTTATATGATGAAGTGATAATTTTTTGCCCATTCGAGGTGGCGGTCAAACCCGCCAGGGCAGCGCCGAGTGCACGCTCGGCGTCGCGGGTTCCGGTGGCTGCCTTTGCGGCAACACTCGGCTAAAACGCATCGAAACAGGCAGCGACAGGCACGCCGGATCGATCGAGAGCGCCTGGTCAAGGCTGCCACCGCGTTGATAAGACCTGGTGCAAATACGCGGTGGCAGCCTTAACCGGGCATTCTTACACATACCGGGGTGCCAGTCGTTACCTGTTCTTCTCGATCTCAGATGGGCACTGCCGCGAAGGCAGCCACCGGTAGCTTACCGATGCACCTCCGGGTCGCTCTGCACCACGCGTGTCCGGATAGTGAAGACCCCGTCGCCGCTCAAGATGCCGCCGCGGGCAAAGAGGCGGCCGGATTCCCAGTTGGAGAGGCCGAGTTCCGGGCGGCAGAGGGCATACTGGCCATCCACCCAGCGGGTGAAGCCGTTGCCGAAGAAGGGAGCGTTGATGGTCTCGAAGACACGCTGGTAGGTGGCCATATCCTCGGTGACCAGGCTGGCGATGAACTGCGGGCTATAGCGGTTGAAGAGTTCCACCGCTTCATCCACATCGTCCACCATCTTCAGCGTGATCTCCGGCGTCTCTTCCCACTCCCACTCGCGGCCCAGTTGATCTTCCGGCAGCAGCTCTGCCAGCGGCTCCTCCACATCGCCGGCAGCGCGGCGCACCAGCACGTTGGTGGTGAACCAGTCCGCCAGCACGGCATCCTGGCTGCCCGCGACGACGTGCAGTTTGCAGCCGTGGCCGCGGCGCTCGCCGGCACGGCGCAGGCTCTCCAGCAGCACCGGCACCAGCTCCGCCCGGCTGCGCGGGATGCAGCAGGTGTTGAGGGTGTTGCACACCTTGCGGTCCAGCGAATGGTAGACGGCAGCGGCGAAGCGGACGGCATCCGCACTGGGATCGGCGATGATCCACGCGCCACCCGTGCCGTGCAGGCTGACCGGCACGCCCGCCTGGCGCGCTATGTTGCCCAACAACGCCACCGAGCGCCCGAAGCCACGCGCCACTGCCAGTGACAACCGGCGATCAGAGAAGAGCGCCCACCCGGCGGCGTGCGCGGCGCTCTCCACCAGCGTCACGGCACCTTCGGGCAGGCCGGCTTCGGCGAGGGCGGGGTCAAGGGCGTACTGGACAATGGCCTTCGCGGTGCCCAGTGCCCCGCTGCCGATGCGGAAGACGACGGTGTTGCCACCGCGCAGCACACCGGTGGCATCGGCGAAGACATTGGGCCGCCCCTCGAAGACAAAACCGACGACGCCCAGCGGCGCCACCACCTGCTCCACGCGCCAGCCGTCATGCTCCACCGTCTCCGTCACCGCGTTGCGGCGGGAGGGAGCATCGCGCCATTCGCGCAGCCCGGCGATCATGTCGCGGCGCATCTTCTCGCTCGCTGTCAACCGCGTGGTAGACTGCCCGCGCGCCCGTGCCCGCTCGACATCGGCGTTATTCGCCTCGACAATGGGCGCCCAGCTCGCCTCATCTTCCAACCGCCGTGCAAAGGCCTCGTAAAAGGCCGAGATGGCGGCGTCGGACACACAACTCATGCCGGCCAACGCGGCATACGCCCGCCCCACTGCCTCCCCGGCAATACGCGTTTCCTCGGCGGGAATATGCAGCAACTCGCCCGTCGTCCCCACCACCAGCACCCGGTCGCCCGGCGTGAACGCCGCCGCCAGCTCCGGCGAGACAAACGTCACCCGGTCGCCGCCATACAACACGGGCATCCCCGCGGTCAATTCGTTGAGAGTCGAAATTTGCGTCATAGTACGGGTATTATAGCGGTTTTTAAGAACTGTGCGGAGGGAGGGGGACGGGAAAAGTTGATGCAGGATGCAGGATTCAGGATGCAAGTATGGCAGGCTGAACGATTTATAACAGTCCCGAGAGGGACGTAAGCGTCTAGCCACGGGTGGAGCGAAGCGGAACCCGTGGGTCTGTGGGCCGGATTAACCTCCAGTCCCGAAGGGCCGACAGCCCGGATTGTTTAGATGCTGCTGTCGGCCCTTCGGGACTCTATGGATCGTGCCTACCTGTCCACGGGTTCCGCTTCGCTCCACCCGTGGCTCGACGCTACCATCCCTTCGGGATTGACGAGACTCGATCACCATCTCGCTAGTTGATGACCGAAAAAGAGCCAGCGAGGGATTTGTCAAAAAGGTTATTGGACAAATCCCCTGGTGTTCCTGAATCCTATCCATCCTTTTCATCTCGTTCATCCCTGTGAGAAACTCCCACTGGCTAGCCTATCATTAACGGCATACCGCTCCCAACACGTTATGCGCATCCAGACCGGTGTAGGTGAGACTCCCTTTCGGAAAGCCGTACTGCAGGTCGCAGCCGATGGTATCGAAAGCGCTTTCGAGGAAGATCACGTCGTAATATGGTTTGATGGGGGTGGGCTGTTCCATCGCCACCCAGCCCAGGCTGGGTTTGCCTTGTGTGCGCGCCAGCATGTCGGTCATCTGCTCGGGGGTGAGGCGGGCGCGGACGATGGTCTGCATCCTTGAGGGGATGAGCGCCTGCAGGGCGGAGAGCGACAACCTGCCGCCGGCAAGGGTCGGGCTCGTTTGCATCCGGCCAGTGCGCAGGTAATACACACCAAAATCAGCGTGCAGTTCACGCACAGCCGCCCCGATCACCTCGCGTTCCAGGTCATTGGTGCAGGTGATGGCCGGCGACAGGCGCGGTGCCTTCTCCACCGTTGTGGTCGGCGGCGTCCAGTCATCGCCGTAATTGGCGGCTGCGGTCAGCACCGGTGTCTCCCCGCTGCGGTCGTGCACGATGACATCGGCGCGGACGGCGAAGGCGTATGACGTATAGAGCAACGGCGGATAGGGGCAGAGGTCCGTGGTCTCATGGGAGAACCACACCACCCGACGACCGGACGCATACGGGTTCCGATAGGTCAGCGAGATGGCCGTGGTGGCGAGCGGGTATTGCCCCACTCCCGTGATAGTCACTTGCTCGCCGTCCACACGGACCGGCAACTGCGGGAGCATCTCTGCCAGCACGCGGTTGCGCGCCGGGGTGCCGACCAGCACCAGGTGGCCGGCGAAGGCTTTCGCGTCGAACGTCTCCGCCGCCACCACCGGGATGCGCCCGAACGGCATCTTCCTCCAGCCGAAATCGGCGCTGGTTGCACATTTTTCGATCAGCGCCTGCTCCTCCGCGTTCTCCTGCCAGCCGGTCGGGGCAACGATGACAATCGGCTCGCCGTCGAAGAGGTTCATCAGTCCACCGCGCTGATATTGCGCGACGTTCGGCGTTTCGAGGGGAACAACCGCCCAGCGCCCGTCGCGACATGCCAGTTGCACCTGCTCCGGGATGGGCGCCAGGGTGAGCGTCTGACCATCCAACTCCAGCGTCAACCGGCGCTGCTTGGGGAACAGCGCCGGCAGTTTCGCCAGTTGCAGCCCGGCGATATTGCGCGTGGTGCCGCGCAGGGTGGCATGCGCTGCTGTCAAGCTGATGGTGCCCGAGTCGTGCGGGTCGAGGAAGCGGGTGATGGTGACCCAGCGACAGCGCCCGCGCGTCAGTTGATCCGTGGTGTAGAGCACATTCCGCGGGAGCTCCTCGATGATGGCCGCTTGCATGAAATCATACGGACGCTGTTGTTGGGCTGGGAACCAGACGTCATGCCCCACGCCGGGGTATTCATACGTAGACAGATACTTCGCCGTCTTTTTCATCTCCCCCAGCGATACGCGCATGTCATCAATCGGGCAGAGCCAATCCGCAGTGCCGTGGTGCTCTTGCACCGGCGTGTAGGAAAGGTTGCCCAGCTCCAGCCCGTAGGCATAGGCGCAACAGGAGACGACACCGGCGAATTTATCGGGGTGGCGGCTGGCCAGGCGCAATACACCCCATCCGCCGGTGCTGGCGCCGACGAGCGAGACCCGCCGGGGATCGACCGGGAAATGCGCCACCATGAAGTCGGTCGCTTCGAGGGTATCGATCTCCCCCAGGCCGAAGTAATGCGGGTCGCCGCGGCCGTTCACTGCGATCTGGATTTGCCGGGGCGCACCGGCCTGCCGGGGTGGGAAATTGTGATTGCCTCCGTTGCCGTGCAACATGATGACGAGTGGCAAGGGCGTCCGCCCATCGTAATCCGGCGGGAGATCGATGAAGATCGGCTGGCCGGAGCCATCGGCGCGCGAGTAAAACGCCCACTCGAAGCGCCCGCGCTGTTGCGCCAGCACATCGACACCGGCATCCAGTCCGTCGAGGATGGTACGCAGCAGGGTATACCGTGCTCGGTACGTCCGCCAGGTCGGTCCGTCGACCACTTTCATGTCCTTCAGCAGTTCGCAGAGGTAGCACACCATCCCTTCGTGCCGGGCGCGCAGCGGGGAGGCCGGCAGTGTCTGCAGCCGTGTGGTGGCGCGGGCCTGGATCTCCCGAATGGTTTGCGGGATGTCGATGCCGTCCGCCTCGGGGGGCAGCGGCTCGTGCAGCGTGCACTTCTGAATGATACTGGCAGGCTGCTTGCCGATGCGCGCGACGAAGGTGCCGTACTGCTCAGTCCGCGCCAACGGTTTCACAGTGATGGGCAGGCCGGCGCGCCCATTCGCATCAGGGATGGCCGTCCCCTCGGCAAGGATGTGCGTGCCATCGGTCACGGTGATCGGCTGCCCGGCGCACTCCGCCGGCAGCACGCAGGTCAGTTGGGTCGATTTACCGGGCTCGTAATCGCCGGTGACGATCGCCTGCACCGGATCACTGGGGGCGTTGGCGAGGCAGACAGTATACATCGAAGAGGAGTTCCAGGCCGTGTCGCTGCGTGGAAACCAGAGCATGCGGAAGAAGTCGCCGGGCTTGTCGGCGTCGATGGTCGCCACTTGCAACCCAAACGTCATGCCGGGCTTCGGGGCCAGCTTGAGGTTCTTCCACGGCAGCAGCAGTTCGACGGCATACCCGCCCTCACATTTTCCACCAGCGATGGTGACCGCCAGCGGCGCCGGCTTCACGTTGAGCCGGTAATCGTAGAGGCGTGAGCGCACGGTGGGGAAGCGCGGGTCCGCCCCGGTGGCGAAATCGAGCTGGTAGCGCTCCTGTGCCCCGGGCGCCGTGGCCATAAACACCTCGGTGCAGTCCAACCGCCACAGCTCATCGATATTCTCATACTCCATGATGACGTTGTCGCGCACGCGCAGGTAGAGCAGCAGCCCGTCGCGGTTCCATCCCAGGCGGAACGTCGGATCACAATCCGCCTGCGGGCGAAAGACCCCCGCCTCCGGCAGCATGATCTCCACCCGATACCCCCGCGCCCCCCAATCATCCGCCCGCCCATCAATGGTGATATGATCGAGATAGGGGATATCGATCGCCGGCATAGCCGCACTCCATCCTGCTGCCGATAGGCCGCCCAGCAATAGCGCCATCAATGCGTACACCAGAAGCTGCTTCATCATGCTTGACCTCCACGTCATAACTGCTCTACTGAGTCATCGCTTGTTGGGGAGAGGATATTATAGCAGTTGTTGTGAGGTTCGGCCAAGCGTTGACAATGTGGCAAAGATGATGATAGTAACAATTTTAATGTTGACAATACGGAGGAGGAATGGTATATATGAATTGCATGAGCGATAGCTGCGAAGCGGACATCGCTCAAAAGCCCAATTCCGGCTATGCTGGGGTTGGGCTTTTAACTTTTGGTTGCACAATACGGCCATATCCTTCTGTCTCTCCCGTCGTGGGGTGCTGATATGTTTTGCGATCAACTACCTCCCTACTTATGGTCTGTGACTCACCCCCGAGATACCATCGGCCAATCGGAGTAACACATAAATCAACAATCTCTGCCCCAGGATTGGCGCTTTTGCCAAGAAAAGTAATTGTTGGCTCAAACATATTCATAAGCTTGCTAACGGGCCGAATATAAGTTGCACCACCCAGCGTTTTCGCGAATTCATACTGTATGATAGCATCCTGGTGTGATTGCCGTGCCTCTGCGATAACTGTTACCTTTGCCCCTTCCGTTCCACGTAAGCAGAAAAAAATACGCTCCAATAATAGCCCAAGTAGGTAAATATATGGTGAGCGTTGTCCGCTTCCCCATTTATCGACCGCCTTTTGCTTGTCAAGCAGGGCAGAGATAAAAGTAAATTCCGTATCATGTACCAACTGATTGAGGGAAGAGTAAAACCCTATGCGGGTATTCTTGTCGGCAAGAAATTCATAGCCATGCCTAGCTCTAACCATGTCTGCTGTATGTAGAATCATACCGGGCGTCATACCATGCATTTGCTTGAACCCGCCGAATCTTCGATAGGCTTCGGAGTCATGATACGCTTTCTTGCAGATTACGGCGCCAATGACAAATGCAGGATATTTGGGGTCAATATTAGCCAGGTTATCCTCTCCACTTTCATCAATGAATGCGTAATACTCTGTCATCGTGAAAGCAGTATATCACAGGAAAATGCTTGTTACCAGAAGCTATCTACTTAAACCGAACAGATCCAAAATGATCCACTACTTTAAGTGTATTAGTGAGCGGCATAAATCATGTATCTGGCGATCCCTTGCACTCATCTCCCTTCCAATACCCACCTCGCTGATCCCCATCCACCAACAACCGCTGCCCGTTCCTGATGATCTGCGTTGCGGGGCCAACAATGGCGGCGGCGGGGAGATCGTCTTCATATACCGTGAAGGAGAGGATACTCTTGATGTGCATACGGTTGCTACCGTCAGCCAGCATACATTATCCTCCTTGACACATCTACCGTTTCTGGCAATAATGGCGGAAATACGCTCAAGGAGTTGCATGATGCGTGCGTGTGTGCTGATGGCTCTGGCCTTCCTCCTGGTTACAGGCGCAATTCTCCCGGTATTGGCGGACGAAGCCAAACCACCTTCCCCCCAGACCGATGGCTTAGCTATCCCGGCTCGCTATGATCAGGTCTGGGAATTTACTGATGGTCTGGCCCTGGTGCGGATCGGTGATAAATGCGGCCTCATTGACAAAACTGGCAAAGAAATTACTCCTCTACAATACGAATCAGTATACTCTTACAACCAATCCGTATATTATACCGACGGCCTCATCGAAGTGGCTTCCAACAATAAATGGGGCTACATTGACCACACGGGTAAGGAAGTCATCCCACCGCGTTTTGATGCCGTCGGGCGTTTTTCCGAAGGCTTGGCCGTGGTGTGGAGCAACGGGAAATGTGGCTTCATCGATAGAACCGGAAAGGTTGTCATTCAGCCGAAGTATCTCTGGGCTGACAACTTTTCCCAGGGGATGTCCAGAGTGGGTCTCAATTATAAAGTCTGTGGTTTCATCGACAAAACTGGCAAGGAAGTTATCCCGTTGAAGTATGAGGGGGCCAGGAGCTATTCTGAGGGTCTGGCAGTAGCGGGATCAGCCATGAAATACGGCTTTATCGATAAAACCGGTAAGCAGGTCATCCCGGAGAAATTCGATGGGGCCGAGTCATTTGCCGATGGCCTGGCGGCAGTGCGGCTGAATGGCAAGTGCGGTTTCATCGATAAGACGGGGAAAGCCGTCATTCCGCTGAGATATGATTCGACCACCGAATTTATCGGCGGCTTCTGCCTGGTAAGTATCAAGAATAAGTGCGGCTTCATTGATACAACCGGCAAAGAAATCACCCCACTGAAGTATGATGATGCTGCCCCCTTCTGCGAAGGTCTGGCATTGGTGAAGGGTAATGGAAAATGGGGAGTTATCGGCAAGACCGGCAAGCAAATCACACCGCTACAGTATGATGCGATCAGTCATTTTTGTGAAGGCCTGGCGAGGGTGACGCTCAATGGCAAATGGGGCTTCATTGATAAGACCGGCAAAGAAGTCATCCCGGTGAAGTATAACGTGGTCGCAGATTGTTCCGAGGGTCTGGTGCTGATAGTGATCAACAGGAAGAGTGGTTTCTTTGATAAGACCGGCAAGGAAGTTTTACCACCACGTTATGATGCTGCCCGGCGTTTTTCCGATGGGATGGCCGCGGTATTGCTCAATGGCAAATGGGGGTTCATCGCGCATCCAGCAATGGAGAAATGACCATCCAAGGAACGGGAGGAGCGATAGATTCGGATGATGGCCCCCTGCTGCCTGGTATTGCTCCGAAGTAGTATCGAGCACCTGTTGCAGCATCCACCATGTGTCGCTCACTGCGTCTTCCTGCGAAGGCACTCAGCATACAAAATTGCCGCAGTATGTCCACGATTTCTGGACATACTGCGGCAAAAACTATATCTGCACAATCTAATGCGCCCCGAATTCAATATGCTATTGTCGCATCACCAGTTTGACGCTCCCATCCAATGGCCTATTTCCCATCAGCGGGTGTTTTCTCAAAATCATGATTCTCATAATCACATTTACAGGGATAGGTGCCTTTCGTCCGCACCCATCGCATGGTGGTCGACATTCGGTCGGCAACGGTAGGATTTCCTCTGTAAATGAGTATTCGTGCATGAGCATGAGAGAGACTGCGGGGAGGGCTACTTGTCGCCCTCCCCGCAGTCTCTCTCATGCAAGATGAAGCCACATATACGCCATCACGTCAGAACGAATACGGCGGGATGGACGGGGGCACCAGGATGAAGGTCCGGTTGTTATTGGCATTGTCGAGTGCATCCTTCAGCGCTTGCTGATGGGCGCGGTCGAGATTGCCGGATAACACATAGGTGTTTCCTGCCAGGTCGTTGTTCGCTTCCGTCATTACCGCATTCACCGTGGCAAAGCCATTGCTATTCGCTGAATTAGTACCCGGCGCATAGATCAAGGCGCCGCCGTTGACAAAGTTGTGGCGGACATTCAATTCCATCGCTGTGAGTTGTGCCGAGAGCATGCAGGCCATATTGGTGGCGTTGGCACCCAACAGCCATGTGGCGACTTGTGATTTGGCGGTGGGGTTGAACGCGGAACCGTTGCTGTTGACCAGGTTCAGACCACATAAGAATGTCACGTCAGCCGTTGTGATGAGCGCCTGGCCGTTTTTGTTCGACCAGAAGCCGAGTGTTAATCCGCCGCCACAACCGAGGGCGACATTGCCGAAGTTGTTATCCGCCGCCACCTGCCGGCTCTGGTTAATGGTCACCGCATAGGTGCCCGGCGCGGCGGGACAGGTTTGCATCCAATTCGACTGGGTCGGATGGCTCTCCATGATGGTATAGCTCCCGAGGTTTAGCCCGGTAAAGGTATAACACCCGTTGGCATCCGTGTAAGTGACGATCGGGGTAATCGGCGTCCCGTTCTTCAGTTTGCCCGTGAGGGTGATCTTCCACTTCGCCAGCGCCGTTTCACCGGCATCCCATTTACCGTTCCCGTTGGTATCGTAGAATTTGTAGCCGGTGATTTTACCGTACCAGAAGTTGGTGAAGTTGTTGCAGGTCGAGTCGGTACGGCTGATCACGGTGATTGGGCCAATACTGATCGGTGTCTCTGCTTTCACTGCGGGGTCGGTCTGTTCGCTGACGGTGTAATTACCGGCCAGCAGGTTGTCAAACTTATAATAGCCGTTGGCATCCGTAGAGATGATCTTCTTGCTGCCATCCGGATAGGTCAGCGTAATCTGCCATCCCTTCACCGGCTTAAGATCAGTACCGTCACCCTTTACATCCTCGTACTTATAGCCGGAAATCTTGCCGTACCAGAAGTTGATGAAGTTGTTATTCTTCGAGTCGGTGCGGCTGATTACCGTGATAGGGCCAATGCAGGTGGGTGTTTCCGGGTTTACTGCGGGGTCGGTCTGCTCGCTGACGGTGTAATCACCGGCATCCAGGCCGGTAAACTCATAGTATCCACCTGCATTCGTAGAGATGGTCTTCGTGCTGCCATCCGGATAGGTCAGCGTGATCTGCCATCCCTCTACCGGCGCGAGGTCTGTACCGTCGCCTTTCACGTCCTCGAACTTGTACCCGCTAATTTGCCCGAGGCAGAAGTTGCCAAAGTTGTTGTCATACGCGTCGGTGCCGCTCGAGATTGGGATGGCATAGCTGCCGCTGACCGGACAGGTTTCCTTCCAGCCATCCGGCAATGGCATCGTTTCACTGACAGTGTAATCGCCCGGTAGCAGGTTAGTGAATTCATAGTACCCCAGATTATCGGGATCACTGCTGGTGGTCGTGGTGATGATGATGCCGTTCGGACCGGTCAAGGTAATGGACCAGCCGCCGAGGGCCGACTCGCCGTCATCCCAGACGCCATTCTCGTTCATATCTTCAAATTTGAACCCGGAAATCTGGCCGAGAATTGTGGGAGGTTTCACTTTGAAGTTATCGGTCTTGCTGTCCGAATTCTTATAGTCCGGCACAGAGCTGATCCAGACTTTATACTCGCCGCCCGGATTCGGGGTATCGGCATAGCCGTGCTGGAGCGGCAGGATGAAACTGCCGTCAGGGTTGGTCAAATAGAGTGTGCCAAATAACTGAAACGGCGAAATGGTCATGACGCCATTCACCACCGGGACCACCGGGTCTACGGTTCCCCCGAGGACGACAGCTCCTGATGGATCGGTGACCCGGCAGTAGTAGAAACCGTCCGGCAAGCCGGCGCCGCCATTTTTCGGCCCACCGTTGAGATAGACATCCGTTTTAGCGGCATAAATATTTTGATTGACGGTGGTGCCGGTACTATCGGTCGTCCAGATCGCCCCGGTGATCTGCGAGGCAGAGGACGGGCTACCCACCAGGCTCAAGAGCAAGGCCATGAGCAGCGAGAGGAATACAAGGATACGCGTGTACATTAACTTTTCCCTCCTGGGTTTTCTATCCTGCCTGTGTGAGAGTTTGCGCTGTTACATTCCATCCGAAGGGGGGTGCAGGATGTTATCGCAGCCATCATATACGATTAGAAACAAGGAACTATTCAAAAACACAACAAAACAAAACCCGGCTTTGCTTTGTATGCATACGTATTCATAGCGACAAGCTGATGAGTCAAGGAATAATGCACCGGTCATCTGCAAGGGAAAAGAATGGGCGCTTGAGCATGCCGGAGGGGAAAAGTATAATGGGGCATCACAACCCACGGATGAGGAGGCGGCGCTTGAATCTATTAGGTACAGCCTGTCATTGGCGGAGATTTATACGCGGGTGCGGTTTGAAGTGGAATGAGCATGACAACGGTTGCCAGTGAACTAACCGGCGAAGAACAACCTTCCGGTAACGGTGTACAACTCGATGCCACCTTGCTCGATTTCTGGCGCTGGAGATTCCGCAACTTGCTGTTCAACGATGTCCGGGGTGTCTACGGTGAGAGGTTAGTCGCCCAATTGCTGGAGATAGCCCCACCGCCACGTGATTCCTGGGCTGCGTACGATTTGATGACGCCGGAGGGGGTTCGCGTCGAGGTGAAAACGACCGCCTTTCTGCAGGCATGGAATCCAACTGCCTCGACAAAGAAACCGGTGTTTTCCGGATTGAAAGGTCAAGCATGGACGCTGGAGACCGGCTACTCCGGCATTGCCACGTACAATGCCGATCTCTATGTATTCTGCCTGCAGATCGAGCAGGACATCACACGCTGGAATGCCCTCGATTTAGCACAGTGGCGCTTTTTTCTCTTGCCAAAAGCCACCGTCGAGCAGCGAAATTGCCAAAGTATCTCCTTAAGTGCGTTACGCAAGTGTACGCGTGAATTGACGGCATGTGAGTTTATGCAAGAGGCCCGGGCAATGATTACGCTGATCAGTGAACGCCTATAAGTACAATGGCAGGGCTACCGCCGTATACAACCCCAGAGTACTTCCTTCCATCCTCATTCAAACACCTCCACGATATCCGATCGGGTGAGCAGGAAGATGCCGGCGGCGTTCAGGGCAATGGCCAGGATCACCCCGCTTTCGGCGAGCCAGGCATCGGCTGCATACTCCCAGAAGGCGAGAATGAGCAAGGGAATGATCACGAGGATGGCGAGAATGATGGCGCGACGCTGCGCCTCGGGGGCCAGGCGAAGCAGGCCGGTGCCTGTCCCGGCGAAGATGAGTGCCACGAGGACACAGAATGCCCCCGCCAATCCCGTCAGCAGATCAAATGCCGCTTGATATGCGAGCAGTAATATTCCAAAGCCCAGCAGCCCGGCGGCAAGGAGGAGACAGCAAGCGGCGATGATGATCACCGCGACCGGCAGATCGCGCCCGTCTCGCAGTTGAGATGCAGGCGTTGAAGTTGCCTCTTTGGTGAGTGTCCCCGTCCCGTGTGGATCGCCGAATGCCGCCGCAACATTGGCGCGCCGCAGCAGGTAGAAGACGACGCCGCTCAACATCATGACAGGCAACAGATCGAGGGTGCTGCAGACGAACACGATCAGCAGTTTCGAGCCGATGCTGATATCCCCTGGCAGCGTAAACAACAGCCCGATTTCCATAATGAGAGAGGGGAACAGACAGCAGAGCAATGCCATTCGCGCAGACCGATACGCCCATCCCCGCAGCCGCCACAAACCGATCGCAAAGGCCAGGTAGACCAAGGCGGAGATGGCGCCGCAAATCCAGGCGATGTTGATGAGGATCTGCGGGTCGAGTAGCACCGGGGCTCCTTCATGGTAGCAGAATCCGGTGAGCATGATGAGCAGCGCCGGTCTGATGAGCCCCGTACCAAGTGCCAGCAAGATCAGCAGCACCCCGGCGCCGGTCAGCGCCGCCGGGCGTGATGCGGGTCGGACAGGACGCATCTCGTTCTGTTGTGCCTTGACGTCCGTCATGCGTTAATCGCCTCCCTGGCTATCAGCCTGATACATATCACTCTGATCAACAGGCGCCACATGAGTGCCGGCACGTCGCAATCGAACGAGCGTGGCAATACTTAATATTAGTGTCGGAAGCAGATCGCAGCAGCCGCCGAGCAATGGCACGATCAGCCTGTAGTCATCTTGAATGTCATTCGTCTGTGCATAATACATGCCTGTTTCGAGCATTAAGCTACAGCACAGGCCTAAGATCAGCACAGGTAGAATGAAGGGCCGTGCCCACGAGTGGTTCCGCGTTAATGCGATGGCGAAAATCAAATCAGCCAGCCCGAGAATGATGCCGCCGACTAAGGCGAACTTCGCAAAGAGATATGGAGCAAGCGTGCCACAACTCGGTGGATATCCCGGTGGAACATAAAAATAGGTGACTGATACCAACAATATTAGCGCCATCGGCTTTACAGCGGTAAACAGTGCAAGCACCATCAGCAGGTCCCCTGTCTTTGTTACAGGCGACGACTGTGTTGGTTTCGACCTTGGCCTTAGCTTTGGCACCTGGAGGTCGGCATGATTGACGGCAAAAGGATCAGGCCGCTGATGCGCGTGTCCGGTCGATTGATATGTTGCCGGTTGCTCGTCCATTCACACCTCTCGGAGACGGATCTCCCACTCACACCTTATTCTATCATGTTGTTATCAACTTCCCAACTGATCTACCTTCTTTTACATCGCGACCGATTACACTGATGTACGGACAATGTGAACCATCAGGTAATTGATTATTGCCCCATTGAGCTTCAATCTACAAACGCCGCCTCCACTACCGAGCGGTTCAGCAAACACAAGGCAATGACATCCACGATACTCAACCCAAGGGTGACAGAGTATATAAAGGCGGTATCCGATGCTCTATTGAGGGCAATCCAGCCGAATACCTCGAAAAACGTGGTATAGGCCAGTATGGGGAGGGCACACTGCCATGCCCATCTCCGCAGGCGAAGCAATCCTACCTGGAGTATACTCAGGGCGATGAGGCAGGGAACGAGGATCAGGCAGAATGCTTTCTGGCTTCCATCCCATACGGGCGGTGCATAGGGGATGAATGCCAACACCAATTCGACGATTGCCGCAAGCGTGAGGAAGGTCGACAGGACCGTGGCCAGAGTGACTGCCAGCGGGATATCATGCCGGTCGTATGGCGATAGCGTTTTCGGAGAATCGGCAAATATGGCGGCGACCAGTGGGCGTGAGCGCAGATACCAGGCCAGGCCGCCCCAGAGGAACATCGGCAACACGTTGCAGGTGCATTCGAGCGCCAGCATCTGCATTTTGTCCAGCCGGTGTTGACCGTGCAACCAGTAGTAGGAATACGCCACATCGAGCAACGGGCTCAGGCAGAAGATCATCACCAGTGCCACCGGTAGGAACCGGAATGCCCAGCGTTGCCGGCAGAGCAGGCCGATGGCGAAGAGGAGGCAGAGCACCCCGGCGATGAGATTGTACGTGTGGATGATCAGCGGGTAATAATCCGGGGCGCCATGCACGGCCACGATATATGGGAATCCCTGTTCGGCCACCGGCAGCACCACCAGCTCGCGAAAGGCGGCCATCCCGACGCCCATCAGCAGCAGGAGGATGGCGATGCCGGTGAGGGCTGCCGGCCTGGGCGGCGGTGAAACCGGAAGCGTTGCGATTGATTGTGCCGTGATTTCCATCATTGCATGAATGTCTCCTATCCCTATTTTACGCAGCAGCACGGAAAATCGTTCACCGGTTGCCCGACATAACAAAAATTTGAGCAATGCTGGAGATCTGTTGTCGTTGACCCATGTAAAGCACCCTTGACATTTCACTTCTCCCATCGTATCATGATGTAAAGCGTGCTTTACATCAGCATGGCAGGGGGATGTGTGAATAACCGGGTGCGCGAGTTGCGGGCGGAAGAGCATATGACGCAGGAGGAGCTGGCGGAGTTGGTCGGCGTCTCCCGGCAGACGATCATCTCCATCGAGTCGGGCCGCTACAACCCGTCCATCATGCTGGCCTATAAGATCGCGCGGGTCTTCGGGATGAGCATCGAAGACGCGTTCCTGTGCGCAGAGCAAGTCGAGGAGGAGTGAAGATGGGAGCAAACCACTGGGCCGCATATATCGATACACTCTCAATTCTCGTATTCATTATTCTCTTTATCGCTGTGTTTCTCTTATTGACCCGGCGTTCTACCGCACAAAGATCAACGGCACCGGCAAAGAGGACGACGGTTGCTGACCGGCGGAATACCCTCTTTATCAAATTTGATTGGTTCATTGCCCTGGTCTGGCTCGGACTCTCTCTCGTAGCCGCCGGATTGCTGGCCGTGCCGGACATTCAACACGGCAAGGAGCCTGTTGCTGCGTATTGGCACGTATTGGGGTCGGATTTATATTGGTATATCTGCATCAGCTTGTTTATGCTTGCCGGAATTATCGCACGGGTCTCCGGCATCCGGCCCAGGCGGATGAAACCTGCTCACGAACGACAGCAGGAAGATGTCAGCCGTTGGATCGTCATTGTCCTCGTATTCGTGCTGCTGGCCATGGCAATCCCCGAGTTGATCGCGTTGGCATCGAAATCGCAGTATACCGTTGCGTTCTTCACCAAACTTTTCTCATCGGTCTTCTGGGTTCTCTATGCGATGTATTATTGGCTGGACCGGTCAAACCGTTTACCCGGCTTTCTGAAGAAGCCAACCGATTATGATCAACTGGTCGTGGAACTCGACGAGCGCTTCCAACTTGTCTGGGAAAAAGCCGCCGCCACCACGCTCTACTGGGTCCTTGGCCTCGTGTTTGTCTTCGGCTCACTCTATGACATCCTCCTCACCCGTCGCTGGCCGGTGCGCTCGGTCGGGGAAGTAATGCTGATTCTGGTTATCTGGACAGTGGCGTATCGCTATTGGGAGAAACGGTTATGAGTCAGGCGAGACAAATGAACACAAAACAGGCAATAGTCGATGCTTTGTTAGGGAAATTGGGTCGGCTCATCTTTCTGCTCTTTCTCGCCGCCGTGCTGGTGAGTGCGGAGTTGATGGCCTTGCCATTCGTTCAGCAGGGGATGCCGGCCTGGAACGCGTTCTGGCTGGTCCTGTCCTCAGGCGATTACTGGTGGACCGTTTTCTTCTGCGGCGGAATTTTTATTACGCTCGATTCGATTATCCGGATCATCGTGCTGCGGCTGCATCATCTGCCGATTCACGCCATCATCCTTCCCAGAGGGCAGATTGCTCAGGATGCGAACTCACGCTTGGACATGACTGCTCAGCGAATTATTGTGATACTTCTAATCCTCGGTGCGATCTCCGCTCTCGCTGGGATCATCATCAATATCAACAAGCCATCTTTTCTGCTGAGCAAGCAGTTTGGGATAGCCGTCATCCTCCTCCTGTTCTCGGTGTTATACCTGATCGACGTCTTCCTGAAAGACCCATCGCCGAAATTGGAATCGGCGATCGAGCGCATTGATGTTGACCGGGTGAGAGCCGAATATGACGAGCGTTTTCGACAGCTCTGGGAAAAATCCGCTGCTGCTACGCTGTACTGGGCACTCGGCCTCATTTTTGTCCTCGGCTCGCTCTACGACATCCTCATCACCCGCCGCTGGCCGGTGCGCTCGGTGGGGGAAGTGGTGCTGATCCTGGTCGTCTGGACAGTGGCGTACCGATATTGGGAGAAGCGGTTGTAATTGCGCTACGGCAAAGGAGGGATGTACTAATGGAGCAGAAACAGCGTCAGGCAATTATCAAAATGATTATTGGCTTCACCATCATGTGGTTCGCCCTGGCGATGATGCTTGCCGGGATGCTATCGATCACAGCGATGGATAAAGGCTACAATATGTGGAGTCGTATCACCTATGAATTCACCACCGGTACCTTTTGGATCATCATGCTCATTGTAGCACTGTTCCTTGCCGCGCTCATCGTCTATTCCGTTCGCATGGCGAATAAACCGGCGGAGATGCGTGCGGTAGGAACTTTTGGGGTGAAATACGGCGTTATCATCCTGCGCATCTGTGCCATAGGGCTTATCCTTGGCATGCTGATATTAACCGCTGCCCTGGTGCACTTCCTCGCTGTCGGCGATTATCGCATGGTCAGCATTATCCTCCCCAGCATAGTCATCGCCGTGCTGAACCTGATCATCATCCTCTTTCAGCGGCAAGTGATCCCAATCGAGAAAAGTTTTAATGCGATGCGCGGCGGCAAGAAATTCGCCCAGCAGGAGTTTGATGAGCGCTATCAACTTGTGGTCGAAAAAGCCGCCGCGACTGCGCTCTACTGGATCCTTGGTCTGGTTTTCGTCCTCGGCTCGCTCTACGACATCCTCATCACCCGCCGCTGGCCGGTGCGCTCGATCGGCGAAGTGGTGCTGATTCTTCTCGTCTGGACAGTGGCGTATCGGTATTGGGCGAAACGGATGTGATTTTGGCAACAACTCCCCACGGCGAAACCGTGGGCTATGGAATTTGTAATGGAGGAATTTTACGCTTTGTTGTTTGATCGCCGGGCTGTTCTGTTCTTCGGGTGAGGTTTCGTTTTTGAGTATGAGCATGAGTAAGAGAAAGTGTAAGAGTTAGTCGACACGCCTACGGATGGCTGACACCCCACTCTCAACGCCCCATAATACCAGCGCCAGCGGACAACGCGAGTGCCAGCCACATTCCGCATTCTACAATCCGCAATCCGCATTCCCAAGGGGGTCTCTCATGCCCATCGCCGATCGTAATACCTACCTGGAACCGCTCTCCATTGAGTTTCGCAAGCAGTGGCCGGAGAACTGGTTGCACCATATAGTGTGCCATGGGCATAGTGTGCCGGCGGGGTATTTTGCCACGCCGCTGGTGGATACCTTTCACGCGTACCCGCACCTGCTGCACCGGATGTTGAAGGGCAGGCTAAACTCATGCTCATGCTCGTTTTTCGGCGGGGCTGCTGCCGACCTTCCAAACAAGAGTCTCCGCCCAGCCGGATGTTGATTTCGTCACCAAGGAAGATTCCTGTTTGGAAGGTTGGCGGTAGCCCCGCCCGAGTCTCATGTTTGAGCATGAGCATGAATAGGAAGACCCCCCCTATCCTGCCCATCCTTTTCATCCCGTTCATCCCTGTGAAAACTTTTAATACTCCCGCTGCAACTCCACCAGCACCACCCCGTGCGGGGCCACGCTGATGTCCTGTTGCAGCGTCTCTTGCCCTTCGCACCAGCTTACCTGCAGAGTCGGGCCGCTCTGGCGTTCCAGGTAGGCGAGTTCATCCGGGGTGGGATTCGCAGGGGCGCCCATGGCGAGCCAGGCGTCGTAGACGGAGCCGTGGGTGCGGTCGAGGGTGGAGTGGGTGCATTTCCAGCGGGCGCCGGCCAGACCGTCGACAGTCAGTTTGAACGGCAGCGGGCCGTGGTCGGCGAAGATGCGGTAGCGGTCGTGCTCGGTGAGCTGGGAGCGGTCGCCGTTGGCGAAGGCGTCGGTGTAGTGGCAGTAGTTCCACAACAGCACCTGGATGGCATCGGCAGAGCGGGTGACGATGTAGTTGTCGCCGGCAGCCACCTCTTCCCCACCAAGTTTGCTCAGCAGGCGGTAAGCGTGGAAGGCTGGCTTCTTCAGCCCCTGCCCGTTGATGAGGCCGAAGCCGCCGTGGAAGATGGTGTCGCCGGCAGCGTTCTCCTCGAAGACATCGGTGAAGGTCCAGAAGCCCAGTGAATCGACCAGGCCGCGGCCCCAGACGAGGTTCTGCACGATGAAGGGGGCCATGAAGGCGGTGTCGTGCACCAGGTCACGCGGGCTGGGAGAGGAGTTCCACTCGGTGAGCTGGATCTCGATGCCGGGGAAGACCGAGGCGTCCACCGTGTTGCGCAGCCAGTGCAGGTCCTGGCAGGTGCTCTTCGCGTCGCGGTAGGCCATGCGCTGATTCCCGCCGCTATCCATCGGCCAGCTATTGGGATACGGGTGGGTGGAGATGAAGTCGAGCGGCAGGGCATGCTCCGCGCAATAGGCAAGGAATTCCTCCACCCACGGGGCGCGCCCATCAGGATCGAAGTTCGAGGTCGCCGGCCCGCCGACGCGCAGGTGCGGGTCAATCGCCTTGATCGTCTGCGCGGTCGCCTGGTAGAGCGCAAAATAGTCCGCCTGCGAGCCGGACCAGAAGAGATCGTGCAGGTTGGGCTCGTTCCACACCTCGAAATACCACTGCCGCACCTCCTGCAGGCCGTAGCGGTTGATGCAGTGCCGCACCAGCGCCGACACCAGCTCGCGCCAGCGCGCCATATCCCGCGGTGGGCTGATCTGTCCCTTCCACCAGAAGACGGTTTTCTCGTCGCTGCGCAGGGCGGAGGGCATGAAGCCCAGCTCGACAAAGGGACGCACCCCCACCTCCAGCAGGAAGTCGAAGAGGGAGTCCAGGTATTGCCAGTTATACACCGGCGTCCCGTCCGCCTCCTCGCGGTAAATCATCATGTCGTCGTGCAGCAGGCCATGGAAGCGGATGTAGGAGAATCCGATCTTCTGCTGCACCGCGCGCAACTGCCACCGCCACTCATCGCGCAACCCCTCCGCTGCCCGTCCGGCGGTGGTGAGCATCGTCCAATAGGGCACCAACGGCGTCCCCGCATCAGCCACGTGAAACTGGATATCCGGCATGAGGTTACCTCGCTGCTATATGTTAGCACTTTCTGGATAGGGAAGAAAACAGGGGCTATGTTGTTTTTTTCACCGCAGAGACACGGAGACGCAGGGGGAAAGAAAGTATCACGCCACCTTCAGCCCCGCCGACACCAGCGACTCCAGTGGTTCCGGTTTCCCGAGCCAATTGCCCTGGGCGGCGTCGACGCCGAGGGTGTGGAGGGTCTGGTAGATAGCCTCGGTCTCTACATAGTTGGCCATCACCGGGAAGCCCATCAGGTGGCCGATTTCACTGATGCATTTCACCATGGCGCAGTCCACCGCGTTTTCGCAGATGTCGGCGATGAAGGCGCCGTCGATTTTGATGCCGTCCACCTGCAGGTGTTTGAGGTAGTTGAACGAGGAGAGGCTGACGCCGAAGTCATCCAGGATGACACGGCAGCCGAGGGGGCCGACGGCGTCCAGCAGATCGATGACGCTGCCCAGATTGGCGATGGCGGCGGTCTCGGGGATTTCGAAACAGAGCGTATCGGGCGGGATGGCGTATTCCGTCAGCGTGCGGGCGAGAAAGTCGGTGAAGGCATTGTCGTTCAGCGTTGCGGCAGACAAGTTGAGGTGGAAGGTGTGTTGCGCCAACTCTTCGGCATGCCGGTGGTAGAAGGCGCAGCAGTGGGTGATCACCCAGCGGTCGATGTCGGCGCAGAGATGATAGCGATCGGCGAGCGGGAGGAAGGCGGAGGGCAACAGCAACTGCCCGTGCTCGTCGACCAGGCGCAGCAACAGTTCATGGCAACGGCGTGGGTTCTCCCCGTCGGCCACCGACAGGATCGGTTGGCAGAAAAGCTGGAAGTTCCCCTCCGCCAGCGCCTGTTGCAGCCGGGGGAGCAGTTGCTTCTCCATATGCCGGCTGAGCCACGCTGCGTCGTCCTGGCGATGCACGTGCACCCGGTTGCCGCCTTGCTGCTTGGCGATGGTGCAGGCGCCGTCGGCCAGTTTCAACGCCGCGTCCATCTCCTCCAGCGTCTCGTCGATGAGCACGGCGCCGATGCTCACGCTGATGGCGAAGGCTTTACCATCCCAGGCAAAGCGGAATTGCTCGACGAGGCGGCAGATTTCGTTGGCGATTCCCATCCCATTCTCCAGCCCGCAGTTGCAGAGCAGGATGGCGAACTCATCCCCGCCCAGCCGGCTGAGCAGGTCAGTGGAGCGCAGGTGCTTGTCCAGCAGCACCGCGAGCTGGCGCAGCAACTGGTCGCCGGCGGGATGCCCACAGGTATCGTTGATCACTTTGAGCTTGTCCAGGTCCATATACAGCAGCACGTGCTCCAGATGCTGTTGCCGCGTGCTGGCGCAAAACGCCGCCAGTTCCGCCTCGAATTTCTGCCGGTTCATCAGCCCGGTAATGAAATCGTGTGTCGCCTGGTAGGCGATCTGCTCGTTCATCTTGCGCATGTTGGTGATGTCGCGCCCCACATAGGCCATGCCCGCCAGTTCATTATCCTTATCATAGAGCAGCGATTCGCTCAGGCTGACCCACAGGCTGCGGCCTGCGCGCGTACGCAGCAGCACTTCGCGGGAAACTGCGGCATCATGCGCGCCTCCCATCTCCGGCAGCGGCGTGCGGGCATCGGCCAGCGCCCGCAGCGAGGTGCCGACCAGTTCGTCCTGGTGAAACCCGAAACTGTGCGTCACCGCCGGGTTGACGGAGAGGATGTTGCCGCGGGCATCGGTGATGAAGAGGAAGTCCGACATGCGGGTGATGATATTGTCCGCTGCCGTGGCGGTGCTGGCCGCAAACACCGGCATGCGCAACACCAGCCGCTCCATCACCATTGCCAGCAGCACCATGGCGGCGCCGTTCAGCGGGAAAATGATGGTTCCGGGCAGCAGGCTTGTCGCCAGCATGGCCATGGCCGGCAGCGCCAGTGCGACGCACAGCACGCTCAGTTGCCGGCGGCGCTTCGCCTGGCGCTGGCGCGCGGTATAGAGGCAGGCCAGCAGCAAGGGCAGGACGCCCAACAGCACACCCACTGCCAGCATCGCATACATCGCCGGCCACAGGTCCGCGGGCGTGTGGAAGCGGTAGCCCCCGGCGTCCCGCTGCGGGAGATCCTGGCTGCGCAACCACACATTGCCGGCGCACAGCAGCAGCATGGCGGCATAGCCGCTCCACAGGATGGCCCGCCGGTGGAGCAACTGCGCGCGGGTGAACACCAGGATGAAATGGAAGAGGAAGAGGCTGACCAGCGGCCACAAGGCGGCGATGCTGTGCCAGAACAACGCGTGGTCAACAGGCTCCGCCTCACTCAGGCTGCCGGCAAGCGCCAGCGCAGACGCCGTGATACAGGCGTGGGCAAAGATGCGATTCACCGCGCTCGCCCGATTGCCATACAGCACGAGACCGGCGAACGCGAACAGGATAAGGCCGCTGACCAAGGATGTCAGCGAAAAAATGTTCATCGTCACAGCAAGACAATCCGCCCGGAAGCGCCGTCCCCTCTCTCACACTTCCAGGCAGTTGATTATTCCATGAAATCGGTAATTATTATAACTGTGCCAGTGGACTTTGGGGTGGATGGTGGATCATCTCTCCGCGAGAGGCAAACCCGCCGGACATGTCTGACTCGTTCGACCCTGCAGACATGTCCGACGCAGCTACCCGAGAACGAATACCCCTGCCGGAATCCCGACAGGCGGGATTCCGGCAGGCAGAACTTACGGCGCAGCCGGGGTGGCCGGTGCGGCCGCAGCCGGTGGCGTGGCCGGAGTCTCCGGCGCGGCAGCCGCCGGTGGCGTCGTCGGGGTTTCCGGCGCTGTCGCCGCAGGTGGCGTAGCCGGGGTGGCAGGCGTAGCCGGCGCGGTGTTCGTGGGCGCCGGGGTGGCCGGCGTCGCCGGGGCGGTGTTCGTAGGCGCCGGGGTGGCCGGCGTCGCCGGAGCGGCCATGGCCGGCGGCTGCACGTTCATAAAGCTGACGGCCAGCGTATTGGCGGGCACCAGCGCAATCGAATACGGCGAGGTGGCATTTTGTGCGACCGTCTCGCCGGGTTGCGGCGATTTAAGGCGGTAGTTAATCACCAGGTTCTCATTCACTTGCGTTGCGGCGGTCACATGGATGGCATACCCTTCCGTCGCCTGCTTCCCGGCGAACACGGCTACCGCAGTATATTGTGTGAAGTCGACAGCCGGGGCCGGCACTGTAGCCCCGATATTCTTCGTCCAGAAGTTCTGCCAGGCGTCCGCGGACCGGATGACGGCAGCCGTCGGTGTTGCCATATTGCACTGCATACCTTCGTAGAGGTCCTGCACGGCAAGCGGCTGCCCCTTGGCCCCCGCCACGGCGAGATACACCGGCGTGGTGATCTTCGGCACCACCACCATATGGTACGGGTCACTCTGCACCTTCTCCATGTTGGCCTTCGGATCAGGCTGCTTCATGGTGGCCAGCACGTTAATGCGCTTCTCGGTGCTCAATACGTTATCGATTTTAATGTCATATCCGGTAGTCGGCTCCTGCCCCATGAACGCCACGATGACGCTCTGTTTGGTAAAGTCGACATTCGCATCCGCCGGGGGTTTGCCACCCCACAGTGCGTTCCATACTTCAGGTCGCTGGACGACGAAATACCCGGCATCCGGAGACGGACCGGTCATCCCGCGGTACTCATGTGTGTACGCGACGCGGTGCCCTTCGTAGTGCCCGCCATAGCGCCCGCCATCCCCGTAGTGTCCGCCGCCGTACCCGTAGCCGTAGTGCCCATGGTCCTCATCTTCGCACCCGGCAAAGCACAGCATGGTCAGCAGCAATAGCATCCCTGCTATTCCGTAAATGAGCCTCATGATTGACCTCCTTTCGCCATCATTATCATGAGTTTCATCGCCGGTGCGTATTCCATACTACAACATTTACTTTCCGCATAGAAAATTACTGAACAAGTTTGACCGGATACCCCCTTGTGATGCCATTCCGGACATTTTACCGATAAATCAACCGTAATCCTCCATCAAATTAATACACCAGTTTGCTTTTGAGTAGGGATTGTAGCGCTTGGTGGCGAAATGGATTCACCAACGAGGTGAACCCGATGCCGTCCTG
>Ga0272448_1001436_pt1 | contig 32034 bp, 30 predicted proteins | sample YNPCB0191_FD_202220 | JGI IMG/M metagenome (GOLD analysis project Ga0272448, IMG submission 202220) | Hot spring sediment microbial communities from Yellowstone National Park, WY, United States - YNP-CB-019-1 | ecosystem: Environmental > Aquatic > Thermal springs > Hot (42-90C) > Sediment...
GCCGCCCCAGTAGGCCGCATTTGCCTCTAGCTCGACCTCACCATCGCTTCGCCACTGCACGAAGCGGAAGGGGCCCGTTCCCACTGGCCGCCGATAGATGGCGTCAATGTCTGTACGCATTGCCGTCGGACTCACGATGGCGAACGGGAACATGGATAAGGCTGCCAGGAGTGGGCTCCACGGTTGCTCCAACGTCAGGCGGAAGCGCAGGTCATCTACCTGTTCTACGCTGCGCACGATGCTACCACTACCCTTGAAGCCGCCAAAAAGCAACTGCCAGTAGTCGAAATCACCGTGATGATAAGGATTGGTGACATCCATCCAACGATTGAAGTTGTCAACGACTGCACCAGCCGTCAGCGGCGTCCCATCGTGAAAAGTCACGCCGTAGCGCAGCGTGAATGTCCAGACGCGACCATCGCCCGACACGGTCCATGACTGGGCAAGCAGGGGATCAAACGTGCTCGTTTTCGCGTTGAACTCAACCAGGGTTTCATAGACCTGTGAACTGACATGGGCAGACGCCAGCTCGGTGATATTGGCCGGATCGAGCGTCAGTGGTGGGCTATCAAGGGCAACAACGAGGATAGCGTCTCCCCCTGTTCCCGATGGCACCAATGGGATAGCACAACCGGTAGCGGTCATGATGATGGCAAGGCTACCAAGCATCAGTCTGGTCAGTCGCATAGATTATCCACATCCCGCCGGCCGTCGGCAATCGCCACCCAGGGCTGTTTGCCGGGCAGATCAGGTGGCCGGGTGGCAAACGTCTCTTCATCGAACCGTGCATTTGAACATCAGCCCGCGCGACGAGAGCTCAGCACTCTTGCATCCTAACACTCGCTATGTCCACATGTATAGCACTTCTGGCAGCCCTCGGTATAGACGAGTGTCGCCTGGCCACAGGACGGGCATAGATCGCCAACGGTGCCCGCCGTAGTAATCGGAAGTGACGGCTGCTCTGCGACCTTGTCACGTTCTTGCACCATGCCCAAATATTCCGACAGAACCTGCGCCAGGCCGTCAGGCAAGGAGCGCACACGCTGCTTGCCGAAGCCAAGCTGATGCGCCCCACCGATGCCGGCCAACTGCTCCACAACCTGCGCCAACCGTTCGCGTTCGCTCATTGTCGAAGGTAGCCGTAGGCAGAGCGAGATCAGCCGCCCCATCGCTTCAGCGAGCGCCGCCGTATCGCTGCCGGCTTTGCCAACGGTGACGAAAAGTTCGAACGGATTGCCGTTATCGTCTTCGTTGACCGTAATGTAGGCCGTGCCCAGAGGCGTGACCTTGCGATAGGTCATGCCACGCAGTGAACCCGGGCGCGGCCGACGGGCGTCGGTCGGCTGTCGCTTCTCTACCTCTTGCACCTGCTTCTCATCCTTGCCCGTTGTGCCCACATGCAAGACCTGCTCCGACTTACAGCCATCGCGATAGACTGTGATCCCCAGACAGCCGAGATCGTAGGCCAGCAGGTACGATTTGGCCACATCGTCAACCGTCGCTTCGTGGGGCAGATTGATCGTCTTGCTGACACCGTTATCCGTATGCTTTTGGAAGGCCGCCTGCGTCCTCACATGCCATTCCGGCGCCACCTCATGAGCCGTAACGAATACCCGTTGCACGTCTTCCGGCACCTCATTCAGACCGCGCACCGTGCCATGCTTCGTGACCTCCGCCATGAGCTTCTCACTCCAGAAACCACGCTGACGGGCAACCTGCTCGAAGACGGGATTCACGAATGTAAGATGACGATCTTCTACGATATGACTATAGGCCAGGGCAAAGATGGGCTCGATGCCCGACGAGGCATTGGCGATGATGCTGATCGTGCCCGTCGGAGCGATGGTCGTCACCGTCGCATTGCGCAGCGGCCTGCCGTTGCGATAGATGGAGCGCGGCCAGTTGGGGAACGGCCCGCGTTCCTCAGCCAGATTAGCGTCCGCGTCGTGGCCTACGCTGTTGATGAACTCCATCAGTCGCCCGGCCAGTTTAACCGCATCATCACTGTCATAGGGAATACCCAGCTTGAAAAGCAGATCAGCCCAGCCCATGATGCCCAGGCCGATGCGTCGGTTACCTTTGACCGCGGCATCAATCTCCGGCAACGGGTAAGGATTCACCTCGATAACGTCATCCAGGAAGCGGACGGCAGTTCGCACTGCCTGCTCCATGCCATGCCAGTCAATGGGCAGGTCGCCGTTTGTGCCGTGCTCGTTCTGTGGAGTGCCGTGCACAAAGTGAGCCACGTTTAGTGAGCCCAGGTTGCATGCCTCATTTGGCAACAGTGGTTGTTCGCCGCACGGATTCGTTGCTTCGATCTGGCCCAGCTCCGGCGTTGGATTGGCCGGGCTATGATTGATGCGATCAATAAAGACAAGCCCAGGATCACCTGTGCGCCAGGCGGCGTGCACGATGCGTTGAAAGACCTCACGCGCCCGCAGCTTGCCGGTCACCTCTCCTGTATGCGGCGCCACCAGCTCATACTCCTGATCATCGCGTACGGCCTGCATAAAGCGATCGGTGGCAGCGACCGAGATGTTGAAATTGGCGATCCCACCATCGAGCTTGCACTCGATGAACTCGAGGATATCAGGATGATCCACCCGCAGGATGCCCATGTTCGCCCCACGGCGATTGCCGCCCTGCTTCACTGCCTCTGTCGCCTGATTGAAGACGCGCAAGAACGACACAGGGCCCGATGCCCGCCCGCCAGACGAACGGACAAGACTATCGCGTGGGCGCAAGCGAGAGAAGGCGAACCCCGTTCCTCCGCCGCTTTGGTGAATGATGGCGGCACGCTTGATCGCCTCGAAGATTTCAATCATCGAATCGCCCACCGGTAAGACGTAGCAGGCCGAGTATTGCAGCCCGGAGCCACGCCCGGCATTCATGAGCGTGGGCGAATTGGGCAGGAAACTGCCACTGATCATGAGATCATAGTAGGCTCGCGCCCAAGCCAGTACATCTGCCTCAGATGCTCCCCAGCGTTCCTCTGCTCGTGCAATGGCATAGGCAACGCGCCAGCACATATCCTCTGGCGTTTCAATGTTTCCTCGGCTGTCCTTGGCTAGATAGCGCTCGCGCAGTACACGCAAAGCCGATTCCGACCACACACCAGTCTTCAGATCATCCGGTCGCGCTGGTGTCTCCGTCCTCTTCTCTGCCAGTGCGTTATCCATTGAAATACCCCTTTAGCTGGTTACATCAACCAGATTCTGCACGTACATCGCGTGATAAGCACGTCAACTTTACACCGGTAAGGCAAGCTGGGCTTGATCCTCCGCCCGCCGTCGTTTCCATTCCTTAAACTCCTCCACCTCAGCCATCAGTGAATCAACATCCTGAAAGCGTCGGTAGACGGAGGCAAACCGGACATAGGCAATATCGTCCAGCAACCTCAGCCGGCTCATGACCATCTCTCCTATGCGCTGCGACTCCACTTCGGGCACCCCCAGGCCGTTCAGCTCGCTTTCGACGTGGGATACCAGATCCTCGATTTGCTCTACGGCGATGGGCCGTTTGTGGCAGGCCTTGCGTATGCCCTCGAACAACTTTCGCCTGTCGAATTCCTCGCGCCGTCCATCACGCTTCACAACCATCAGGGTTGACAGGTCGAGACGCTCATAGGTTGTGAAACGGCGATGACATGACAGGCATTGACGACGCCGACGAATGGCCTCCGGCAGATCCCGTGAATTGATGACTTTCGAATCCGGCTTTCCACAATATGGACACTTCATCGTTTCCCCACGCAACCCAGATAGAGGACGATGTCGCTGGCGCGCGACGCAAGGTAGGGAACAATGCGGACAGCGACTGCCGCCATCGTAGCAGAGGTCAGGCGCCGCTGAGCAGGGGTAATGGAGTCATGGGGTAATGCTTGTCGCCGCTGCCAGTGCCAACTCTTCAACAAACAGCACCAAGCGAAGGGACGGCCGACAAAGAAAGAGCGGACGGAAGACACAGTACCAGAACACTCTTCCGCCCGCTCCATACGCGCGATCCCTCCGCTTGTTCTCTCAGAGCAAGATGTCGTCATCCGTTGTATGGAACAGAAGTTCGATACAACATCTGGCTCATCTACAAGCGAAACTATAGCACATGGCCCATATCATGTCAAGATGATATGGGCCATCTTAACCTTAAAAGCTGTCACGCTCCTTATGGCCTGTCGGCCATCGGCGATGTCGCGCGGCAGGGCGGCCGGCCGATCGAGCACACCCACGTCGCCCTGCCCGTGTCGTCTTCACCCCCACTGAGCCATCGCCTGCATGGCAGACGACCGTGTGCCGGCCTTACCCTTCACTGGCCCGACGCTCGCCTCTCTTGCGCAGGAAGGCGGGAATCTCCGGGTCTTCACCGATATAGAGATCCTTGATGGGGAAGGGACGGACCACATCCATGGGATTGCGTTTGGCCGCTCGACCGTTGAAGCCCGTGGCGATAACGGTCATACGGATCTCATCCTTCATGCGTGGGTCAATTACGGCACCGAAGATGATGTTTGCCTCTGGGTCGGCAGCCTGGCTGACCACGTTGGCAGCTTCGCTAACCTCACTCATCATCAAGTCTGGCCCACCTGTGACATTGAACAGGATGCCTCGCGCTCCCTCGATAGACTTGATATCCAACAGGGGGCTGGTAATGGCCTGTTGCGCCGCCTGCACGGCGCGGTTGTCGCCGGAGCCGCGACCAATAGCCATCAGCGCTGAGCCGCCTTCGGACATGATCGTCTTGACGTCATTGAAGTCAAGATTGATAAGTCCGGGCACGGTGATCAGCTCGGAAATGCCCTGAATGCCTTGCCGCAACACATCATCGGCCACCTTGAAGGCCTCAAGCATTGAGATCTTCTTGTCCAACTGCAGGAGTGAGTCATTGGGAATGACAATCAGGGTATCTACTTTCTCGCGCAGGTTGGCAATGCCTTCTTCTGCTGCCTGCGCCCGCCGTCGCCCCTCGAACGTGAATGGCCGGGTGACGACACCGATGGTCAGAGCATTAAGCTGCTTGGCCACCTGCGCCACGACCGGTGCCGCGCCGGTGCCCGTTCCGCCCCCCATGCCGGCGGTGATGAAAACCATGTCGGCGCCGGTCAGCACTTCTGTGATGTGGTCAACCGATTCCTCGGCAGCTTTCATACCAATGGTGGGATTGCCCCCACATCCCAGCCCTTTGGTCAGCTTCTCGCCGATGCGAAGCTTAGTTGGAGCATTCGACAGGAGCAGAGCCTGAGCATCAGTGTTGACGGCGATGAACTCCACCCCACGAATGTCCGCCTCAATCATGCGGTTCACGGCATTTTGCCCCCCACCGCCAATGCCGATCACCTTGATGTGGGCAAATCCTTCAGTCTCGTGTGGCTCAAACATGGTTTTCTCCTTTTCCTTCCTCCCGTCAGGTTTAACGACCAAAACCGAAGGCCCGCCGCAAGAAGTCCGAGAACTTCCTAGCCATATCACCGATCCCCCCATCGAATATGTGCGGACCGCCTTCTTCGCTTCCCTCATCGCGGTACTTGAGACCCCAGTGCAGCAGGCCGACGCTCGCCGCATAGGTGGGGCTGCTGATGCTGTCAACCAGTCCCCCAATCCGTTGTGGCACACCGACCCTAACAGGTAGCCCCAGGATGTCCTGCCCCAACTCAACCATGCCCGGCAGCTCTGCTGCCCCACCTGTCAGCACAACACCGCCCGGAAGCAAACTCTCCTCGTGCCCCGATTTCTTGATCTCATTGAGAATCATGGCGTAAATCTCCGTCACCCTATCCTCAATGATCTCACACTCCCGGCGGCGCGAGACCGGACGGTCGTCGCGCACTGCTCCTGGAACCGGAATCATTTCTTTGCTGTCAACACTGGTCGCCAGTGCGTGGCCATAGCGGATCTTCAACTCCTCGGCCGCGGCAAACGGCAAGCGTAAGCCTACGGCCAGGTCGTTTGTCACGTGCATGCCGCCCACCGGTAAGACAGTCGTGTGCCAGGGTGAACCGTCCACGTAGATGCAAATACCAGTCGTTCCGCCGCCGATATCGGCCACCACCACACCCATATCTTTCTCCTGGGGCGTGATCACAGCCTCGGCAGCAGCCAATGGCGCAGCCACCATGGCACGCGCCTCAATGTTCGCCGCCGTCAGGCAACGCTGCACGTTCTGCAACCAGGTTGTGGCCGCTGTCACGATGTGTGCCTCTCCCTCCAGCCGGAAGCCAAACATGCCCACGGGATTTGGCACCCCTTCCTGGCCATCAATGACGAAGAAGCGCGGGATCACATGGATCACTTCACGATTGCTGGGATTGGGAATCGCTCGTGCCGACTCCATAGCCCGTTCCACGTCATCGTCGGTGATCTCGTGATTCGACCGCACCACGGCGACGACGCCACGACTGTTAACCGACACAATGTGGTTGCCCGTAATGCTCACCTGAGCACGGCGAATCTGGTAGCCCGAGACACGCTCTGCCTTCTCCACCGCAGCCGACACACTGGCAGCCACATCGTCAACACTGACCACCATGCCCCGCTTCATCCCGTTTGTCGGGGCGACCCCTACACCGATGATGTTGACATTGCCTTCCGGTGTCCCCTCGCCAACGAGGGCACAAACCTTGTGATCGCCAATGTCTATCCCTACGATGACGTCACTTTCCACAGCTCATCTCCCCAATGAAACCTAATGAGCAACAGACCATCCCCCATGCTGCCAGGTCACCGTATCTCGTAGCACGGTACCACAATACAATATCTCACTTGATAAGATGCCGCCGAATAATCGCCAGATTGTTGAACAAACGCGTCCCGAAAACGACAATGGCCGCTATAGACAGGTCTACTCCCAGGCGGTCGCCGATGAAGGTCAAAAATGCCGCCAGCAACATGTTGACAAAGAAGCCGCTGAGAAAGATGCGGCTTTGAAACTGCCCGTCGAGCTCCGCACGCCAGGCCCCCACCACAGAATCGAACGCAGCCAGCATGGCTAAAGCCGTGTAGCGCGCCCACTCAGATGGCACCTGCACCGAAAGCACCAGCCCCAAGGCAATGCCTGCCAGCAAGCCAATCAGAGGTAAGGCTCTCATTCTGTTTTTGCTCTCACTTGTAGCTAACCAGACTCGGAACACGGACATCAACATAGGCCACCGCCCGGCCACTGCCGATGACGCGGCGTAAAGCGGCCACCTGCCCGTTGAGATCGCCCCGTGCATTGAATAGGGCTCGCCATCCCTGACTACTCACCAGCACCAACTCCCCCTCGCGGGGGACCTCGAAGCTTTGCAGCTCACGCTGCATCAGGACACTCAACTGCTGAGCCGCCTGCAGAGCATAGACATCAACCTTGTCTCCCTTCTCGTAGATGCGGCCTGTCAGATCCCTGATCGTGATGCGCTTGTCTTGTTCTGGCGGCGGTTGATCACGCACGACGCCGTTCTTGTCCACCCAGGCGACGAGATTGCCCGACACCCAGGCCACTTCCGGCGGCGTATCCTTGACTACTATCTCTACACGATCGGGAAGGACAATGTGCGCCCTGGCCTCCTCGATTCCGGGCAAGGATTTGACGGCAGCGGCCACATCGCCGGCGCGTACCAGAAAGGCGCTTCGTCCCTCAACGAAAGCAGCCGATTCCCGGATATCCTGTGTCGCCGTCCCCTGATTGCCCTTCACGTCAATTGCCTTGATCCGGTAGTCCGGTAGAACAAACAGACTCAGCAAAATAACGGTCAGCCCTATGAGAGCAACCACAGCCGCAGCACGCTGACCGTCCAGGCGCGGCAGGCGCAGCGCCTTGCGCGAGCGCAGCGCCACCGGCGCCTCGGCATAAAGGCGCGTCGAGCGCCGGGGCCGACGCCCCATGTGTGTGTGTGAACGAGAACGCGCCGGACCACGTGTGAGCGGTTTCATCGTCTACGTCCACGAGGTTTTTGTTCGGCTCTTGTCAGCATGACGTTCCAACGCCAGGGTAATAAGACGATCGAGAAGCTCACGGTATGATATTCCTGTCTCCGCAAAGAGACGAGCGTACATAGACACCGAGGTGAAGCCCGGGATGGTGTTTACCTCACTCAGGTAGACCTTTGACAAATCGCGGGTAGCCAGAAAATCCACCCGGGCCATACCCGCGCAATCGAGAATGAGAAATGCCTGGCGAGCCATGTCCCGTATCTGAGCGGCCACTTCTTCAGGAATCTCGGCCGGGACGATCAGCTCGGTGTTCTCATCGGCATATTTGGCAATATAGTCATAGAATTCACGCTTGGGCCTGATCTCACCACAAACCGATGTGATCGGGTCATCATTGCCCAGGACACTGCACTCAATCTCCCGAGGCTGGGGAACAGCCTCCTCGACCAGCAGCTTGCGGTCATATTGGGCCGCCAAGTCAAGGGCAGCCGTCAGCTCGCCACGGTCGCGTGCCTTGGATATGCCAACGCTCGAGCCTAGGTTGGCAGGCTTCACAAAAACAGGATAGGCAACATTGTGCTCGACCAACCGTATCGTTTCTTCGGGCATTGCCTCCCACTCACGACGCTTGACCGCAACACTCTTGACAACCGGTAGACCATGCTGGCGGAATAGCTGCTTCTGCACCACCTTGTCCATGCCCACCGCCGAGGCCAACACCCCGGCGCCAACATAGGGCACGTTGGCCATCTCCAACAGGCCCTGGATCGTTCCATCTTCGCCATACGTCCCGTGCAGCACAGGGAAGATCACATCCAACCTGGGGAGGTGTGTCCCCGGATACCGAATCACCGGAATCAGCCGACCATCCCGGCTGCTCGTATCGAGGACCTCACCATCGGACGTTGGCGCCTTGCCGCTGCTGAGGCGCGCTGCCTCGAGGTCGGCCGCCTCTTGCAGGAGCTTGAGCGGGTCGCCGCCGACCAGCCACTGCCCCTGCTTTGTGATGCCAATCGGGATCACCTGATACTTCTGCGGATCGAGTGCAGCCATTACGGACTCTGCCGACCGCAGTGATACCTCGTGCTCACCTGAGCGTCCGCCGAAGACAACCCCAATACGTAACCTTTCAGCCAAGGTCTACTCCTCTGCGTTCCGTATATGAATAGTCGAGAGGCATCTGTCAAATCACGCGCTTGCCTGCCGTCCTGCAAGTCTTGTGCACTTACTCGGGTTTCCATGGGGGCAGGCTGGTCATCGGCTCTGGCCATTCACCCACCATCTCGATCTCCGGTTCAAGTATCTGGCCGAACCGCTCACGCACCATCGTGCGGGCAATGTCCATCAAAGTCTTCACATCCTGCGCCCGGGCGCCACCGAGATTGACGATTACATTGGCGTGGCGAGGTGAGATCTGTGCCTGCCCCAATTGCAACCCCTTGAGACCGGCTTGCTCAATCAGATAGCCGGCCGGGTAATCGGCTGTACGTTTGAAGATACTGCCGGCGCTTGGCTCAGGCGGCTGGCGATCCCATCGCCTCTTGGTGTATTGGGCCGCCTGCTGCTCCAATTCCTCCCGCACTCCCCACGGCAGTAGCATCTCAACCCCCAGCACCACTGTCCGATCTTCGGAGCCGATTCCCTCCACCTTAAGCCTGCTTGTACGATAGCCAAAACCGATCTCCTGAGCAGTGAGCGTGACGACCTCATTCTGCCGGGTTAGAACGGATATACTCTGCACCACGTCGGACATGCGACCGCCATACGCCCCTGCATTACCGACGACCGCTCCGCCGATCGAGCCCGGAATATCCACCGCCCACTCTAGCCCGCCGATCCCCTGTCGCGTACAATAACGTGCCACCTCGGCCAGTGGTGCGCCTGACTCGGCATAGACAGAAATCCCATTCTCCAGGCAGTGCACAACCATATGTTGAGCGCGATTCTCGATGACGATGCCGCGAATACCGGCATCAGAGACCAGCAGGTTGGCCCCTTCTCCCAAAAGGAAGTAACGTAGACCGGCCATGCGGGCAACTCGGACGGCGCCGACCAGCTCGCTGACATCGTACACAGGAACATAGACATCGGCTGGCCCGCCAATACGCATGGTGGTATGATCAGCCATCGGCTCGTTGCAGCGGGCCTCGGCGCCCAACATTCGGCAAATGGCCGCATAATCAGCCATGAAACGATCCAGACCGGGCCACAGTGAGCGAATGCAGGACCTCACGGCCAACGCGATTCACATCACCGGCGCCCAGAGTAATCAAGACATCACCGGGTTGTAGCATGCGCAGCAGCATTTCGCTCGCCCTATCCAGGCTACCTGCATAGCAGACATTGCGGTGTGACATGACGGCCACCAGATCGCGGCTATGCATGCCCAGTGTATCACTCTCTCGCGAGGCATAGATATCGCATATCAAGACCACATCGGCATCGTCGAATGCCCCCGCAAACTCGTGCAGCAGGTTGTGCAGGCGGCTGTAGGTATGCGGTTGGTGCACGGCAATGATACGCCGCTGCCCGTAGCGCCCCCTGGCCGCGGCCAACGTGGCCTTGATCTCGCTGGGATGGTGGGCGTAATCGTCTATCACGATAATACCATTTGCCTCACCAAGGATATCGAACCGGCGGGCAACGCCGTGAAAAGCAGCCAGCGTCTCACGTACCACATCGGTCGTTATCCCCAGGATGTTGGCAACTGCAATCGCCGCCGTCGCGTTCTGCACATTGTGCCGGCCTGGGATAATGAGGCGAAAGCGGCCCAGATCCTCATCGCCATGACGCACCGAAAAGTCATAACCACCAAGCTCGTTGGCAACCAGATTGCCGGCTTGATAATCCACCTGGGTGTCAAGTCCGTACAGCACCGAACCAACACACGTACCGTTCAATGTCTGCCAGATGCCCAGGTTTCCTGCGCAGCGCTCTTCCAGCAACCGTCGGGCCAAGTCATTATCGCCACACGCCACCAACCACCCACCCGGTACGATGGCCTTGACAAAGCGCGAGAAAGCGTGACGCAGATTCTCCATGTTCTTGTAACAATCCAGGTGATCTGCTTCTATGTTGGTTACCACGGCGACGAACGGTCGCAGTTGCAGAAAGCGCTCGTCGTACTCATCGGCTTCGGCTACCAGGTACTTGCCCCCACCCAGTTTGCCACTCGCGCCCAGATCGCGCACATCTCCGCCGACGACAAACGTTGGATCGAGACCTGCCTGCTCCAGGATGAAAGCAATCATCGCCGTTGTCGTCGTCTTGCCGTGGGTGCCGGCGACGGCAATACCATGCCGATCATCCATCAAGGCCCCCAAAAGCTGCGATCCCTTGACAACGGGTACACCGAGCCGACGCGCCGCCTGAATCTCCGGGTTGTCCTCGCGTGCCGCCGAGGTTATGACAACCAGGTCGCATCCATCTATGTTGTCGGGGTGATGACCTTCATAGATGATTGCTCCGCGCCCTGCCAGGCTCGCCGTCACAGCCGACAGATGTAGATCACTTCCACTGACACGCTTGTCCATAGACAGCAGGATAGCCGCCAGCGGACTCATTCCAGCGCCGCCGATACCGACGATATGAACATGCTTAGCAGCTAGCAAATTCATCATGGCGCGATCCGCAAAATAAGCAACACAAACAGCAGACCCATCAAAGCGACAGGTGATCCGATCGGTGTATTGAACGGTACAAGGCTGTATAGCGTGCTGGCCGTTTGCGAAAGAGTGCCAACGCTATTGATGCCCAGTGCCGGGACACTGTAATTGGCGCATTTGGCCAGGAAATACCACAGGTTACCTGCCACGAGCCAGCCATTGATGAGCCCGACGAAAAAACCGACGATGGGACCCGACACCCGTCCTAGATTCTGAGAGAGGGCAAGCGTTTGTCCCTGATACCCCCAAAACACGATGATGCTAAAGGCGACAACATAAAAGATGAACTGCTCTGCCGATGGCGTGTAGCAAAAGGCCGACTGCCCTTGCGGTACCGATGTCGCCACCTGGATCTTGAAGGAGAAGAGCGCGCCCGTGAATCTGTTGACCACGTTGATGATCGTGGGGCCAAAGTAGCTCAGTGCGGCCATGGCCAGAATGATAGAGATCGTTGATCCTGTCTCCCTGGCAAAGCCACGCACTGAGCCGATCAGTCCCCACAGAACCACCAGCATAAAGAATACGATTTCCAGGGGTAGCATGCCCCGTTTCTCCTCCCCAGTCCCATGCACAGGCTGCTGGGGACAGGTCCACCATTATCAGTGTTCCGCCAGTGCTGTCAGCTCGTTCGCAATCGCCGTCGCTGCATCGGGTCGCGCCAGCGCCACCGCTGCCTGCTGCATTACGCTCAACGTCTGCGGCTCGCCCACCTTGTTGATTGCCTCTTCCAGGGTTGCCGCCGACAGGTCGGCATCATCAATGCACATGGCTGCCCCTCGCGCTGCGAGGTAGGCGGCATTGCGTTCCTGGTCACGATGGCCGCCGGCATAGGGAATCAGAATTGCCGCCAGCCCGGCAGCCGGAATCTCGCCCAGGACTGCCGCGCCTGCCCGACAGACAACCAGATCGGCGGCAGCCAGCGCCATCGGCATATCATCATGCAGAAAGCCGTACGGCCGGTAGCGCCGTTTGAGCTCGGAGGGAAGCTCATCACGCAGCGAACGCATCAGCGTGGCATCCTGTTGACCTGTCACATGAATAATTTGATAGGTCAGAAGTAAATGGGGCAAGGCGTGCGACAGAGCCATGTTGATACGATGTGCTCCCCTGCTCCCCCCCATCACGAGCAGCGTGCGCATGTCAGGCTCAAGACCAAAGGACTGGCGCGCCGCTCGTTTATCCTGACCGCTAAGCCCCTGCCGTACGGGATAACCGGTTACCACAACCTTACGCGGCGAGAAGAATCGGCGGCTCTCCTCCATTGTGACAGCGATGCGGCGGGCGAAGGGAGCCAGAAAGCGCACCGCCCAACCTGGTTCTATATCTGGCAGATAGAGCAACGTCGGCACCCGCAGTATCCAGCCGGCGAGCACGGCCGGCACCGACACGTAGCCGCCAGTGGCCAGAATCACCTGCGGTCGCGTCGACCGCACCACCCCAATGGCCTGGAAAAAGCCGATCTTCAGTCCAATCAGGCCGCGTAGGGCCGCCAGCGGGCCTACACCGCGCAGCCCACCCTTCAACCCAATGCCGCGGAACTGTATATTGCTACGGCGGACGATGTCCCCCTCGAGACCGGCTACACTCCCGACCCACGTCAGCGACAGGTCGCCTGGTGCGTCAGCGGCTTGCCGGGCCTTTTTCAAGGCTTCCACGACGGATAGAGCCGGGTAGACGTGTCCCGCCGTCCCGCCCCCCGTAATCAATAGGCGCATGTGGAATCCTCTGCAGCGGAGCACTCACACCAGCCGGTGCCCCAACTGCCTGTGTTTGTCGCGAAATGTTGAGCAGAATGCCGACGGCGAAGAGTGCTGTGACAAGCGACGACCCGCCGAAACTGATGAACGGCAGAGGCACGCCAGTGAAGGGTAGCAGCGCCACATTACCGCCAATGTTGATGGTTGCCTGAAGGCCAAGCCAGGCCGTGATGCCAACTGCCATCAGCCTGCCGAACGAGTCGGGCGTCTCGAAAGCAATACGCAGCCCCCGATACACCAACAGAGCAAAGAGCACGACAACGATCATCGTCCCGAAAAGCCCCAGCTCCTCGCCGATGATCGCCAGGATCGAGTCACTATAGGGCAGCGGCAAGTCCCAGCGCCAGCGGCTGGAGCCGAGCCCCAATCCAGTCAGACCACCGGATCCCATAGCGATAATGCCCTGACAGATCTGGGCAAGGTGCTCGTTTCCAGAGCCGCACGGCTCCCAGAACTTACCGCCAGAGCCAAGCCGCGCCAACTGATAGGGATTCGATTTCACCGCCACATAGATGATAAACCCGGTCAGGCCGCCGGCAACAACAAACTGCAAAATGTCGGCTCCTGCCACCAGAAACATGGTTGCTGCAGACAGCAGAATAACTGACGACGTCCCCAGATCAGGCTCAAGCTGAATCAGAGCCACGATGAAGCCCACCAAGACACCAAAGGGAACCAGGCCATAGCCCAGGCTGCGTACATCGTCACCTTTGCGCGGCAACCACTCGGCGACAAAGATGATAACCGCAATTTTGGCCAGTTCCGACGGCTGAAACGACGTTGAGACAAGCCAGCGCCGTGATCCGGTATCCGACACTTTACCGAAAAGCAGAACGGCAATGAGTAAGACAATGGCAATAGCAAAACCCGGCACCGCCCAGCGCCGCCACTGGTGATAGTCAATACGTAGCCCAATGAACATGGCCACCAGGCCGACCAGGAACAACTGGCCCTGGTGGACGAAGAAATAGGTTGACGCTTCGCCGATGCGCCCCGCGACGGACATGCCGGCGCTATACACCATCAGCAAGCCAAAAACGCACAAGGACACAACGACGATCAAGAGAGCATAGTCCGGATTGTGGAGCACCGTCCGCCGGGTCGCCATGCCTGCCCCCCAATTTGCAGCATAATGGTCATCATATACAGCCCACACCATGTGGGCAGTAGGCCCATCTCCTATGACCGACCATCGGGTATAGAAGCCCGACCATCTGTTCTCGACGTCAGACACCGCCGAAGGCTCGACTCCCACCTAAGCCAGCGGCATTTCCATACAGCGTCTATCCTCATCGCGCCGTCTGGCGGTGTGATCAACTCAATGACAGCACCGCTTGCTTGTACTTTTCTCCCCGCTCGAACTCATTGGCAAAAAGGCCAAAACTGGCACAGCCGGGCGACAATAGTACAACATCGCCCTCACATGCCAGAGCACGCGCCCGTTCGACTGCACGTTGTATATCATCGTAGCGCCCGGCAATCTGCGCGCCGCCGGCCAACTTGATGGCTGCTACCAACTTGTCGGTCGCCGTCCCCTCCAAGAGCACGACCGCTTTGGCCCGACTGGCAATCGCCCGACCCAGATCGGCAAAATCGAGATTCTTGTCGGCGCCTCCGGCGATCAGCACAATCGGTCCGGTCAATGATTGCAGGGCTGCCACGGCTGCTGCCGGCGCTGTTGCTGCCGTGTCATTGTAATAGCGAACGCCATCCACTTCACGTACGAACTCCAGCCGATGCTCAACACCGGTAAACCCCCGTACGCCTTCACGTATGGCATCAACGGGGGCACCCCAGGCCAATGCCGCGGCACAGCCTGCCAGGATATTTTCTACATTATGTAAACCGACAATGCGGATGTCACTGTGCTCGCAGATCGTCACACACCGGCCACGCCAGTTCATGACGAGCTGCCTACCATCGAGAAAAACCCCGTCCACAGGTTGACGGCGGCTGAACCACATCACCCGCCCCTGCCCTTCGCCCACGAGACCGGCAACCGTCTGATCATCACGGTTCAGAATCGCCACGTCATTGCCGCGCTGCCAGCGCAGCAATGTCGCCTTGGCCTGGACATAGGCCTCGAAGCTGACGTAGCGATTCAGGTGATCCGGCGAAATATTGGTGACGACGCCGACGTGTGGGCTCAGCCGATGCGGTTCTAGACCCTCTAGCTGCCAGCTCGACAGTTCCAGAACCACCGGCGTCGTTGTCTTGATATTGGGCAAGAGTTGCAGAGCCGAGACGCGCAGGTTACCGGCAACAACGGTTGCGGCGTCAACCTGGCGCAGGATTGCCCCTATGAGCATTGCCGTCGTCGTCTTCCCTTTTGTACCGGTCACACCTACGATCGGTGCCGGACACAGCCGGAAGAACAAACCCATCTCCATCTCGACCGGAATGCCTGCAGCACGGGCCGCCGCCAGATACGGCGATTCGGCCGGAACCGCCGGGTTACGGATGATGAGGTCTATTCCCTCTAGATCCTGCAGGCGGTGCTCACCCAAGACAAATCGCACCGGCAGACCGCGCAGAGCATCGAGCGATGGCGCAAGCTGATCGGCCGTCTTCAGATCCGTCACCGTCACCTGTGCCCCCTGTTCGACCAGAAAGCGCGTCACGCCCAGGCCCCCGCCGTGCACACCCAGGCCCACCACGAGCACTCGTTTGCCCTGCAGATCCAACCTGCCATCTACCTTGTCGGTCATCGCTGCCCTCATGGCGTCTTCACCGGCGGCACGCCATTGTCGGCACCGGTCGTCTTGGCCACGATACTTTTCATCTCCTGATAAAGATAGTGGTTGCGATTGGCACGGTAAAACTTGGCATTGGCTCGCCGCTGGCTCACGACGAGGTTCATCTCTTCCAGATTGTCCAGCTCGCGTTGCACGCTGCCAACGACCTGCCCGGTCGCACGCGCCAGCTCTCGCATGTAATACTCACGTTCAGGATCAGAGAATAAAGCAGTCACAAGCTGAGCCCGCGCCTTCGACGAGAAGAGTCTGTGCAGGATCGTCTTTCTAGCCATCGGACAACCTTTTCTGTTCGCGAAATATGGACAATCGCACGCACATTGCGTACAAGATTACAGTACTGCATCAACAATGTCAAGCTTGTGGACCTGGCGATTGGACACATCTGCGTGGCGACCAAAGTCGTACCTACGATGGAGCACAACCTTCGTCGGCAGGTTAAGTCACCACAAGGCGACGTGACGTGCCCACAGCGCGCTGCTTCCCTGTGCCCGTCCGGTACAGGACAGGCAACTGTCCGCAAAGATGTGTCCAATCACCGATGTGAACATATCCCATTCACTGCTGCTCCGCGGCTGGTTGCAACTCCGTGACAATCTCCTCCATCTTCATGCCACGTGATCCCTTGACCAGCACCACATCCCCGGCCTGGACCAGTCGCCGCGCAATTTGCACTGCTTGCGCGTTGTCGCCAGCAAAAAACACCCTGCCTTTGTCCATCCCCATTCTCAATGCTTCTTCGCCGATGATCTGCGCTCGCCGGCCAACGGCGATGAGCAGCGCCGCCACCTGGGCTACTCGCCGGCCAACCAGCCGGTGTCCTTCTTGCTCGAAGCTGCCAAGCTCAAGCATGTCGCCAAGAACAGCCACATGACGACCGTTCATCTCTTCAAGCAGATCCAACGCCGCCAGCATAGACGACGGGCTGGCATTGTACGAGTCATCTATGATCTGTGCCCCATTGGCCGCTTGTCGCACAACTAAACGCAGGCGGTTGGGAATTGACCTCAGGCCGCTACCAATTTCATCCCATGTCAAATTCAGGGCCAGGCCAGCCGCTGCCGCTGCCAGAGCAGCGTAGACACTGTGTTTACCGAGCAACGGTGTGTCAATTCCGACACTCTCTGCCCTGTAGTGGAAAGTGCAACTGATGCCGTTCAAGCCTTTGCTGATAATATCACTCGCCCACAGGTCAAGCCCAGGTGTCAATCCATAGGTAAACACCCTGGCCGCACTGCGGCCCGACATGGCGAGCACACGCTCATCATCACCGTTGAGGATCGCAACCCCATCCGCCGGTAAAGCCTCAACCAGTTCTGCCTTGGCCGCAGCGATCGCCTCGAGGCTCCCCAGGCGTTCCAGGTGTGTCGGCCCGACATTGGTGACAATACCCAGGCGGGGCAGAGCCAGCCGGCAAAGATGGGCGATCTCACCCTGGGCATACATGCCCATTTCAAGGACAGCTTTCTGGTGCTGCGGCGTTAGTTGGAGCAGCGTCAGCGCCATGCCGACGTCGGTATTGAGGCTGCGCTCGCTCTTCAACACCGCGTAACGCCTGCTCAACACCGCGGCCGTGACCTCCTTGGTCGACGTCTTGCCCACCGATCCGGTGATGCCGACCACATCAACGGGCATCTGCAAGCGCCACCAGGCAGCAACCTGCTCCAGCGCCCTCTGGCTATCGGGAACGAGAATGTAGGCAACGGCTGCCTCATCGGGGCCGAGCGGTGGAACGTTGCCGGATTGTGTGTCGAAAACCCACACCGGACGCGGTGTCTCGACGATGTGTTCGGCAAGAACGGCTGCTGCACCATGGGCAACGGCACTGGCGACGAAAACATGCCCATCCGCCGTCTCCCCTCGCCGGGCAACGAACAGATCTCCCGGTTGCACCTCCCGCGAATCTTGCACAACATGAGCAAAAGCCCGGTCGAAATTGACGGCGTCTGTCGGCACTGCGACGCCCAACCCGGCAAGAACCCCCCGCAATGTTATCATCTGTTGCCTATGCTCTACCGACGTGTCTGTTGATCGCTGGGCGGAATCTTGAGATATGCCAGCAACCACTGGGCAATGTTGCGAAAGACAGGTGCTGCAACGTCGGCCCCCGTTTGATGCACCTGTGGACGGTCAATCCGCACCAGGATGACAAATCGCGGATCCTCGGCCGGGCCATAGCCGATGAAGCTGGCGATGGTCTCATCAGGATTGTATGTCCCCTCCGGTGGCGGAATCAGGGCCGTTCCTGTCTTGCCGGCCAGCCGATAGCCGGGCACCCGCGCCTGTGTGACCGTTGTCTCCACCACCGAGACCAGCATATCAGTCAGAGTGGCTGCCGTCTCGCTCTTCACCACCCGCCGCAGCGGCCCCGGGCCTTCGGGACTCTCCAGACCTCCCTGCACCCCCGCCACCACGTGTGGCCGCATCATGATCCCTTTGTTGGCAATGGCAGCCACAGCCGTTGTCATCTGAATCGGTGTCGCCGCCATGCCCTGGCCATATGAATGGGTTGCCAAATCCACCGGATTCCACCCAGGGTCACCTGGTAGACGAATGGAGCCTTCAACTTCAAACGGCAGGTCAATGCCGGTACGCGAACCGATGCCGAAATTGGCCCGCATGTATGTGTAGAATGCCGTCGTGCTGAGGACATCGGCAACCTGGACAATGCCGACATTGCTCGAATACTGTAATATCTGCGCCGGCGTGATCGTACCATTGGCCTTCTTATCCATGTTGGTGATGATCATGTGATGGTACGTCATGCTGCCGCGATCAACAAATGTCGACCTGGGGCTGATCTTGCCTGTATCCAGGGCTGCCGCCATGGTCAGAATCTTCACAATCGAGCCTGGCTCCCAGGCCGCGCTGATGACCGGGTTATTGTAGACGCTCACCGGAACATTGTCATACTGGTTCGGGTCGAAGGTTGGCCGGCCGGCCATAGCCAGGATTTCACCCGTCTTCGGATTCACGATCACAATCGTGCCGGTCAACGTCTTCTCAGCGGCAAGGGCACGCTCCAGTTCGCGCTCAGCCATATACTGAATGTTCAAGTCAACCGTCAGGGTAATGTCAGCGCCATCCTGCGCCGGGGTGATGCTCGGCACATTGCCCAAGCCCTGGCCATAGTTCTCGCCTTCGAAGAGCTTGAAGCCGGGAACTCCCGACAGTTGCTGGTTATAGCTACCCTCGATGCCGACGCCTTCGCCCCTGCTGTTAATGAAGCCAAGCGTATGGGCCAACAGGGCTCCAGAGGGATAGACGCGGCGATCCTGCCGCTCGATAACGATGGCCGGCGACAGACCGGCATCATTCAGCTTCTTGCTGGCGGTGATGGGAATGCTGTTCTTAAGCTTGAGATAGTGCCCCTCGCCACTCTCCAGCCGCGCTCTCAGGTCACCGGGCGTCATGTCGAGAATCGTGGCAGCAGTGCTGATAATGTAATCCTTCGCCTTCGGCATTTGAGCTTTGAAGAAGTCGGGATCGCCGATCACCTGGTCGTTGCGCAGGCTGATGGCCAGAACACGCCCATTGCGGTCGCGAATCGTGCCGCGACGCGGGGAAATCTCTATTTTCGTGCTGTGTTGCGCCTCGGCAAGGGCGCGCATTTGCTCATGCTCCAAAACCTGCCATTGCACCAGGCGAATCGTCAGCACAAGACCAACAGCAAGGAGCAGCGTCGCGACCAGGAGCAGCCTGCGGCGATGTGTCTCAATCGTGGCCACAGTCATTGACAGACTCCAGGCAGGAACACATCAGGGACGCATGAACTCAACGTTCTTAAATGGTTTGAGGCCAAGTCGTGTCGCATCGGCCTCGATTCGCCGGGGAGAGCGAAGCTCCTCTACCCGTGCCTGTTCCTCATCAACCTGAGCCTGAATCAGGGCATTTTCCTTCTCCAGACGGTTGACTTGATTGATCGTATCGGTGGCCAGGCCTGTAAGATAGAGCTGAACCAGAGCAATGAGTACAGCACCGATAACGCAGAGGAAGATAAAGCGGATGATATCGGAATCAACTCGCGGAGACTGACGGACCGCTGCCCCTGAACGAGCATAAGGTGTCGTATAAGGTACAGTTGTTGCCATGGCCACTTCCCCCATGCCTAGATCGGACATACGTCCGACGATCATCTTCTCACTGCGGCCATCGCGGCCGCCCTACGAAGGGAGTTTTTCAGCGACGCGCAACCGGGCCGACCGACTGCGCGGATTTTCTCGACGCTCTTCGTCCGTCGGCACAACCACATGCCGCATCAGCAAGCGCAGTGATGCTTTATGCCCACATGTACAGACTGGCTGTTTCGGCGGGCAGATACAATCGCGACTCTCCCGCCGCATGAAATCTTTGACAATGCGATCTTCGCCACTGTGGAAAGCAATGACCACAAGCCGTCCGCCTGCAGCCAATAACTCCACCGCCTGCGGTAAGGCAGCTTCGAGACTTTGCACGTCTTCGTTCACAGCTCGACGCAGGGCCAGGAATGTTTGCGTCGCCGGGTGCGTTTTGCCACGCCGCCCTATGGCACGCTCAATGACCACCGCCAGTTGTCCGCTTGTACGCAGCGGACGTGCAGCGACAATGGCACGGGCAATACGCCGGGCAGCTCGTTCGTCTCCCAGACTGAAGATCAAGTCGGCCAGCTCTTGCTCAGACAAGCGGTTAACCAGGTCGGCCGCCGTCTCACCCCGCTGCGGATCAAGGCGCATGTCCAGCGGTGCATCCTCTTGAAACGAGAAGCCACGACCCTGTGGACCAAGCTGCCGCGATGACAGCCCCAAGTCGAACAGGATACCGTTGACCTGGTGGAACCCGAACTCATGCGCCACCGTAGCAAGATCCGCATAGTTCCTCTGCACCAGGATGGCCCGATCACCGAACGCTGCAAGTTTTGCACGCGCAACACTCAATGCATCAGGATCAGCATCTATACCTAGTAGTCGGCCATCCGGAGCAGATTCCTTCAGGACAGCAGCCGCGTGCCCTCCACTGCCGACTGTTGCATCAATGTACAGCCCCCCAGGTCGCACGGCGAGAAATGAGAGCGTCTCATCTAATAAGACGGGCGTGTGCGCAATATCGCGCGCTGCATTGTCCATGAATTTTGTACAATCTTATGCGAGAAACAGAAATGGAGTGCGACGGCTACGTGCCAGCCACAGTGAGTTCGTCGTCGAGATGTCAACGCGCCGACAATAGTCGCACTCCACCTATCATGTCATACTCAGATCGTTCAGTCTTACTCCGCTCGCGGTCCATCGCCCAGGCTGGGCGGATTCTCAATCAGGCTCTTGCGCTTCGCTTCCCAAATACTGAGATCCCATATCTCAATTGAGTCGCCGGCACCGACAATGGCAACGTTGCCTGTTATGCCGGCATCCTGACGCAGATTGGCCGGAATCAAGATACGCCCCTGCCGGTCTATTTCGCATTCGGCTGCACGGCTGTAGAAAAAGCGCTGGAGGTCGCGCGCCCTGCGAGCTTCCCACGGCGGCGGCAGCTTGGACAGTTCCTCGGTCATGGACTCCCATGTGCTGTCCGGGTAGAGAACCAGGCACTTGTCCCATCCGCCGGTGACCCACACCACACTACCGAGCTTCTCGCGCATCTTGGCGGGAATGGCCAGCCGGCCACGATCGTCCAGGGTATGGCTGTAATCGCCGGTGAAGATAAGTCTCATGACCGCCTGCCTGCCCGATTCCACCACAGGGCTCACACAGCTAGATCCGCCCCGGTTGGATCACCGCCACAAAAAGCACATATGTTCTAGAAGCTCGTATAGGCAATTGCCTTTCCTCGGCCACGGCCGGGAAAGGCAATCATAAACCATGCACTTTGAGGTTGGGAGAATCAACGCCCAGCGTAACTGCCGAGGGAGGACGGTTACAGTCTCTCAATTCTACCACTGGCTGGGCACTTTCCCCACTTCTCCCCATTTTTCCCCCGCGACATTATATCACAGGTTGTCAAGCAAACTGCTACTAATAAGGCATGAGTTTCGCCTACCGTGACAAATCTTAAGGAACGCCCATCTCACAATTTCGTCTACAAATAAACGATTTTTGGCGCGGCAAGGCCGCCCCAATAGACGAGGCGGCCCTCACACACCAATGGTTGGCTCAAGCCGGCCTATAAGCCGAATCCTGTCACCCTGAAGCAGGGCGGATGGTCATCTATCTGGGGCAAGCAGTTACCTGCTGCCTCTAGCGGTCAACCCGAGGGTTATAGCGAGGCGGGCCACCTCATTCCCTCCTATTTGACCTTGCTCCGAGCGGGGTTTGCCCGGCCGACCGGTCACCCGATCGCCGGTGAGCTCTTACCTCACCATTTCACCCTTACCCCGTGAGGGGCGGTATGTTTCTGTTGCACTGTCCTGCGGGTCACCCCGACTGGGTATTACCCAGCGCTCTGCCCTATGGAGTTCGGACTTTCCTCGACCCAACGTCGTTACCGACGTCAAGCCGCGACCATCCGGCCGACTTGAGCGCTTTTATGTTAACATACAATACCGTGCCTGTCAATCACCTGCTGACATGGAATTGTTCACCGTTAGGGTAAGGGAAGTTGGAAAGCGGAGCAAGCTGGCCACGGATTCAGGCGCGGATGGCACGGAACACGGGTTGCCGGTGGCGTTCCACATACCCTCCCGCCGGTTTGGGTAACCTGTGGGAGGGCATAGGCATGCCGATGCACCTGCTTCCAGGGTAAACGTGAACAGTTACGCTGACATCGTGTCACATCATTCGACCGGCCGTGGCCCAAAGATCGCCCGGCCGAGACGAACGATCGTTGCCCCCTCTTCGATGGCCACCTCAAAGTCGTCGCTCATCCCCATTGACAAATGCACCCAGCTCACCTGCGGCCACAGGCTGCGTAGCCGGTCGCGCAGCAAGCGCAGCTTTCGAAAGTATGGGCGTGCCTGTTCAGGACTCGTGGCGATCGGAGCAACCGTCATCAACCCCTGAACACTGAGGCACGGAAGCGCCACGATGGATCCGATGGCCGCCGATGTGTGATCCCACTCCGCTGGTGAGACATCGAAACCAAACTTCGATGCCTCTTGCCCCACGTTCATTTCCAGTAGTATCGGCAGCGTGCGACCGACAACCAATGCCCGGCGGTTCAAACGCTCGGCAATCTCGGCGCTATCTACCGATTGCACCATAGCGAACAGATCAACAACCGGCTTCGCCTTGTTGCTCTGTACATGCCCGATCATGTGCCAGCGCGGCGCCAGGTCGTGCAGCAATGGAATCTTCTCCGCCGCTTCCTGCACGCGATTCTCCCCAAAATCACGCACCCCTGCTTCCCAGGCTATACGAATCCGTTCGGGCGCAACCGTCTTGGTCACGGCGACCAGCGTGATCTCCTCCGGCGACCGGTTAGCCCGCCGACAGGCTGCAGCAATCCGCTGCCGCACATGCTCCAGATTGGTCACTATGTCGTTGCTCATATCCCGCCATCCCCCGTCCAGGCGAGCAGAATGCCAAATCGCCCTGTCTTGCCATTCTCTGCCCGGTGGGAGTAGAACTGATCGGTGTGACATGCAGTACACAAGCCAGAGACCACAATGTTTGCGGCAGCCACGCCGGCCGCCACGAGCAGACGCCGATTGGCCTCCGCCAGATCAAGAAAGAAATGTTCATCTGTATCTGGCCGCAGCACCTGCGGCCAGAACGGTAGCGCTGCACGGACATGCTGCGCCACATCCTCACGGATTTGATAGTGGCATGACCCGATGCAGGGGGCGATCGCCGCCAACAGATCGAGAGGACGTGTGGCAAACGCTGCTGACATAGCAGCAACGGTCTGGCCGACAATGTTGCCGATTGTCCCCTTCCAGCCGGCATGCGCCAGCCCAACGGCATGATGCATGGGATCACACAAAAGGACGGGCACACAGTCAGCAAAACGCAGGAAAAGGTAGAGATCTGCTCGATTGGTGATCAACGCGTCGCTGGCAGGGATGATGTTTGCTGTCGTTGCTGCCCCGCGCCCGGCGGCGCCGGCGTCAACACAGGTGACAGATGTACTGTGAACCTGATGACAAGAGACAACTGCATCGGCACGAATTCCCATGGCCGCAAAAAGTGTCCGCCGGTTCTCTTCAACGCAGAGCGGGTCATCGCCCACCGAATAGCCCAGGTTAAGGGTGGCAAAGGCTCCCTCGCTGACTCCACCCAGGCGTGTACTGACCGCGTGGCGCGCCCCAACAGCCTCCAGATGTGGAAATGCATAGAGGTCAAGCGCGCCGCGCCTGTGGCGATTCATCACGTGACACCTCTCCTTTCGCCGGCCAGTATAGCACAGGGTGCGACAGGCGTCAAAGGTGACAGAGTCAGTAACTGTTCACGGTTAGGGTAAGAGAAGTTGGAAAGCGGAGCGAGTTGGCCACGGATTCAGGCGCGGATGGCACAGAACACGGATCGCCAGCGGTGTTCTACATACCCTCCCGCAGGTTACCAAAACCTGCGGGAGGGTATAGGCATGCCGATGCACCTGCTTCCAGGGTAAACATGAACAGTTACCAGAGTCAGTAACTATTCACGGTTAGAGTAAGGGAGTTCAGAAAGCGGGCCGAGCTGGTCACCTGGCGATGCACCCCCCATAGGGTCATTGTAAACAGTTGTGCCTCCCCATTTGGCAGTTGAGAATCATAACTAAATCTGCTACAATTAATGCTGCCAGTGCCACAAGGGTCGGCTTGTTCGTAACCCTACACGGGACATAGTCTCGCCCAAAGGAGATGACAGATGGCTGGTTTGGATGTGGGCATGAAAGCCCCTGACTTTACCCTCGCCAGCACTATTGGCGACAAGGTTACACTGAGCGAGGTGCTCAAAGAAAAGAAGGCCGTCCTGGTATTCTACGTCCTCGCCTTCAGTAGCGTTTGAACGTCAGAATTGTCTCGGTTCCGAGACGACGCTACGTTCTACACAGACCATGGTGCACAGATCTTGGGCATCAGCATAGACAGCATCCATGCTCAGCGAGCCTTCTCTGAGCGCCTTGGCGGCTTGCCTTTCCCGCTGCTGCCCGATTACAACAGGGAGGTCTTCCCCAAGTACAGCGGCTTCTACGACGATGTCGCCGGCATGAAGGGGGTCGGCCGACGTGCCGTCTACGTCGTAGACCAGTCCGGCACAATCCAATACACATGGATCGCTGATGTGCCTGGCAAGCTGCCAAACTACGAAGAAGTTAAGGCGGTTGTGGCCAGGCTGAAGAAGTAAACAACCTGCGGGAGGTTCAAACCTCCCGCAGATTTTTTAGATGACCACAGGGTTGACCGGTCGGCTGACGGGCTTGCCGCCAAGATAAACGGCGTGAATATCACGCACATTGCCGATCCTGGCCAGAGGATCAGAATTGAGGATCACCAGGTCGGCATACTTACCGGCCTCAATGGTGCCCAGGCTTGCTTCCCGGCCCATCGCCTTCGCCCCATTGAGCGTTGCCGCAACGATCGCCTCCATGGGTGACGCTCCGGCCTTCACCACTTCTTCCAACACATAGGGCATACCGTCACCTTGCATCACGTCGTCGGTACCTAAGGCCATGGGCACCTTGCGCTCGCGTAGAAGACTAATAACCTTACTGGTCAGTGCGCCGGCCTTCTTTTCGAACTCATCTATTCCTGGCAGGTCTTTCTCAAGCGGGCTAATCTTTTTAATAGTCATGACCAGCATGGCACCGTGGCTGGCCATGAGATCAGCGGCTTCCTCGTCGGTCCACAGCCCGTGCTCGATCGTATAGACGCCGTTGCGCACGGCCGCCTTGATACCGGCGAGGGCATGGCAGTGAGCGGCAGTGATCATACCGAAGCGCCGGGCTTCGTCGGTAGCCGTGCGGATCTCTTCGTCGGTCAGTTGCACCAGGTGGATGTTGGCGCCGGGCGTGGCCAAGCCTCCTGTCACCATGATCTTGATCATGTCGGCACCGGCCTTGATCTGCTCGCGTACACCCTTGCGCATTTCCTCTACACCATCCACCTCAACACCCAACCAGTAGACATGCCCGCCGGTGCGGCAGAGCCAGCGTCCAGACACCATCAGGCGTGGGCCGATGAGCTCGCCAGCATTGATGGCCTTCTTGATGAAAATGTCAACGTGGCGATCGCCACCCACATCGCGCACACCGGTAACACCGGTATTCAGGATGCGGGCTATCTGCTGGATAGACACCAGCACCGCCTCATACGGACTGTGCAGATGAACCTGGTCGGTGCGCACCCGACCATCCCAGCAGATGTGGGTGTGGGCGTCAATCATGCCGGGAATGATGTAGCGCCCGCTGGCATCAATCGTCTGCTCGAAGTGCCAGCTTGTGTCCACATCGGCTTGCCGCCCCACCCACTTGATGCGGTCGCCTTCGATGACGATAGCCGATTCGGTCATCGCGGCTCGCCCTGTGCCGTCAATCAGTGTTGCACCCTTGATAAGTAGCATCGTCTGCTCCCTCGCTATAGATTCTCAGAATGTGGCCATCCGTTCGCTATAGTGCAGGCATCCTGTTGCGCTCAGCCGGTCGGCCACGCCGACTCATAGGCGGCGATGATCCTGTCTGACAGTGCATCAAAGGCAGGGTCAACAACCTGCCGTGACGGATCGGCATCATACCAGGTTAAGATCTCGTCCGCCCCTTGGGCGAACGGGATCGTCGCCACAAAGCCGGGCACGGCACGCTTGATTTTCGTATTGTCGAAGATCAGGCTATGCGTCTTGTCGCCCAAAAGGCTGACCCCCCAGCGGGCATCAAACGCAGCGATGTAGTCGGATGGCACATGCACGATGCGCGCTTCTACACCGGCAGCGCGGGCGAGAATGGTATGAATTTGATTCCAGGTCAAAACTTCGTCAGACGTGATGTGGAATGCTTCGCCGATGGCGTGGGGATTGCCCAGCAAGCCCACGAAGGCTTTCGCCAGGTCTCTGTGGTGGGTAAGCACCCACAACGACGTGCCGTCGCCGTGGATGATGATCTTCTTTCCCTTACGCATACGATCAATCACCGTGTAGCCGCCCTGGACGGGCACGCTTGTCCGATCGTAGGTGTGCGATGGGCGAACAATGGTGATTGGGAAGCCTGACTGGCGATATGCCTGCATCAGCAAATCTTCGCAGGCAATCTTGTTGCGCGAGTACTCCCAAATGGGATTATAGAGCGGGGTAGACTCGGTGATCGGCAGGCTCAGGGGCGGCTTCTGGTAGGCAGAGGCAGAGCTGATAAAGATATACTGTCCCGTGCGGCCGCGGAAGAGATCAATGTCGCTCTGCACATGTTCAGGCGCATAGGCGACGAAGTCGGCGACAACATCGAACGTCTGTCCTTGCAACAGACATCTGGCTACTTCCTTGTCGCGGATGTCACCTTGAATGACGTGAGCGCCCGCTGCAACTGGCCGCCGGGTGGTTTGCCCCCGATTGAAGAGATAGACCTCAATCCCCCGCTCGAGGGCCAACTGTGCGCACGCCGAACTGATGATCCCCGTACCTCCGATGAAGAGAACTTTCATAACTTTCCTCCTCATGAGACTGTATCTGGGTCGTCGCCGGGCCTTCAGGCGGCACATGCCATACATCGTCTGCCTGGCGCCGCCGTAGCAGAATCTCAGGACAACGGGACGCACAAAGGACGCAAAGACTGGCTACCCTTTCTTTGCGTCCTTGTACAGTTCACCCTCTTTGCCGTCGGCGTTGATTATGCCTTGAGATAGTCTTCGATGGCTGCTTTGCTGATGCGATATTGCGTGCCGATCTGCTTGGCCTTGAGCTGGCCGGCGGTAATCAAGCTCATGACATCATCCGGCGAAACCTTCAAATAGCGGGCGGCTTCTTCCAGCGTCATCACATCGGGCATGGCACCCGTGCTGGCACCAACCGTCTGACCGCCACCCTGCATGGCCTGCGAAATCGCGCCGGCCATGGCCCCACCCAGGCCGATGCCGGCACCAAGTCCGGCGCCCGCGCCAGCAAGAGTGCCGGCCGTTCCGCCCTCGCCGCCAGTCGCTGCACCGGTACCGATTCCTCCCAAAGCCTGCGCCGCCTTGTATTGCAGATAGGCCTGCATGTTGCCGATGGCACCCATGGCCGCGCGCTCGTCAATTGCCTTCGCCGTCTCATCTGTCGGCGTAATCGCTTGCACGTTGAAGTCTTTGATCGCAATGCCCAGGTCATTGAATTGATCGCCAACCAAGGCCATTACCCCGGCGCGCAACTGGGGATACTTTTGGTTGATGTCGAGCACGCTGGTCTGGAGCTTGCCCATGGTGGGTACCAGCGACTGGGCGATGATGCTCCTCAGGTAGTCAATGATGTCATTGGTGGTGTATAACCCCTGACCACCGACGATCTTGTTGACGAACATCTGGGCGTCATTGACCTGGAAGGCGAAGGTGCCAAAGGCCCGCAGACGCACCATGCCGAACTCGGAGTCGCGATAGACGATCGGCTGTGCCGTGCCCCAACCCTGATTGAGGAACTCGCGCATGTTGACAAAGTAAACAGTGGTGCGGAAGGGACTCTGGCCGCTGAAGATCGCGCCAAGGACATTGGCCAAGAGAGGCAGATTTGCCGTTGCCAGGGTGTGCCGACCGGGGCCGAAAACATCGTACGCTTTGCCATCGCGGAAGAAGACGGCAGCCTGAAACTCTTGCACAACCAACTGATCACCCAGGCGGAACTCACCAGAGCCGCTTTCGGGCTTGCGGTGCACGATCTCCTGGCCGGTTGCATCCATGTACTCAATAACTTGCATCTGTTTGCTCCTTACAGTAATGCGCTCTTTCCAGACTCCCGGTGTCTGCGCAATCGTCGGGTGTCAGACACGATTATGCTACCGCCCCCCTGTGACGACATCCTGGCGCTTGATCCAGACAGCATTCAGATCGTCTATGGCCGAGCTGACAGCCGCCAAAGCGTCGCTAAGTGACTGGCCGGGGGCGGCTGTGGTCAGGCTATTGACGGCTGTGCCGATGGCCTCCACCTCATCCACCAGGTTGTTGTCGAAGTCATAGAGAGCGTCTAGTTCACTCTCATTGACGGTTGCTGCATCGAAGAAGCCAGCATAGCCGTACGTCGCCGTCTTGATCTTGTCGCTCATCGTTTGCAGCCGCATGCGCACCTGCTCCACGCTGGTCACGGCGTCGAGATTGCCGGCCTGCGCTAGTCGGCTACCGAGCTGCTGAAGGCGCGACGTTTGCTGGTCGAGCTGGCGGCCGAGATGCGTGCGCAGCATCTTGTCGGCCTCGCGGCGAGCTTCTTTGGCAACATAGCCCTTGAACCCAGGCACACGCGCCACCAGTTGGCGAAACTTGCCTTGCGAATCGAGAACTCTCTGCCGATAATCTGGCATTGCTGCCTCCTTGCGTTATGACGATTGGGGGAGGAAAAGTTCGGCGCCGCAGTATGGGCACTTGACCACGCCTTTGCCCACCAGCTCGCGTACACCGCCGCAGTTAGGACAGGTTGTCGAGCCGACCTTGGACGCCTCAGCGGCATACAATGTGCTACTTTTCCAGTCAATGTAGCCGGTGAAGAGTCCCTTGCCGACCAGATCGTAGACATAGGCCTTGAGCTGATCCATACTCAGGTTCATCTCAACTGCTGCATTTGGCAATTGAACTTTGCCCTGCGTAGACACCATGTTCAGCAGGCGCTTTTCCTTTTCAATCTCGGCAAACTCCTTTGCCTCACTCTGCCCCTTGCTGAACATATAAGCGCCGCCGGCCAGGAATGGCAGCACCAGGACGAGCATGAGCACCACACCAAGCATCAGGCCGGTCGTGCGCAGCCCGCCTTCGGCCTGCCCGGCCAGCAGCCAGCCGCCGATTGCTACCCCGAGGATGATGCCGATGCCGATCAGGATGATCCCGACAATGCGTCCGGATCCCATTGCGTTTCCCTCCACACTGTATTGTACGTTGCATGTGCTGTAAAGTCGCGGGCGTAAGGCACAGGGCTCTGCAGGCATGCCGGCGCCGATGCCGTGACCATTGTAACGGAATGGCGTGGCATTGTCAACCAGAACACGTATATTTTTGTTGTTCAATGATAGGTCAAGGGCGCGTGACCAATCCAGGCAGATGTGCAAAGCCAGCCCGTATCTCAAAACACACATCGCTCGTCACGCAGAAAGACAAGAAGCGGCCTTCGTTCTGCGTGACTTTGCTGCCCAGCGCATGACCGCCGTTAAGGCAACTCAGAGTCTGGAACTCTCTGCGCATCAGATGTGGCGTCTTCTCGCGGCATTTCGTCAAGAGAGCATGCGGGCTGGCGTTTCTACAGAGCGCGGTTTCCCTGTACCCGTCCAGCGTAGGACAGGCAACCGCCCGCAAAGATGTGTCCAATCACCGGCCTAGACCGCGTAACCGTTCACCGGTGGGGTAACGGACGTCACTGCTCACCAAGAGAGGCTATCCCCCTTCACCGTACCTTTTGCCTTCCTTTCCACGTTGTATCAAACACAGGGCAGTCACCATGTCGCGCCCAGAAGCTTCTAGACGCGTGCCATGCAATGTGCTATACTCACGATCGGAGATGATTTCTCCCTGAGCATCACGATTAGTACAGTATTATCGTCTAATCACTTAGCGGAGAATAGATGTCCCCGACCGGGGCTTGCCCTCTACTCCCAAAGGTGGGGAATGGAGGCTGCCTCCTGCCCAGAGCGGTGTGATTGTCGCAGCAGTGTTCCGGTTTCCCCCATAGTCTCTGTCTGTGCAACATGTGAGGAGGAAGACCATGACTCGGCAGATGTACCTCGCGGCTATCCTTTCAGTTGTTATCCTCGCGCTTGTCGCGCTTGCCGTTTTCGCCGCCTTTACCCCCTCGGCCCAGGCCGGGCCCATTCAGTCAACAACCGGTGATCCTGTGCCCGATCCCGGGGAGGTGGTAGCTGCACCGGCGGCACCTGTCGGGTCGCAGGGGCCGGGACTCAATGCTTCGGTTGACCTGGCCATTACAAAGGTCTATCTGGGGCCGAAGTCCGAACCTGGGAAGCATATCAGCTTCCGTGTGTATTATACCAACACCAGCGGCACGGGCACGGCCAGCCCGGTAACGATTACCGATACCCTGCCTGTTGGCACGTCTTATGCTGGCACCGTCCCTGGCCCCACGCCATCGGTGACCTATGTCGGCGGCCAGGCTATCCTGGTTTACGATGTGGGTACCCTGGCCGGTGGTGGCAGTGGCTTCTTCGATATCGACACCTTCATCTCCCCAACCACAGCGATCGGAACCTCCCTTGTCAATACCGCTCAGATCACGCCGGGCGTCCTCGATAGCGATCCCAATGCAGCCAACAACACGGCGACGGCGTCCACGCTCGTTGTCGGTGCCGAGCTCGACATCACGAAGACGGGTCCCATCACCGTCACCGCCGGCGACACGATGGTCTACACGATTAGCGTCGCCAATAGGGGCAACCAGAGTGCACCGAATGTTGTGGTGACCGACCTCCTGCCCGGCGGGGTAACGTTTGTGCCGCCATCGAATCCGTCGCACACGGCGACGGCCGGCGGCGTGATTACCTGGTCATCGGGCATTACCGTTGGCACCGGAACGACCTACACAATTGTCTTCACGGCTACCGCGCCCATGAGCCCGTCGGGCTCGCTGCTGACCAATACCGTTGGAGTGACACAGACATCCGTCAACGAGAACGATTATACTAATAACGTTGATACGTTCACGACCCAGATTGCCGGCATCCCTGATCTTGTTGTCTCTAAGTCCGACGGTGGCATCACGGCTGCTGCCGGTCAGCTCATTACGTACACCATCTTCTACACCAACGCCGGTACAGGTGCGGCCTTTGACGTCATACTCACCGAAACGGTACCGGCCAATACGACCTATGCGGGTGGCCCGACCTGGACCTTTGTCTCCGGCAATACCTATGTTGCCACCATCCCTGTCCTGCCGGCGACACCGTGCTGCAAATACGGGCAAAT